>Ga0265297_10000080_pt1 | contig 350936 bp, 287 predicted proteins | sample Munlanlwell13791_FD_192502 | JGI IMG/M metagenome (GOLD analysis project Ga0265297, IMG submission 192502) | Leachate microbial communities from a municipal landfill in Southern Ontario, Canada - Leachate well 137-91 | ecosystem: Engineered > Solid waste > Landfill > Unclassified | place... | reverse complement strand
CCCTTCTACTCCAACGGACGGCATCTTGCTATACAATTGAGTCCCGTTCATTATTATAGATTCCGCTTTCCTGAACAATTTCATCGACTTCTTTAAATTTGTTTTTATTACTTTCATCGAATCCTCCTTACTACTATTTTGCGCTTTTGTTGCTCATCAAGTATTAATTTTCTTTAAAGACATCCACTACTTTTTCTATTACGTATTGTATGTCTTCTTTCTTCATAGATGGATATAACGGAATGCTGATTTCTCTTTGATAAAAATCTTCCGCAACAGGGCACATCCCTTTCTTAAATCCCAGCCCTTTATAATATGGCTGCCAATGTACAGGTATATAATGTACCTGCACTCCTAATCCTATCTTTCTCATTCTGGAAAAAATATCTTCCCGCTTGTTTTTATATTTATCTTTTAACCGTATAGGGTATAAATGATATGACGAGTATGCGTATCCTTTTTCTACAGGTATGTCGAAATATGGATTATTTTTTAATGCCTTCTCATATAATGCTACTATTGCCCTTCTTTTTTCTACGAATTTATTTAATTTCTTTAACTGCGATATTCCCAATGCTGCCTGTATGTCTGTCATCCGATAATTATACCCTAAAAACTGCATCTCGTAATACCAGCCCCCGGCACTTTTGTTTACAAAGTTTTCCTTTGTAATACCATGGCTTCTAAACATTTTTAATTTCTCGAAATATTTCTTATTATTCGTCAAAACTGCCCCGCCTTCTCCCGTTGTGATATGTTTGACGGGATGAAAACTTAAAACGGCCATATCCGAATATTTACAACTCCCAATTTTCTCTCCCTTATATTTCGCTCCCAATGAATGACAGGCATCTTCTATTATATGAAGTTTATTTTTCCGGGCTATCTTATAAAGTTTTTCCATATTCGCAGGATGTCCGGCGTAATGAATAGGCACAATTACTTTTGTCTTTGGGGTAATACTTTTTTCTACTTTTAGCACATCCATATTCCCGGTATCTTTTTCGATATCTACAAAAACAGGATTTAATCCAACATAAATACCGGCATTAGATGTAGCAACAAAAGTATTAGGAGATGTAATAAACTCAAATCCTTTTTTTAATCCCAGGGAAAAATATGCTCCATGCAGAGCAGACGTCCCGGAGTTAAAAACAACGGCGTATTTACACCCACAATATTTGGATAGATCTCTTTCAAACTCTTCTATCTTTGGTCCCTGAGTTAGAAAATCAGACTTTAAAACCTTTACGACTTCTTCAATGTCGTCTTTTTCTACAAATTGTCTTCCATAGGGAATCATTTTTCTCTCCCAACATACTTTATCATCTTTCTTAATTCTCCCAGAGATAACCATTTATCATTAGTGTCGCTCTTATACACAAAATTATCCGGAATTTTAGACGTTTTCGTATTATACTTATGTCCTTTTATTTCAAACTCGAATTGTGGCACTATTATAAAATACTTCCCCATATCTACCGTATTTCTACCTTCGTCTTCATTTATGAGAGTTTCGTGTATTTTTTCACCCGGCCTTATCCCTATTACTTTATATGCCTTCTTTCCGGAAATTGCTTCTGCAAGCGTTACCACACTCATACTTGGAATTTTAGGTATAAATATTCCTCCCCCCATAGAATTATTTAACGCTTCAAAGACTAAATCCACGCTCTGCTCTAAAGTAATCCAGAATCTTGTCATCTTGTCATCCGTCACGGGAAGCTCTTTTACACCTTGTTTTGTTAGATCCAAAAAGAAAGGAATAACGCTGCCTCTGCTTCCGACAACATTCCCATATCTTACAACGCAAAATTTAATATCTTTTGCTCCTACATAGGACCCTGCCGCAACAAATATCTTCTCCATAGCAAGTTTTGTAGCCCCATACAAATTAATTGGATTTACTGCTTTATCAGTAGAAAGAGCTATCACTTTTTTCACGTTTGTTTCTATTACGGCTTCAACAATATTTTGTGCCCCTAATATATTTGTTTTCACTGCTTCAAAAGGATTGTATTCTAATGCAGGAACCTGTTTTAAAGCCGCTGCATGAATTATATAATCTACGCCTTCGAAAGCACGTACAAGTCTTTCTTTCTCTCTTATGTCTCCTATGAAAAAACGGATAGGATATTTATTCTCCGGAAAGATTTTCGCCATCTCATATTGTTTAAATTCATCCCTGCTGAAAATAATTACTTTCTTAGGCTTATATTTCTTGAATACTACCTCTGTGAACTTCTTCCCAAAAGAACCTGTCCCTCCGGTAATTAAAATTATTTTGTCATTTAACATTTTTTCTCCCTTGTATTGACAGCAGTTTTTTCTCAAAAGAATGGTTATATTTTTAAAAATTGTGGGGTGTCTATAATTTTCATCAAATGAAGTTTCACTAAATCCTTATTTTTTTCTTATGATGTTTCTTTGTGTTCTCATCCGTCGTATAGTAATCGTAATAATGTGAATAATAGCCATACCTGCCATAAACGTGCTCGACATCAACATCATTAATTACTGCTCCTAATACTTTTGTATTTCTATTATTTAGCAATTTAAAGGCTTTTAGTATTGTATCTTTTCCTGTTTTTTCGGAACGGGCAACAAGAATTACTCCATCTACTTCCGGGCTTAATATAAGCGCATCCGTGACGGAAACTATTGGAGGAGAATCTATTAATATAAAGTCAAAATCCTTTCTTAATTTATTCAATAAATCTTTTGTTTTTTGTGAACTTAGAAGGGTTGTCGGGTCAGGAGGAATTGTTCCTGCCGGAATAATCCAGAGATTGTCTATCAGGGTTGGGATTATTACGTCTTTTAATTCTGCTGAACCTGCCAGCACATCAGTAACGCCGGGTTCTCTGGGCTTATCAAATAAATAAGCTATTTGTGGTTTTCTCAAATCGGCATCTATTACTAACGTTTTCATATTTGTTTGCGCCATAATGATTGCTAGATTAGCAGTTGTAAGAGATTTCCCTTCCGACGGACAGGCACTTGTAATAAGTATCATCTTTAAGGGTTTATCCGGGCTTGCAAACCCAATGTTCGTTCTTATTCCACGATAAGATTCAACCGCATGTGATCTTGCCGGCAAATTGGTAAGTAAGCGAATTCTCCCCTCTTTTTCTTTATTAGTTTGTATTCCTTTCAACCATACAATAGTTTTTCTTTTGCCTTCTCTTTTAATTGATGGAACAGAGCCTATTACCGGTAATATTTTTTCCACATCTTCAACTGTTTTTATTGATTTGTCCAGAGCCTCTAAACCAAATGCTAAACCTATGCTCAATACTATTCCCACTATCAATCCTAATGCTAAGTTTGATTTCTTTTTAGGTTTTATCGGAGATTTAGGAAGTTCAGCAGTATCCAGTGTTCTAATATTACTTGTCTTCCCCGCTTCTGTTATTCGGGCTTCTTCATATTTTTCAAGAAGAGTTCTGTATATCTTGTCATTTACTTCGGATGCTCTTGTGAGTTGTGCTAATTTAAATTCTTTTTCCGGTAAAGATTGTAACTTTTTATCATACATATCCACTGTTTCTTTTAATATATTTTCTTTTGCTTTATGGGTTTCAAGTTCTATTTCAATGGCAATTTTTTCTGTCATCAAATCGTGAATTCGGGATATAGGGTCAATTATTGTTTCACCTTTCACTACTTTTAATATTTCTTTAATTAAATTTTGTTTTGTTTGCGCTATCTGTTCTTTTAACTTTGTAATCTGTGGATGGTCATCCGGATACCCTTGAACCGTTAATGTTGTGTATTGAACCTCTAATTCTAACAGTTTCTCTTTTAATTTTTCTGACCAGGGACTCGTAGTATTTGTTATAGAAGAAGGTAGTTTGCATTTTTCCATTGATAACGTAGTATCAATGTATTCCTGTCTTCGTTCAGCAGCCCCTCTATCGGATTTTGCTGCGTTATATAGAACCTCTGCCTCTGTCATTCTTTTTAAGATTTCGGTTGTTTCCATATTTAAATAAGTAACCCTGTCTGCTTGTTTAAAATTTCTTAAAGCCCCTTCTGCTATCATAAGTTGGTCTTTAAACGTTTTTAGTTGTTCTTCTATAAATTCCCGGATGGCGCCTATTTCTTCCCTTTTGAATTTAACTTGCCTGTTTTTTAAAACATCTACCATTGTATTTGCAACAGTCATAGCAACAAGAGGATTTTCATTTTGGACTTTAATATTTATAATATCTGATTCTCTAATAGGTTCAGCAGTTATTCCTCCCCTTATAATGTTTGCTATATATTTTATTTTTTTAGTATTGTCCGTATAGGATTTTGGAACATTAAATTTGGATAAAACATCCCAGGGTAGAGAAGAAACTACTTCTTCCGACAATGTTCTTGATTTTATTTCTTCTATCCGATTTTTAATATATGTATTTGACGAAATTCCCAAATAATCAAAATCTCCAATAGCAAAAGGTTCTTTTTCTTTTTCCATTTCGATAGTTGTTTTTGCTTCATAAACCGGAGCACTCATTTCATTGAACAAAAATACAAAGAACAAAATCCCAAATATAATTATAAATACTAAATTTCTCCTTCTCCTTAAAACATTTAATAAATCGTATAGTGAAAAGTCTTGTTCCATAATATTTTACCTGCTATTTTTATACCAATAATATACGTTTGCAATTATTGCAATATCAGCGGCAACGGTTATCATAGTTCTCCACTTATACCACCAGTTTTGTGGAATTCTAATAACGTCTCCATCTTCTATTATGTATAGAGATTTAATATTTCCTTTTCCCAAATAGTTACTCAAATTAATCTTTTCTATGTTAATCTTTTCGTTCCTGTGTGTAATTTGAATTTTACATAAATCAGCATATCCGGTAGGGCCGCCAGCTACGGAAATTAAATCTACAATACTTGTCCCGGCAGGTAATTCGTACACTCCCGGATTCTTTACTTCTCCCCATATATGCACCCTGTTGTTAAGTTGCCCATACAAAATCTGTCCGCTTAAAAAAAGTGTAATAAGTATAAAGAAAATCTTTTTCATAATTTCCTCTCTATCTGTTTTTTTGTTTCTTAAACTTAAATTTTACGATATTGTTATAAAAAGAAGCATAAGAAATTATATATAAAGCAAATATTCCAACCAATACTAATGCCAGATCGTACCATTTCAATGCCAGACTGCCCATTAATATTGAAGGCAACCATAAATATAAAGAAGTTCTTGTGTGACTTTTGTTTGTTATACGGCTATAAATCAACATATGTAAGTGAACTCTCTGTCCGGTTGCATAGGGCTTTTTTTACGAACCAGTGCTTTTCTATATATTGAAAATAATACTTCCCATACGGGATAACCTAATATTATCAAAGGATACCATATTGAAACAGCCGTATTTCTGCACACAAGTAAAAGAGAAATAGTCGCAAGAGTAAATCCTAATAAGTAAGCTCCGCCATCTCCAAGAAATATCTTTGCTCTTGGAAAATTCCATAAAAAGAAACCTAAAGTTGCGGTAAAAAGAAACACAATTATTTTTAAAAGTTCTATATCTCCTACTATATAAGCCATAAATCCCAGAAACATAAAAGCAATTAAAGATGTGCCGGAAGCTAATCCGTTAAACCCATCAATAATATTTATCGCGTTCGTCACCCCGGTAATTGCTATTATCATAAACAGTATAGCTATTGCGGAAATAACGCCTACTGGCAACGAGTCAATTATTGGTATATTTGTTATTGGAGTATGTATTCTTGATAGGACTTCCGGAAATAATAATATGAATAAAACCGAGGATGTGCTTATCAATAGAAGTCTTAAGTTATAATGAAGTATTTTTCTTGTGAAATCTTCCAGTATCCCAACAATCAAAACCGGTATGCTTGCAAGTATCAAAAACAATCCAATCTTGTCAAATAACAGAAAAGTACAACTTCCTATGAGTATTCCAATTCCTCCACACCGGGGAGTAGAAATTTTGTGAAACTTTTGTGGCAATTTCTTTACCTTGTCAATAAAAACACCATATCTATGGCATGCCCATATCATCAAATATTGGACAACAAAACTTATTAGAAAAGTAAATAATATTTTATACCACATCATACCACACAGATACTCACATATTTCCACAACACAAGTAGGGTATTTTAGGGTTAAACTTAAAAACTGTCAAGTCTTTTTTATCTTTGAGAGAATAGTAAACAGTAAGAAATACTGATATTGGAAGATTGGTATCATCTGTCTATAGTAGGGTTGTTAAGGGCAAGGGGGTGTATTCGCCTTAAACACCAGGGAGGTAAGGGATATTTTTGCTCGAGGCGGTTTATGGGGTAATAACAGGGCAAGGGAATGCCCGAAACGCAGAACACTATTAGAAGCCTTTGAGAAAGGAAGGAGTGTTTCTGAGACAGGCTTATTGAATTCAGTATCTCATTATGTTTTAGCTTAAAAACTTATTAAGAACAAATAATGCCCATATTTTTGACCATTGAATCTCTTTTCTGGAGAACAAATATAAGGCATTTTCAATAGCTTCCCTTTTGAAAATAGTGGTTTCCAACAATGAATCATATACTAATTGTTTTAATTCAGTATGTAACCAATATTCAAACGGAAATATAAATCCCATTTTATGTCGGGAAGTTATCTCTTTCGGCAAGTCACCAATAGACTTTATTAACAAATCCTTGGGAGACTCTCTTTTTTTACAAGTTTTATAAATGGAAGGAATTTTAGCGATATTTTCAATAACTATGTGGTCAACAAACGGTACTCTTATTTCCAAAGGATGTGCCATTGAAAAGACATCAGCGTCTCTCAATAATTGCCCTGCCATATAGCAGTTAGTTTCTAAGAACGAAATATTTTTAAAATAATCATCTTTTGTATAGAACGAAATGTCATCAAAGTGAGAGTGTTCTAAAACATTAGTATTCAAATCCGGATTAAGAATTTGTTGTATTTCTTTTGGAGTAAAAATCCCACGATATACGGAATAAATATCGGAAAATCGCATATTATTATTTGTCGCAATGAAATTAATTTTCCCCTTTTGTTTTGCAGGTAAAAAATTTGTCCATAAATTAGGAGGCACTATGTTAAGTAGTTTTAGATATTTACAGATTATGGGAATATTTTTAAAGGAAGGATACCCCCCAAAGATTTCATCCCCTCCTAATCCGGATAATACCGTTTTTAGTCCAGCTTTTTTTGCAGCTGCCGAAACAAAATAAGTATTTATTCCATCTGTCGTCGGCTGCCCCATACACGAAAAAATATCATTCAGGTGGTTTGTTATATCTTTACTTGTCACTTCTACTTCAATATGTTCAGTATTGAACTTTTTTGCCACGACTTTTGCATATTTACTTTCATCATATAATACATTATCGGGAAAGATTATAGAAACAGTCTTTATTTTCTGAAACCCTGCTTGTCTCATCAAGGAAACAAGGGCAGAAGAATCTATTCCTCCTGACAGGAATACGCCTACTTCGACATCACTAACAAGGTGATATTTTAGGCTTTCCAGTAAAGTGTCCTTTGTTTTTTTTATTGCCTCAGTGAAAGAACTCTCAGAGTTTTCTCCATTAAGGAAAATCTTTTTTAAATTGTAATATTGAATTTTTTCAAGCTTATTATTTTTGGAGATTTTTAGGAAAAATCCCGGTTCAAGGGAAACTATATTTTTGTAGAATGTTGAAGGCGATGGGATATACCCCAAGAATAAAAAAAGTCCGATAGAGTCCGAATTGATTTCTTTAGCTAAACCGGATGCCTTTATAGTATTTATCTCTGAACCAAAAATGAATTTGTTCCCATCGTTAAAATAATAGAGTGGCTTTATTCCAAGTCTATCTCTGGCTAAAAATAATTCTTGTTTTTCAATGTCAAAAATGCAAAAACTAAACATTCCTCTAAATTTTTCAAGACAATGTGTTCCCCATTCTTTATAACTTTTTAATATTACTTCTGTGTCTGAATTACTAAAAAATTTATACCCAAGGCATTTTAATTCTTTTTTTATTTCCAGGTAATTGTAGATTTCGCCATTAAAAACAATAACTAAATTCAATTCCTTATCAATCATAGGCTGGTGTCCCTTTTCAGATAGTTCTATTATAGAAAGTCTTGTATGGGCTAACCCTAAGTTATTTTGTTTGTCTAAATATATTCCACTATCATCAGGCCCACGATGGTGTAAACTCTCTTTCATCCTGTTTAGGACATCAATCCCTAACTTTTCTTTAAAATCCCAGATGCCGGCTATTCCACACATTTTATTATAATCTCCTATTTAGTTTGGATGTTTGAGCCGCTTTTGACGGGCAAAAACAAATTCATTCTTTTCATTGTAGGAGCAGGTTTAAAACTGCCCAATAATTAATATATCTCCGGCAAAGTAATACAAAGAGGTATTTTGGGGGGGAACTTTTAAACTGTCAAGTCTTTTATATTGTCGAAAAAAGGTAGATAACAAGAGATACCGAGTTAGAAGATTAGAAACGTACAGATATGTGGATTATTTGTTTTGAGATTTTTTTACGATTTCTATGAAGGATTCGGGTGCAAGGCTTGCGCCACCCACTAATGCTCCATCTATGTCTGTTTCTTTCATCAAGCTTTCTATATTAGCAGGGGTTACACTTCCACCATAAAGTATTCTGGAATTTTCTGCAAGTTCTTTAGTATATTTATTTTCTATTAGTTGTCGTATGAATTTATGCATTTCTTCTGCAATTTCCGGGGTTGCTGTTTTTCCTGTTCCTATTGCCCATACGGGCTCGTAGGCAATAATAATTTTGGAGAATTTGTCTGCAGGCAGATTCTTGCAAGCCCCGCTAAATTGTGTTTCGATTACTTTTTGAGCTTTGTCGGATTCTCTCTCCTTTAAAGTTTCTCCTATGCATACAATAGGAATCAGTTCTGCTTCTAAAGCAGACAAAGTTTTATGCGCAATAGTTTCATCAGACTCATTTAAGTATTTACGCCTTTCGGAATGTCCAATAATTACATATTTACAGCCAACATCTAATAGGGAAGATGCTCCGATTTCTCCTGTATATGCGCCCTGGTTTTCGTACCATAAATTCTGTGCTCCTAATGAGATATTTGAATCTTTTATTATTTCATATACGGATTTTAGAGCGGTAAAAGTCGGGCAAACACATATATCTACTCCCGACAAATTTTTTGTTCCTTCTTTAATTGTTTTGCTTGTCTCTACTGCTTCAGATACTAATTTGTTTAATTTCCAATTTCCTGCAATGAAAGATTTTCTCATAAGTTGTGTAGTATATATTCTATACATTCATTGTCAAATATTTTTATTAAAGTATTATAACTTCTGTTTCTAACGAGATACTGAGTTTGTCATATACTCTTTTTTTAACTTCTACGATGAGTGATTTAACGTCTTTATAAGTGGCATCTCCGGCATTTAGTATAAAGTTTGCATGTTTGGGCGACACCAGAGCTCCTCCGATTTTTAATCCTTTGCATCCGGCTAATTCTATAAAATATGCGGCCGGACCATTTTTAGGATTTTTAAATACACAGCCGGCGCTTGGTAAATCCAGAGGGAGTTTATTGTTTCGATAATTTAAAAGTTCGCTAATTTCGGTGTTGATTTTTTCTTTGTTACCGTGGGTTAATTCAATTTCAGCGCCCAATATTATCTCTCCGCTTGTTTTGAATCTTGAATTCCGATACTCAAAACCGCTTTCCGATTTGTCTAACCAATAGGTTTTATAATTTTTATCCATAACTTCAACTTTTCGTATAATCTCGCTAATATATTTACCCTGAGCACCGGCATTCATAAAAGTGGCACCTCCAATAGTGCCCGGGATTCCACTAAGAAATTCTGCTCCGGTTAAACTATTTTCTGTAACAAATTTTAAAAAAGTAGAAATTAAAGTACCTGCTTGTATTTGAAATATATAAGGGTTGGTTGTTTCTTTTATCTCATCAAGAAAAGGGCTGCATATTCTTATAATAAGACTATAGGGAGATTTATCGGGAAATAAAATATTTGTTCCATTGCCGATTATGAAACAATTTAAGTTGTTTTCAATGGCAAATTGTAGTGCAGACTGTACCCCTTCTACACTTTTGGGAAATATGATGGCAGGACAAATTCCTCCAATTTTAAAACTTGTATAAGAACTAAGGGGGGTATCGGTTTTGAAGTCACAAAATTTAATATTATTCAAATCCATAGTTTATCAATTTATCTACAAGATTGTCTGTTTGGCAGGTAAGCAAGATGCTTGTGGTACTATGGTTTTTTTATAAATGCTGAAAAATATTCTAAGAAAAAGGACAATAATATCCCTATAAAAAGAGCAAGAATTCCTGCAATTAGTAAATTGAATTTTATTTTTGGGTAAGATGGAAATTGTGGCGTGACTGCTGAATCAAGTAAAGTAGCAATAGGTTTTATAGAAGAAATTTTTAGCTTTTCATTTATACTATCAAGATTTGCCGCATAAAAGTTAGCTATATTCGCGGCAAGTTTCGGGTCTACGGCGGTTACGTTAATTGTTATTGTATTATCTTTTGATAAGGAAATACTGGTCATTCCTCTTATTTGTGTTACTGCATCCGCATGGTTTTTTATTTTATAAAGAGCCAGTATATTAAAATTTTGTTCTACAAATTCTGCCATACGCCTCGATTTTAGCATTACTAGAATAGCTTGAGATGCAGCGCCTCCCCCATATAACCCTCCCGGTAATTGTTGTGCCAGTAGAGATGAAAGTCCCGAACCACTTTTAACATCGGAAATCATTTCAGGTTGAAGAATAGTAGCAGTGGCATCATAAAGTTTAGTTCGAGTGATGCTAAAAACGAAAGTAATAATTTCTATTACAATGAAAAGGACAACCAATAATCGCCAGTGTTTTTTTACTACTTTAAAATAGTCAAGAATATTTATTTCTTCGCTCATTGTTTTATTTGTTCATAATGCCATATATTGCTATTGCAGCAAATCCTAATTGATAAAGTACTTGCGCAGCATCTTTAATTATTTCACCCTTTGGTCTGTGAATCGATAATTTTGCGGGGACTACTATAATATCGCCTTTCCCTATTTTACTTCCTTTATTTATTCTGCCGGATGCTTGCAGAACGTACATACGAGCTTTATCTCCTTCGGGCGTCAAACCTCCTACCTCTTTAACATACCAGCCAAGAGATTTCCCTTCGTTATAAATAATTGCAGATGGGTTATAAACACAACCTATAATTTGGACTGCACTTGGAATTTCCGGAATATTCAAACTGTCTCCACCTTTCAATGAAATACTAAAACTTTGGGATTTAGAAGAAGTTAAATCAATTTGTATTCTCCCTGGAATTCCTATTTGCGAAATTAAATCTATGGAAGATTCATATCGTTTTATAAGTTCTTGTCCTTGTTTGTTTTCTGTATCGGTAAGGCTTGCATTTTGAATCATAGTTGATTGTTGTAATAAGTTTTTACGTGTACTGGTTAAGAAATCCTGAGTAGCTTTAATTTCTTGTTCTTTTACATCCTTACGAGTTAATACCGCTCCGCCTAAGAAGGCTTTATCCGTAAATCCACCGGCTCTTTTGATTATAGAAGAAAGTTTTTCGTTTGGACTTATCATATATGTGCCGGGATGAAGAACTTCTCCCGTAAGCATTACGTAGGGCAATTCAGACCATTTTGTATTTGCACGAACAAATACCCAGTCGGAAGGTTGAAGTTTTATATTCAGAGAAGAAGAATCATTCAAGTCTATACTTGCAGTTTTGGGTATTTTCCCGGATAAGATTCTACAAAATTCCGATGCTTTGGGGTCCGCATTAAAAATATATCCACCTGCCTTAAATATAAGGTCTCCAATTGTCATATTGGGAGTTAATGTATATTTATCCGGTCTTTTTACTGCACCACTTACGACTACGTATTTGGTTGGGAAAACTTCTGTTTCGGCATATACTTTTATTGTATCCCATTCGGATAGCAGTATGTTATTGCTTGAATCTCCTTGAAGGGCGGCATCTAAATTGATGGGGATAATTTCCTGTGTTTTATCTGCCTTGAAACGCGAAATTTCTGCACGCTTCATATAAGTTCCAGGTCTAATTCCTTCGGCTTTTTCTATCAAATCTTTTATCCTAAAATTTGGTTGGATAGTATATTCACCGGGTCTATAGATATTACCGGAAAGAGTAACATAATTATGTCTTTTAGGTAATATGGGAGATATGAGGACAAAATCCCCATCTCCTATTTCAAAGTTTTCGGAAGATTTATCAAAATTTAATTCGGTAACAATTTTTTGTTTATGCGCTTCAATTCTCTCAATCTGTATTCTTTTCAAATATCCAACAGGTGTTACATCTCCTGCCATTTTGATAAGATCATTTAATGTTTCTTTCCCGGATAATTCATAGATAGCAGGACGTCTAACGCTTCCTGCAATGCCGGCTATTCTACCAATTGAAGGCACATAAATTATATCCCCGGAATTTAGAAAATAATCGCTTTTTTTGCTACCATAAAGCAATATATCATAAAGGTCTATTGGCTTTTCACTGCTCCCACTTATTACTTTAATGTTTCTCATACTGCCGAGTTTTGTAGGTCCACCTGCAGCAAAAAGAGCATAAAAAGAAGTCGCCAATGCTGATATAGTGTAGCTTCCGGGATATTTTACTTCTCCGAGAACAAATACTTTTATGCTTCTCAAGCTTCCCATAGTAACTGAAAGCTGTAAGTTAGTATAATGTTGTTCCAATTGTTTATATATAAGCGGTTCCAACTCGCTAAATTTTAATCCCCACACATAGACTGCGCCAACTTTTGGTAAAATAATTTTTCCATCACGGTCAACTTCAACCTTAAATGTTTCTTGTAATTTCCCCCAAATACTAATTATAATTTCATCATTAGGCCCAATAACATATTCCGGTGGAACAGGAGTTAACTCCGCGGGAGAAAACTTATTGGATGTCTCAAAAATATTATATCCAAATTGAGAAATATTTCTTTTAACTTCGATAGGGGTATTTTCAGAAAACATTTGTTCTATAATTGAGGGTAAATTATTAGAAGTGTCCTTTAAAAGAAGAGGTTTTTTATTAAGAATAGTATCTTTCTCTTCGGGTGTTTTTGTTATATCTTGTTCTTTTAATATTTTTTGAGCTTGTTGCGTAAGTTCAGGGTCAGATTTGACTTTTTCAATAACATCTTGCATTCCTGTGGATACTTCTCCTTTTAGGCCAATTGAGGGTAATGTTAACACGAACAAACAAGCAAATAATTTCAACAAAAACTTATTATATTTACACATTATAAGAGCCTCCCGTTGTTCATATTTCGTATAAATTAAATATCCAGCAGAGCTGGATACGAATCCCTAAAAGGGCTTCGCATAATTAAATATAATTATTTATAGGTCCGTAAAGCCAGAAAAAACCATTAGTCAGCACAGTATTTACGTCTTCTTCCGAGAATGCTACTTTTGATTTTACCAGTTCTTTTCCTATTTCTTTAGAACGTTCGAGATATCTTTTTGCTATTTTTGCTCCAAGTGTAGTATCAGAGTTAAGGTTATTGAAATAAGTTTTTAATAAGTTAGCTTTATCTTCTGCAGAAAGAAGATTTTTCCATGTAGCAAATCCTGCAGGGAGAGAACCCAGCTTACTGTCCATATTTGCTTTCCATTTTTCTTCTATTGGCAGATATTCACCTTTTTCTATGTCATATACTCCTATCATTTTATTCTTTTTGTAAGAGAAAAATCCATCTTTTTGGGAACCATCGGAATTTTGCCCGCCCAATATTTTTTTAGCGACCATTAAATCAATGAGTTTATTATGCAGGGTGGTATCTTTTAAATGTTTATTCATAACCAGTAAAATCCATTGAAAAACCTCAACACCTACATAATCTATAAGTTGGAATATTCCCATAGGTCTTATGAGGAAATCTTGTGTTATACGGTTTATCATATAAATAGCTTCAGGGGTTGAGTAAGAAGATTTTAGTTTATCTACTTCTTCTATTCCATATAATCCATCTCGCATAAAATAACCATTTCCAATAAATCCTGCGATATCATTGGCAGGCAAGAGTTTTTTACGAAGTCTCTCCCCCAATTCTTTAGCAATGTCTTTAACTTCAGGAAGAGTTGTGTTGCCGGAGATTACCTCTAAAAGTTTTTGAACTACGGGAGGATTGTAGAAGTGATACCCTATTATTCTACCGTTAAGACCAACTTTCTCGTCAAGAAAACTAATAGGAATACTTGAAGTATTCGTAAAGAAAAAAGCATCTTTGCTACAATTTTGGTTAAGTTGTTTTAATAAAGAAATTTTAATATCCTCGTTTTCTAAAATTGCTTCAAATACGAGTTTTGAATTATTAGCCATTTCAAGATTACTGCCAAATCTTATGCCTCCTAAGGCATCTTCAACGAAGGCATCAATAATGTCTTTGTTTTCAATCAAATCTTCTCTTTCTTTGTACATAAAACGTAACCCAACTATTGATTTTTCTGCTACTTTTACAAATTGAGACTTTATATATGAATATAACCCATTTAATGCTTTTTCGTTGGTATCAATAAGATTCAACTTATATGTTTTGTCAGGATTTTTAATTTTTAATTTGGCAATTTCTTGTCCTATTAAAACAGCAATTCCGCTTCCCATTTTTCCAGCGGCGCCGACTATTGTGACATTCTCAAGTTTATTGTCTAAATTCATTTTACCTCCTCAAAAATACCAAAACAAATGAATCATTTTGTACACTAACAATGTTGAGAGATTACTCTGTTTTTTAGTTAATGTCAAGTCTTTTTACTTTGCTTCCCAATCAGGTTTACGTTTTTCTAAAAAAGCATTTATACCCTCTTTTGATTCCGGAGTAGAAAAACATACGGAAAAGGCTTCAGACTCATAAGCTGTTCCCGTAGTAAAATTAGAATCCAATCCTCTATTGATAACTGTTTTGGCAAGTTTTATTGCCGTGGGTCCCATTTGAGAAATTATTTGCGCAATTTTTTGAACTTCTGTTATCAGTTCTTCCGCCGGCACTACTTTATTTACCAATCCAATTTTTAATGCTTCCTGCGCATCAATTATTTCGCTTGTGAATATAAGTTCTTTCGCCTTAGCGATACCTACAAGCCTTGCAAGTCTTTGTGTGCCGCCATGTCCCGGTATCAGACCAAGTTTAGATTCCGGTTGCCCAAGTTTTGCCTTTTCCGAAGCAATTCTTATGTCGCAAGCCATAGCAATTTCGCATCCGGAGCCGAGAGCGTATCCGTTTATGGCGGCGATTACGGGTTTTTCTACGTTTTCGATGTAATTTAATACTCGTTGCCCGATCTGGCTATATTCTCTCGCTTGAATAGAGTCCATTTTAGCGAGCTTGGAAATATCCGACCCTGCTACAAAACTCTTTCCTTCCCCTGTAATTACGATAACTTTTACTTTTTTATCATCGTTAAGGGAGTGCATTATTGTTTCGAGTTCAAGAATAGTTTCAACATCAACTGCATTAAGGACTTCCGGCCTATTTATTTTTATAGTTGCAATACTGCCATCTATTTGCAAGACCAATTTTTCTAAGTTCATTTTTCCTCCTTAAAAGTCCTTTCCCGCCATGGCGGGAAAGGAATGTTTATGCTGGTTCTTAAAATTTTAATTGACAACCTGCCGACTATCGGGCAGTTATTTCAAGTATATTCATTTTATTACGCCGAAGTGGTGGAATTGGCAGACGCGTAGCGTTCAGGGCGCTATCTCAGAAATGGGGTGTGGGTTCAAGTCCCACCTTCGGCACTTTTTCTAATCTTATATCCAATAATTTTTCGTGAATATAGTAAATACAAGTCATAACTAAAACCCTGATGGTTAGGAACATCATTGCTATTAAGCGGGTGATTACATTGGGGTTATAATGTTTTTTAAAAAACCTATACATACTTATGTTGTGAGCGATATTTGATTTTACCCAAAATCTGTTTATGCTTGCTCCATAAGAATGATAAAATAACGCATCCGGGAAATAGATAGTATCAAATCCTGCTTTTTTTATCCGATAACAAAAATCCGTGTCTTCGAGAAAGAGAAAAAAAGTTTCATCTAAATAACCTATTTGTTCCAATATTTCTCTTTTGGTTAATATACATGCCCCAATTATCCAATCAACCTTTTGAGTTTTATTATGGTCAATTTCGGTTAGCAGGAAGGATTTGTGAAAAGGACTTTTGGGAAATAGTTTTGATAATAATGATTGGCGGCCAAAGAATACATTTATATAATTTGGGAAACTTCTGCACGAAAATTGGATGGACCCATTAGTATTAAGCAGTTTCCCGCCTACACACCCCACATTTTGGGTATGTTCTAAGAAATCAACCAAACTTTGTATTGCATTCCATTGCGGGATAACATCAGGATTCAAAAAAAGGATGTATTCTCCTTTAGTGCGAGGGATAGCTTGATTTGTTGCTCTTGCAAAACCTACATTCCCTGAATTTTTAATTAACCTGACGAAAGGAAATTTTTTCCGTATTAGTTCTATGCTGCCGTCGGTAGACGCATTGTCTACTACTATAATTTCAAAATCAAGTCTTGGAGGATTTAAATAAATGGCAGAAAGGGTAGGTAGTAAAAAATCTTTTGTATTATAATTTACTATTATTATGGAAAGTTTCATCTATTGCGTCCTTTATATTTTTTACGTTAACTAGATTAATTTTAGATGTTATTTTTTCATGTTTTGCAGGAATTATACAATCCTTAAAACCTAATCTTTCTATTTCTCTTACTCTATTTTCTATGGCAGGAATATGCCTTACTTCCCCGCCTAAACCTACTTCTCCCATTACAACAAGTTGTTTTGGGATGGATATGTTTTTTACTCCCGACACTACAGCCATTATAACGGCTAAGTCGCTGGCAGTTTCCTCTATTTGTAACCCCCCGATTACGTTTATAAAGACGTCCTGCATACTTACTCTTACTCCAAGCCTTCGTTCTATAATAGCCAACAACATTGCCAATCTTTTATATTCTATTCCTGCGCTTACTCGCTGCGGCATTCTAAAATTTACGGGAACGACCAATGCCTGCACTTCAACTAAAAAAGGACGAGAGCCTTCCATTATACAGGTCGTTACATTGCCGGGAGGATTTTCCGAGTTGTCGGTTAAGAACATTTGCGAAGGGTCTTTAACTTCCGACAATGCGTTTTGTTTCATTTCAAATATACCGATTTCAAAAGTGGAGCCAAACCTGTTTTTTGCAGCTCTTAAAATTCTATAAAAATTGTTTTTATCTCCTTCAAGGTATAATACCGTATCGACCATATGTTCCAAAGTTCTTGGTCCTGCAATTACTCCTTCTTTTGTTACGTGGCCTATTAAAAATATGGAAATATCTCGAGATTTGGCTACACTCATAAGTTTGAGCGCGCATTCTCTTACCTGTGACAGGCTTCCGGGGATAGCGCTGACTTCGGAATCATAAAGGGTCTGTATTGAATCAATAACTACGATATTTGGTACAAGTTCATCTATTTCGTTTATAACCGAAGAAACATCCGTTTGAGATAGTATATATATTTTTTTATCGTCAACGGATAATCTGTTTGCTCTTAATTTAATCTGGGAAAGCGATTCTTCTCCGGATACATAAAGCACTTTTAATCCGGATTGCGCAAATTTATTTACCGCTTGCAATAACAAAGTAGATTTGCCTATGCCCGGTTCTCCGCCTACAAGAACTACTGCTCCTTTTACCACTCCCCCGCCAAGCACACGGTCAAACTCCCCGATTCCGGTAAGAATTCTTATAGATTCGGAAGAAGAAATATTCGTAATCGGGATAGAGGGGGTTCTAACGGAAACCGTTGACTTGCTTGTAAAGGTTACTTCTTCTGCAAAGGTATTCCACGCATTGCAGCTTGGACATTTGCCAAGCCACTGCAATGTAGAATGCCCGCATTGCTGACATATATAGCGTTTTTGAGACTTTTGAGCCATAATGAGTTATTGGGAAACTAAAATAGCTTGAGATATCTTTTAGGATTAGCTTTTATATCATTGGCAAGCTCTTTTATAGAAATAAGTGTGGAATTGAGTTCGTAGTATAGGCTATCTTCTTTTGTTAATTTTCCAAGTGTGCCTTTCCCTGCTTTTAAATTGCTCATTACATAATCGGCATCGTTGACGATTTTATCCATTTTTTCAGTCAATTTTTTAGTATTTTCCGATGTTATCTTGGCATTTTCCGTAGTTATCTTTAAGTTTTCTCCATTTTCGTTTATCAATTGAGTTAACTGTTGTGTTGCTGCGCTTAAGTTTTGCAGGGTTGCCGCTGCCGATTTTATTAAGTCCTGCGACTGTAATGAATATAGTAGTCCGTCTATTTTAGAGCCTATTTCTCCCAGTTTAGCTATAGGAATTCCATAGCTTGCATCTCCTTTTATAGGGGCATTTTTAGCTAAAACTATACCGGAAATTCCCGGGTTAACGTCTACGTATTTTGTACCCGAAATCATTGCTACGTCAAGTATGGCGGCTGTGGCATCACCATATAAAACGACATCATATTCTACTTCCGCTTTTACTTCAATATATTGTGCGGTATATTTAATAGCTCTTATTTCGCCTTTTTCCACGCCACCTATTCTTACCGGGTCATTAACTTTAAGTCCCGTAACGTCCGGGAAACGGATAGTAACTTCGTATCCTCTGTTTTTGAACTCAATTTTGCCTAACCATACCCATCCTACAAATAGTATTATAATAGTAATCAAGGCAAATATTCCCGTTTTCATTGGTTTACTCATATTCCCTCCCTCTGATAAATTTATATATTTCAATATCTTTATTTTTTTTCAATTCTTCGGCAGTTCCTTCAAATACTATTTTGCCCTTATTTAACATAGCAATTTTATTTGCTATTTTATAAGTGGAAGCAAGGTCGTGAGTTACGGCTACGGTGGTAATTTTAAGTTTATTTTGAAGTTCACAAATCAATTCATCTATTTTCCTTGCCGTAATCGGGTCAAGCCCGGTTGTAGGTTCATCGTATAAAATATATTCAGGTTCCATTGCCAATGCTCTTGCGATTGCCACTCTTTTTTTCATTCCTCCGGAAAGTTCCGAAGGTAATTTATTTTCCACTCCTTCAAGACGAACAAGAGAAAGCTTTTCTTTTACGATTCTATTTAATTCCGCCACAGGTGTTTTTCGTTGTTCTCTTAACCCGAGAGTAATGTTTTCCGCAACAGTTAACGAGTCCAATAATGCCGCTCCCTGAAATACCACCCCTATATGTCTTCTAAGCTTGAAAAGCTGAACTCCATAAAGAGAAGACACTTCAAAATCGTCTACAAATACTTTTCCTGAATCCGGTCTTAATAATCCTACAATATGTTTAAGCAGAACTGTTTTGCCGCATCCGGACGGACCGATAATTACTGTCGTGATACCATTTGCGACTTCAAGATTAATTCCCGATAGTATGGGTGTTTTATTAAAAGACTTCGTAAGGTTTATAATTTTTATCATTAAAATAAAATTCTGGCAAGTATGAAATCAAAGATTATTATTAAAATAAGTATAGATACTACGGATTGCGTAGTAGATTTACTGACTCCTTCTGACCCGCCGGTAGTTTTGAAACCATAATATGTGCTCATTAAACCCATTAGTATCCCAAAAACGAATGCTTTTACTAAACCGCCAAACAACTCATGTTGCATAAAGTGAAATTGCAATCCTTCTATATAAGTAGTTAGTTTTATATTCATTAATAGTACCGCACAAAATCCACCTCCAATACAGGCACTTAGTTCGGCGACTATTGTAAGTAAGGGCAATGCTATAGCAGAACCGACAATTCTTGGTAAAACAAGATACCTTACGGGTTCTATTCCTAAAGTTTCAAGAGCATCTATTTGTTCCGTTATTCTCATAGCGCCTATTTCAGCGGCAATTGCAGACCCGCATCTTCCGCTGACTATAATTGCAGTAAGCAGGGGACCGAGTTCTATCATAAACCCTTTTATTACCGCCATCCCAATATATACATCCGGCAGATAATCTTTCCCTTGAAATGCTGCCTGATAGGCAGTAACTGCACCACAGAAAAAAGTCGTTACTATGACAATTAAAAGAGAACCTATACCTACAAAATAAACCTGTTCTATTATTAGATGAATGCTTTTATGGATTTTTGGGAGAGTAAATACAACATCTTTAATAAATAACGTTACATTGCCAATGTATTCTAATATGTTTTTCATTCACTGACTGGTCAGTATATTTTTGACTATACGGTCACTTTATACCAAACAATACGATTGTCAATTTTATTCTTCTAAAGATGCCTCTTCTATTGGCATCATTGTGGCTTTTGCAAGGTTTTCGAAGCGAGTATAATCTTTAATGAATGCTAATTCAAATTTTCCGATAGGTCCATTTCTTTGTTTTGCTACGATAATTTCCGCCTTGCCTTCGTTTTCATCCGTTCTGTGGTAATGCTCTTCCCTGTAAACAAATGCGACAACGTCTGCATCCTGTTCGATTGCTCCTGATTCTCTTAAATCGGCTAACACAGGACGATGTCCGGGCCTTTTTTCTACTTCTCTTGAAAGCTGGGATATTGCTATTATGGGTATGCTTAATTCTTTTGCCAGTCCCTTGAGAGAACGAGAAATAGAAGAAATTTCCTGTTGTCTGTTTTCAGAGTAGGGGCCCGTTACGAGTTGCAAATAATCTATGATTATTAATTTTATATCTTGTTTGCTTTTTAATCTACGGGCTTTGGCGCGAATTTCAAGAATTGGTATGCCGGGGGTATCATCAATAAAAATGGGAGCTTCGGACAATGCTCCTGCGGCGCGGGTTAATTTAGGCCAATCACTTTTTTTAAGAAAGCCACCTCTCATTTTTTGAGCGCTTACTCTTGCCTGAGAGCACAACATTCTCATAACTAACTGTTCTTTTGTCATTTCCAGGCTGAATATTCCTACGGGAATATTTTCGTTTATGCCCAAATGTTCTGCTACATTCAAACAGAAAGAAGTTTTCCCCATAGAAGGTCTTCCTGCCATAATTATAAGGTCCGCCACCTGAAAACCTGCGGTTAATTTATCCAATTCTACAAATCCGGCAGGAATTCCCGTTATATATTGTTGTTTTTCTGCCAGGGCTTCTATTAATTCAAAAGTCCTTGTCAGAATAGGTTTTATGTGGGTAACGCCTTTTTCTATTCGTTTTTCTCGTAACGCAAACATACTTTGTTCCGCGAGGTCTAATAGTTCATCTACTTCGGCAGATTGCTGATAGCCGGATTGAATAACGGTATTGCAAACCCTTATCATATCTCTAAGGGTTGCCATATCTTTGACTATTTTAGCATAATGAGATACGTTACTTGTGGTTACGATGCTATCCAGAAGGTCGGCAAGAAAAACTTCTCCTCCAATAATTTCGAGCAAATTACGAATTTTTAATTCGTTTGATAAAGTTACAAGGTCAACGGGAATATTATTGTCATAAAGCTTTATGATAGCCGAAAAAACTTGTCGGTGAGCATCAAGATAAAAGGAATTTTCGTTTATGGATTCTACTATTCTGGATATTGCATCTCTTTCCAACATCATCGCGCCCAATACGGCTCTTTCAGCTTCTATTGATTGGGGCTCCTGAAAGGATTTATTGTTCGCCATATAATTTTTTTAGTGTTTGAAAATCTTTTTCCGTGTCTACTCTCCATGCCGGGTGATAAAGTAAAGCCGCAGGATGGAAAATAGGAACGACTTTTACGCCTTTATAATCGTATATGTTTCCCCTAATTTTATTGAATGGAAATTCCAGTCCAAGTAAAAAATGAGTAGAGTGTCTCCCGAGAGAACATATTATTTTAGGTTTTATGATTTCAATTTGTTTATCAAGCCAGTGATGGCAAGCTTCGATTTCGTTTGGCAAAGGGTCTCTATTAGCGGGCGGGCGACATTTTAGAATGTTTGCAATGTATACATTTTCTCTTTTTAATCCGATAGCTGCTAACAAGCCTGTAAGAACTTTGCCGGCGCTTCCCACGAATGGTCGTCCGGTAGAATCTTCTTCTGCGCCGGGAGCTTCGCCGACAAACATAAGTTTGGATTTGGAATCGCCTTCACCGAATACGATATTTTTTCTTCCTTTGTGGAGCTCGCAATCCGTACATTGCATTACTGATTTTGAACACTCTGCAAGTTCCGGATTGTCGTTTGGCAAGGGAGGATTAATTTTAGGAACAGGAACATACTTCTTTTCAGGTTGAGTGGGAGAAGGAATATGTGGTTTTGGTTTTTTGTCTGCTAAAGGAGTAGGTGAAGAGACAGGAACAGGATTTGTGTCTGTTAGAGATAGTGATTCATTTTTCATAATTTTAATTAAGTTTGCTGCAATTTTCGAATCGAGTTTAATTTTAGTTTTGCCAAGCAGTCTTTCATTCATAAGCCACTCATAAATAACGTTTTTAAAATCCGAGCTCATCTTGAATAGTGCAAATATTACGTTAATAGATTGCTTGTGTCAAGACAAAAAAAAGACAGACAACAAAGAGAATTTTTAGCCACAGATTTGCACGGATAAGGGCACAAAAACAGCAGATTTATTTTAACAGGGATTTGAAGAGAACCTATAAAATATTTGCCGGAGAGAATACAGAGAAGATAAAGATTTTAATTACGAATGGACAGCATTTTATCTGAAGCGGATAAAACTTCATCTACGGTTATGGATTTAATGCACCTGAAGTCTTTGAACTTACAACTTAATGGTTTTTGGGAGTAATAAAAACAAGGGCTGCAGGGAAGTTCTTTCCTGACAATTATGTATTTAGTTTTATAAGGATATACCCATTTAGGGTTGGTAGGACCGAATATAGAAACACATTGAACATTTAAGCTTGCGGCGATGTGCATTAATGCAGAATCAGAACTTATAAAAAGAGAACATTTTTCAATAAGAGCAGAAGTTTCCCGCATAGTAGTATCATTTACAAGAAAAGCATTTTCTCCTATCATTTTTTGAATGTCTTCTTTCAGGTCTTTCTCAGCGTTGCTACCGAATAAAAGGATCGTAGCGTTGTATTTTTCTGCCAGTTCTTTGCCAAGTTCTCCGAATTTTTCTTTATCCCAACGCCGCTGAATTTGATTTTTGAAAGGGGCTGTGCCTGCGTGTATGCCTATCAGTGTTTTGTATTTAAGGTTTCTTTCCCTGAGCCAGTTGTCGGCGAATCGTTTATCTTTATCTGTGAGATATATTTTAGGTTTTCCCCATAAAGGTTGTCCATCTTCTGTCAGTATGGATTCGTCTTCTTTTATTTCTGTTGATAAATTGGCAAGAGAAACAAGCCGTATGTTTTCTTCAATATCGTGTTTTTCATCGTCTTCCGGTATTGTTTTATTATTCAGGAATCCTAAATTTTTTGTCGTGAATTTATTGTATTTATGTGCTATACGTATTTTTGCGCCGATGATAAAGTTTATTAAGTTATACTCTATACGATTGGCAGGGTAAGAAAGGATGCTTATGTCTATTTTTTGCTTTCTTAAATTCAATAAAAAAGCAAGGGATTGGAAAATGGGTTTATTGATGAAGTCCCATAATATTACTTCGTTCAGATAAGGATTCTCTTCGAGTATTTCCCGGGAACCCTTGAACATAACGAGAACGGTTATATGCGAATTGAGATATTTTTTTCTAAGGAGCTTTATCATTGGCGCAGCCATAAGCGTATTGCCTATGCCTGCCAGACTAATTACCAATATTTTCATTCTGCAATTTGGGAAAAATCGGCTATTTTTTCAAAAGATGAATTTACTAAGTTAATGAGTGCAAGCCTGTTATTGCGTAAGTTAATATCTTCTGCCATAATGAGGATTTTGTCAAAGAAGTTATTTATCAGAGGAGCCAAACCAAGCAGCCAATTCAAGGCATTTTGATAATCTTTTTTCTCAACATATTCATCAAAATTTTGTTTAGTAGAAGAAAATTTATCCCACAATTCCTTTTCTTTCGGTTCTTTTAATAAATTTTCCTCAAACTCTAAACTCTGAACTTTAAACTCTGGATTTTTCAATATGTTTCTTATTCTTTTCGTGGCCATAACAAGATCCATAAAATCTTGGTTCTTTATATGTAATAAGGAAAAAAATTCTTTTCCTCTTTCTTTGGCATCAAAAATATCATTATTTTCAATAGAGAGAACAGCATTAACTATATCATATCTGATGGTCATGTTTTCAAATTGTGTTTTTACTCGCTGTATAATAAAGTCATGAATGGAATTGACTATATCTTCGGTTTTTGTATCGGAATTAAAAATCAAAGGAGTTTTGACATCTCTAGTTTTTTGTAATTTTTGAGCTTCTACAAATTGAAAATGGTACCTTTGGATTGCAAATCTTATAATTTCCTTTAATTGAATATGTAATTCATTTTTTAAAATAATAGTTATAAGTTCATTTGTTGCCTGTCGTATGCCGAAAGGGTCAGAAGAGCCCGTTGGAATCTTATTAATTATGAATGGAGCTACGATAGTGTCAATCCTGTTTGCTATTGCTAATACCACACCTTCAGGAAATTCTTGAATATTATATCTGGCAGGGGAGACTCTGCAAATTAACGTATCTACTATTTTAACATTTTTATTCTGTTTTTCTGCTAATATAGCTCCATATAAACCTTCCAGACTCGTAAATTCTTTACCATCTTTTATCATATTGGTTGCTAAGTCAGCAAGACAAAGGGTTGCTGATTCCTTTAATATATTCAAATCCAAATTAAAATTATATTTTGCTGTTATATATTCGGAAAGGTCTACTAATCTTTGTGTTTTATCATAAAGTGTTTCAAGTCCGGCTTGCCATACTATGTGTTTTAACTTTTCAACCCTGTCTTCTAATGGAATTTTTAAGTCTTCATTATAAAAGAACTCTGCATCTTCAAGCCTTCCTTTAAGGATATTTACGTTTCCCTCCCTAATTTTAGCCATATCTTCGTCTATAGTATTTGCGACTACTATGAAATAATTAGATAAATTTTCAATATTTGTTATTGTATATTCTAAATCGGACATAGTATCTGTTCTCCAGCTTTTTGGTATCCTGTTTCTCCAAGAAATAGAAACATTCTCCTCATTCTTATTCTTTTCTAAATGAAAATAACGTTGATGAACTCGCATTGCCGTTGTAATTACTTCAGGAGGTAATAAATTAAGATATCGTTTATTAAATTCGCACAAAATAACTTTTGGAGATTCAACAAGATTTGTAACTTCTTCTATTAGTGTATAAGAAGGTTTAAAATCTAAATTGTTTTTTTGAGCAAGCATAATAGAAGAATCAATAATTCGTTCTTTCCTTTTTTCCGAGTCAGCAATTATTCCTTTTTCTTCAAGTAGTTGTTCATATTTATCCGGCATATCAATAGTAATAGGAATATCTCCTCTTAACCCCTGACTTATTCTGCCTGATTTTACTCCTGCAAGTTCAAACTCAATTATGTCTTCTCCGAACAATGCTACAAACCAACGTATTGGACGGGCAAACTTAATGCCTGTCGGTTCCCATTTCATAGATTTTTTGAATTTGATATTCTTTATAATGTCAGGCAGAGAGGATTTTAGAATCTCTATTGTGGGTTTTCCCGTTACTGTTTTTTCACAACAGATTACTTCTTTTTTGCCTTTAGCTTTTGTTTTTATGGATTCGACCGGAACTCCCTGAGAATTTGCAAACCCAATAGTTGCCTGAGTCATAGTTCCATCCGGATTGAACGAAAGTTCTTTTGGTGGGCCAAATACTTCAATTTTCTTATCTTCCTGTGTGTCGGGAATATTCAATATTAATACTGCTAATCTGCGGGGTGTATAATATACTTTAGGTTCTTCTTTGTAAGATAGACTATTGGATTTAAACAGTTCAAGTATGCCTGTTTTTAGTTGAGAAGTTGCGTTTTCTAAGCAACCGGCGGGCAATTCTTCAACGCCTATTTCGATAAGAAAATCTTTCATCTTATTCATTTTTACAAAATTAACTTAATTAAAGTTTTTGTCAAGTAGATACAAATGAACGTAAGTAAAAGTTTTCACCGCAGAGGACACAAAGAAGAGAAAAGTTTTTTAACAGGGACTTTAAGAGATTTCACGAGAAAAGGAAACAAATAAAGTTCAGAGTAAAATAAGAACAGGGGCAGAAAATCGCCCCTGTTCTTAATAAGTTATATTCTTATTTAACAACCACAACCTTTTTTGTTCCCCTAAAATTTCCTGCTTCTACGTTACAGAAATAAATACCTGTCCCGAGAGATTCCGTGCTGATTGTTTTAGTGTATGTGCCGTTGCCGAGCGTTCTGTCTTCAAGTGTTTGAACTAATCTTCCGGTTAAGTCAAAAAGACTAATATTAACATTCATTGTATTAGGAACGGAATATGAAACGGAGAAGTTTTTATTTACCGGATTATTGGAATAGGAAATTGCAAAATCGTTTTTAATGGGTTTATTTTCTTCTATTGCCGTATAATTTCTCATTATTGCTCGTATGTTCCAATTTTTATTAAGACCTGCAGCTGCAATCGTCATCCATGAAGCTTGTTGATCAATGGAAACATATTCTCTAGTTGCAACCATAGGTCCCGCATCATCTCCAATGCGGCCTCTGGCAGATAATACTGCCCAAAAATCTACATCCGCATCACAGAATATCGGTGATGGGAGGTCTATTCTATTCCATGTGCTGTCGCCAGTTGCATTATAAGACTGGGTCGTTATTTGTGTGCCTGGAGACGATGTAGTTCCATTTCCGTATAAGTAAAAAGTCCCAGTATAAGAAGAAGGAGGATTCCTATGGCAAAAAATAACTGCGATTAAAGTTTCTCCAACCATAGGAGTAAATCTTACTCCCGCACAGATAATTCCAAATGTGTCCTCGTCTGAATCATATAATCCAGCTCCTGAAACATTTACGCCATCGTAGTATAAAGTATCTTCGCCTGATTTTGCTGTTATTGTTTGTACAACATTTTCTCTTGTTGAATTGCGAACAGTAGCATTATATCCAACGGGCATTAAAAAATTTCCGATAAAAATAAAAATAAAAACATTCATTTTTCCTCCTTTATTTTAAAGTAGTATCAAATAAAAATTTATAAACTTCGCTTTTTCTTTTTTTTATCATAGGCATTCCTCCTTAAAAGTCTATAATATTATAAATAATTATAGACTTAACGTATGTTTGTCAACATTTTTTGTTTTGAAAACATTTTTTGCTTATGCAAGTAAATTCGGCACTGTATTTTATTCCCAATATTTATGAAATTTCTATTGACAAAAATACAATATGATATCAAAAATATATATAGTATATTGGTTTAAAGAATTTAATTGTTACTAAGCAGGAGGGGAAAAATGAAAAAAAGTTTTTATGGTATGATGATATGTTTAATGTCATTATTTTGTGTTTCTAATGCCAAAAGTTTTACTTTGCCGGAATTACAGCAGGCAATAAAAGATAAAGGCGCAAAATGGACTGCCGGACATACTTCAGTATCGGATTTATCGGACGAAGAAAAAGCAAAATTATGCAGTACGATGCCGACTCCTCCGGAAATTCTTTCCGGGCACGAAGATAAGAGAGAAGTAAAAGGGAAACTTAAAGCTGCCATAGATTGGCGTAATTATAATGGCAAGAATTGGATGACTCCGGTAAAAAACCAGGGGAATTGTGGTTCTTGTTGGGCTTTTGGGACTATTGGGGGATTTGAAGCACGTCTGAAGATAGCTTATGAGAAACCGGATACGAATATAGATTTATCCGAACAGTTTTTAGTTTCTTGTGATGACGGAAACGGCGGGTGTATGGGTGGTTCACTTGGTACGGCGGCAACATTTGTACAGGCGACCGGGGTTCCTCCCGAGCTTTGTTTCCCGTATCAAGAATCTGACCTTGCCTGTACTCAGCGGTGTTCAAACTGGCAATCACAAGTAGTTAAACCCTTTAGTTGGAACTATATGTCTACGGGGAATATTGCTCAATACAAACAGGCTCTTCAAGATGGACCAATGGGTTGCCAGATAACTGCAAAGAAAGATTTTTTCTACTACACAGGCGGCGTTTACAGTCCTGTTTTGTCGGATAGCGGAGACAAAACTCTCTATAATCATGGGGTAACATTATGCGGGTATGATGATTCAAGGGGGGGAACAGGCGCATGGCTTATTAAAAATTCATACTCAACAGGTTGGGGAGAGGCTGGATATGGCTGGATTGCATATGGTTCGGAATCAAGCGAAGGCCCCGGACTTCCTGTCTATTTTATTATATTGGACAATACTAATCCACGTATATCTTTAAATAACAAGACAGTTCTTGAGCCTGATAATAACATATGGGATCCCGGTGAGCAAATCAGTATAATTGTAAATCTTAGAAACTTAGGTCTTACTGCTTCAAATGTTGTCGGAGTTGTATCTACAACTAATGGCAGTATTACTGTGAATACAAACTCTGCAAATTTCGGTTCTATTGCTACAAATGGGCTTGTAGGTAATTCATCAACACCGTACAAAGCAACGGCAAGTCTCGGGGCTTCAATCCCGCAGGACGTATCGTTTAGTTTACATATTACTGCTGATGGTGGATACTTAAAAGATACTTCTTTTACGGTGCGCTTAGGTTGTGTATCCGGAGACACGCTTAAATCATTTGCTTCACCTGCCGGGACTGTTTACGGGCTTGCATTTGATGGCACTAATTTATGGGCATCCATTAGTTCGGACTATAAGATATATAAGCTTGATCCCATAACCGGTCAGCAAATTAGTTTTATAGGCACACCAAATAGTGAAACTTGTACCGATATAAGTTGGGACAAGACGGATGGTAACTTGTGGGTTCACAGTAGGAGCGGAAAGAAGATTTATAAAGTGAATTCTTCAACCGGTGCTGTTATTACTTCTTTTGCCTCTCCTGCCACATATCCAACCGGATTAGCCTTTGATGGGACTAACCTATGGGCAGTTGATATGACAGGATATAAAATATACGAAGTTAGTCAAACTGGGACTATAGTATCCAGTTTTGACATTCCTTTAACTCCTCCTACAATGAAACAATATGCGGCTCGTTGTCTTGCATTTGACTCCCGCGGAGCTAATGGAGGTAGTTTGTTATTAGCGATGACATATTTGTCTTCAGCGACAGTATGTGATTCGGTTGTAGTATGGGAATTAACAAAAACAGGTGGAATAGTTGGGAATCATCGAATTGCCGTTTTACCTCAATATGGAAGGGCGATAGATGTGAATCCTTCTACGGATGAGTATTGGGTAAACAGTGAAACCCCTGCCAAAATTTATAAAGTAAATGGATGTTTTTATGGTACGCCGGTAGAAGAGAGTAATAAGTTTATGTCTGACAATTCAAAGTCCCTTGTTATTTCACCTAATCCGAGTCAGTCTAAGACCTCTATTAGTTTTAATTTGCCTAAAACCACGAAAGTAACGATAAACATATATGATAAATCCGGGAAATTTATTTACGCTCTTGTAAATAAAGAACTTAATGCAGGAAGTCATACTATTAAATGGGACGGGAAAGGTATTGATGGTAAAATGGTTTCTGCCGGAATTTATTTTTATAAGATAAACTGGGATGGCTGTTCGTGTACGAGAAAAAGCGTTATAATAGAGTAGCAATTTAAATGCCTGTTTCCTTTATTATAAATGGGACTTTTAAAATTGTCTTTATTTTAGTATTATAGAGAGACTTTATTTTCTCCTCCGAGGTAAGTACACCCCTTGATAAAAGTTTAATTATTGACAAAGGCAGGTTTGTGTATTAGTGTGCAGGAGGTATAACGGGAGGTGATATTATAAAGCATATAAAAGTGGTAATAATTTTTATATTTGCTTGCATTAAGTAAGCAATGAGTATTTTAGAAAAGGAGATGAAATGAGAAAAGCTATATTTTTAGCGTTTTTGGTGGCAATAAGTATTTCGGCAGTAGAGGCAAAAAAAACCGTTCTTTTGCCGGATGGGTATAATATGACTGATTTTGAAAAAGGGACAGGGGCTAAAACATTGCCGTTTGACACTTTAATTCCTATATTAGACGGGTACCTTGCGTGTTGGCAAGCTCCTTATCGTATTGCACTTGAAGCAACTCAACTTACTCCAGCTTCTCCATGTTCTGTAATTGCGATATTGTATGGTGTTATGTCTCTAACACCAAGTGCTTCAAAACAATGCAGTTTATTTGTGTGGGAAGATAATGCAGGTTCGCCGGGAAACGTTCTTTTCCGATCGGAAGTTACGGTTACAACAGATACTACTAAGGTTGCTATTTTCCCCTGTAATATAACTCCCCCTGTCTATGTTACAGGTCCCTTCTGGGTTGGTAATTGCGAGTGGGATACTCTTTTCCCAACATCTATTGTTGATAGTAGCTGTCAAAACAGTAAATATGATAGTGCCGGGGTATGGGTAAACGACTATTCGGATTATATGCATTTTGCTGTTGTAGATTATGCTATTAGCGTAGAAGAAAAAGTTACCTCCCCATCGGTTGTTACTTTGAAAGCATCACCAAGTCTTTTTTCGAATAACACTTCTATTTCTTATTCAGTCAAAGGGAATGATAAAAACGTTCAAATCGGTATTTATGATATAACCGGAAATTTGGTTAAAGAACTCGTAAACGGAAAGTACAATACAGGAACTTATACTACTTGTTGGAATGGATGCGACAAAACGAATAAACCGCTTAACTCCGGTGTTTATTTTTGTAACCTTGTTTCAGGCAATCAGAAAATTACCAACAAAGTTATATTGATGAAGTAAAAAATAATAGAAAAAAAGGGGATGATTTTTTTATCCCCTTTTTTTATAAGGAGAAAAATGAAGAAGATTATGTTTGTGGCAGTTTTGATGGTGTTAAGTATTTTGGCATTAGAAGCTAAAGAATCCGTTCTTTTGCCGGAGGGTTATAAAACCAGTAATTGGGAACAGGTGTTGGCAAATAAAACATTAAATCTCGACACTTTATGGCCACAATTAGATGGTTCTTTGGCATGGTGGACAGGCGACTTTTGTATTGAATATGAAGCAACTCAACTTACACCTGCTTCTCAGTGTTCTGTAACGATGATAGTTCATGGTGTTTTTTCCGAAACAGGAAACGCTTCAAAACAATGCAGTTTATTTGTATGGTCGGATAATGCAGGTTCTCCGGGAAATGTTCTTTTTAAAACAGAATATACTGCTTTTGTACAAAATGCGGGCTATCTTGAGTATAACCAGTGTCCTATAAACCCGCCTATTTTTGTCTCAGGCCCATTTTGGGTAGGTAATTATGAGATGACTTCCGGTTATCCCACATCCGTTGTTGATAGTAGTTGTCAAAGCAGCAAGGGCCGTAAAACTCTTGGCGATCCATGGGAAGTAGATGCTGCCGATTATCTACATATTGCTGTTGTAAATTATGATGCCGGAGTAGAAGAAAAAGTTACCTCCCCATCGGTTGTTACTTTGAAAGCATCACCAAGTCTTTTTTCGAATAACACTTCTATTTCTTATTCAGTCAAAGGGAATGATAAAAACGTTCAAATCGGTATTTATGATATAACCGGAAATTTGGTTAAAGAACTCGTAAACGGAAAGTACAATACAGGAACTTATACTACTTGTTGGAATGGATGCGACAAAACGAATAAGTCTCTTAGTTCCGGTATTTATTTCTGCAGCCTAACTTCAGGCAATCAGAAAATTATTAATAAGATGATATTAATAAAATAATAGGGAAAAGGTAACAATAAGATGGCAAAGATTTTAGTATCACTCCTTTTTGCGAGTTTGGTATTTGGCGCTCCTCAATACGTGATGACGAAGTCCGTATTGTGCGGCGGTGGGAATAGTTCGTCTTCTACCAGTTATGTCCTTAAGGATGCAATCGGGCAGCCTGTAATCGGGCAGTCCGGTTCTTTAAATCGTATTGAACAGGCCGGGTTTTATAACTATATTGGCGAACATATGATTGGCGTTCAAAGCGATTCATCTAAACCAAAGGTTTTTAGCCTTTCAAGACCATTTCCAAATCCTACTACAAAAGGATATGTTAATATAAGCTATAGTGTTCCGAAAACAAGCCAGGTAAACATAAAAGTCTATAATATAGCCGGTGGAGTAGTTAAGACACTGGTAGCCGGGGAACAGTTACCCGGGTATTATAGTCTAAAATGGGGTGGTGTTTCAGATCGTGGCGCAAGAGTATCAAACGGGATTTATTTTATCCGTATGGTATCATCGGAATTCAAATCAACCAAAAAGCTTATACTCGTGAAATAAAGGTGTTTAAAAGAAAAGGGCAGGCGGTTGCGCCTGCCCTTTTCTTTTGCTTTAAATTTATAGTTCCCGTTTACTTCCTGCAGGAGTATTTATTTGTTTGTGGTGGATAACAAAGTATCATTTTCTGTTACGAATTCTATTAGAGTTTCTGTTGTTGTATCGTCGTATCTTTTTTTAAATAGTCCCAGATTTGGTCTATACCATTCGTAGTAAGTTGTATTAGTAGTACCTGATCCAAACATTGTTGAAATTTTTTCTTCCAAAAAATTAATCTCAATTTGATATTCATTTCCATTTATTCCTGTTATGTTTGCGGTTGTATGCAAAGTTATTTTTATTGTATCTCCAAGGACTACTTTACTTGTATTAAAAGAGTACGTCCATGAATTATGTAAACTTAGAGGTAGCTCTAACCATGGTAGCCAACATATAGCAATGGTATCTTCCCGTCCTAAAATGTTCATAGTATAAAAATATAATTTTTCTATTTTTTCTTTCCCTTTGCACCAATATTCCTTTTTTCCATTTCGTTCCACTATAAAGCTTTGTTTGCCATAGATGGTATTTGTGTCTGTAACGGCAACTTTTATTGTGTTGTTAGAGGGCAGTGTTGAATAAGTTGCAGAATTGTTTATTTGTAATGGAAAATAATCTGCACCTGTTCTAAAACACAGAGGGCTTTGTTTGCAGGAAGTGAATAAAATTACGATTAAAAAGATAATAACTCCGGATAAGGAACAATATTTCATTGAAATAAAATGATATTTAAGTTTCCTAAAAAGTCAATTATAAAAATTTTTATAAGGAGAGAATAAGAAATTAAGGAGTTTTTAGTTTTGTTCCTACATAGAAGGTAAGAGATAATCCCTTAGGAACTGTATGCCAGGAAATTTCCTGTCTTACGATAATATCTTTTGTGCTTATTAAAGGAATTAGAATGCCTATAGTTGAACAAATACCTTTCTCGTTTTCTATGGACTGATTTATTTTTCGTGTTATATAGTATGCTCCGATGCCTCCAGTTATTCGTGTTTTTTTAATGAATTTTAATTTTACGCCTTCTGTAATTTTAAATACATCTATATTTATATTGGTTTGGTTAAAAGAAGTTGCCCTCAATTCGGATGTGCCTGCTATTTTATTAACTTTTGCTATTTCCCATCTTAAACTGACTTCTTTCCCTGATGTAGCTGTGTTTGCAAGTTCCCCCATTGGAGCAATTAGTCCAAGCCCTAACATTAAAATATTCATTTCTAATTTGCGGAAGTTTTTAATAAAAAGCTTTCTAATAACTTCATCTTGGAATTTCTTTTATTTCAAAAGCCTCTATAATATCATTTGCTGCACATTTGAAATTGACGCCAATCCCACATTCCATACCAGTTTCTACTTCTTTAACGGAATCTTTTATTCGTTTTAGACTTTCTATTCTACCTTCATAAACTATATTCTTTTCCCTTAGTACTCTTACTTTTGCTCCTCTGACGATTTTCCCTTGAAGAACGTAGCATCCTGCTATAAAGCCTACGTCTGTTATTTTAAACACTTGTTTAACTTCGGCTCTACCCAATTGAACTTCTTCAAATTTTGCAGGCAATAAGCCTTTAAGTGCTAATTGTATATCTTCGATTACTTCATAAATAATGTTATAGGTTCTGATTTCAATACCTTTTTCTTTGCTTAGTTGTGTGGCATTGTTGTTTTCTTTTACGTTAAATCCTACTACTATTCCTTTACTTGTTGCAGCAAGAAGAATGTCAGATTCATTAATTTCACCTACTCCTTTATGCAGAATACGAATTTTTGCTTCTTCTTCCTTTAGGTGTTCGAGTGCGTCTGCGATTGCTTCTGCTGAGCCGGCTACATCTGCTTTTATGATAAGTTTAAGTTCGTTTATTTCTCCTGCTTTTAGATCTTTTTGTAGTTGTTCAAGAGTTACCGGTTTTGTGCTTTTGTCTGAAATATCTTTTTGTGCTGTTTTTCGTTCTTTTGATATTTCACGGGCCAATTTTTCATCTTTCACAACAGTGAAAGTATCTCCAGTTTCCGGCAACTCATCAAATCCACCTATCTGAACCGGCTCAGAAGGATGAGCTTTTGACTTATGTTTTCCCCATTCATCATACAATGCCCTAACTTTTCCACTAGCGTTTCCGGCAATTAAAGGTTGCCCTACTTTTAGTATCCCATGTGTTACAATAGCAGTTGCTACCGGACCTTTTCCTTTATCTAATTTTGTCTCAATAATAGTCCCTCTTGCAGGTATGTCTATAGTAGTTTTTAATTCTAGCAATTCTGCCTGAACAATAATTGCCTCTAGCAATTCTTGTACTCCTTCTCCTGTCCCGGCAGATATGTAACAACAAAGGTTTTCTCCACCATATTTTTCTGTAACTATTTTATGTTCCAATAATTGAAGTTCTACTTTCCCGGGTATAACGCTGGGCAAATCTATTTTATTTACCGCTACTATTATAGGAACATTTGCATCCCTTGCGTGGTTGATTGCTTCAACCGTTTGCGGCATTACACCGTCATCCGCAGCAACAATTAATATTACGATGTCAGTTATTTTTGCTCCTCGGACTCTCATAGCTGTGAATGCTTTATGCCCGGGAGTATCAATAAAAGTAATATGTTTTTCTCCTATTTTAACTCTATATGCCCCTATATGTTGGGTGATTTTTCCTGCTTCTGTTTCCGCTACATTATTATGGCTTATGTAGTCAAGTAATGTAGTTTTCCCGTGGTCAACATGTCCCATAATAGTAACTATCGGATCCCGAGGGATATTTTCTTCTATTTTTTTCTCTTCCTCTACGTAAGTAGGGATAAGTTCGGCCTCATAACCATATTCTGCCGCTATTGTAGCAGCCGTATCAAAATCTATTCTTTGATTGATAGTTACTAAAAGCCCCATTGCAATACACTTTGTAATAAGACTAATTGGATTTTCTCCTAAAAGTTGAGCAAGGTCCTTTACCGGCGTATTGGAACTAATTTGTATTTTATTGACTATAGTATTTTCTTGTGAAATGTCTTCTTTCGCTTTATATTTTTTGGGTCTTTCCCCCATTTCAATTTTTGTTATAGTTTCTCTGACTCTTCTTTCGGTTATTATCTTGTCTTTTTGTTTTTTTGCAGCGGTTATTACAGGTTGTGGTCTATATGCGTGTGCTCTTATTGTCTGTTTTGCTTTTTCTTCCGATTTAACTGCATCTTTTTGTGTTTGCATTCCTTTTTTGCATTCTTCTATTATCCCATCGGTCAAAAAAGCAGTCGAGCTAACTACTTTATGTCCTAACTTATTGAGTAATTTCATAAGGGCTTTACTTGATATATTTAATTCTTTTGCTACTTCGTAAAGTCTTTTCATTTTTTATGGATTGTCTATTTCTACTTTTTCATTCGTATTCTGCATTTGGTTAGATACTATATGATATATTTCACTAGCTCTTTCTTCTCCTATTTCTGGTACTTTTGCAAGTTGTTCTATTCCCTTCTCTAGGATATCGGCTGTTGTCATAAATCCATTATTTACCAAAAGGTTTTTAGTATTGCTGTCTAATTCTTTAATAAAGGTAATACCTTTATTTTTAAATTTACTTTCGGATATTATATCTATTTTGTAGCCTGTTAATTTTGATGCCAATAATGCATTTTGCCCACCTTTTCCAATGGCTTTAGGCAAATCCTCATCTTTTACTATAACACTCATTTTTTTATTGTCTTTGTCAACATCAGATTTCAATATTGTAACATTGGATAGAACTCTACTTACTAATGTTTTTAGGTCTGTGGAATATTGTATAACATCAATTCTTTCGTTATTAAGTTCTTTCATAATAGCTTCTATTCTTGATCCTCTTACTCCAACACATGCGCCTACAGGCTCTATCTTTACATCGTTTGATATAACTGCTACTTTTGCTCTAATTCCCGGTATTCTTGCAACAGCTTTAATTTGAATAACATTTTCTTGTATTTCGGGGATTTCTTTTTCTAATAACTTTTTTAATAAATTTGGATGACTTCTTGACATTAGAACTTCGCCATTGGATGTTACATCTAATATATAACCTTTTATTGGATCTCCCTGATTATATCTCTCGCCTGGTATTTGTTCCCGCGCAGGAAGGATGCCTTCCGCGTCTTTTAATTTGGCAATAATTTCATTTTTATCTACTTTTTGTACTGTTCCTACTATTATTTCGTCTGTTTTTTTAGTGTACACTTCTTTTACTTTCTCTTTTTCTTTTTCTTTTATTTTTTGTTCTAGTAATTGTCTCGTTAAAATAACCGCACCTCTTCCAAGACTTTCAAAAGGAATTTTAACCTTAATTTCTTTGTCAAGAGCTGCTGTTTTTATTATCTCTTTAGCTTCTTTAAGAGATATCTCCATTGTTAAATTAATTGGCTCGGTTACCACTTTTTTTATAAGAAACAACTCTATGCTTCCATCTTTTTCAGAGATATTTACTTCTGATTTTACATTTTCGCCTAATTTAGTTTTTACAACACTTTTAATGGTGTCTTTAAATAATTCTATCGCGTGTTCCTTTGATAGGCGTAAGGATTGCGACATTTGATTTATTGCGCTTAATACGGTTCCCATAATATCTCTTTTGTTAAGGGGTAATAGCCTTAAATTTTGTCTTATCCTCTTTATAAATGTTTTGAATAGTTTCTAAAACAAGTTCTTTATTTATTTTTGTATTTATTTTTTTGTCTCTAGTTTTTATTTCGACTTCATTTGTTTTAAGGGAGTTTTCCCCTATTATTATCTGGATTGGTATTCCTATAAGATTGGCATCCTTAAATTTAACTCCTGCGCTTACATCCCTGTTGTCAAACAGAGGGTCGAAATTACTAAGTTCAGAGTATATTTTTTCAGCAGTAGCTTTTATATCGGGAATGCTTATATTCAAGGGAATAATAATTACTTTAAATGGAGCAATTTCCATTGGCCATATTATGCCCTCAGAATCATTATGTGTTTCAATTGCTGCTGCCATTATTCGTTCTACTCCTATTCCATAGCTTCCCATATATATGGATTTTTTCTGTCCATTTTTGTCGAGGACAGTTGCTCCTAAGGGAGTTGAGTATTTTTCCCCGAGGTCGAAAATATGTCCCAATTCAATAACAGGTTCGAGAGTAAGTTCTTTGTTACATTTCGGGCAGGGGTCTCCATTATTCGGAATTTCGATGTCTGCCCATTGAGTTACTTGAATATCTCTTTCTATATCTACTCCTGTAAAATGGTATAAATTCTCATTTGCTCCTGTAACTAAATTGTTGCTATTTTTAAGTGAATTTGCGGCAAGCACTTTTATTTGTTTTGAGAGATTGACTGGTGATATATATCCTACATCGGCGTTAATAAGAGTCTTAACTTCATTGGGAGTCGCGATTCTAAAAGTTCCCTTTGTCTCTGTATTAGCTATCTTTATTTTATTTAATTTGTCCATACTGATTTCGTGATTTCCTCTTAATAATACAAATACGGGTTCGGCGTCATAAAAATATAATATGCTTTTCATCAATTTATCTGCAGGCACGTTTAAAAATTTAGATATTTCATCAACGGTGCCTTTTACGGGTGTATGCACTTTTTTTAATTCGGAACTTTGTTCTTTTGTGTCGTTTCTAATTTCTCCAATTTTTCCTGTTTCTTTATTAGCGGAATATCCACAATTCTTACAAATTACAATAGAGTCTTCACCATATGGAGAAGATACCATAAACTCTTCTGATTTTCCACTGCCCATTAGTCCGGAAGAAGCATCAACAATTTTATAACTTAATCCACAGCGATTAAGGATTTTTTCATAAGCAGTTCTATGTTTCGCATAACTTTCCATAAAAGAAGTTTCATCTATATCAAAAGAATAAGAGTCTTTCATAATGAATTCTCTGGCTCTTAAAACTCCTCCACGAGGTCTTGGTTCATCTCTAAATTTAGTCTGAATTTGGTAGAAAATACATGGTAATTCTTTATAAGAATGAATCTCTTTGCTTACAAATTCCGTTATAGGTTCTTCGTGAGTAGGGGAGAGGCATAATTCTCTATTCCCTCTATCTTTGAGTCTAAAGATTTCTGCACCCCAACCTGCAAGTCTCCCTGTTTTTGCCCATAATTCTGCAGTAGACAATGCCGGCAATAGTATTTCTTGAGCTCCTATGCTATTCATTTCTTCTCTTATAATGTTAATGATATTTAAACATATTTTCCAGCCAAGTGGTAGATAAGTATGGACACCACTAATGCTTTGTCTTATAAGCCCGACTCTTATAGATAGAGAATGAGATGGGATCTCTACATTTTTCGGTTGCTCTTTAAGAGTTGGTAAAAAATTTTCTGTCCATTTCATATAAAACATCCGCCTCAGCGGTGATAATTTTTTGTATAATAAAAAAACCTGAGATTTCACTTTTATATAAAATCTCAGGTTTTTATGCTTTAGTGTTTCTTTTCCTTTTCTTTATCTTTATCGTGTTTTTCTTCTTCTTTGTGTTCTTCTATTTTCTTTTCCGTTGTTTCTTCTTCAATCTTTTCTTCTTCAAATTCTTCTTCAATTTTTTCGAGTAAGTTCTTTTCGTCTTTCATTTTTACTAATACGGTATATATAAGGGTTTGTCCTGCGCTCCATATGCTGACTCCATAAGCCATAACAAAGAATAGTATGAAATAGAAACTTATACCGACTAGGAATCCGCCAACAATTTCTGCCCAATTTCCAACTGACCATGTAGGAGGTGCAATTATTAATACCGGTGCGACTCGAGATACTACCTTTTCAATCCAATCAATAGTTGGAATTGCGGGCAAATAACAAATTCCACGAGTCCAAATTATATCCCACCATCCTCTTGGTCCTGCCCACAAGCCACAACCCCATTCCATCAAGACCAGCCCTTGTTTAACAATCCATCCAAGAACAAGGGTTCCTATTATCGCGAATAAGCCAACAAGTATTTCCCACAATATTAATCTCCATGTCTGATCATTTAAGCAACTGAATACTTCAAACAGGGTATCAAAAACATCAGATTCACTGGAACCTGCTATAGAAGGCCCTATTATCAAACTTACTAATAGGACAATCCCGAGATATACTATAAATATGGAACCAAAGGCTACAGGAATAAAGAACATTCCAGCGAACAATTGTCCTGCATAAGGTATTCTTCCAATTAGTCCACATACAAATCCAACAACTAATAAAGAGGCGATAAATATCATAAGAACCAAAGGAGAAAGCATAACTGCTTTCCACTGTTTCATTGAATATTTTACAGCATCAGTAATCTCATAAAATTCATCTCCTCGTAATTGTTCAATAGTAAGTTTAGAGATTGCACCTATGGAAATAAAATTAACCCCAACAAATAACGCCAACCCTAAAATCCATAATGCCCAATTATACCATGCAAAAGAAGTTTCTCCTATTATCGGGAGGGGTATAAGTTTATATGTTTGCCAGATACTTATCCAATTCCAATCAAAACATGTGAGGTAAGCACAGTAAGTTAGTATAGAGTACAAAACAGTCCCTATAAGCAACCCAAGAGTAGCGACCCATATTTTTTTAGCAGAAAAGCCTATTCGTGGCGCTCTCAGGATATCTGTAAAATTAAACTTCATCTTTCCTCCTTTTTTCTTCTCTAGTATTTATCCTTTACTAAGTTAGATAAGCTACAATATTTAAAAGCACGCTTTTGTCAACAAAAAACTTTTTAACTCTGTTTATTAAAAAACGATTTATCTTTCTTAATAAATAACGATCCAAAATCAATTTATTTAATCAATATGAGTTTGGTCTTCTTACTAAAAATAGGTGTTTCTAAACTAATAAAATAAACTCCCGATACAAAAGATTTCGTGTCCAATGTTACTTTATTAAGTCCCTTATTCTGTTCTTTATCAAGAATAGTTTTTACAACTTTTCCTGTAATGTCATAGATATTTAATTTTGTTTTACAGTTAGAGGGTAAAGCGTATTCAATGTTAACCGAGCTTGTGGAAGTAATAGAATTGCATTTTAGAACAAATTCCTGTTCAGGAGCTTGAGAATGTGCTATTCCGACATTGCCCACATCTACTTCTTCCAGTTGTCCCCAATTTCCCCATCCGCGAGAATTATTTCCTCTAACGTTATACCAGTATTTACCATAAGGTTTGCTTGTTATATAATAAGATGTGTCTGTTATAGTGCTAGAGATACTAGAGATAGTGCCAAAAGTAGGTACAGGGTAAATGTCGTCAATGTATACTCCAAGTTGTGCTGTTCCTGCATCATATGCATTTCTAAATCTTATATATAGAGACTTGTAACCTGACGGGAAAGGATATGACTTTCTATTCCACGTATTATGTGTGCCCGTAAAAGAATCTCTCATTGCCCATTCTTTTCCGTCTTTTGACACTTCAAACCAACACCAATCCACATTGTTCTCATGATAAACCCATATCCAGAAAGTAATGGAATCTGCTTTAGGAAGGGGATAATTAGATGTCATAGCCGTAATCGCACCGTTTGACCTCCCCGAGAAATAACTTTTACTTCCGCTATGTTTTTGGGTTGTTGCTAATGCAAATCCCTCCAATGTCCACCAACCTCTATCCGATTCGGCGTCATCCGTGTTTAATGTCAAGGTTTTGTATTCCTGCAATTCATATTTATCTGCAAGTCGTTTTTCCCATTTTATCGTGAAATTAGTCGGGACAGAATCTATCGCCTGAATTTCAGGAGCTTTAATCTTTGTAGTTAACGTATTCTTTACATAATTTGCCGTATCTGCAAGAAAAAACAACCCTTTTAAATTATTACTTACTTCGTTCAACAAAATAGAACCTGTTGGATTAGCAGTATTACACGCTTCTACGCTATAAACAAGCATATTTTCACCTTCAACTTCAAGCGCATGTCCGTACTGCCAGTCGTCGCTTCCACCGGTAACTCCGGCTCCAACATAAGTATAAATCTGCTGTCCGCTATAACTTCCAATAGTGCTTGCTAATTGTCCTCCGACAGTGCTCATTAAAGCACCATCCGGTGTCGCATCCGATTTGTATCCCCATGGCCACAAGACCGTTCTCGAATAAGTATGATAGGATACAAGAATATTTACATCAATAGTCTTAAGTAAATTACTTATATGTTTAACTCCCGAATCCTGAAATGGTGCATATCCACAAAATGTTATCTGTGTGGTGCCAAAAACTGCACGACCTCCCCATTCACCTGCTATCTCCCCATTACAAGCGCCATTCCAATTACGGTTTGGGTCCATTGCCGGGGTCTGACGGTCTTTTCGCCAAGTCGAGTTTCCTCCATCGTGAGAGTATGCATAGCCATCGGGGTTTGAACAAGGTATTATCCAAAATTCTCTTGAATTAATCAAATTTGCAATATGTGTATCCGAACCATATTTTTTTGTAAGCGTGTCGGCAAAAGTCAAGGGTATTAAAAGTCCGGGCCACTCATCAGCATGCTGGTTTCCCATAACAAGGAATGTCGGCTCATCTTCATCAGTATTTACATTATCCGAAATTTTTAATGCAAGAACATCCTTTCCTTCAACCGTTTTGCCAATAACGTACAATTTTGCAATAGAAGGATAAGTTGAAGCTATCGTATTCATTTTTGTAGTAAATTCACTATAAGAAGGGTAATCTGCTTTAACGGATTCTAAGTATTTTCCATAATCCGGAAGTATTATGGAAGAGCCCTTCCCTAATGTGTTAAGCTCTTCCTGAGATACTATGATATCTACCCATTTCCCGAATTCACATCCCGCAACATCATATTGCTGAAGTTCCGAAATAGTTGTATTGTAAACCCTTACCAGCATTTTAGGACTTTCCGTTTTAGGTTGATAAGTATTCGGAATATTTATCCCTAAGACCAGAGATAAAAAATAAATAAACATAAAACCTCCTTGTTTTAGTTTTTTGTTTTAATAATTAGGCACTTTAAACAAATATATATTTTCTATTTTGTTATTTTTTAATGCGAATTCCAATGAATATCCGACATAAGTTCCGGGTGTTTTAAAGGCAGACAAAAATCGGATTAAGATGTGGTCTTTAGCTGTAGCTACATTCGTATATTTGAAATTACATTTTTCAGTTTCGTCAGGAAAAAAATGCCGAATAAGTTTATTTGCCAATGCCGGATTGTCGGTAGATATTAGAGATTTTTCTATTTCTGTTTTAATGTTCATAATTTCATTCGGAACACTATCCATCTGGCAATTAGTGTATGGATATTTCTCCGCAATCACCATTTTATAATTATTTCCATTCAGGGCGTTTACCCATTCAGGAACTTTTTTATTGGCATAGCATCCTACAAATAATAAAACCTGTAATATACATAACCACTTAAACTTAAACACTTTATAATTCTAACGACTATTTTACTTCTACGGCACCAATCGAATTCCTTTATAAGAAAATGAATTTACCTTTTTCTTCGTAAGAATTGTTTTTAACTTTATAGAAATAAATTCCTGATTTCAGTTTTTTACCTGTGTTATCGTGTCCGTCCCAGATTAAAGTAGTTACAGGTGAATTATCGGTAACAGTAGAGAAAGATTTAACTGCTGATCCGCTCAAATCGTAGATTTGCAAGCTAATTTTTGTTCCTTGGGCTACTCCTGATAATCTGAAATTAGCATTTCCGCTTGCCGGATTAGGATATATTTTCGTTAAGGGACATGTAAAATCCGTTTTTTCGGAAATTCCTATAGCTACCGTGTCTTTATGAACGAGCAAATCAGGGTCACCAAGTAAAGTAAAACCATATTGCAAAAGTCGTTCCTGGTCACTTGAATGAGCGCCTGCTGCGTGGGCTCCCTTAGTTGTAGAAAAAGCATATCCTATTGGATTGTCGTTGTCCTTGAATAATGAAACGGCCATTTCCTTCATCAAATTATCAGAGTTAGGATTAAGTCCAACACAAGCATTTCCTGTAAAGGCAATTGCGCCTCCACTAGGAGCAAGCATAAAACCTTCTGATGGACAGTCTTCTTGATGGAATCTGACGACTTTACAGGCAATTGTATTGAATACGAATAATTTATTATATCCATTCGTTAATGCTAAGGCATCGGCCAGCTTAATTGACTGGGTTTTAGCAGAATTCGCATAGAGACTTACCGAATCCCCATGAGATGACCAGCATACAAAATGAGGTCCTGTATTTAGTTGGGCTATGGCTTGTGTTTTTCCGCTAAAACCATCACTCTCGTAAAATTTAGTAAAATCATATTTTGCCGGCATCTGCCCTGCAATTTCATCCATACGAGCATCAAAAGTCGAAGTTGGTGCTATAAATACTCCTCCTGTCATATTTAATACGTAACCAAGAGCTGTATTTGTTGTATAACTTTCTATTTTATCCACAAGTATTTTTGCTTCACCTACGCTTCCTGCAGGTAGTCTCCCTACAATTACATCAGGAGCCATATCCGGGATACTGTCATACCACGGGTCACCCCAGTTTGCATCACTGTTGCTGTTCCATGGCCCATTAAGGTCTGAAAAATACAGGTCACATGTAATTCTTTTGTCATCCGTTACCATAGCAATTCTCCACCAGCACTTTCTTGTTGGAACTATATTTGTGTCCCCGCAAAGTGCAACATATACTGTCCCATGATTCGCAAAATAATCCTTTAAAAAATACCAGACTTTTTCCGCATCGTCCCTGCCCGTATAATTACTAAGTATCCAGCTTACAGTTTTTACTTGAGCGGTCATTCCTTTTGCTATTTTCCAATTAGCTAATCTCTGGAATTCAGAAACAAGTGCATCGCTTGTGACAATTAAATACTCTGCTGTATCTGCAAGAACGGGTAAAAAACTAACTTCATTACTTACGACATCTTCAGGATTCGCAACTATTTCTTTTACCATTTTACGAAATACTTCTTTCCCGAGTTCTGTCTTTCTTAAATTAACGGAAAGGTCTTCTTTGTAATTAATAGTTAGTTCAACTTTAGAATAAACTTTTAACTTTTTCTCTGAAGGAATATATTTAACAGGATGGATGTTAAGATATACAATTTTGTATCCTCCCATATTTTGTTCCCCATACTCAACTAATTTTTCAGGATATTCTGCAGATGAACTATATGTCTTTACATCCGGTGCCATAAATGGAGCTTTGGTTTCTTCTGATACAACGGAAGGTAATTGAGCAGGATAAATGTTATATGCTCCTGAAATATCTTCACATTCCGTAGAATTTATAATTACATTTTCTAACTTGGCGTTAGAGGGTATGGATAATTGTACCATTTTAGATGGAAGCTGTGGTTTCCCCGCTTTATCTGTTAATTGCCCACCTTTAATCTTAACAACATCAAACCCATCACTTTGAGAAAAAGAAAGATTCCCCGTATCGAAAACGAATGTCTTTTTCAATGTCCCTGCATAAGAAACCATTCCTATGCTTAACAGGCAAAGAAGAATGCCTACCTTATACTTATTCATTTCCCCTCCTTAGAAACTCTTTGGCGATAGCCCTAGAGTTCCCTTATTGGCTATTGTTAATTCTTAAATATGTATCCTAAATATCTTTTCGTCAATACCAATTTTTATAATACTATTAAACTCTTTGTTGAAATGGCTTTTCCGTTTACATTTAATTTACAAAAGTACATTCCTGAACTTACTTTATGACTGTTATTATCTTTTGCATTCCAGTTTAAAGCCTTTGTTCCGGCTGACTGTGTCTCATTCGATAAAGTTTTTACAAGTTTTCCAGATATATCATATATACTTACGTTTACTTTTGAATTTTCTGCCAACATATAGGAAATAGTAGTTTGAGTAGTAATCGGGTTAGGCATAATGGAATTTAACTGTGTTGTTACTGGCAACAGTTCGGATTCTTCTGCTCCAACATAAGAAACCATTGCTCTTATCATAAAATCACTGGCATAATACTCCGGCATAGTCTCTGTAGGATTTTTCCACATTCCATAATCATACGCTACCATTCTGGCTCCGGCATTAAGCCCTCCATCCAACCCTAAAGACGTTTCCATATACCCTGCGCCACTTGAGCCCAACCCTACAGCTATAAAGAAATCTCCGCTATAAGACGGCTGTGTGGAAAAATTTACCGTGTACCATCCATTTGACGAGGGCGTGAAAGTAGCTGATGTGCCAAGCGTTCCGGGCTTGCCTGCATTATTACCATATACATAAGCAGTGGATTGCTTCCATGAACCTTCATATTTATACATATAAAATTTTGCGCTTGTAACTCTGCAATTTCCGGTCGGAGTAAACCTTACTCCATATCTTTCATAACACTCCGGTCAGCTTGCGCTCCAATAATGAAATGTGCTCATACTCCCGTTATCATATTTAATTTCGGTATCGCAAAAAATCGTATTGCTTAAACAAAATACTCCTGCGAGAATCCCTAAAAACCTAAAAGTTTTCCACATACTCCCTCCTTTTTTACTTGTTTGCAGGGGCGTATTTTTATCCGCTGTGGCGGAGCAATACGCCCCTGCAAAATAACTTTTATAACACCACTAATGTCTTTGTTAGAGTATCTTTCCCTGTCCTTAACTTACAGAAATACATTCCTGAACTTACTTTGTTTCCAAAATTATCTTTTGCATCCCAGTTTATCGTTTTTGTTCCGGTTGTTTGAATACTATTATCAAGAGTTTTTACTAATTTCCCGGACAAATCATAAATAGAAAGTTCTACTTTACTGCCTTGCTTCAAGGAGTAAGAAATAGTTCCGTTATTAACTATTGGGTTTGGACTTGCCCTGAGCGTAGTCGAAAGGGTTTTGATGTCTGCACTCTCTTCTACTCCTACATAAGTTACATTTGCTCTTAATACAAAATCACCGGGGTAGTCCGGACAATACCAACTTGGCAGGTTGTCCGCAACACCCATTCTATCATCATAGTTGAGACCATTGTCTATCCCTATTCCTAAATAAGCATCCATTTCCTGTGGACCTATAAATATATAAAAATCTCCCGCTATAACAGGCTGTGTAGATAAAGTTGGTGAAGAATATCCACCGCTTGAACCAACACTAAATGTCCCCTGACTCTTAAGAGTTCCCGGTTCGCCATCATCATCATCATAGACATATATCTCAAATGTTGCGGAAGAACCCGACTGATTTGCTATATAAACTTGTGCTCCGGTAACTTTTGAATTCGATTTTCCTGTTGGAGTAAACCTTACTCCATAATAAGCGCCGCAGCTTGGTCACATCGGGTCATAACCCTTAACGTAAGAAGGCGTCCCATTATCATACTTGATTTGCGCCCCGTTACAAATCTGTCCACTAACGAACAGAACTCCCAAAACAACTCCTGCAAAACTTAAACGTTTTAACATCTGCACCTCCCGTGCTATTATTCCTCTCCTATTTCTGTTTCCTCTTTTATTTTCCCTTTCTACTTACTACTCTTTGCTACCTACTTGTAATTTATCGTATCATTATAACTTTCATCGTTTTCTGTTCTCTGCGTTCTCTCTTTTTTTAAACTCTTTGATCGAATATCCACTTCCCTTTTTCTGTTATCTGTTCTTTGCGACCTCTGCGTCTCTGCGGTGAAATCTCCATTTTTTTATCTTATCATTATAACTTTCATTGTTTTACTGGTATTATTTACTTTTACTTTATAGAAATACATCCCGGGCGGAACCTGTTTCCCATACCTGTCTTTCCCATCCCAACCGATATTATATGAACCAGCTGATTTAGGAGAATTGTTCATAATGCTACGAACTTCCTTGCCCGTTATGTCAAAAACTACTGCCGACACGACTGTCCAAAACTTGCTTTCTAATTTCACGCTTGTTTGATGAACGAAAGGATTTGGCCAGCAAGTTGATAAGGTGTACGGCTCAGTCGGTTTTACCGTTTCTATGGCTATGATTGTGTCTGTTAACCAGGGACTAAAAACTATGCTGCGAACACTACTTTTTACCGTATCGCATACTGCATTTCCCGTACCGCTCGGATTAAGCGTCGCGTGATAAGGCCCGCTTGCAGACCCCCACCAGTTGTTTGTTGCATCTAAAACTCCGGTCGGGAAGTAAGTATATTTTAGCCCATATTGTGTGTGACCTGCTATCTGGTTATTTTTTAAGGTTGTCAATGCAACGTTTGCCATCCTTACTTCTATCCCTATTTTGTCATTGTTTTTTATGGTATTGTTTCTTATTGTGAGAGTGTGTGTCTCACCCTGTTCAAAAATGGCTATTCCTCCTGTCCCATAAGTAGCGGTATTGCCTACAATGTAATTATTTTCAATAATCGCTCCCGTTCTGATAACTGCAATCCCTCCGCCACCATTGGACATATTGCCTTTCCCGCCTGCAAAATTATTTATTATGGTATTTCCTCTGAATATCGGAGTATAATCTTTGTCAGAGGCAAAACTATATATTCCTGCGCCATTACCGTCACTCCATTTTTCTCCGTCTTTGCCTTTTTTTGCAAGGGCATCATTATTATATATTAAACAACTTTCTATTATTGCATTTGACCTCTCTAAATAAACACCTGCGCCTTCATTCGCTTCATTATCGGTAAATATATTGTTTTTTACTTTCATATGGCTGTTCCAGAAACGTAACCCGCCACCCTCCCCGTCCATTCCTCCGGTTCCGCCTGTCATTTTAAAACCTTGTATTAAAGAATTAGAGTCTGTTCCGCAACCTGTCGCAGCATTTATTGTTACATAGCCGGTGCCGTGTATTTCGGTAACTGTCGCCCCTCCCTCGCTTACCAATTTAATACCGTCTTTGCTGAATGCTACGTTTTCATTATAAGTCCCGGGAGCTACAAGAATGCTGTCTCCGTTTGCGGCGGCAGTCATAGCCGCTCCAATTGTAGCATACTGGGATGGCACCCTACGAGTTGTTCCAAAACATAAAGAAGCCATTACTAAAACTACCGAAATCAACATTATTTTCTTCATCCGTCCCCCTTTTTTTATTGTTTCTCTTCCGTTCCCTTTCTACTTCCTACTTTAGCTTATCGTATCATTATAACTTTCATTGTCTTACAGGTATTATTTACTTTTACCCTGTAAAAATACATTCCCGGCGGAACCTGTTTCCCGTATCTATCTTTCCCATCCCAGCCGATATTATAAGTCCCTGCCGATTTAGCAGAATTATTCATAATACAGCGAACTTCCCTGCCCGTTATGTCAAAAACGATTGCCGAAACCAATACCCAGTAACGGGTATCAAGTTTTACACTTGTTTGATGAACAAAAGGATTCGGCCAGCAAGTGGATAATGTATAAGGCTCAGTCGGTTTTACTGTTTCTACAGCTTGAAGAGTGTCTGTTAACCAGGGATTAAAGTTTACACTGTGAACACTACTTATTACCGTATCCCCTACTGCGTCACCCAATCCGCTCGTATTAAGAGTTTTGTGATAAGGTCCAGTCGAATCGCCCCACCAGTTATTTGTTGCATCCAGAACTCCAACTGCGCGATACTCGAATTTTAACCCGTATTGATGTCCGGAAATCTTGTTATTATTAATATGGGCATTTGCTGCGCTGAGGTATCTCATATCTATTGCTACACTGTCATTATCTTGTAGAATATTATTTGTTACTATAATCTCGTATACCCCGCCCATTGACATAAAGGCAATCCCGCCATTTCCATACTTTGCCGTGTTATTAGCTATGTAGTTGCCTATTGCTGTTCCGGCTGTTTTCTGAAATGCAATAGCTCCTCCACCGTTGATGAAATTCCCATTTCCATTCGCATCATTATTTATTATAGTGTTATATCTGACAATAGGTTCTCCATCTCCAAAATCTGAAAAAGTATAAATACCACCGCCGGTGCCTCCGGGGGGCGAACTAACTATAGCATTATTGCCATATATTAAACAACTCTCTATGACTGCATCCGACCTCTCTAAATAAAACCCGCCGCCTTCATTTGCATGATTCTCTGTAAATATACATTTCCTGACTGTTATTGCTTGTTTCCACATACGGAGCCCGCCACCTTCTCCACCGTAACCACCGGTTCCCCCCGTAACTTTAAATCCATAAAGCAAAGTAGAAACATCCATCCCCGATACAGAAGAGCTTATGGTTACGCTTCCGCTTCCATGTATTTCCGTAGAATCGGCCCCGGATTCACTAATTAGTTGGACACGGTTAGTCTTGAAAGTAACATTTTCGTTGTAAGTTCCTTTTGCTACGAGGATGGTGTCCCATTCCGCGCAAGCATTCATAGCTGCCATAATTGTAGAGTATTGAGATGGCACACGCCTAACTGTCCCAAAACATAAAGAAGCCAGTGCTAAAACTAACGAAACTAACATTGTTTTCTTCATCCATCCCCCTTTTTTCTATTTCTTTATCTGTCTTCTCTGTGCCCTCTTTAGTAATAAATCTTTTTTTTATCTGTTAATTTTGATTTTTGCATTTTGATTTTTGATATTTCTGTTTATCGTATCATTATAACTTTCATCGTCTTACACGTATTATTTACCTTTACCCTGTAGAAATACATTCCCGGCGGAACTTGTTTCCCATACCTGTCTTTACCATCCCAGCTTATATTATAAGAACCTGCCGATTTAGGACAACCATTCATAATACAGCGAACTTCCCTGCCCGTTATGTCAAAAACTATTGCCGATACTACCGTCCAAAACTTACTTTCTAATTTTACACTTGTTTGATGAACAAAAGGATTCGGCCAGCAGGTTGATAATGTATAAGGCGGCTCGCGTGGTTTTACTTCTTCTACGGCTATGGAATGTGTCCACGGGTCGAAATCTATTGTGTGAGTACTGCTTACTACTGTATCTTTTACCCCATCTCCCATCCCGCTTGGGTTAAGTGTTGCGTGATAAGGCCCGCTTTCTGCGCCCCACCAGTTGTTTGTTGCATCTGCCACTGTCCCGTACGTCCAGTAAGTAAATCTCACTCCATACTGATGTCCGGTAATCTGGTTGTTGTTAATGTGAACATTATTTGCATGAAGGTATCTCAAATCTATTGCCACGCTGTCATTGTTCCTAATTATATTATTTTGTATTGTAACGTTATAAGTGCCGCTCATCAACATAACTCCAATTCCTCCGTTGCCATAAGCCGCAGTATTGTCTTCTATGAGGTTGTTTATTATTGTCCCCCCTGTCTTATGGAGCGCAATAGCCGCGCCGCCAAAAATCAAATCAGTAAAACCATCGGCGCTATTGTTGATTATTGTATTATTCCTGATAATCGGGGGAAAATCTCCTGCATCCGAAAAAGAATATATCCCACCGCCGGCTCCACCCGGACTAGTTTTTGGAGGCGCAGCATTACCGTATATTAAACAACTTTCTACGACCGACCTTGACCTTTCTAAATAAAGCCCTCCCCCTTCATTTGCCTCGTTGTCCGTAAATATACAATTTTTGATTTTCATGGCCTGTTGCCACAAACGTAACCCCCCGCCTTCTCCACCATAACCGCCGGTTCCACCTGTAACCTTAAATCCATATAGCAACGTAGTTGTATCCGAGCCGGAAGCCGAAGAACTTATTGTTACGCCACCGTTCCCATGTATTTCCGTAGAGTCGGGACCGGATTCACTGACTAACTTCACACCATTATCTTCAATATTAACGTTCTCATTGTAAGTCCCTTTTGAAACGACAACGCTGTCCCCTCCATTTGCAGCATCTAATGCCGCCTGAATTGTAGAATATTGGGATGGCACACGCCGAACTGTTCCGAAACACAAGGAAGCCATTGTTAAAACTAATGAAATTAACATTGCTTTTTTCATTTTGTCCCCCTTCCCCCGTAAATATACAATAATATGCAATAAAAAAATTATATACAATATATGTTCTATTTTCACCTATTAGTCAAGATGTTTTTTATTTTTCCACTTTAGTGATAGCGAACTTGTTTGTTATCTCTTAAATTGCTTAGGACTGATTGCCCTTTGTATGTTTTGTAAAAATTCTTGTGTAAAGTCCTTTTGGGAGGGAGTTCTATCCAGCTCCGCTGTGGTCTTTTAGCTGTGACTAAAAATCTTGTTTTTTTGTATTTTTGCTTGCTATAGTCTCGATTCTTTTAGCCTTAAACTTTCTGCTCTTTTTTAATCTGTGTTCATCTGCGGTTAATAACCTTTTCTTTTCTTCTTCTCTGTATCCTCTCTGTTTTCATCTCTATTTTGTTCTTTGTTTTAACTCTAAACTTTAATTAGTTCTCTCTTCTTTTCATTCTTTTCTTTGCGTTCTTTGCGGTTACTTAGAGTTTGTGACGTAGGAATACTACTCTAAGTTGTCCAGTTTTTCTGGGCTCTGCGGTGAGAATTTTTTCTGTTTTTCTGTTTTTTAAAATTAAAAATATCTTGACGAGTATAATCTCTAATTTATGGTACTACAAAATTATGGACATTATTGTAATCGGAGGCGGACCCGCTGGTTTATCCGCAGCTATTACCGCTAAAGACCTTGGTGCGGATGTCCTTCTTGTTGATGAAAATCATAAAATAGGCGGACAACTTGTCAAACAAACCCATAAATTCTTTGGCGCAAAACAACATTGGTGTGGCGTAAGAGGTATTAATATTGCAAATCTTTTATTTGAACAGGCTCAACAAAAAGGCGTAAATGTTTTGTTAGAATCCTCCGCAGTAGGGATATATAATGAAAAGAATATTAAAAAAGTCGGAATTATAACTTCTGAAAAATATATGTTGGTAGAAACGAAAGGCATTATTATAGCTGCCGGGGCGGAAGAAAATATGTTAAATTTTGAAAACAATGACCTCCCCGGTATTTATGGCGCAGGCGCAGTTCAAACACTTGTAAATGTTTATGGTATTATGCCCGGTAAAAAAGTTCTAATGGTGGGTTCCGGCAACATTGGACTCATTGTAAGTTATCAACTTATGCAAGCCGGAATTGACGTTGTCGGCATAATAGAGGGTATGTCTGAAATAGGAGGTTATCTTGTCCATGCTTCTAAAATCAGACGTCTCGGAATACCGATACACGTTTCTCATACAATAAAATCCGCAATCGGAAAAGAATCCGTAGAAAGAGCAATAATTACAAAAATAGATAAAAATTGGCAAACCATTCCGGATAGCGAAAAACAAATAGATTGTGATGTGATTTGTCTTGCCGTAGGTCTTACTCCGTCAACGGAATTACTAAACCAGGCAGGTTGCGAAATGAAATATATTCCGGAACTTGGCGGGTATACGGCATACCATAACGATTTGTTACGTACCAGTATCCCCGGAATTTACATTGCAGGCGATATTTCAGGCATAGAAGAAGCCGTAACCGCTATGCTTGAAGGAAAAATTGCCGGTGCGGCTTGCGTCCGGGAAACACTCGAAAATAAAAAAGCAGACACAATTTTATCTCAAGCTTCCCACGAACTTGCTGAATTTAGAGCAGGTCCTTTTGGAGAAAAAGCAAGAACAGGTAAAAATAAACTTCAAAAACAATTATAATGGTTTATAAAAAAATGTTTTTTTGTCTGAAAATTAAAAAAAATAAAATCAATATTGACAAACCAAAAATAAGATATAAAAAATGAAAATCAGTTTGGGAAATTAAAATGATAACTAAAAACAAAAAGAAAGAAAAAAAAGGAGTGCCCTTAAAAAAAGAAAAAGGGCGAAAGGGTAGTAAAATGCTTAAACAAACTGTTTCAAAAGATTTGGGGAAAAAGAACCAAACAAAAGTAAAAGAAAAAACAGGGAAAGCAAGAAAAGTTGAGGAAGCTGATATTTTATATAATCAGGGACTTGAACTCGTAAGCTTTGGGCGATATGAAGAAGCTCTGGATTCATTTGAAAAAGCGATAAAGCTGAAATCCAATTTTGCTGAAGCGTGGTACAATAAAAGCCTCGTTCTTGGAATACTTGAACGTCCCAATGAAGCTGTAAAAGCTTTCGAAAAAGCAATGGCGCTTAAACCTGAATTGTGCGACAATGAAGATCTTGATAAGTCGCTGAATTAAAAAAGTTCTTATAGTTTAATGTAGGAAAATATGAGGATAGGAATAGTTGCGAACCTTTCTAAACCTCATGTTAATAGTCTTCTTCCTGAACTTGTAGGATGGCTTAATACCCATAAACAAGAAGTATATTTTTTTGATAATGGGTTTAATCATTCCGGAATTACTTCCTGTAAAGATTCAGACGAATTCCTTTCTGCAGTTGAAATGGTTCTTGCAATTGGCGGAGATGGAACGTTATTAAAAGCTTCTCACATTATAGGTTCAAAAGGGATTCCAATACTTGGCATTAATCTCGGTGGTTTAGGTTTTTTGACGGAAGTCCGCAAGGATGAATTATATCCGGCTCTTACGAAAGTTCTGGCTTCCGAATACCAAATAGAAGAAAGAATGGTTCTCGAAGCTGTAGTCAAAGGCGAAAAATTGTATGGATTGAATGACATAGTTATCGTGGGTTCGGGTTCAGGACGAATGCTTCAATTCGAATTATGGATAAACGGTAGTTATACTTCTAATTTCCTTGCAGACGGTCTTATAGTTTCCACGCCAACAGGCTCTACTGCTTATTCACTTGCTGCTCTCGGTCCCGTTGTTGAACCGGCAATGGAATGCGTGGTTGTAAACTTAATATGCCCGCACACATTTGGCGCTAGACCTATAGTAATTTCAGCAGCTTCCACAATAGAAGTTAAATGTACCGCCCCATCTTTTGTAGTTGTCGCAGATGGACAGGAAAAGATTTTATTATCCAACAATGAGGCAATTAAATTTAAAAAAGCAGATTATAAAATCAAACTTGTCCAATCCGGATTCCGTGATTTTTATGAAGTTTTAAGAACTAAATTGAAATGGGGGGGAGGTAAAGAAAGATAGTCTTTTCCCCTGCCCTGCTGTCAGGTAAAAATAAAAATAATCAAGCGATTAAAAAAATTCTTATTGACAAAACTAAACTATTAGGTAGAAATTGAAACTATTATGGATAGAATCAGAATTAAACTGAAAGCGTATGACCATAACATTCTCGATAATACCGTAAAAGAGATCATATCTACACTAAGTGAAACCGGTGGAGAAATTTCAGGCCCCGTCCCTTTGCCTACGAAACGAAGCTTATATACAGTATTACGCGCCTCTAATATTGATAAGAAATCACGAGAACAATTTGAGCTTACTGTCCATAAAAGACTTATAGCAGTGGACAATCCCACGAAACAAACAGTAGACGCATTAACAAAACTTAATCTTCCTGCAGGCGTAGATGTAGAAATAAAAATATAATCTACCATCAAAAACCCGGAACTTATAAGTAAAAAAATAAATCCCCTAAATAATAACCTATTTGGTTTAGAATGCTATAAATAGCTGGTCATTTTTTAGTTTAAATTACCCTGTGCTTTAGCACGGGGGTGACGAAATAAAGAAAACAACGGGCTTTAGCCCATAATAATATAATGCAAAACTAAACAAAGATATGAAAACAAATCGTAAACCAGTTGTCATAAATGATGCTAAAAAAGTGAATCACAATCACTTTATGATTAAAGAAATAAAAGAATCCCCGCAAAAAGCAAAAGAATTATTGCGCCTTCTCAAAAAATATCCTTCTGTTCCCAAAATTATAGATGAAATATATAACGCAGAAAATGTATACATTACAGGTGCAGGAACTTCTTTTCACGCGGGCTTATTAGGAACGTACTATTTTAATAAACTTGCTCACACCAAAACAATTATATCGTTCGCAGCTGAATTCGTAGAAAGATTCGGGAATAGCTTTGCCGGCAAAGATTCATTAATAGGCATATCGCAAAGTGGCGAAACTAAAGATGTTAAAAATGTAATGGATTTTCTTGAACATAAAAAATATAAAAAAATCTTATCCATCGTCAATGTTATCGGGTCATCTATTGCCCTACGCAGTAGGTTAGTTATCCCACTTGCTTGCGATAAGGAAATAGCCGTGCCGGCAACGAAAACTTTTGTAAACGAAACAATAACTTTTCTTTACCTGGCAATGACTCTTGCAAAGAAAAAAGGAATCACGTCCCAGGTAACCTACAAAGATATGGAAAAACTTCCTGACTTGCTTGCAGAAACGATAGAAACAACAGAATCAAAGGCAAAAGATGCAGCAAAATTTTTAAGTAAAACCAATGATTTTTACAGTGTAGGATACGGGCTTACATATCCAATTGCGCTCGAAAGCGCTTTAAAAATAAAGGAAATTACCTATGCTCATTGTGAAGGAATGTATTCTTCCGAGTTTAAACACGGTCCTATATCTATTGTAACAAAAAATTATCCCGTTATGTTTACCGTTGCAAAATCCAATAAAAGTATAATGCTTGGTCATATAAATGAAGTTTTATGCAGGGGCGGAAAAGTCTTGGCTGTCGGCCCCGAAGATAAAGAATTGAAAAAACAAAGTAATTTCTATATCCCTTTACCTGATGCAAACCAATTTCTTACACCCATACTTGCCGTAATTCCTTTCCAGTTAATTGCATATTACCTTTGCCTGCAAAAAGGATATAACCCTGACCAACCAAGAAATATTTCTAAAACGGTAACCGTAGCGTAATTCCCCTACAAAAAAACTCTTATTCATCTTCTATATTTTTACTCTAAGTTATTTAGTTTTTTGGGGACTTGACCTGAGAATTTCCGTTCTCTTTTATCCTGTTAATCCTGTCGTATTATATTTCCGTTCCCTACCTACTACCTACTGGTCTGCTCTCTACTATTAACTACCCTCGCGGATGGCAAGTTCGTACCGCTTCTTTAAGCTTTTCTCGGTCTATATGCGTATAAATTTCCGTAGTCGTAATCGAGGAGTGTCCTAATAATTGCTGAACTACTCTTAAATCCGTACCCGCTTCTAATAAAGCCGTTGCAAACGAATGCCTGAAAGTATGAGGAGTAACTTCTTTATTAATTCCGGATAATTTAATGTATTTTGTTATGATTTTCCATCCACCCATTCTGGATAGTTTTTTGCCATTCTGGTTGAGAAATAAAAATTCCGTATCTTTCCCCTTTTTTAATACGGGACGACCGTTTGTTAGATACATTTCTATGGCTTTTTGCGCATACGAACCAAGCGGAACTATCCGTTCTTTGTTGCCCTTACCGAAAAACCGCAATAACCATATATCCTTTTCCGGAATAATTTCGGACATCCGTAAATTTAACATCTCGGAAATTCTCAAACCTGCCCCATAAAGCACTTCAAGCATTGCTCTGTCCCTTAAACTTGTCGGGTCAATTTTATTTGCTTGCTCCAATATCAAATCAACCTCTCTCGGCGCTAAAACTTCAGGTAAATATTTTATCAATTTAGGCGCATGTAAAGAATTAATCGGTGAATCCGTTATCATTTCCGAATCTACGAGAAACCTGTAAAACTCTCTCATTGCAGCTACTATACGGGCAATAGAACTCATTTTCATCTTTTCCGTATCTTCTAAATAAATAATAAACGCATTTACGTTTTCTATTTTAGCTTTTACGGGATTGACTTTTATTGACTTAAAAAATGCAAACATCTTTCGTATATCACTCTCATAAGCCTCTTCCGTATTGTGACTGCTTCCTTTTTCCATAAGTAAATGGTTCTTGAAACCTTCAATAATATCGTCAGCCATTTTATAAAATGTAATTAAAAACACCTGTTTGTCTATATATTTTTTGGAGAACTGTTCGCCCATCTTGTGGGAAATCCGTCTGAGACGGACTCCTGACCTTGATATCTTCTGTATATTTTGTAGTGGCGAGTCGTTGACTTGCCTTTTTTGGAGATGGGATTGTCTGTCCTGTTCTTTGTAGGGCAAAGCTTTAGCTTTGTTTGCGAAAAGTTGTTAGTTCTTATCTGTTTTTATATTTAAAAATAACAAGAGGCAGATAGAATAAAATTCTACCTGCCTCTCTAAAATTCAAATCTACTTATCTCTTATTTCCCGCCGCAACAAGAACAACCGCAACTTCCACCGGACACAAATTTTTCCGGCAGTATGTAGTCGCCATGTTTCGCCTGTGCTTCAAGCAATCTCTTTCTCTGTGTTTCCAATACTTCCAATAATACTTTCGGCGTATCCGTTACCTTTGTTTCGTAAATCTTCTTAATCCTGTCAATCTTGGATAAACTCTCTTTTACTCTTGTCATAAATTGTTTGTTATAAGCTTCCTGAGAGTAATCTTTTCCTAATACGCTTTTGAATAATGGTTTCAGGTCTTCGTATTTCGGTATTTTCCCTGTTGGAGTTTCTATGACTTCAACGTCTTTGTTCGCGCGTAATTCCATCCATTTATACCATACTTTTTTGTCCGTCTTTTCGTTCAGGAATTTTCCCGTTTCTTTGTCCACGAGGAAATAATTTACTCCGAAAATGGGCGGAACTTTTTTCAAATCTTTTGCAAAGTTTATGTTGTTCTGTATGTATTGTCCTATGGGAATGGGTAAAAAGTCAAGATTGGACATCGGGTTAAATTCCCTGACGCCTTCCTGACCGAGCGTAGCTGCAGTCGTTTCCGACTCAAGTGCAGCGCCTTTCATTACTATTCCGTGAGCCCAATCCAATGATTCTTCTACCGGCACACAAGTATCAGAATCTCTGCCACCATAGACTATACCGCCAACAACCAATCCTTCCGGACTGTGTATGTTTTTGTCACAGTTTTCTAAAGTGTCAAGACTCATTGTAAATCTTGCATTCGGATGTGAACATTTGATTTCTTTGTCTTTCGCATCTTTTTTGCCGACAAACCATTCTCCTGAATGGTTTATTCCCTTTGCAGGAACGTCACCATTTTTGCCTATCCAGTGAGCGCGTTTATCTTCCGTAACCAATACGTTTGATAATATTACTTCACGCGGGTTATTCAAAGCTTTCCACTGTATCGGGTCGTCTTTTGAATTTATTCCCTGTATTATACCAAACATACCTCTTTCTACGTTTACGCCTACGATTTCACCGTTGATTTTCTTGAGATATGAGATGTCATCGCCAACGATAGTTTCTCCGTCAAGCATTGCAGTAGAAGTCTTCCCGCATAACGACGGAAATGCTCCCGTGAAATAAGTAACTCTGCCCTTTGGTCCGTGAACTCCCATAAGAAGCATATGTTCCGTAAGCCAGCCTTCTTTGGAACCCTGTTTAATTGCAAGTCTCATTGCAAGTTTCTTCAAACCGATTGAGTTCCCGCCGTATTGTGTATTGGCGCTGTAAACCGTATTTTCTTCCGTATCAATGTATATTCTTCGTTTGTCAAGGTTTTTACAGGTCTTCCTTTCGTCTAATTCGCCCTGTGAATGTATGAATTTGAAGATTTTTGCATTCTTGCCCTGTCTTACAAATTCCTCATAACCCTGTCTGTATAAAAGGTCTTCGTTATGCGCTACAAAAGCCGAGTCCGTAAGCTGGAGTGCAGGTATTGAGAATTTGGAGTTCGTTGGCCCTAAGCAGAAGAACCTTACATACATTTCGTGACCTTTCATGCTGTCTTTAAGAACTTCCAATACGTCTTTCAATCCTTCATCCCTGTCTTTTGTGTCTATGGCTTCTCCAAGAACGACGCCTTTTGGGACAAGAATAGCAGTATGTGCTTTATCTCTTGCCTGGTCGAGGTAATTGTCAAAATGGTAAGTATGTCCTTCTATTGCCATTTTGTGTTCTTCACCGTTTTTTACGGCAGCATCCCTGATATATTTTATATCTTCTTTCGAATCTGTACACACAAAAACCGAATCAGGATTGCAAAGCTCTATGTATTTTGTGATAAATTTATCAACTTCCGGATTACCTATCTTTTCAATTTTAGCGTAATCCTTTTCACTCAACTTCTTTTTTAATATTTCTTCCATTATCCCCCCTATGGTCAAGGAGACTAATACATAAAAACTCTTATGTCAAGGATAAAACAATATAATAACAACTTGCTGTTAAAACCCTTGAAAACATCTATGTAGGGACTTGATTTTTTATCCGCCTCTGGCGGAATCAAGTTCATGCTATCTCTCCTCATATTTAATTTGATAATTCCTTGCGGCTTGCCGCAGGGTGTATGTATTAGTGGTAGGACAGACATTCTTGTCTGTCGGTCTGCTTGGAGGATTCTTGTCTGTCGATAGATATCATTTTTCTTTAGATACACAGGAAGGGGCGAGCCGTTGACTAGCCCTCTTTCTTTTTTTGTGGTAAGCACTTGCTGCTGAAGGTAGGTAAACTCTCTCAATTTTTTTGTATCCGTGTAAATCCGTGGCTAATATCTGTATTCTATTTTTTGTAATCTGTGAAAATCTTGTGTAATCTCGTGGTTTCAATCTGTTTTTTTATCTTTATGTTATTTTTTGGTGCTCTCTACTTTTAACTCTTTACTCTAAACTCTCTTCACTTTTTTCATTCTTTCTACTCGGTTTTCCCCTATCTACTACCTACTTCCTGCTGCCTACTTTTTCCCCTTGACTTTCCCCTGTCTCCGCCTTACATTCCTATACTATGAAAAAAGTAGGTCTCGTTTTGGGTTCCGGGGTGGCGAAAGGACTTGCCCATATTGGGGTTCTTAAGGCGATTGATAAACAAAAAATCCCCATAGATTTTATTGCAGGAACAAGTATCGGGGCGCTTATAGGCGCAATGTATGCTTCGGGAATCAGTGGGGAAGAAATAGAAGAAATAGCCCTGAATATAGATATAAAAAAAACGCTTGCTCTTTTTACCCCGACAATGTCATATTCCGGATTAATTGATGGGCAAAGAGTAATTAATTTTATTGAATCTATAATCGGCAGGCAAAACATTGAAGACCTTCGTATCCCATTTGCTGCAATATCTTCTAATATTGTGACGGGAGAAGAGATTGTAATCACAAAAGGCTCTTTGCTTAATGCGCTCAGGGCAAGTATCTCTATCCCCGGCATATTTACCCCTGTCGAATACAATCAAAAACTTCTGGTAGATGGGGGACTTGTAAACCCTGTTCCTGTGAGCGCCGTTCTTAAGATGGGCGCAGATATTGTAATTGCAGTAAACGTTCTGTCGGCTCCACAAAAGAATATGCGGAGTTACATTAGAATGGATGATAAAACAAAAAAAACTCCGGCAAAAAAAAGCAACTCTCAAATAATAAATACCCGTTTAGGCAATTTTGCCGCATCTTTAAAACCGGTTGCTCAGTTCAGTAATTTTGTGAAAAAGAAAACTTCTACACCAAGCATATTTCACGTATTACTTCAAACAATATCCGTTACCGAGTATGAGATTGCCAATTTTCAGCTGGCAAAACACAAGCCGGATTTTTTAATCACTCCGGCCGTTGAGTTTGTTGCCCCTCTTGAGTTTTTTCGTGCAAAAGAAGCAATTTTAGAGGGAGAAAAAGCATTTTCCGCTGTTATCCCTTCTCAACTTACTTTATAAGATTATTATTGATAATAAGTAATGGTTTTATATAAAAAACCTATGGAAATTCAAATATCAAAAATCATCCGCTCAAGAAGAAGAACAATCGAACTACAAATAAACAGCGATTCAACTTTAATTGTTCGTGCTCCACTCAGAGTTAGCGAAAAGTATATTAACAAACTAGTATATAAAAAAAGATTGTGGATTTCCAAAAAACAAGAGTTTATGCTTCGACAAAAACATTTAATAAAACAAAAAGAATTTATATCCGGCGAAAGTTTTTTATATTTAGGCAATACCTATAAACTGCAGATTGTAGATAATTCAAAATTGCCCTTGCTGCCGTTGTCTTTTGAAAACTCTGCAGGCGTGTTTTTGCTTTCACGAGATAAACTTGATAAGGCAAAGGAGCTTTTTATCCTCTGGTATAAAGAACAAGCGAAACAAAAAATAACAGGGCGTGTTGATTTTTATTGTTCCCAAACAGGATTAAAATACAATAAAATCAGGATAACGGATGCCGGAAGCAGGTGGGGCTCCTGCGGAAGTAAAAACGGTCTGAATTTTAATTGGCGATTAATTATGGCTCCACCGGGAGTGCTTGATTATGTGGTCGCCCACGAAATTGCTCATATAATGGAGAAAAATCATTCAAAACGTTTCTGGATGAAAGTGGAGACAATATTCCCCGATTATAAAATCCATAGAAAATGGCTGAAAGAAAATAAATACCAACTCCTGTTTTAGACAAAACCGTTTTTAGAATAATCAAAATGTTTTTTTTCATAGTAGTAGTTATTGTTGTATCATTTTGTTATTTGTGGTAGGACAGACATTCTTGTCTGTCAGGAAAAATATATTTTACGTATTTTGTTAGCAGTTGAGTTTTAGCCGTGGGTACTACCTTAAAAACAGCCAGTAAACAAGAATATTAATCCCTGTTAATGGAATGCCGATTTTTGCAAATTCCCAAAAAGTCAACGTCTCGTTATACTTTTTTTCTGCGTTCTGGATTATTATCACATTGCTTGCGGCTCCGAGTATGAATAAATTACCTGCAATTGTGCTCCCTGCAGTCAATGCCATCATTGCTTTTGTCGTGGCTCCCGTATCTGCAAGCATAGGCAGGTAAAGTGCAACAAGTGGAACGTTGGAAATCAACTGACTCAATAATACGCTTATCGTTAGAATCATATCCGTTGATAAAATGTTAATATGTGATTTGGTTATAATACTCTGAAAAAATCCGCTGTCCCATACACTTTGCATTAAAACAAACATAGATGCAAAAAAAACAAGAGTATGCCAGTCAATTTGTTTTAGCACTTTAATCCTTTTTTCACTAAATATCAATATAGGAAGCATAGAAATCAAAGCAATATAAGTTAGTTTGAAATCAAAACTAAAATTCAGAATAATGGTTAGAATCTTAAGAATAACTAAAAGTATAATTATGGACAAAGAAATCTTACATAGGTTTGATAATTTCAAATCTGTTATCGGCTCCCGGATATGAGTTAATGGAGTTTTGTTTAAGTAGGTTTTATAAAATACTTTCAACAGAATAAATGCTAAAAAAAGATTTATAATCGTGGGCAAGAATAAGTATTTCAAAAAGACAACAAAAGAATTTGTTATTTTCCCATTAATAGCAATCAAAAGATTTTGCGGGTTTCCAATGGGACTCATAACGCTTCCGATTGTAACGGCAAAAGCAAGAGTCAATAATAACAATTTTGGGTTAATTTTATGTTTTTTCGCAAGCAATAGGACAACCGGTGTTCCGATAATGGCTAAAGTGTCATTCATTAGAAATGCCGAAATTATTCCCATACCAAATAAAATAGATAAAATCAACGTATCTACGGATTTTGTTTTGCTGAATAATTTATAAGAAAGATGAGCTAAATATCCGCTTTCTTCCAATGCCTGTCCTACGACAAACATACCGAATAGAAAAAGTATAACATCTATGTTTATTGATTTTAACGCATTTGCCGGGGAAATCTGTCCCGTTAACAATACTATAATCGCTCCGGATAACATTATCAGCCATATAGGAAGCCGGATGTTTCCAACCTGCCTTATTGCAATTGACAGAAAAACAACAACCAAAACTATTATTGGAATTATCATAAAGATAAAATTATATAACAGTGGAAGATAGCGTGTCTTTTACCAGACATTTTCCAAATCTTTCGGGGTGTATTTATGGTTTCTCGTAAAATAGTAAGTTTTGCGAGTTTTCTTTAATTGTATATTATTATTTCTATTGAATAACCTGTATAATAACGAAATCGGGAAAAGAAGAACAAAAAATACGATAGATAACAAGATTTTTGAGGTGACAAATCCTAACAATTCCGCTATTTTAAACCATAACCAGTTTATTTTGCCGGCAAGGAAATTTGAACACAGCCCGATTATGTTCAATAGTAATGCTGTTACGAGAAGTGTTTTTACGTGGGTAAACGAATAAATTACTATTAACCCCGTTGATATTACAAGTATTGTTTCTAAATTTTTTTCTCTTTTCATAAGTAACAAATCCCGCTATGATTGGATTAAAATAAAGTATAAATAAATGGCGCTACCGCGCTGCTCCCACCTATTACAATTAAAATGCCAATAAGTAATAATATGATAATAATCGGTAAAAGCCACCATTTTTTTCTTTCCTTTAAGAAATTCCACAAATCTTTTAAGAAATCCATAGTTACCTTCCTTTCATTGAACATCTCGCTATAGCTTCTGTTATTATTTTATGAGCCTTTTGGTTGGGATGCGGGTCTTTCAAAACCGAACCCTTACCATTTAAATACCAGTGTTTATATTCTTTGTTGTAATCGTCAGGAGAGTTTAGCCCTCGAAGTAAAAGAGAATCGGCTTCCGCGAAAATAACATTACTATCAGGAAATATTAACTTATGCGAATTTTGAGTATATTGAATGTCTCCCAAATTAAGAATAATCATTTTACTGTTATTTTGTTTGCAAACTTCATAAATGTTTTCATATACAAATTGCTCAACGTCTTTCAATCCTTTGTTCGGCTTTGGGATTATTCCGAACGTTTTTTTTAGTATTGTTATAACTGTATAGTACCCATTATACAAGTATAAGGGTATTCCTATTTCAAATAAAAAGCAAGTATAATCTTTTATACCCTTTTTTGTTTTCTTGAATTTATCTATATTTACGTCAAAAGTCTTCGAATTAAAAGCCCGTGGGCTTATTATATCTTTCCCGCCCTTTGTTCGAGAAACATAAGGCACAGGTATGTTTGCAATCCAAAAAGACGGGACTCTCATACTTGTTGCCCTTTGAACTAACCACGGCGAATATTGAACTACTACAAAATCAGGTTTATAAAGAGGTATTAAATCTTTCGATAACAATAACATCTGGGCAAGTCCGCCTCCGCACAAACCCGCATTTATCGAATATCCTTTTGTCTCCTCTGAAACCAGATACGGAAAACTTTCTTCTGCTAAACATGCTGCCCCAAAAGTAAACGAACATCCCAAAAATAAAAACAATGGTCTTTTCATCTCCGTAGTATCATCGTAAGAAACCGGGACTCTAAATCCATTTTTATCAAATCGTATTGATACATTTTCCCCTATCGGAAAAGTCTCAAATCCTGTTGCATTCGGCACTGACCTGAATCCCAGTTTTTCATCCGATTGCCATAATTTTCCTTCCCATCCGGAAGATGGTTTCTTTACGTAATGATATAATTTATTTGTCATTGCGAATACTAATAAAGAGGCATTGATAAATATAAAAAAAATGATTACTATTAAAATCCAAACAGCCAGAGATTTTTTTCTCGTTAAAATATTTTTATTCCAGAGCCTTTTATAAGTAATTCCTAAACCCCAGAACGTTACAATAATCGCTCTAAAGAAGATTATTAGTATGCTAAATAAAGTTCTTTCCAATCCCAATTTTACTAATCGGGTTTCAATAAAAATAGTCAGAAAATATAGGATAACTACAATGGTTGTAAACAGGAGGAAGTTAAACAAATTCTTCATTTTTAAGGAGATTCTAATCTTTACTCTCTTCCACCCCATACCTGTCTGACTTTTGTTTGGATATCTCCGCAGTAGAAGGAGTGGGAATTGAGTTAAGTATAGCTTCTGTTATTATTTTATGTGCCTTCTGGTTAGGATGCTCATCTGTCATAACCGAATCATGACCATTAAAACACCAATGTTTGTATTCCTTATCATAATCATTTGGTGATTTTAATCTATAAAGTAAAAGAGAATCTGCTTCTGCAAAAACAATATTACTATCAGGAAATATTAACTTATGCGAATTTTCAGTATATTGAATGTCGCCCAAGTTAAGAATAATCATTTTGCTGTTATTTTGTCTGCATACCTCATGAATACCGTTATATACGAATTGCTCTACCTCTTTGATATCCTTATTGGGCATTGGAATTTCCCCTAATATTTTTTTTGTAGTTGCCATGACTATGTAGTAGCTATTATGTAGGTATAAGGGTATTCCTATTTCAAACAAAAAATGGGTATAATCAGTTATGCTTCTTTTTGTTCTTTTAAATTTGTCTACCTTGCATTCTACCTTTACGTCAAAATCCCTGAAATCAAAAACCTTTCGGCTTATTACATTTTTACCATCTTTTGTTTTGGAAATATAAGGTACTGGTATTTTTGTAAGGTAAGTTGGAGCTTCCATGTTTATTGCTCTTTGAGCTAACCACGGCGAATACTGGACTACTACAAAGTCAGGCTTATAACGAGGAATAAACTCTTCAGATAATAAAAACATTTGGGCAAGTCCACCCGCACATACCCCTGCATTCATTGAATAACCTTTTGTAGCTTCTGAAACTAGGTATGGAAAACTTTCTTCTGCTAAACATGCTGCCCCAAAAGTAAAAGAGCATCCTAAGAATAAAAATAAAGGTCTCTTTATTGTTGTATCATTATTAGAAAAAGGAATTCTAAATCCATCTTTGTCAAACCTGAAAGATGTTTTTTTTGCGTAATCGTACAACTTATTTGTTCTATCTATTACTAGTAAAAAAATGTTAATGAATATAAAAAAAGTAGTTAATGTTAAAATCCATAGTATCAGAGATTTTTTTCTTTTTAAAGTCTTTTTATTCCAGAATGTATTATAACTAACTCCCAATACCCAGAAGGTTATAAAAATCGTTCTAAAAAGAATTATTATAGCTGTAAGTGGTCCTCTAAGCAGCTTGATGTCTATATTTATTTTTGTTAGTATTATTTCAATCAAATTTGTTAAAGAATATAGGATAACTATAATAATTGTGAATAATAAAATTTTGAATATTTTTTTCATTATTAGTCTAATTTAAATGTTCTTTCCCAAACTTTTCTTTCTTGCCAATGTGGTTGTTCGGTCTTTTTGTATAAATAATCTCCCATCACCAGGTAATCCATTTCGGTCCGCATAAAACACTTGTAAGCATCTTCCGGAGAACATACAATGGGCTCTCCCCTTACGTTAAAACTCGTGTTAACTATAACACCGTAGCCTGTTTTTTCTTTGAATTTCTGTATAAGCTTCCAGTATCTTTCATTCGTCTCTTTATGCACGGTCTGGATTCGTGCCGAAAAATCAATATGTGTGATTGCCGGAACATCCGAACGCAAAGCGTATAACCTTTTCATTAAAGGCAGGGCATTATAGTTTTGGGGCAGCTTTTTTCTGTGTTCTTTTTTTACGTTCGCCACTAAAAGCATATACGGTGAATGAATGTTCAATTCGAAAAACTTTTTACATTCCTCCGCGAGAACTGAAGGCGCAAAAGGTCTGAACCCTTCGCGGTATTTGATTTTCAAGTTTAACTTTTTTTGCATCTGGGAATTACGGGCATCTCCTAAAATACTGCGGTTCCCAAGCGCGCGCGGACCGAATTCCATTCTCCCCTGGAACCATCCAATCGCATTGCCCTTGTCAATCAAGTCCGCAACTTCTTTCGCTAACTTGTCGAAATTCTCAAATTTCCGGTATACTGCTTTGTATCTTTTGGAGACTAATTCAATGTCAAGTTGAGAGAATTCAGGTCCAAGGTAAGATCCCTGCATTTCATCTAACTTACTTGTAAGTTCTCGTTTTTTATCGAAATAAATATAATACGCGGATAAAGCTGCTCCTAACGCCCCGCCTGCATCGCCTGCCGCAGGCTGTATAAATATGTCGTTAAAGATTTTTGTTCGTAACAGGTTTCCGTTTGCCACGCAATTTAACGCAACTCCGCCTGCCATGCAGAGATGTTTTGCGCCTGTTAATTTTTTTGCTTCTTTTGCCATTTGTATGACAATCTCGTCCGTAACTTTTTGTATGGCAAGAGCAAGGTCGCAGTGAGGCTGTTCTATTTGTGCTTCAGGGAGGCGTCTTCCAAATCCAAATAATCGTTTCCATACTTTGTCGTTTACCATTCTCAGCCCGGTCGCATAACTAAAATATTTTTGGTCTAATCGAATTGAACCGTCTTCTTTTATATCAATTAATTTCTCTTTTATTATTTTTATGTATTTCTCTACGTCTTTGGAATCAGGGTTCCCGTAAGGCGCAAGTCCCATTAATTTATATTCGCCTGAATTTACTACAAAACCTAAATAATAAGTAAAAGCGGAATACAATAACCCGAGGGAGTGGGGGAATCTTAATTCTTTTAAGATTTCTATTTTATTATCTTTGCCGATTCCGATGGATGCCGTTGCCCATTCGCCGACTCCGTCAATCGTCAGGATGGCAGCTTCTTTGTATGGAGACGGGTAAAAAGCGCTTGCCGAATGTGAAAGGTGGTGTTCCGGAAAAAGCAGTTTTACTTTTTTCTTGTTGTATTTTTCTATTTTCAAAAGTTCTTCAAAGATGATTCTCTTAAGAAACATTTTTTCTTTTGTCCATACCGGGATTGATTGCAAAAAAGAACCAATTCCTTTAGGGGCGAAGTTATAATAAGTCTCCAACAGTCGTTCAAATTTTAATAACGGTTTGTCGTAAAAGACAATTGCGTCTAATTCGTCAAGAGAAAGTCCTGAGTAGTGCAGACAGAATTTTACTGCGTTAGCAGGAAAAGAGGAATCGTGTTTTTTTCTTGTGAACCTTTCTTCCTGAGCGGCTGCAAGAATTTGCCCATTATGGATTATTACCGCAGCGGAGTCGTGGTAAAAAGCAGAAATTCCAAGTATATTCATTTATAGCAATCTGAAATTTAATTATTTAGAAGGATTATGTCAATGTATTTTTGGAAAGATGTAAAAAGATTCTTAACTTACTTGCTGTGGTTTTTAATTTATACAAACAATAAACCAACGAAACATCTATTTTATGAAATAAAAACTTATTGACAGAATTGGATTATAATATATAACTTTCATTAATGTATCATAGAATTTTATTAAAGCTCAGCGGGGAAATTCTTTCAGGCAAACAGGGATTCGGCGTTGAACCTGATATGCTTTCGCGAATTACAAAAGAAATCGCGGAAGTTCATAAACAATCCAAACAAATTGCTATCGTTATCGGCGGCGGAAACATATTCCGCGGAGTTGCAGATGCAAAAAAATTACAGATTGACCGTGTAGTTGGGGATTATGTCGGGATGCTTTCAACGGTTACAAACAGCCTGATTCTCCAGAACAGACTTGAATCTCTCGGAATCCCGACAAGAGTTATGAGCGCAATAGAAGTGTCAAAAGTTGCAGAACCTTATATAAGAAGACGCGCCATAAGACACCTTGAAAAAGGCAGAGTCGTTTTGTTTGCCTGCGGAACCGGGAATCCTTATTTTACCACGGATACCGGAGCTGTGCTGAGAGGCATTGAAATTGGCGCAGACGTAATTCTGAAAGGAACAAAAGTGGACGGGGTGTATTCCGCAGACCCAAAGAAAGATAAAAATGCAAAACTGTATAAGAAATTAAGTTATGATGATGTCCTCTCAAGAAAACTCGGAGTGATGGACCTTACCGCCATTACTCTTTGCTCGGAAAATAAATTGCCGATTATAGTTTTTAATATAAGCGAACACGGTAATTTGAAAAAAGTCGTAGAAGGTAAAAATATCGGCACCGTAGTTAATTAATAGATTTTATTCAGTTCCCGGATTTTAGAACAAACCCGCTAACCCGAATGCTTAACTTGGAATTCCCTGCCGCTTGCGGCGTGAGAGATTCATTTTTTGTCAGACAGGAATGTCTGACCTACTACTTCAAGGTATAATTTTTCACAATTAAAATCCCCTACAAAGATTGGAACATCTATTGCAAAAACGCCGTTTCCACCAAGAAGATTGGCGGACAGGTTTGCACTCCATAAAAAAACAAGTGGGCGGTATACATGCTCCTAACAATTTTAAGATACAAAAAAAGTTGGGTAGGTAGGGCTTTAATGCCCTATCCTATTTTATGTTAAATGCTAAAGATGCTTGCGGGATCTGGTTGGGTTGTAGAGACAGATTATAATCTGTCTCTACAAAAGGATATAGTAACCAAGAAAAAGGGTGCGAGTCATTACAATACAAACTTGGGCATAAAAGCCCAAGCTACCCAAGCAAAAGCAGCGTTTCTCCTGCACTTAGCTCGTACTCCAATGCGGACAAGTGTTTCTGCAAAAAATGGAACAGGCATGCCTGTTCTCTACAAGAGGATATAATAATCAAGAAAAAAAGGGCGAGTCGCTGGCTCGCCCTTTTTTAGATGTTTTCAATACTTAAACAAAATTACACTTCTTTTTTGTTTTCTAATTTATTTTCCGAAGCAAGTTTTTCTTTGAAAAGTTCCCCGATACCTGCTATGCTTGATAGAATTCCGGAAGCTTCGTAAGGCAGGAATATTTTATTTGCCTTTCCGTCGGAAATTTTCTGTAAAGCTTCAAGATACTTAATCGCAATAAGGTCGTTTGTCGGTTTTCCTTCATGAATAGCTCCGAAAACAGTTTGAATAGCTTCGCCTTCTCCCTTTGCTACGGTTAATTTCTTGTATCTTTCAGCATCGGCAACGGTTCTTGTTGCCATTGCATCCCCTTCTGCTTTAAGGATTGCGGATTGTTTATGTCCCTCGGCTTCCAGAATCATCGCTCTTTTTTCTCGCTCGGCTTTCATCTGTCTGTGCATTGCCTCGGTAACATCGGCTGGCGGGTCTATTCTCTGAAGTTCAACTCTTGTAACTCTTGTTCCCCATTTGTCCGTTGCATCGTCAAGAATCTGACGCAATTTGGTATTTATTACTTCTCGTGAAGTCAACGATTCGTCAAGCGCTAAATCGCCAACAAGATTCCTTAAGTTCGTTTGAGCAAGTTTTGTAGCGGCAGTATAAAAATCGGCAACGTTATAAGAAACTTTTACCGGGTCTGTAACTTCATAATAAACTACGGCATCAACTTCTACAACGACGTTATCCTTTGTGATTACGCCCTGCGGTGGAACTTCAACTACCTGTTCCCGCATATCTACTTTAATCATTTGTTCCAGAAAAGGCATTATAATTGTTAATCCACTGCCTACGGTGCGCTGGTATTTCCCGAGCCGTTCTATTAAAGCCTTTTCCCATGGTCTTACCGTTTTTATACCTGTAGCGGCAACTATAAAAACTACAAGCGCCAGTATGATATATAGAATTATCATTTTATTCTCCCTCCTTTTGAAGAGTTACTATTAAGTGAGTCCCTTCTATTTTTATAACCTTAACTTTTTTATTTACGGAGATGATTTCTCCCGTTTCGCTGTCTGCTCTCCATTCTTCTTTGTCAAGTCGAACTCTGCCCGTATTTTTCATATTATCTATTGTTTCGAGGACTATCCCGTTCTTTCCGACAAGCCTGTCGGCTCCAATGCCGGGTGGTTGTTTCTTAGTCCATCTTTCCGCAAATTTTCGCGAAAGGGCGAAAAGAACCAAAGAAACAAGTATAAAACTTCCCCATTGCCAGAGCGTCCCGACTTTGAAAAGCGCAAGAATTCCTGCTACCGCAGCTCCTATTCCGAAACATATAAGAAAAAATCCTGCAGTAAATATTTCAGAAATAGAAAAGATTACGGCAAAAATAAACCAGAGTAACCATATTTTATCTCCCATTTTTTCCCTCCTTAAAGTTATTAAAGTATGATATTGTGTAATTGAGCAACTGTCAATAAAAAACGGTCGGGTGTTTGCAAATTAGGTAAATAGAAACACTTAGATGTTACTTTATAAAAACAATGTTCTTAAAGCCCAACTATCCTTAACGAATCGCAGATTTTATTTTATCCACGGAGTCGGTTTTTTCCCATGTGAATTCAGGCTCTTCTCGTCCGAAATGTCCGTAGGAAGCTGTTTTTTGATATATTGGTCTCAGAAGATTTAGCTTTGTGATGATGCCTTTTGGGCTGAGGTCAAAGACCTTTCTCATTGTTTCGGAAAGAATACTGTCTTTAACTTTTCCCGTTCCGAAAGTATCTATTTCAAATGATACCGGCTGGGATTCTCCGATTACGTAAGCGAAATTGACCTGGCATCTTTTTGCTAATCCTGCTTTTACAATGTTTTTTGCAATATATCTTGCCATATAAGTTGCCGAACGGTCAACTTTCGTTGGGTCTTTTCCTGAAAAAGCGCCACCGCCGTGAGGAGCAACTCCGCCGTAAGTGTCAACGATAATTTTTCTGCCGGTTACTCCTGTGTCTGATTGGGGTCCTCCGATTACGAATTTGCCGGTTGCATTGACAAAATATTTCGTTTTGTTATCCAGCCATTTTTTGTCTATTGCTTTTTTGATTACTTTCTCAATTAATTCGTCTACGGCTTTTTTTGACATTCTTTTTCCTGTTTTATCAAGAACGTCTTCACTGTGTTGGGATGCAAGTATGATAGTATCAACTCTTACGGGTTTATCGTTATCGTATTCAACCGTAACCTGTGATTTGCCGTCAGGCCCGAGATAATCAAGTTTCCCCGACTTTCTTGCATTTGCCAATTCTTTGGTTATTTTATGCGCAAGCATAATGGGCAAAGGCATAAGTTCTTTCGTGTCATCGCAAGCGTAACCTATCATTAAGCCCTGGTCGCCAGCGCCACCTGTGTTTACGCCCTGGGCTATATCCGGAGATTGTCTCCCGATTGCATTAAGAACTGCGCAGGTTTCGTAATCAAATCCCCATTTTTCGGTATATCCAATATTTTTAAGTACTTTTCTTACCAATACCGGCAAATCTACGTATCCGGTTGTTGTAATTTCTCCGCCAACTATTGCGAATCCCACGGATATAAACGTTTCGCACGCTACCCTGCCGTATTTGTCCTGGCGAATTACTTCATCTAACACGGCATCCGAAATCTGGTCGCAGATTTTATCGGGATGCCCTTCGGTAACGGATTCGGAAGTTACTAATCTTTTCATTTCTCTACCTCCATTTTTAATTTGACGGTATAAATTAGAGTATATAAATAAATAGGTCAAGAAAAAATTAAAAATAATTTTTTAATAGTAAAATAGGTTTTTGATAATTAACGTAGAAAAATTCCTAGATAACTTTATAATAATGATGTAATATAAAAAAATTGACTTTTATTTATTATCCTCTAACATAAAAATGATGGTGGCAAAAATGAAAGAATCTTTCAAGGAAAAATTACAGGATAACAAAGACCTTCCCAAAGTAGTAGAAATCAATGAAAGTATGAGCAAAAAGTGGGGGACGGGCACAGTTGTTATCCCTGCCCCTAAAGAAGTAGATGAAATTATGAAAAAAGTCCCCTTGGGTAAACTTATTACTATAAATGACATTCGTGACGCGCTTGCCAGAAAACACAATTCTTCCATCGGTTGTCCGATATGCACCGGAATTTTTGCGCGGATATCCGCCGGAGCGGCAGAAGAAGAAATGATTGAAGGAAAGAAAAATATAACTCCTTACTGGAGAACGCTAAAATCAGGTGGAGTTATAAACGAGAAATATCCCGGTGGAGTTGAAGGACAGAAAAAACTCTTAGAAAAAGAAGGTCATAAAGTTGTTAAAAAAGGCAAAAATTATATAGTGGCTGATTTTGAAAAATATTTAGTTGAATTATAAATGTAGCGCAAATCTTTCTTGTCCTTCAATCTTTTTGGTGGAAGATTTGTGTTTGTGACTTTTATGATAGAAGATATATCAAACGAATTGCATCCTCTGGAAATCAAACTTTTGAAGGAGAATATAAAAAGCGTTGACGAAGAAACGTGCATTACATCGGAAAACCAGGGGCCGGCAAATTGGCTGCAACTTAAACAGATAATAGAAGTCACTCCTCAGGTTAAAACTACCGTACATTTAACCGAATTAGGCAAAAAATATTTGGAAGGAACTCCCGAGAAAAAAGTAATAGATTGCATAAAAGAAAGACAGTCGATAAAAATAACCGACATTGATTTCTTAGATGTAGAAGAAAAAAAAGATGCCATAAAGTTTTTGAAATCTTATGATATTATTGAGATACAAGCAGGCGGGATCCTTGTTCTTAAAGAATCTCTCAACCTTGAAAAAATAGAAGTCTTACAAAAATTGATAAAAGATGCCGACAGTAGTATTTTATTTGATGAGTTGGATGAGTTAAAAAAATCCCTTGTAAATGAACGCTATAAAGAACGCGGCAAAACAAGAAATGTTTTTGACCTCACGAAAGAAACTACATATCTTATAAAATTGACCGAACAAGGTAAAAAAGTCTGGGAAGCCGTGCAGAAAAAAGATTTTTCTACGGATGAAATTACCCAGCTTACGCCTGAAATGCTTAAAGATGGTTCTTGGCGGACAAAACATTTCAGGGAATTTAGTTTCGATATTAAGCCAAGACGAATATTAATCGGCAGACCTCATCCGTATGCGGAGTTTATTAACGAAGTAAGGGCAAAACTTGTATCTATGGGGTTTTGTGAAACCAGAGGAGGAATTGTGGAAACGGAATTCTGGAATCTGGATGCTCTTTATATGCCGCAATCTCATCCTGCCCGTGATGTTCATGGAGTATATTTTTTGAAATCTCCTGCTTATGCAAAAACGATAAAAGAAGAAGAAAAGTTTATAAATAACGTATCAAAAGTTCATAAAAATGGCGGTGGAACAGGTTCAAAAGGATGGGGTTATGAATTTGACAATCAACAAACCAAACGGCTGATTTTACGGAGTCAGGGGACTGTAATGTCTGCCCGCGCTCTTGCAGAACATCCCGAACCGTCGGGGAAATATTTTACGATTGCAAGGTGTTTTAGGCCTGATGCCGTAGATTCTACACACGCACCCGATTTTTTACAACTGGATGGCATCGTAGTGAGCGAATCAATTAATTTCAGGGGATTACTTGGATTATTAAAATTATTTGCAAGCGAACTTGCCTGCGCAAAAGAAGTCAAATTTACTCCAAGCTATTTTCCGTTCACGGAACCGTCGGCTTCTTTATATGCAAAACATCCTACACTTGGATGGGTGGAACTTGGAGGCGCAGGAATATTTAGACCCGAAGTTACCGGACCTCTTGGTGTTAAAGTTCCGGTAATTGCTTGGGGATTAGGGCTTGATAGAATGGCAATGATGGCTTTAAAAATTAATGATATCAGGGATTTCTTTTCAAGAGATTTAGAGACAATGAGGTATGTAAATACATAAATGGCAGGCATTACTATTTCAAAAAAAGATTTAGAGTCGTTACTGAAAAAGACTTTATCCGTTGACGAATTAGGAATGTTATTACATTCGGTTAAAGGAGAATTAAAAGAGACCAACGGTGACGAATTAAAAATAGATCTGGATGATACCAATAGACCGGATTTGCTGTGCGTTGAAGGAATCGCAAGGGAGATTAAGAACGAAAAAATACGGAAGAACGCGGATGTTGACACGGAAGAACACGGAAAGACTAAATATCAGATAGTAGTAGATGAGCAGATTCAGAATGTAAGACCATATATCGGGGGGTTTTTAGTAAAAGGATTATCTCTTACGGAAGGTGGATTGGCTCAACTTATACAGACGCAGGAAAAACTTGCAGATAATTATGGACGGAACAGAAAAAATATTTCCATAGGTATTTATAATGCCGAAGAAATAATATTCCCTGTTTCTTATAAAGCGGTTGCTCCTGAAGAAAGAAAGTTTGTTCCTCTTGAATTTGACAGCGAACTTACTTTAAAAGAGATATTGGAGCTTCACCCGAAAGGTAAAGAGTATGCGTATATTTTAAAAGACTTTTCTAAATATCCATTATTGGAAGATAGCAAGGGGAATGTTTTATCTTTCCCGCCAATTATAAATTCTAACTCTGTTGGCAAGGTTCAGGCAGGAAATGTAAATTTGTTTTGTGACGTTACGGGTAACAATATTGAGCAGGTATTACTTATCGTAAATATTATTGCCCAAAACTTAAAAGACAGGGGTGCGGAAATTATCCCGGTAGAAGTGAAATACCCATATGATACAATATTCGGCAAAAATGTTGTTTCCCCGTGTGAATTTAAAGAAGAAATAAAAATTAATAAAACCGATTTTGAAAAGTTATTAGGACTGCAGTTAGACGCAATAAAAATTACGGAAGAATTAAGCAAAAGTGGATATGAGGTAGAAATATCCGGCGAGCAATTTAGAATAAAGCCTCCGTCATATCGTCGTGACATAATGCATTCCGTTGATGTAATAGAAGATTTTGCAATCAGATATGGATACAACAATTTTGAACCGGAAGAGTTAAATGAATTTACTGTGGGAAAAACTACCCTTATAGACCCGGTTATACAGAAATTAAGAAAACTTATGATTGGTGCCGGGTTTGAAGAAATAGTCTCAAATATACTTACTTCAAAAAATCAAATGTTGGGAAACGTGGAACCTTTAGAATCCATAATTGAAATAGAAAACCCGGTTTCCGATACTTATTCTGTCTTGCGAAATTCTATTATCCCTTCCCTTTTGTCCGTCGAGTCCATATCCTCTAAATCTGTTTATCCGCATAAAATATTTGAAATAGGGGAAGTAGTAGTTTCGGATTCAACCGTGGATTATGGAACCAGAACTATCGTTAACCTTACTGCTTTGATATCGTACCCGGAGGCAAGTTTCTCCGACTTACATAGTGTTCTGGATATATTACTATATTATTCTATTCCTGACTCAAAACAAAGTGAGAACGGGGCATATGTTAGCAATCTACAAAAAATTGAACATCCTTCATTTATTAAAGGCAGGGCAGCAAATATATTAGTAAATAATAAAATCATTGGTATTGTTGGTGAAATTCATCCTCAAGTGCTGGAAGACTGGAAGATAAGGAATCCTGTTGTAATGTTTGAATTGAAAGATATCGAAAAAATATTTGTGAAATAAAAAAAAGAGCTAAATAAAACAATATAAGTTTTATTTAGCTCTTTTGCTTTTCCGCAAGATTTATTTCTTCTGTAATTCCTGAGCTTTTTTCATATCAGCGCTATTCTTTTCTTTGTCGCCCATTTTCCAATAAGCGTTTGCTCTGTTTTCATAATACTGCGGGTTGGAAGAGTCTATTTCAATAAGTTTTGTATATGTATCAACTGCAAGTTTATATTCCTGGTTTAAAAGATATAAATCTCCTAAATTGGATAAAGCTTCGGTATCTTTGGGTTTAGAGACTAAGTATTTTTGCAGCACATCTGTTGCCGGTTTGAATTTTTTCTCTTTAACTAAAGAAGCGCTAAGATTAAAGTATGCATCCGAGTAAGTAGAATCCTGTTTAATTGTTTCATTGAATAAACTTTCTGAATTTGAATAGTCTTCTTTTAAGTAATAGATGACGCCTAAACGATATAGCAGTTCCGCATTTTTAGGACTTAGTTCTAATGCTTTTTTGAGTTGTTCCATAGCTTGATCATATTTTTTTTCTTTAGAATAGTATGCGGCGAGGTCCATACATATATCGGGGTTCTTAGGTGCGACCTTACTTGCTTTTTCATAACAAAGGACCATAGAATCCTCTTTCCCTGTTTTTAAGTATGTTTGTGCTAAATTTACATATGCAAGGATAGAATCCGGTTCAACTAATGTTGCCGTCCCAAATCTTTTTTTGGCGATTTCAAAATCTTCTTTTTTTAATGCATCAAGTCCTGCATTATAATAAACAGTCCATAAAAAATATTTCTCTTTTGTTAACTCTGCCTTTTCAGGAGAAGTTTCTCTTAGCTTGTCAAAATACCCACAAGCTTTTTCAAAATCTTTTTTATATGAATAAACAGAGCCAATCCACCATAATGCATCTCCATCATTAGGGTTTTGCTCCAGCTGAATATTGAACTGTTCTATGGCTTTCTCGTACTCTTCTTTCTGGACATATACTTTGCCGGCAGTCATATAAGTACTTGCGCAGCCACAAACTAATACCGCCAATATAGCGGCACAAAAACATCTTTTCATTTTTCCCCTTCCTCCTTTTTGTTGGTGAAAAACAAACACACTTGTTGCCATTCACAATTCTTACAAACTTTTTTCAGTTTTTGTGAATGTTGTTTTATTGTTGTAAAAACTTCTTCCTTCGTTACTCTACCTCCCGGGGTAAGATTTAGCTCTTTCAGAATGATTGAATCCATAGTTTTTATGTGGTCTTTTGAGCATTCTTCTCCGTTGCTGTGGGGGCATTTAACGCAAATTTCATCGCAGGTATCCGTTATCTTTATCCACAAATTGTCGGATGCGTTTAACCTATCTACTACCTGCTTCATATTATCCGTAAAATTTTTGTCGTAACCATACCCTTGGAACCCCTGAGTACAAAGGAGATGGTGTCCTCTTAATTTGATAGTATCAAGGTCGTTAATATTTATTAGAAGAATATAGGTCCTTGTCTACTTCTTCATTATAGGAAGCTTTAGGCAATATGCTTGAACTAATTCCTGCCGCAAAACAGGATTTAATTAAATCTACTCCGATAAAAGGAAGTACTCCTTTTATCAGTGTTTCTTTCAATCCCGAATGAATAACAACTGCAAGCCCCATTGCTCCGAAACCGTAGATTATGATTACACCTATTATCATTAAACCAAACTGGGATAAGAATTTTCTGTTCCCGATTTTTCTGTCCGTAAGTTTGCCAATGATAAAAGCAGAGAAAATAAACCCTATAAGATACCCTATCGTTGGGTCGCCTATGATATTTAACCCGCCTTTTGCGCCTGCAAACCACGGCAGACCAAGAATCCCAAGGCATACATAAATTCCCTGGCTTATGGCGCCGAACAACCCTCCACATATTACACCGCTCAAAAGTGCGCCAAAAACCTGTCCTGTAATTGGAACAGGTGTAAAGGGGAGCGGGATATATATTTGAGCCATTAGTCCCGTAACTCCTGCCATACTAAGCGCTAAAAAAAGTTTTTTTGTCGAGCTTAATTCCTGTCTCCAGTGAAAAAATGCATATCTTACTTGCAACCATTTACCCAATAATACGTTTTCCATTTATCCTCCCGAAAATTGTTATTTTATTATCTACTTATTTACTTTACTTATAATATAGTGTCAACTAAATTTTTGATAAACTTTTTTTATTTATCCTTGAATATATAGAATATACAAACCTATCGGCCTAAAGAATTTCTGTTACTGGATAATTCTAAACTTGATTGTCATTACGCCTGAAGTTTTGCCAGAAGATATTTTCTCCCATTTCCAATTATCCTTAATCCAATTTATTGCTCCATTATCCCAATCAGGGAATCCTGTTGAGGATATTATATTTTGAGAACCTGTTATTATTTTACCTTCGGAATCTACCTCTAATTGAAACGAGAGTGTTGCTTCTAATCCCTGTTGTTTTGCCCAATCAGGGTAAGGCGGCAGAGAACCTTCAATTCTTTTTCTGGGAAGCATGACGAAGACTTCTACTTCCATTTCTGGTTTTGGTTCTATTTCTCCCGTCGGATTCTTTCTTTTTTTAAGTTCTTTTATAATTGTATCTAACATATAAACGATATTAAAAAATTGTCTGGAAGTATCCGTAATAGTAACCGTCTTTGTAATAGAGTTGTTGTTATACGTTATTGTATGCACAATGTTATCCGTTACCGGATTTGTTGCATATTTATTTTTTAATGAAAAAAATTTGTTTTCATCGAACACATTAATTATTTTTTGTATGGCATCTTTATCAAGCGTATCCGTTAGTTCTCGCTTTACCTTTACAGCAACAAGACTTTTACCAACGTTTTTAGATCGTATGCTATAGTATATTTCTCCATTTTTTAAAATAGTTAATGTAATTATGTTATTATATTTACCTCCGGTTACTAAGTAGTGTACTAAAATGTCCTTTTTATATTTTATAGGTGCTGTACTGTCTTCGTTTTCGGCTTTAACGCTGTTGGTAATATTTAAGCTTATCAAAATTATTAGCAGCGGCCATTTTATATTGGATTTAATCACCTTTTGCCTTTTTATAAGGGCTATCGTTAAAGACTTTTGGGGGCAGTTGTCCAGCAGAGCTGGATAGGGATCTCTAAGGGCGTTCCGCCCAAGAGCTTGCTTACCCCAACCTACCCACCTCAAACTATATTATCGTATGCAACTTAACCACTTTTATAGGTTTATACCCATCTGTTTTCACAAAGTAAATACCTGCTTTCAGGTTTTCCCCTATTGCTGCTTTAGTCATTTTGTCATTAGGCAATTGAGTCATTGAATGAGTCTCCACTAATTTTCCGCTTATATCATAAATTTTTATATTCGTCCTGCTGTTTCCATTCACGATTGAATAACTAATAACGCTAGTCGAAGTAAACGGGTTGGGAGATATTTCTAATTGCGGATTGCGAATTTCGGATTTTGGGTTGGATTTTTCCTCGGTTCCTGTTGCGCATCCTTCATACCATTTCGATGGAATGCCGTTTGCTATCACCCATAATCTATAATACCCGTCTGCAAAACCGACAGGTGGATTGATTGTCGTGCTTGTTTCGCTCCACAAACTGCTGTTCGGCGTATAAAGCATATCTCCGCCTCCGTTGGATTGCCAGTTCCCTCCCCCTATCCTTACAACGGATACTATCGGATGGTCGTTTGAAGTAATATGACAATAGTTTCCGCCGTCTGCTTCCGAAACCCCTCGGAATAATGTTCCGTTTATAGTCATAGGAGAAGTTATGTGGGTTACTGAAGGAGAGCTTGTTATCGTTGGCTGCCAGTCTCTCTGGTACCCAAGTCCAACGTCATATTCTTCTACCGCGCCGACATAACTTGTATTTTTCCCACCGATTACAAGAATATAAGGTTGTAAATCGGTAACAAGAACGGATGATTGATAAGCCCTTGCGGTAGGAAGTTGAGCAGTAATTTTCCAATTATGTATATTTAAAGTGGAATCGAATTCTGCTGCCGGGTCCCAAATTTCTGCGCTGGAAGTATAACTTGTCCCATCAAAACCACCGGTAGTAAGAACAAGTCCGGAATAAAGAAGCGTGGAATTATGCTGGTAACGAGCCTGGTTTAAACTTGCTTCCTGTGTCCACGTATTTGCAACCGGGTCATAAATTTCACAACTTGCAAGTGCAGTTGACCCATTGTTTGTTCCTCCGATTATAAGAACTTTCCCGGATTGTAAAAGTATTGAACTATGCCAGTATCTTGCAGTGTTTAAGTTTGCGGCGGCTGACCAATTCGTTCCGTTCCATATTTCACAGCTATTAGTTGCCGTTCCTCCCGTAGTTTGTCCCCCAATTACAAGTATGTTCCCATTAAAAAGCAATACTGCCGAATGTCTTGCCCTCGGTGTGCTCATACCTGTAGCGCTTGACCAGCTTGTTCCGTTGTATATTTCACAACTCGAGACATAACTTCCTGCATTTTCTCCACCGGTTACAAACACATTGGTGCCGTTGGTTAATAAAGTAGCGCTATGGTCGAATCTCGAATCAGTCATATCAGTCGTGTTTGTCCACAATTCCGTGTTTACATCATAAGTTTCGCAGGATTTTAGAGTCCCTGAAGTATTTTTCCCACCCGTAACAAGGACTAATCCGGACGACATTAGAACTGCGGTGTGGTTACTTCTTTCCGTGTTCAAATCCCCGGTAACTTGAATTGTTTTTCTTCTGTAATTGTATAGTTCGCATTTTTTCATCGCTCCGCTTGAGTTTTCTCCGCCGACTATAAGAACGTTTGTGCTGCAGTTACTCGTGTGAACGATAGGCAAAGGCGTTGTTGTGTGAGCGGCTCTTGCATAAGTTAAGGATGGTCTTGCCGTAAATACTCCATCAGACGGGTCGTATATTAAAGAAAACGCAGATGGATTCGATGCGGATCCTTTTCCGCATCCCGCCAATAATACCTTACCCGTCTGTAAAATAAATGCGGAATTATGACTTGCCGCACCAAATGTAGATATCGGTGGAATAAGATTATCGGTTAATGCCCATGTTCCCGATGAATCCGGGTTATAAAGTTCACAGGTAAGTGAAGCAGAAGCTGCTCCTCCATTATCCGGGTCCGAACTTATCATTAGAACTTTTCCTGAAGGTAATAGAACGGATTCCGATATAACTCTTGGTCCGTAAAGCAAGTTTCCGGTATTTGCCCATGTTTTTGCTACCGGGTCGAAAAGCTCACAAGTAACTCCGGCGCTAGTTCCTCCCGCAACCAATACTTTGCTTAATGGCGGCGGTAATAAAATAGCCGTATGGCAAAATCTGCTTTTTGCGGGTATTGGAGCTGTAGTCCATACGCCTGTCGTTGGATTATAAGTGCTGGCAAACGTGTTTTTAATTACAAGAACTTCGCCTGTGGGAAGTAATGTTTCCGTCCCATTATTAATATCGCTAACGTTTCCTGTTGAGGCTACAGCGTCGGTAGAATAATCGTAGAGATAACAAACCGAAGTCCCAATTAGAAGGACTTTGTTGTTTTTAAGTAAAGTGACATTGTTCTTTGTCGCTGCCGTAAAAGAAGTCCCGGATGACCCCCAGCTATCATTTGTCGGGTCATAAAGATGGAGGGCGTTTGCGGGTGCGGTTTGTAGTATTTTGCCGTTAGGGAGCAATATCCCGGCATAATGGTCGGTTAAACCCGAAAGAGTTTTTGCCGTCCATGACCCTGTTGAAGGGTCAAAGACTTCGTATTCTGCAGTCCATTTTACTCCCTCTATTACTACCTTACCGTTTGTAAGAAGGGCTCCACTGTACCCCATAGACCACGTAGCTCTTCTCCCGGTTATACTCCATCTCCCGCCTTCTATCGCAAAACTAAATAAAAACATTAAAGAAGAAATTAATAACAAATTAATAAATTTTCTCATTTCCCCCCCTGCTACGATATTATTCTTTTATTTATTGCGCACGTTAATTATACATATATGTATTCTTATTTATAAAAAGTCAAGCCCAAAAACTTTTGGAATCTATTTCTTTTGAAAATACCCATCTACCCCAATAAATTCGCTCATTTTAGTTCGCTCATTTTTCCCATAAAGGATAACAATCCCTAATCGCTATCGCTCAAGGTTTTGTAATAAGGGGTTTCGCTATGCTTTACCCCTCAACGGTTATCCAGTAAAAGATGGATAACCTGCTCCCCTGCTCTGGCGGGGTATTAAATCCACGCCCTTCGCACTAAGGGGCATCCCCCCTTATTTATAAGGATTCCCAGGGTTATCTTATAAATAAATTATTGACAAACAAGCAATGCAGTATAACCATTAAAGTATGTTCCCGACAAGATATCTATCAGGACAAAAAACTAGTATGGGATACGGATAAATTCTCTGCAGGCGGTTACTTTGAATTACTCAAAAATTAATTTTATTGAAATAATATTTTAATAAGGGGAGGAAAAATGGAAAATACAATTGATGTTGGTAAATATAAGATTCCTCAAAACGGTATAATAAAATTACCAAATTCAAAACTGAAAGTATTAAGCAAATTCCTTAGTAAGGATAAAACAAAATCAATGAGGTATACTGGGGAAAAGGGAATGGACGGTAGTAAATTTTTTGAGGATGATAGACTTACAATAGTATTAGAGGATAATTTTTATTGTCATTTTATAAGCAAGATGACTTTGAAAGAAGCAGAACAATTTAGGAACAATTTAACTAAAGTTATAGAATATAAACAAAAAGGTGGAAAGGGACAGATAGTTATGCCGACACACACAATAACGGAAATAAAAGAAAAAATAAAGAACCAAAAATTAAGTAAAAAGGAAAGCAAGCTCATCCTTTCTTCTTATTCCAAATCTCTGAAAACTGAATAACTAATTTCACAATCATTTCTTACGCTCTTTCAAAATTATAAAAATAATAGACAAGAAAACACAAGCAGTTTAGTATAATAAAAAAGCAACCCAGCAGAGCTGGATAAGTTAGAGTCCCGATAGTGGGATAGCGACCTCTAAGTCAGACAAGCTGACAAGAGTCTGCTATAATGCTTCTACGTTGCAAACTCTAACTAAGGAGGATATATGTCAAAGATGAAATATTTTGTATGGGCTTTTATTATTGCATTTAGTGCTAATGCACAGCCTCGTTCCGGGGAGAATGATGTGGTGTTTCGCGCAATGGGGGAAGAGTTAACCCGCTCTTTGAAAGAACTTAAAGGTGCAAAAGATGCTCCGATTTATTTCTTACAATATACAATAATAGACGAGAAAAACGTATCAATGAGCAGTTCGTATGGCGCACTTAAATATAATAAAACAAGTCATAACAGGTCTTTAACCACAGACGTAAGAGTTGGAAGTAATAAACTTGATAATACGCATGAACTTCGTGGTAACCAGTTTGATTTTGATTATTCGGATTATATACCTAATGTAACTGAAGTCCCTATAGAGGACAATTTGAATGCGATAAAAGCAGTAATATGGAAAGAGACAGACCGTATATATAAAAAAGCACAGGAAAAGCTGATAAAAGTGCAGACAAACCAGGACGTAAAAGTTGCTAAAAAAGACACTTCGGATGATTTTTCTATCGGGACTTCCTGTAAATATATTGGTGAAAAGAAGGAATTACAACTTGATACAACGAGTTGGAAACCGATATTGAAGAAGCTTTCCACAAAGTTTAAACAATACCCGTGGGTATATAGTTGTAATATAAATTTGGGTGGTAAGGCATCAAATAAATACATTGTAAACAACGAGGGAACCATAATACGTGAAGGGTTTGGCAGCTACTCTATTTTTGTGACGGTAGGAACGACTGCAGAGGACGGGATGGATATTTACCTGTACCAGTCTTTTTATGCATCTACTGCGGAGGGGCTTCCGGCAGAAGACGTGATTGCGGGATCCATAGATTCTTTGATAAAGGAACTCCTGATTCTTAAAAATGCTCCTTTAGTTGATCCGTATACCGGCCCGGCGATTTTTGTAAACAAGGCGAGCGGAGTTTTCTTTCATGAAATTTTTGGTCATAGAATTGAAGGGCATCGTCAGAAAAGTGAAGATGAAGGGCAGACATATACCGGTAAAGTTGGACAAGTCGTGTTGCCGGAGTTTTTGTCCGTCTATGATGACCCTACGCAGGAGGAATTCAAAGGAACAAAATTAAACGGGTATTACTTATATGATGATGAAGGCGTGAAATCAGAAAGAGTAAATATAGTAGAGAATGGAGTGTTGAAGAATTTTTTAATGTCACGGTCGCCCGTCAAGGGGTTTAAGCATTCGAACGGGCATGGACGAAGGGAAGCGGGATATAGGATTGTTGCAAGACAGGGAAATTTATTTGTGGAATCTGGGAAACAAATGCCGTTTAATGAGCTTCGCAATACTTTAATAGAAGAGTGCAAGAAACAGGGAAAGCCTTATGGACTTATATTTTATGATATTTCAGGTGGTTTTACGATGACACAAAGATATTCTCCTCAAGCGTTTAAGGTTATTCCGCTTCTGGTAAAGAGAGTGTATACGGACGGGAGGGCGGATGAATTAGTGAGAGGCGTGGATATCGTGGGAACTCCGTTAACATCGTTTAATAAGATAATTGCTGCGGGGAATGACCCTGAAATATTTAACGGGGGGTGTGGAGCGGAGTCGGGTTGGGTTCCGGTTGCATTGATTTCTCCTTCTATACTGGTATCGGAAATAGAGGTGGAGAAAAAAGAAAAATCTCAGGATAAACCACCGCTGTTAAAAGCACCGTTGGATAGCAGCAAAGAAGTAGGTAGTAGAAAGTAGGCAAGGAAACAAGAAACTTATTTTAATTTTTGAGTTAATAAAATTAATAAAAAGTGGAGGGGAAAATGAAGAAACTTACTTTTGTTGTAATGGTTTTTTTGTTTTCGGTTGTGACGGCTTTTGCGGAAGAAACAACAGTCAAAGCCGGAGAATCAGTAATTTTCAGAGCTATGAGTGACGAACTTAATCGTTCTATGACACAACTGAAGATGCAAAACAGGGCTGCTCCTTATTATATTAGTCATATAATAGGGGATACGCGAACGGTTATTATTGAGGCAAATTCAGGAGCAATTATTTCAAGCGATGAATACGGATATAAAAATTTATTTATAAACTTAAGGGTTGGCAGCTATGATCTCGACAACAGTAATTTTGTGAGTGATAGAGATTTCGGATTTATGAAAATGGGCGAAAGGGGAAGTGTTCCAATAGAAGACGACTATGATGCCATCAGATACGAGATATGGTTGCTTACGGATAATGCCTATAAAACAGCACTTGAGAAAATGGCAAAGAAAAAAGCAACCCTTGAAAATCGGCAAATAACGGAAAAATTAGCTGATTTTACAAAATGTAAAGCTACAAGTTGTATAAGCGAAGAAGTAAAACTAAACGTAGATAAAAAACAGTTGGAGTCTTGTGCAAAAAATTTATCCGCTATATTTCACGAGTTTCCAAAAATTCAGTCTGCTAGAGTTGTAATATCATCCGGGGTTACCACAAAATACTTTGTTGATAGCGAAGGCAGTAAACACAGGGATAATAAACCTACAACGTATGTTGAGGTGTCTGCGAATACTCAAACCACGGAAGGGGTGCCGATAAATGATAAAATAGGTTTTTACGGAGAGAAGGTTAGTGATTTGCCCGATGAGAATACGATTAAAGCGAAGGTGAAAAATTTTGCCGCCGAATTGTCGCAAAAAGTGGGATTAAAAAAAGATGAGGAATATTCTGGACCTGTGTTGTTTGAGGGAGAAGCATCTGCATTATTGTTTTATCAAATAGTCGGCAAGGGAGTATCCAATTCCCGGACTCTGCTTTTTGAAAACGATAGGTTAGGCAAATCGTTTCCGCGCGAAGGCGGGTTTTTAAGCGGCAAGCTGAACCAGATAATACTGCCTGTATCTTTTAATATATATGATGACCCTGCGATGAAGGAATATAAAGGGAAAACGCTTATCGGGGGGTATGTAGTGGATGATGAGGGGGTTCCCGGAGAGAAAATAACACTTGTAGAGAATGGGAAACTTCTAACTTTGCCGATAGGCAGAGCTCCCACAAAAGATTTGAAAGTTTCCAATGGGCATGGAAGATCACAGGGGTGGGAAGCGCCGGTTGGGAGAGTCAGTAATATGATAGTAGAAAGTAAAGATGGGCAAGGTAATATAAAGGAAAAATATATCCAATTACTGAAAGACCGGAATCTTAAATATGGAATAGTGATTACGAGACTGAAAGGATATGGCAAGGAGGATAGTGACGGGTCAACATTTTACTTCGGTGGAGAGAAAAAACAGGAGAGTTTGCTTCCCAATCCAGTATCAGCTTATAGATTATACGCAGACGGGCATAGCGAAATTGTCAAAGGGATGGAGTTTGAAAACCTGACTTATAAGTTGTTGAAAGATATTATAATTGTTGGAGAAGAGAATACTGCTCATAATTTTATTATCAGAAATCAATCCGGGCAAAGTGTCTGTATGTCTGTGATATCGCCCTCGATAGTGGTTGATGATTTGGAACTTAACCCGTCGGAAGGGAAATCGGTAAAGTTTCCGGTAGTTTCACAGCCTGTGTGGAAGTGAACAACTTTTGAACCTAATAACAGAAAAAGCCCTTCGGAGATTTTTCGAAGGGCTTTTGATTTAACAAATAACTTTTACTTCATAACAATACATTTGGTGGTGGCAGTTCCCGTATTGCATATAAGTTTCACAAGGTAAATTCCCGTTGGGAAATTAAATTCAAGCGTATGATTACCTGCCTTTTTGTTTTCCGAATCTACTACACTTACAACTCTCCCGGTTATATCGTATATTCTAAAGGAAACATTACTTTCTTTTGCAAGTGTATAGGCTATCTCTTTTTTGGCTATATTATAAGAACAGGATAGCGCTTTTTTCTGTTCGGCTTCCTTTATTCCGGCAGGGTGTTCTTCGTATTCAACCCATATTGTATCTACAATTGCTACCCCTCCGGCATTGCAAAGCGAATCATCAACTTCTATACGATATTGAAAGTATTGTGTATGGGGGAAACTTATAAGACTGTCTCCCGAATATCTCATTGGCGAACTCCAAGGAGATGCCTCGACATCCGGTATTGATAATCCGCATCTAACCCTGTATGTCATAGTATAACCGTCAGGTACGCAATCATGCCACCCGAATCTAAGCCAGAGGACATTTTTGGAAACATCAAGTATTGACGATTCAAGCCAGGCATGGTCTTCATATCCCTTTGCCATCAGATTTTTCCAGAACGCAAATTTGCCCTTGTCCGTATAAAGAATGTCCATTGCTTTGTCAGATACTTCACCACAAGGGCCATTTCCCATATTGCACCCGTATACCCAATGACAATCCGAAGCATTTCCTAAAAAATGTTCCTTGAAACTTCCGTCGCTAACCTGTTCAAACCAGCCAATCGCTTGATACCCTCCAATTATATCTACCCTGTCACTCATATCTATATCTACTGCCATTCCACCATCACCATATTTACTTATGCCGCTGGTAACGGGATGATATGTAAAATTGCTTCCTGTCCCGTTATTCTCCAACCAGAAAAAATCACCACTCTGGGCGCTGACTCCGATATCCATAAAACCGTCTGCATTTATATCACTTGGCCAGCTGCCATCAAGTTTAACGCTGTTATACCTGTAAACAAGGTTGAAATTTCCCGCCCCGTCATTCAAGTATACTCTTATGTTCTTGGCGTTAAACGCAGATGTCTGGATATCAAGAAACCCGTCGTTATCGAAATCCGCAAGATTCGTTCTCCACGTAGTATCGGCGTTGGCAAGTTTTGAACTTGTAAAGTTCATACTGCTGTTGTTTTTGAAGATGTAAACCGTCCCTTCCCATTTGTTGGTGGAGATGTTACTGCCTTTTTGCGCCACGATATCAATGTCTCCATCGTTGTCAATATCGGCGGCTCTTGCAAAATACCATCCCCCGGATGTTAGTTTATGCTGGGTAAACACCATATTGTTGTTGTCAAACCAGAATAAACCTTCGTCTCCGGACACCACAATGTCGCTGTCCCCGTCAATATCCAGATCATAAGGCCAGATGGTCCCATGACTTCCAATGGTAAGAGTGGTATCTATTATATGTTTAGCAAACGCAAACGAATCCTGTTGTTCATACCATACAACAAAATCCGAGAATACTGCAACCAAATCGTAATCCCCGTCTAAATCCATATCTCCCGGCATAATTACGTTATGTCCGCCAATCAGGGCGTTTGTATCTATGGTATATAACTTCCAATTAGACGTATCAATTCCATAGGGTTTAAGAGAAATTTGGTTAGGAAGACTGTAAACAATGTTGGAACAAGTGTCAAAATCGTTATCCCAGGTAACAAGGGAAACATTCTCTCCGGGGCCACTATACCAGTTTGTCTGAGTTTCTATAGTAGCTCCAAGATACCAGAGAAGGAGAAGAATTATTGCGTTTGTCATGTTGACCACCCCCTTTTTCACTTTAGTTATATAGCAATATCCGTGTCATTAGTTCGAAATAACGGCTAACCAATTGTTTTTTATGAAGTTACGTTGTTTTGGAAAATTGTTCGGTATGTCCTTAAATGAGGCGTATTTACCACACTGTGGAGGTATTGATACGTAAAATTGTTATAAATAAAGGGGCGTAAGTGAATTGGGGTGTTTTTGCCCTATCTTTATGAGGGGTGTTCCGTTTCGGGCAATATAGGTTTTGATATTGGCAATGAAATTGTAAATGTAGTTCCTTCTTTGAGTTTACTTTGAACGTCAATAAAACCATTATGATTGTAAACGGTGTTCCTGCACATAAATAAGCCTAATCCCGTGCCCGAAGGTTTGTTTGTGAAGAACGGCTCAAATATATTAACGATATCTTTTTCCGGTATCCCTTCCCCGCTATCCTGGAATCTTATTTTGATAAGTTTTGGCATAAATATTGTTATGATTGTTAATGTTCCGCCTTTTGGCATTGCTTGCTGGGCGTTTATGACCATATTTATAATTAGTTCTTTTAATTGCTGTACGTCTCCCATTATTTTAGGGCAGGGGTTCAATTCTTTTATAATGCGTACCTTGTGTTTTGTTAGTTCCCCTTCTACGATAAAAAGCGCATCTTTTATTATCTGGTTAATGTCTGCGGAAACGAATTGAGTTTTGTGAGGTCTTGAAAAGGCAAGAAGGTGTTGAACGATTTCTTTCGAACGCTGGCACTGTTCTTCTATGGCCGTGATTCTTTTTAAGAGGGTTTGTTTGCGCATCTCTGCTTTTTTGTTAATATCGTCCAGTATCATTTGCGAATAAGTTAGAATAGTTGATAGGGGTGTATTGAGTTGGTGGGCAATGCCGGAGGAGAATTGTCCTATGGTTACCATTTTCTCGGACTGAACCAACCTTTTTTCCAGTATTTCCATCTCTTTTATGTTTCGCACAATGCTTATTACCCCTATGACTTTTCTTTTTTCGTCTCTCATTGAAACACTGCTGAAACTTACCGGGATTTTTTCCCCGTCTTTTGCAATACATATTGTATTTGAATCTTTGATTATGTCTTTTATAAAAAGCGGCTCGTAAAATTCCCTGCTCTCAAATAAAATATCTACAGGCTTTCCAACGATATCTTCTTCTTTATAACCAAATAAGTTTCCGTCTATCATTTTGATTTTTCTGTTAATGTCTACCATAATGATAGTTTCTACGGCGTTTCTGATAACATCATTAAAATAACTTTTAATTTCGCTCATCTTTATTATTTACATAAAATCTTTATGATTAATATTATATTCTTTTAATTTTTGGCTAAAATTTTTACGGTCCATCCCGGATTGTTCCGCGGAGTGACTTACGTTCCCTTTATTATTTCTTAGAATTTCTATAAAGTATTTTTTTTCAAAAGTTTCAACTACTTCTCTTTTTGCGTCTTTAAAACTTGAGCTTTTGTTTAAGAGCATTGGTATGCAGCTTGAAAAATCCTCAGGAGTAAGCACAATTCCGTCCCTGCTTGCAACTACTCTTGCGATTACATTTTCCATTTCCCGAACATTACCGGGCCAGTTATAAGAAAGCAAAAGATTAAGCGTATCTCTGGATACTTCCTTAAAAGCTTTACCAAGAACTTTATTATACTTATTTAAAAAGTGACTGATGAACAAAGGGATATCTTCTTTTCTTTCCCGTAATGGCGGCAGGAATATTTTATAAACGTTTAATCTGTAAAACAAATCTTCCCTGAAAGTTCCTTTTTTTACGCATTCTTCAAGACTTTTGTTTGTGGATACTATTATTCGTGTGTCTACTTTTGTAGTATTAGAATCTCCTACTTTTATAAATTCTTTTTTTTCTATTACGCGGAGAAGTTGTGCCTGCACGTTTTTATTGAGTTCGGAAATTTCATCAAGCAATAAAGTTCCGCCGTCGGCGGCTTCAAAAAGTCCTTTTTTGTCTCTGATTGCTCCGGTAAATGAGCCTTTGGTATGCCCAAATAGTTCCGTCTCAAGCAGTGTATCCGTAAAAGTGGCGCAATTCGTGCGGATAAACGGTCCCTTTGCGCGAATGCTTTTGTAATGAATGGCAGATGCGACGAGTTCTTTGCCGACTCCGCTTTCTCCTTCAATCAAAACGGTCAAGTCCGTATTGGCGGTATTGCGGATAAGCTCGTACACTTTTTGCATTTTTGGGCTTTTCCCGATTAAAGATTCTATCCCTTCTACGATTTCCAATCTTTTATGAAGTTCCCTGTTCTCTTCTATAATAGCTCTGTGATGGAGAGCATTCCGGACGGTTAGCTTTGTTTCCTCTATATTGCAGGGTTTTGTAAGATAATCAAAAGCGCCTACTTTCATTGCTTCTACGGCTGATTCAACCGTGCCAAACCCGGTGAGGATTATTACTTCTATGTCGGGATTGTGTTTTTTAATGTTCTTCAAGACTTCCAATCCATCCATTTTGGGCATTTTCAGGTCAACGATTATCAGGTGGAAGTTACCCCTGTCTATTAACTCCATTGCTTTTATTCCGTCATCGGCAATGTTAACGTCGTATCCCTCGTCCAACAGGAGGTCGCTTAAACACTGGCACCAGTATTTATCGTCGTCAACGACCAGAATCCTTGCTTTTGTTATCATAGGCTTTTTTAACTTAAATCTTTCTTTTTATTATATATAGTGTATATTATGTATTTTTGCAAGTTGTTTTTCTTTCTTCTTGATTTTTAGTTTGTGAAACAAGCAAATATTTCTTAAAAAATAATTGTAATTAAGAGCCTTTTTACTAATCCGTTTTGTTTATTTTTCCTGATTTTAGTTTCAAGTCAGCACAAATATGTCACAGGATTTTTTGACTGAGTTTGAAGAGACACTGTAAAAATAACTAATTTTGGAAGAAGTGTCCAAAAATGGGAAGAAATATAGATATTTGCCCAACAAGGTTGGATAAGTTGGACTCCCGCAAAGCGGGATAGGAATTCCTAATCCCGCTGTGGCGGGAAAGGACTTCTTATAATCCCGCCAGTGCGGGAAAGTCCAACTAACAAAGGCTTTTTTCTTGATAAGAGTAAGAATAGGGAATGCAATATAGTGTTATAATTTACTAAAATAAGTATGACTAAAGACTTATTGACAAACACTGAAAATGAAAACATTAATAGAGTTAATAATAATATGTTGTTAATGACCAATAACTTAATAACCTAATTACTTAATGACTCAATGACCCAATTACCTAATTACTTAAGAATAGGGGGAATTATGGGAAAGATATTATTTTTATTAATAGGATTTATTTTACCTTTACAGATTTTCGGACAGGTATGGGTAGCGAGGTATGATGGTTCAGCACATAAAGGAGATGGTGCATTTGCAATTGCAGTGGATGATAGTGGAAATGTGTATGTAGCCGGAGCGAGCGGGGATACTTTTGCTTACCCGGATTACTTGACAATAAAATATAACAGTGTGGGAGATACTGTATGGGTTAGAAAATATGATGGACCAAACAATACTGGCGATTGTGTTTATGCAATTACTGTTGATAAAATTGGGAACGTTTATGTGACAGGAAGAAGTTGTGGAATCGGGACTGATTATGATTATGCGACTATAAAATATAATAGTGCAGGAGACACAGTATGGCTTAGAAGGTATGATTCAGGGGGAGGTACAGGATATAAAACTGATGAAGCAAGCGCGATAGATGTAGATGATAGCGGAAATGTTTACGTAACAGGACGTGGTTCTTTTGGATATCAAACGATAAAATATGACAGTTTAGGAGTAGAGAAATGGGTTGGTAAATACATTGGAACTAGTGGAGAACAATGGGGATACGCTATAACAGTAGATAACAATGGGAATGTATATGTAACGGGAGAAAGTGGCTATACTGACTATGCAACAATAAAATATAATAGTTTGGGAGATACAGTATGGGTTAGAACTTATAATGGAACAGGAAAAGGTTATAAAAACTCAAAAGAATATGGGCATACTAAGACAAAAGGACTTCCATGGGGAGGAGGTGGGATAGGAATAGCGGTGGACATTAACGGAAATGTGTATGTAACAGGATGTATTACGACAGGAGTGTACCCCTATACTGATTATGCAACAATAAAATATAACAGTGTGGGAGATACGATGTGGACCCGAAAATATCATGGCCCGGACAGTACCAGTAAAGACGAAGCAACGGCGCTTGCTATAGACGATAACGGGAATGTGTACGTAACAGGAAAAAGCTATAATTCAGGGACTTATTATGATTATGCGACAATAAAATATAATAGTGCAGGGGATACAATGTGGGTTAGAAAATATGATGGTCCATCTCGTAGGGGAGATGCTGCATATGCAATTGCATTGGACAATATTGGGAATGTGTATGTAACCGGCGCCAGCTTTGATACAGTTACAGACACTGACTATGCAACGATAAAATATAACAGTTCAGGAGGCGAAGAGTGGGCACAAAGATATAATGGACCCGGGAGTGGTGACGATAACGCATACTCAATCGCACTTGATAATAAGGGATATGTATATGTAACAGGAAGTAGTTATGGTTCTTCTTCCGGAGATGACTGTACGACGATAAAATATTCGTGTGTAGGAGTAGAGGAATCAAATATGAAAAATCAAATATCAAAAATGGAAATCATAAAAAATAAGATTTATTTGTTTGTCCCGAACACAATGGAAGCAAATATAAAACTTTATGATTTGTGCGGCAGATTGAAAGAAGTTATTTATACTGGCACATTAAGTAAAGGCAATTATACATTCACTCCTAACATCCATAAGAGCGGTATTTATTTTGTAAAATTGACGGCAGTTTGTCATTCTGAGCGTAGCGAAGAATCTAGTATAGTAACAGAAACGAAGAAGATGATAATGATAAAATAATACAGTAGAAAGAGAAAGAAACCCAGCTGAGCTGGATAATATAGACTAATGTTTCTACGGGACAAAGTCTATATAACAAAAAAGTTATTACTAATAAAGTAAAGAGAAAATGGAGGTATGAGATGAGGAAACTTTTAGCAGGTTTGATTCTGTTTGTTTCTATCTTACCGATTGGGAGACAAACGGTTTTACAGGCAGCGGTAATAGATAAAAACTCACCGTGGGGAGTGGTATAATAATATTATAATTTACTAAGATAATTATGACTAAAGACTTATTGACAAAGAATAAATGTGAAAGCATTAATAGAGTTAGTAATAAGAATAAAAATAATAATGCAACAGTGATTGCCTGCCTGCGGTAGGCAGGGAAGAGATTTAAAGAGACTTTTTTCTCTCTTGTTGCCCTTGTTTATGGGTAAATTCTCTTTAAATCCCTGTTATAGCTTGTTTATATAATGAACTTATAGTTTTACAAAAGGAGAGAGATGAAGAAAATACTAATTTTAATAGGATTTATATTACCAATACAGATTTTTGGACAGGTATGGGTGGCGAGGTATAACGGGTCAGTTAGTAGTCCGGGAGCTTATGACGTTGCGTATGCAATGGCAGTAGATGACAGTGGGTATATATATGTAACGGGAGAGAGTTGTGATGACTATATGACAATAAAATATAACAGTTCAGGGGATACTGTATGGGTCAGGAAATATAATGGACAGGATAATAGTGATGACCAAGCTCTTGCAATTGCAGTGGATAAAAGCAGAAACGTATATATAACGGGAATGAGTTATGGAAATGGGACTTATTATGACTATGCGACGGTAAAATATAATAGTACAGGTGATGAAGTGTGGGTTAGAAGATATGATTCAGGGGGGGGGGCAGGAGGTATATATGATGTAGGACGAGCACTTGCATTAGACAGTATCGGAAATGTATATGTAACAGGAACCAGTAATGGGAATGGTGGGTATACAACAATAAAATATGACAGTTCAGGAAATACAATGTGGAATAGGAAATATAGTGGGAGTAATGAGGTAAATGCGATTGCAGTTGATAAAGGGGGGAATGCTTATGTAACAGGAACGAGTGTTGGTTCGGGAAATATTAATGACTATGCAATCATAAAATACAACAGCACAGGGGATACACTATGGGTCAGAAGATATCGCAAATCTGGATATATAGATAATGAGGCAAATGCAATTGTAGTTGATAATAGTGGAAATGTTTATGTAACGGGAGTAAGTTCAAAATCTTTTTCTTCGGATACTATTTCAGAGTATGCGACGATAAAATACAATAGTTCGGGAGATACGGTATGGGTTAGGACATATAGTGGAACATCAAAGAAGAATTATGATGATGTAAAAGTATCTTCTACATATAAGGAAATAATCGCGATTGCCCCGAACAGGGTAAAGACAAATAAAAATCTTTTTGGACAGAGGGGTGCAACAGCACTTGCAATAGATAGTGATGGAAATGTTTATGTAACGGGAAGAAGTTATGCTTCGGCGACTAATTATGACTATGCAACGATAAAATATAACAGTTCAGGAGATACAATGTGGGTTAGAAGATATAATGGGACAGGTGATAGTATTGATGTAGCGAGAGGAATTGTATTGGATAACGATGGAAATGTTTATGTAACTGGGAATAGTTGGGGAGTAGGGAGTGCGTACGGAGAAGATTATGCGACGATAAAATATAACAGTTCAGGAAGTGAAGAGTGGGTACAGAGATATAATGGACCTGCAAATATGGTGGATAATGCATATTCAATAGCAGTGGATAACAAAGGGTATGTGTATGTAACGGGAGGCAGTGAGGATTATAATTATGATTATACAACGATAAAATATTCAACAGTAGGAATAGAGGAACCATTAACTTTGGATTTTGGATTGGGGATTTGGGAATTAAAAGCATTTCCTAATCCATTTATTGGGAACACCGTTATTAGTTATTCGGGTATTAGTTATTTGGGGAACAAATCTACTAATAATTCGTCTTCCGCCAAGGGAACGGCGGACAAACAGGCGAAAATACAGATTTATGATATTGCGGGGAAATTGGTTAAGTCTTTACCAATGACTCAATTACCTAATGACCAAATGACCAGTATCACATGGGATGGGAAAGATAATAATGGCAGAATAACGAAGAGTGGGATTTATTTTGTAAAACTTGTAACTGATAATTATAGAGAAACAAAAAAATTATTACTAATAAAGTAAAGAGAAGTAATAAAGTAGTTGTCCCTGACTGCTAACAGCTTATGTTAGGGAAAAGGCTTATATTTACTTGCTATTCCACCCCACAAAAAAATAAAAAAATTTTTCCCTTGACGAATGAATATTACACAATATGTTGTGACATCCTTATATAATAATACAAGATTTAGTATCCTATGTTTGGTAGGGGGCAATATGTTGACTAAAGTAAAAAAACGGGACGGGAAAGTCGTTTCCTTCGATAAAACCCTTATAATAGAAGCAATATTCAAAGCCACACAAGCCGTTGGTAAGCCGGATCGTGAGCTTGCGGAAAGTTTCTCAACAAAAATCGTTGAATTGTTGGAATCCATAATTCATAGACGTACGCCAAGCGTAGAAGAAGTGCAGGATGTCGTTGAAAAAGTCCTGATGAGCGAAGGAGCAACGGAAATAGCAAAAGCTTACATTCTCTACAGGGAAGAACATGCGAGAATCAGAAGAGCAAGAGAAGTATTTGTAGACGTAAGCAAAACCATAAATGACTATCTTGACGCATCTGACTGGCGTACCAAAGAAAATGCAAATGCCGATTTCTCTTTCTCCGGGCTTATGATGCACGCCGCGGGTTCGGTAATTGCAAATTATGTGCTGGATTCGTTATATTCTAAAGAAGTCTCCAATGCCCACCGTGACGGCGAATTGCACATACACGACCTTTCTATGGGAATTGCGGGATATTGCGCGGGGTGGAATTTACGAACTCTTCTCGCAGAAGGCTTTAACGGCGTCCCCCGGAAAGTAGAAGCTTGCGCGCCACGGCATTTTGAAACTGCGCTCGGGCAGATAGTTAATTTCCTGGGCACGTTACAAAACGAATGGGCAGGCGCTATGGCGTTTAACTCGTTTGATACGTATCTTGCGCCTTTCGTAAGAAAAGATAACCTTGATTATGCACAGGTAAAACAAGGCATTCAGAGATTCATATTCTCGTTAAACGTGGCTTCAAGATGGGGCGGACAGACTCCTTTTACAAATCTTACATTTGACTGGACTGTTCCGGAAGACCTGAAAGCGGAAAAAGTAACGGTAAACGGGGAATACCAATCGAACTATGGTGTATATGCGGATTTTCAGCCGGAATTGGATTTAATTAACAGAGCGTTTATTGAAGTAATGATGGAAGGGGATGACAAAGGAAGGATATTTACTTTCCCTATTCCTACATATAATCTAACTAAAAATTTTAATTGGGATGCTCCGAATGCCCAGCTTTTATTTAAAATGACCGGTAAATATGGTTTGCCTTATTTTGCAAACTTTATAAATTCAGACCTTGAACCGTCGGACGTTCGTTCTATGTGTTGCCATCTAAGATTGGATTTGGCGGAACTCAGACAAAATATAACGGGTGGATTATTCGGTTCATCCGAATCTACAGGCTCGGTCGGTGTAGTTACAATAAACTTGCCGCGTATAGGTTATATTTCAAAGAGTGACGTGGAATTTTTTGAACACCTTGAAAGGCTTATGGAACTTGCAAAAATCTCGCTTGAAACGAAACGTAAAATCGTAACCCGTAATATTGATGCAGGGCTTTTCCCTTATACTAAAAGGTATCTCGGGACACTCAAAAATCATTTTTCAACGATAGGACTTGTAGGAATGAACGAGGCTTGTCTTAACCTTTTTGGGAAAAATATTGCTACTCCCGAGGGAATGGAATTTTCCAAGAGAGTATTGGACTTTATGTTGGGAAAGATAAGGGAATTCCAGCAGGAAACCCAGAATATCTATAATTTGGAAGCGACTCCTGCAGAAGGAGTATCTTATAGAGTGGCGAAAATAGACAAAAAAAGATTCCCGGATATTATAACGGGAGGTAACGGAGTTCCATTCTATACGAATTCAACTCTTTTGCCTGTCGGTTACACGGATGATATTTTTAAAGCTTTTGAATTACAGGAAGGTTTGCAAACGAAATATACCGGCGGAACCGTGTTACACGGCTTTATCGGCGAGGAAATAAATTCCCCGGAACTATGCGCATTGCTTGTTCGTAAATTGGCAGAAAGATTCCGTATTCCTTACTTTACGATTACTCCTACTTTTAGTATATGCCCGGAACACGGTTATATATCAGGGGAACATTTTAATTGTCCTCAATGTAATGCCGTTACGGAAGTTTATTCGAGAGTCGTCGGGTATTACAGACCTGTAGCAAACTGGAACGAAGGGAAAAGACACGAATTTTCGGAAAGACTGGAATACAAAGTATAGTTAAAAAACCTTTTGTTATCCGGTATTTCAATAATAGAGAAATAGTTTTAAAAAATGTGGGGCATAGCTTTATTTATATTTTTAAGTAACTCAAGCTTGTCTTATACATTAAAGCAGGGCGACACCTTCCCAACCGTTCTAAAATCCATAAGCATTTCCGACAGTACTGCAAATAAAATAACTTCCGTTATCAGGAGCAAATTAGACTTAAGAAGATGCCGCGCAGGAGACAAATTATTGGTTACCAAAAGAGAAAACAATTTCATTGAACTTAGATACGAAGCCAATAAAAAGACAATTATCGTAGATAGTTTATTTCAGGTCAGTGAGTTAGAGATAAGAAAAGAATTTGTATGTCTTGAAGGGGCGATAGATAACGGCTCGTTGTGGGATGCCGTGATAAAAGCAGGGGGGACTCCGAATTTAATATATATAATGGCGGATGAAATATTCTCTTCGGATATTGACTTTAACGTTGAAACCCGAAACGGAGACAAATTCAAATTAATTGCAATCGCCGAGTATTCGGGAAGCAGATTTATAGGTTATAACAGGGTATTATCCGCTACTTATACATCAGGTAAAGATGAATATACCGGAATATATTATGATAAAGCGTCGAATTCGGGTTATTATAGTCTTGATGGGAAATCTCTTAGAAAACTATTTTTACGTTCGCCGGTTAGTTACCAGCGAATTTCTTCGGGATTTACCAAAGCGCGTTTTCACCCGGTCTTAAGAAAATGGATGCCCCATTTAGGCATAGATTATGTAGCGCCTATGGGAACGCCTATCAGGACAATAGGAGACGGTGTTGTTGTTTTTGCAGGCTGGAAGGGAGGTTTTGGAAAACATATAATAATCCAACACAGCCAGGGATTTAAATCTTACTACGGACATCTTTCAAGCATAATAACGAAAAAAGGAAAGTTCGTCCAACAAGGAGATTTGATAGGAAAACTTGGCTCCACGGGTATGTCAACGGGGGCGCATCTTGATTTCAGGTTACAAAAATACGGACAGTTTGTGAACCCTATAAAAATAATTCCACCTCCGGTTATGCCGTTGTACGGGAAAAACTTGGAGGAATATAAAAATTATACAAATAAATTAACGATTCTTTCTGATGTAGTAAAAAATATTAATAAGATTCCTGTAGTAGACCTAGTAGAACATTCAGGGAAGTAATATAATATAAAATCCTGCTTAGTAACTAATAAATAAGGGTAGGTGGGAGCACGTGCTCTCATCTACCCGATTCTTTAAAGAATATAAATTCTATTTTATCAGAATTAGTTTTTTAGTTGCTCTGAAATTTTCCGTAGAAAGGGTTACGAAGTAAATACCGGAAGTAAACTTTTTTGTATCAACGTTTATATTATAGATGCCGGAATCTTTTATCTCATCAATAATGGAAGTTGTTAATCTGCCTGTTGCGTCATAAAGTTTAATAGTTACGTTGCTTTTATTTGGGGTTTCATACCAGATAGTCGTTATTTGAGAAATCGGGTTGCTTCGAAGTTCCAGCCCGGAATTTTTTGTTTTACGTTCTGCATTTGATTCTTCTTTTCCTGCTATGCATCCTTCATACCATTTAGTTGGTATGGCATTTACAATTGCCCATAACATACAGTGTCCTGAATCAGCAATTAGAGGATGAACATTGGTATTGGTTTCGCTCCAGGAGTCACTATAAGGCATATACAAGGCTTCGCCTCCTCCGTTAGATTGCCAGTTTCCTCCCGGTATTCTCAATAAGGAAATTATAGGATGATCGCTTGATACTATATGACAATGGTTCCCGCCATCTGCTTCAGTTACTCCCCTGAATAATGTTCCCTGTATATTCATAGGGTTAGAGATATGAGTTACTGATTTATAATTGGTAATAGTTGATTGCCATTCGGGGACATATCCGAGTCCAATGTCATACTCCTCTATAGAGTTTAGGAAATTACTGCCTGAACTTTTTCCTCCTATCGAAATAACATAGGGCTTTAATTCGGGTATATTGCAACATCCTTGCATTGCCCTTGCCGTATTCAAAGGTTTGGTCTGTTGCCAGGTGGGGGAGAAAGTTAAAGACAGAAGCGGGTCGTATAATTCACACGAAGATAAATAATTTGTTCCGTCGTAACCTCCCATAGTTAAAACAAGTCCTGAATATATAAGTATAGAGTTATGCATATATCTTGCGGTATTTAATGTTTGTGTAGCGCTCCATATTCCGGTTGCCGGGTCGTATATTTCACAGGAAGATAAAGCCGTTCCCGAATTATTTTTCCCGCCTATAGCAAGAACTTTTCCGGATTGTAAAAGTATAGTATTGTGTAGAGACCTTGGCGTCGTAAGACTTCCGGTACTTGTCCAGTTGCCGGATGTCGGGTTATATATTTCACAAGTTCCCGTGGTAACTCCTGCCGAAATGCGTCCTCCTGTTACAAGAACCCTTCCATCAAGCAGTAATGCGCAGGTATGTTCCGTTCTTGGATTTGTCATAGAGTTGGCGGCTGACCATATCCCGGTGTTGTTGTTATATGTTTCACAGGAAGACAAAACGCCTGATGTGTTTTCTCCCCCGGTAATGAAAACTTTGCCGTTCTTTAATAAAGTAGCGGTATGATTAAATCTTGATGTAATCATATCTCCTGTAGATGTCCAACTGCAAACGCCTGCATTTACAACATATAATTCGCAGGACTTTAACGCTCCGCCTGTATTTTTCCCACCACCAATCAAAACAGTTCCATTGGCTAACAAGTTAGCCGTATGATATGCTCTTTCTGTATTAAGCGGGACTGTAGAAGCTACTCTTTCTTCTGCATAATTGTATAATTCACAGGAATTAATAAAACTAAGACTGTTCTCCCCGCCTACTATCAGGACATTTGTTGAACAATTAGTTGTATGAGTTATGGGTAATGGGGTGATTGTATGTCCGGCTCGCGCATAGGACAGGGAAGGTTTATTTCCCCATACGGACATCATAGTGTCGTAAACTTCAGCCGTATTTGTAATATCTATGGAACTTGTTACTTTACCTGCTATTGCGAGAACTTTGCCTGTGTATAATAAAGGCGCGCTGAAATGGGAGCGTTTATAATTCATATTCTCGACAGATGTCCATACTCCTGAAGCAGGGTCATACAATTCGCAAGTTTCATTAACCTGTCCACCTATCATCATTGGTTTTCCCATAGGTAACATTGTCATAGCAGGAACGCCTCTGGAGGCACTACTTAGATTTCCTGTAGCAGCCCATGTGTGAGTCCCGGGATCAAATAATTGAGATTGTGCGCCCGGTCCGGCAACAAGAACATAGTTCCAAGGGGTAGGAAGTCTTATTCCACAACCTCCATAACTGCCATAGGTTGCATTAGGCATATTTGACCATACTCCTGATGATGGATTATAGAGTTCAGTATTTTGAGGATAAGCTCCTCCCCCGATAACAAGAGCTTCTCCCGTATGAAGTAGCACTTCTATAGTTCTATCTCCCTGAAGAACACTGGTAGAACCGGTAAGAGATAAGCTATTACTCTGGTAATCATATAATGAAGTTCTTGTATATGGAGTAGCGCAATCATATCCTGTGATGAGAACTTTTCCGTTATTTAGTAAAGTGGAAGCGGATTTCTCATAGTAAGAGATACTTGGACCGGCAGCCCATGTATTTGTTGTCGGGTCATAAACCTGGCTTGCTATTGCTGCCACACTATCAGGTGGTACGAACCATACTTTTCCATTTGGCAATAAGATAGTTGCAGGATGTCCGCCATTGGCACCTGTTATATTGCCTTGTGTCCATTTTCCGGTAGCAGGGTCAAAAGTTTCAAATGTTGAACCGCTCTCGGATCCGAATACCAGGATTTTTCCATCCGTAAGAATAACACACCCAAAACCTGCCCGCACACTATTTAAATCATTTGTTCTTGTCCATTTGCCTGCAAATAAATTACTGAAAATAAAGATACTTAATAATATGAATATTTTTAATGTTTTCATTGCTCTCCCTCCTGTCATATAAAGGTTTCAGACTTAATGATAAAATTTGAGAATAAAACTAGCATATACTACATGGGGAACTCTCAACTCACTATATATTTTATTAATCCTAGTAACTACCGGCTATTATCTATCTCACAATAGTTATTCTTTTAGTTATGACAGGAGTATTTTCAGATTTAAGCGATAAGAAATAAGTTCCGTTTGGTTTTCCGTTGGTATTCCATAGTGCTTTATAGACACCCGTTTCATAATAATCATTCCCAATGATATTAATTACTCTTCCCGTTATATCCAGAATCTCCAATTTTATTTTACCCTTGTTGACTATCCCAAAAGTTATATCAACCGAGTTTTTATTAACAACAGAAGGTGTTTTTAACCAATTGTTTTGTGTTATAGAAGTTTTTTCTTCTACACTGGCTATGCAATGGTTTAGATATGCAAATACCCAGCCGCTAGTATTGGTTGCTTCAGTAACTACTATATCCGGGCAGGTATCGCCATCAAGGTATGTTACAAAAGGTAAATCAAACAATCTATATTGAGTGTCAATAGAATTCATAGTAAAAGTTCCATTTCCATTATTGTGGTACCATCTAATCCAATAATTCCGTCCGCAAGCTACTATATCCATATTACCATCAGGTTCAAAATCGCCGATATCAATTCCATCGATATTACTTGCCATATTGTCTATAGCGTTTCTTGTAAAAGAAGTGCCGTCATTATTTTTATACCAGTAAAGAACCCCATTGTAACTACTACTGCCGACAATATCTATTTTATTATCGTTGTCGAAATCCGCACATCTTACGCCTCCGCCTCCCGGGGGGTCACCTAAATTGCGTCCCAAATTAGCTTCGATTACCACTTGAGAAAATCCTTCCGCTCCATTATTTTTGTATAGAATAATTCTTGCTGAAGCCGATACATCTTGCCCGGAAAAGAATTCTTCGGATGCTACAATATCTAAATGATTATCATTATCAACATTATCAAAAGCATCTACTTTCCATGCGTCAGCGGTAGCTATAAAGTTTTTTGTGAAACTCATCCCACCGTTATTTCTATACCAGTAAACGCCCGATTCAAATATGGCGGATGTTCGTGGAGCGCTTGCAGCTACAATAATATCAAGCAATCCATCATTATTTACATCTACTAGCCTTGTTTGTCTTAACCTTGCTTTAACACTGTCCAACTTAGTCGTTGTAAAAGTTCCATTACCATTATTTTTATGAATAGCAAGAAAACTCCAAGCGATGGAATCAGACTTTACAAATGAAGATACCGCATCTATCCAGTTATCCGCATCAAGTTGCCCGGCAGATACTTCGGTGCAAGTCCTATCAGAGCTGTATATAGTATTTTTGGGACCCCATGTTGTTCCTAAGCTATTATTTGAGTACCAAACCACGTCTTTATTCCCTGCGGTTGTGGCAAACGCATCGTAAGCCCATGGAGGATTATCGTTTCGAACGTCACCAGCCCAGTCTCCATGTGGCGTTAACAATACGCTATCTATGGTATATCTATAAAAAGTTACGACTCTCTGCCCGTATGTTAAATTGCATAAAAATAAAGACAAAAATAACAATACAAAACATTTTTTCATAATTCCTCCTACCTTAATTAAATTCCCTTATTCCACTGAAGCTTATAATTAGCTATTATTTTGTCAATAATTTTTATCTAATTAACGTTATTCTTTTTGTGACAATGGGACAATTTTCAGCTTTTAACGATAAAAAATAAGTCCCATTTGGTTTTTCATTAGTATTCCATAATGTTTTATAACTTCCCTTATCGTAATTAGCATCATTAATAACATCAATTACTCTTCCTGTTATATCTAACACTTCCAATTTTACTCTGCTCTTATTTTCTATCCCAAAAGTTATATTGATGGAGTTTTTCGTAACAATGGAAGGCATTTTCAACCAATTTCCGGTTGTTTTAATTTTGTTTTCTTCTGTCCCTACGCCGGAACAGGGATTAAGATATGCAAATACGTGCCCTGTAGTTGCAGTTGCTTCAGTTACTATTATGTCCGGGCAGCTATCTCCGTCAAGATAAGTTACATAAGGCAAATCAAATAAAATATACTGCACATCTATACTATGAGATGTAAAATTACCAAATCCATCATTCTCATACCATCTAATCCAGTAATCTCTTCCGCAGGCGACTATATCCATATCTCCATCCGGTTCAAAGTCTCCGACATCAATGCCATCCACTTTGCTTGCCGAAGCATCTACGGTATATTTTGTAAAAGAAGCCCCACCATTATTCTTATACCAATAAAGTTTTCCATCATTAGATGCGCCTGCAAGTAAATCTTTTCTACTATCTCCATCAAAATCCGCGCATCTTACGCCTCCACCCCCCGGAGGGTCTCCCATATGCAAGCCAAGATTATCCACTACAATTTGAGCGAATCCTTCTGCGCCGTTGTTTTTATAAACAAGCAATCTTGCCGGTGAAGTTCCGTTAGCTCCAAAAAATTCTTCGGTTACGGCTATTTCTAAATGTTTATCCCCTTCATCGTCAAAACAATCTACCTTCCATCCATTACAAGTTCCTATGAAATTTTCCGTGAAACTCATACTGCCGTTATTTTTATACCAATAGAGGCCTGATTCCAGTATCAATGAAGCGCTGGGCGCACTACCGGATACAACAATATCCAGCCATGTGTCATTATTTATGTCTTCTAATTTTATTTGCCTGAATCTTGTTGTGTGAGTAGGTAAAACGGTTGTAGTAAAAGTTCCGTTCCCGTTGTTTTTATGTACGGCAAGAAAACTAATCGCAGTTGCAGCAGACTGAACGAATGAAGACACTGCATCTATCCACCCATCCTTATCGAGGTCTCCAGCTACTATTTCCAGACACCATCTATCGCCTGTATAAATAACATTTTTAGCCCCCCATGTCATTCCTTTGCCGAGATTTGAATACCAGACCGCCTGATAATCGTCAACAATAGTAGCAAAAGCATCGTATTCCCATTTGGGATTATTGTTTTCTACATCACCTGCCCAGTCTCCATGTGGTTTTTTTACATTATCGGATATCGTGAACCTTGAAAAAGTTACTGTTGAAAAAGCACTGTCTTTCCAAATCGCCAAACACATAAACGTAGCAATTATTAGCAATATTGTTTTTTTCATAGCACATCTCCCCGATAAAGAAATTGTTCTCTGACTTTATCTAATACTAATATGTATATATTTTTAACGTTTGTCAAGGGGTAAAATTGCCAATGAGCTAATTTTTCTATAATTTATCGATTTAGCCTTTTTTAGACCTGAAATAGTATGTTTCTTTGAACAAACATAAAGGGTTATTACAAATTTAAAACAGAGGGGTGTTAAATAAAACAAATCATAAGCGTAGAATTATAACCTAAAATGGAATTTTTAGAGTAGAAAAATTATTGTTGTCCTCAACTAATGTTTCTAATTTTTGTACTATCAAAATCATTGCTTCGGTATCTAGAGCGCAATATTTCTCAAGAGCATTTCTGACTTGTTGTATTTCTTCAGGTGTTGTTTTCCTCCCTACAAGGGAACCGTAAGTAATATAAAAATATTTCAAAAACGCAGTCCCACCATTGGATATTTCCATCTCGCTGTAACTTTTATTTGTCAGCGCGGGAAGCACGGATTTAATTGAAGCGCTGCCTTTTTGTTTGGAGTTGTAATAATAAAAATTTCTAAAAGGATTAATTAAATCTACCATTCTTTTAATTGTTTCGTTAACCCATTGTTTGTATTCCGGGAAATATTCTCCAAGGTCGGTAAATATTTTTTGCTCAAAACTCTGATTATAGACTAAAATACTACCGGAATCTTTTAATAGTTCTTTTAGTTTTTGAATAATAACTGCTCTTGTATCTATTGCACCGTCTGTTAAATAAGAAAAATGATTGGGGACTTTTGATTTTTTTTCAATTATGTGGAGGGAAAATTGAAAAGGAATATGTTGATGTGGTCTTGTCCCATCATATAATGGAATGGCAGTGGTGTAAGTTTCAAAATCCAAAAAGTATAAAGGATAGTGTAATGTATTCAAAAATTCTTTAATTCCTCTTTTATCTAAAAAAGGGTTTCCGCTTTTCTCACAATAAATTTGTTTTTTTTGTTTTTCGTCTAATTCACAATCTTCGGGAATGTCTTTCATTGAAAGTATTCCGGATTCAAATAATTCAAAAGCTTTCTCCCTACCGCGGTATAATTGGAATACATTATTTTCAGGAAGGAAATCCCAGCAATATTCTTTCAAAGGACACTCATAAGGAGTATTGCAATGCTTGCCGATTTTAATATCCGGCACTTCTCTTTTTGACATATTTTTAAGCATTAAGTTAATTCTTTCTTCCATCCCGATAGTTTCTTTTTCTATTTCGGCGCTTACATCTTTTCTGATAAAAAATTGTGTCGGGTCGATTTCTCCATTTTTTATGTATTCATTATTTATATACATTACAAAGCAATTTTTTATTTTGAGCCCGGCCCTTTCATAACAATATTTCTGGAATGCAACATCCTGAATATGAACATCTTTTACGCTTGTGGAACTTTTAACTTCTACTATATTCCATTGATTGTCTTCAGTTGGTTCTAAGATGTCTACTTTTGCGTATACTCTGCCTGCAAGGAATCCGGCTTCAAATAAGGGGACTCTCAAGGATAAAGCTTTTTGGGATTCTTCAATATTTTCCTTGAACCCCATTGCCTCGAAACCTTTTCCGTTCGGAAAGAATTTTTTGGCAAGTTCTCCGACTAAATTTCCCTGTTCAAATACAAATTGAGTCCCTTCGTCGGTTTCGGGGATTTTATCCGCTTCATTCAGGAGCATCCATAAGTATTTATGACACTGTAATCCGTTAAGGTATTTTGATTTTGTCAGAAGCGGCGCATATTGCATTATTTAGTTATTGTTTTTTTAATGTATAAGGGTTTTCTATAAAGTCAATTAGTTTTATTTTGTAAACTTATATGCAACCCTTCCCGCGACAAATTCTGGGCTGTCTCGTAACAAATGTAGGACCGTATGGGATGGGGCAATTAAAAATTATATAAGTTAAAGTATTGATTCCCGCTTATGGAGAAGAAGCGAGTACTATATCACAACTCCGTCTTTCATCTTGACTTTCCCTTTAACGATTGTCATTACGGGTTTACCTTTTAGTTCCCATTTGTCAAACGGGCAATTTCTTGATTTGGATTCAAACTTATTTGCATCTACTGTCCATTCTTTGTTTAAATCAATTATGGTTATGTCTGCAGGCATACCCGGAGTCAATTTTCCTGCGGGCAGGTTAAATATATTTGCGGGATTACAGGTTAGTTTCGCAATCAAAGTATTGAGCGGTATAATATTTTTATGCACTAATTCCGACAGTAATACTCCTAAAGAAGTTTCTATACCTATCATTCCACAGGCGGCTTTTTCCCAAACCGAATCTTTATCTGCTTTGGTATGAGGTGCATGGTCGGACGCGATTACATCAATTGTTCCATCAAGTAGCCCTTCTTGCATTGCTTTTACATCTGAAATTTTTCTCAAGGCGGGATTTACTTTTGTAAGCGTTCCGTATTTTTTTTCGAATGATTTATCCAGAACAAGATGATGCGGTGTAACTTCGCAGGTTATATTCAAACCTTTTGATTTGGCGATTCTTATTGCATTCAAACTTTCTTCAAGACTTATATGAGCAAAATGCAAAGAAGCGTTGGTTTTTTTTACTAATTCAATATCTCTTTTTACGTAAAATATTTCCGGTTCTTCGTTTAATTTTCCGGTAATAGATTCTGCCCAACCAGAAGATTCGCAGTGAGGCGAGAGCATTGTTTTGTTTTTTTGAGCTTCAACCAGAGCTTTTTGCATAAGCTCGGGATATATTACGGGGTCGCCGTCATCCGTAAACATAGTCGCGCCGCTGTCTTTCAAATCCTTAATATCCGTTAATTTGTTATGTTTATCGCCGGTTGTAATACAGGCGGACGAGTATAAGTTTATCAATCCTACTTCTTTACCTCTGGTTATAACTTTTTTTAAAATATCCGAATTATCTATTCTGGGTTGGGTATTGGGTTCGCAGATGACAGAAGTAAATCCACCGGCAAGCGCAGCTCTTGAGCCTGTACGAATATCTTCTTTTTGTTCTTCTCCCGGCTCGCGAAAATGTGTATGAACATCAATAAGACCAGGCGTGATTATAAGATTAGAAGCATCGATTATAGTTGCATCTTTTTGGAATATGTTGGGAGCGACTGAATCAATGATGCCGTCTTTAATGAGAATATCCAACTTAGCGTCTATATTATTGGTGAGGTCAATTACTCTGCCGTTTTTAATTAATAAGTAATTATGCACGAGGGTGTCCGGTTTTATAAGCGTCTTTTAATTTTTCGACAGTTAAATGGGTATAAATTTGAGTCGAAGCGATTGAAGCATGTCCTAACAATTCCTGTATTGTGCGTAAATCACAACCTTTGTTGAGCATTACGCTTGCGTAGGTATGGCGTAAAGTATGTGGACTCATTCTTCGTAACTCTGCAATCATTCGTATATGTTTATTTACTATATTTTGTAAACCTCTTTGTGAAAGTCTTTGATTGTATTTGTTTAAGAATAAGGGCGCATCCCTCTCCATCATATTTCTATTTGCAATATAATTTTTTAAAACATATATAGCGGTGCGAGTTAGAGGAATTTTACGTTCTTTGGAACCTTTTCCCAGAACCGTTACGGTTTCATTAACAAAATCCAGACTTCCTATATTCATTCCGATTAATTCGGATGCCCTGACTCCTGTTCCGTATAGAGTTTCGAGAATAGCCCTGTCTCTTGGAGAAAGGTTTTCAGTGTCCATAAGTTTTTCTGCGGATTCTTCCGTAAGGAAAGAAGGTAATTTCGATTCTATTTTAGGCGCCTTGACGTTAACGGCAGGATTTTTTGATATGGTTCCTTTTTCAACTAGAAATTTGAAGAAAGAGCGTAAAGCGGAAAGTTTTCTGTTAGCTGTACTGTTATCAAAGCCATATCGTCTTAGCCCTGCCAGGAAATTTGTTAACTCTTTTTTGCCTATTGCAGTAACGGGTTTATCGGGAAAGCCATCTTTAAATTCTTTTAAGTCTGTAGCATAACCTTTTACCGTATGCTCAGACGCATTTTTTAACCTCAAAGACTCAATAAATTCTGCAATTTCATGTTCCATTTTTTATATTTTATTATCGTATTTACGAGTTACACTTCCGGATGGAAATTTAGAAAACATTATCCATAAAATGCTTACAATAATTGCATAAATAGAAAACTTAAGCGGCCAGTGAAAGCGAGTATTAGTTACAAAAAAGGCAAGCATCATAATTATTGCAGAGAAACAAATATCATAAAATAGTTTTCCATTATTTTTCCGTTTTAATATGTGGGAGACCCCTTTAATAGAGCCTTTAAGATTAATAGCATCCGGGGAAGCTCCGGTATGAGTAATCTGGAATACTCCCCCTTCTTCTTTATCAAGATAATCAAATTGGATATTCAAAATGTTATTTTGCCCGGTTTCTTCAAGCCTGAAATTATTTGCTTTATTTTTAACATAAATTATGTCTTTATCCAGTATTTTAGTTCCGCCACCTATTTCTATCCTTAAGGGGTCATTTTGAGCAATATCTCCGGAATCGATAGTTTCGTTGCCGGCATTAAAAAAAACAACTTTAGTCAAAGAAACCGTATTTACTTTAGCGCCTTCATATAAAATGGACATTTTGGAGAACTTTTCTTCCCCTTTTAACAATTCAAAAGTTTTCATCCAATAGATTGGTTTTTTGAGTTTTTTGCTCTTGATGTAAAATATAATTGCAAGAACAAATCCTACAAATCCAATTAAGAAGCTGATACCATTAATTACGGGGTTTTTTGATATTTCCAAGAAAAAAGAAACAGAATCCGGATCAGGATGTTGCATATATTTTAATATATATGTAGGAGTAGCTTTCCGTCAATGTTTTTTTTGTAAAGAGGAAATAGTAACAACAGAACACAGAGAAATAGGACAGGATTGACAGGATAATAGAAAAAGTAAAATCATAGAGTTAAAGAATAAACTACAAATAGAGAATATAAAGAATTTTATCCACGAATCCGGCAAAAGATTCCGGACTATAGTGAACGCTAATTAGCACGAAAACAAGGACAGAAAAAGGAAAGAGTAACCGCAGATGAACGCAAATACACGCGGATAAGAAATACAGAAAACGGAAATTTAGAGAGTTAAAAAATAACGGGAAACAACTGTCCATGAAATCACGAAAAGACGAAAAACACGAAAGAAAATAGAGAACAGATAGGATGAAGAGGACAGAATACAGTTTGGGGTTAAAAAATAAAAAATACTTGCAAAATAAAAAAATAGATACATAATAGCAAAGTATCTGTAAATATAAATAAATGGAGAGCAACAAATAGAAGTCTTTTTATTTGCCTGTTAGTGATGAAAAAACGATGGGCAGGAGGTGAGAATGAAGCAATATAGGCTGGCGTTTATATGGACAGCGTTGATGCTTATAGTATCAAGTATCCCTAATTTTGAAGTACCCGGGGTAGATAAGATATTTGGTATAGACAAATTAGCACACCTTAGTGAATATTTTATACTTGCATTTTTGGTTTTTTCCGGTGAAACCGGATACCAATCTCTAATCCACCGGAGGTGGAAAGAGCTTGGTAAAATTCGGAGCTCTAATAAATATAGTGTGCCAATAAAATTATGTATTATCTTATGTTTTGCAGCAATAGATGAATTACATCAGCATTTCATTCCGGGAAGAACAGTGGAATGGGCGGATTTCGCTGCTAATTCTATAGGTTGTATATGTGGACTTGTTATCCTACCAAAAACATTATAAAAATGATAAATAATAGATGCCTGTCTGCGGTAGGCAGTGATTATATGGGCTTGTTATCAGGAGGAAAGGATGAGATTGTTTAAAAAACCACAAGTATTGAGTTTGAGTGATGTTTCTAATCGTGTAAATGACTTAAATATCAGGATTCAAAAACTTGAATATGAATACAAAGCATTAAAAAACCATAATAAAAAATGGGAAAACTTAAAAGTAGGCGTATTTGTGGATGTCCAAAATATGTTTTATGCCGCAAAAAAGAATTACGAATCAAGACTTGATTATATGAAACTTTTACATCATGCAGTTAAAAGGAGAAGGCTGATAAAAGCAACTGCTTATATGATTGAAAACCCTGAAATTGACCAATCGGGATTTGTATCACTTCTGGAACACCACTCTTTTGACGTAAGGCGTAAATCATTAATCCAAAGAGCAGACGGTTCTCAAAAAGGAGATTATGATATGGAAATTGCTCTTGAGATATTGAGTATGGTTGATAATCTTGATGTGGTTGCGCTTGTTTCCGGGGATGGGGATTTTGTAAGCCTTGTAGAAACAGTCAAAGCAAGAGGGCCTAGAGTTGAAGTCTATAGTTTCCCTCATAATACCGCAATGGAATTAAAAGAAGTTGCGGATGATTTTTTCCCTATAGGCGATGACCTTTTATATGGCAGAAACAACGGGAAAGGTGGAAAATAATGAAATTGAGGACGCATAATTGCGGAGAATTAAGAAAAGAAAACGAAAACAACACCGTTAAACTTGCCGGGTGGGTTGAAGGATTGCGATTGCACGGCAAAGTAGCTTTTATAAATTTAAGGGATAGATACGGTATTACACAGGTTGTAGTAAAAGAAGATAGTTTACTTGAAGAAATAAAAGCTATCGGTAATGAATGGGTTATTGCCGTTACCGGGAAAGTGGTGTCAAGACCGACAGGAATGGAGAACCTTAAGATGGACACCGGGCAAATAGATGTAGAGGCAGAGAAAATTGAAATCCTTTCTAATTCTGCTGTCCCACCATTTGTTATAACGGATGAGATAACTGCAAAAGACGAATTGCGATTAAAATACAGGTATCTTGATTTAAGACGCATATCTATGCAAAAAGCAATAATTTTTAAAAGCAAACTTATGTATTTAATAAGCGAACATCTTCAATCTCAAGATTTTATTAATGTAGAAACTCCCTTATTGGGGCGAAGCACACCGGAAGGTGCGAGAGACTTCCTTGTGCCCTCAAGAATACATAAAGGAAAGTTTTATTCGTTAGTTCAATCTCCACAGATTTATAAACAGTTGCTTATGATAGCAGGATTTGAAAAATATTACCAGTTTGCAAGATGTATGAGAGATGAAGACCAGCGAAAAGACAGGCAGCCGGAATTTACTCAACTTGACATAGAATTATCGTTTATTGATGAAGAAGAAATATTTGTTCTTATTGAGAAACTTATGCAATATGTATTTTCTAAATTGTGTAATATACAATTGAATATACCACTCAGAAGAATGACTTACAACGAAGCGCTGGAGACTTATGGAAGCGATAAACCGGATTTAAGATATGAATTATATTTAAAAGATGTAACGGAATTGTGTCATAAAACGGATTTTAACATATTCAAGTCGGCGCAGGCCGTAAAATGTTTGTTCTTTGAGACGGATGTATCACGGAAAATGATAGCAGAATTTGAAAACGTGGCAAAAGGTTATGGTATGGGATTGGGTTGGCTTAAATATGCAGACAATACTTTCTCCGGTAGCGTTGCCAAGTTTTTTAATCCCGAAGCATTAAAAGAACTGGAGAATCTTACCGGGAGTAAACCGGGCAGCTTATTGTTTGTTGCCGGTGAGCGTAAGCGGGCGAACGAAGCATTAGGCGGAATTCGTAATTACATTATAAATAATTATTTACTGCAAAGACCGGGGCAGTATGAGTTTACCTGGATAACGGATTTCCCTATGTTTGACAGGGATGCGGTTACAAAAAAATTGGTTACTGCACATCATGCTTTTGTAACTCCAAAAGATGAGACAAATATGGAATCTAATCCTGATGCTACAATCGGGAGACTGTATGACCTTGTTCTTAATGGTGTGGAGCTTGGTTCAGGCAGTATAAGGCCGCATACAAGAGAACTACAGGAAAAAATCCTGGGTGTCGTAGGAATGGACGCAGAGTCGCGGGAAGCGAATTTTGGTTGCCTGCTGAAAGCCTTAGAATATGGCGCACCGCCGCACGGAGGAATTGCGCTTGGCGTGGATAGATTTACTGCGATATTACTGGGAATGAACAGCATACAGGATGTAATTGCTTTCCCTAAAACTTTAAGCGGAGTGGGTTTGTTGGAAGACATTCCTTCGGAGGCTACGGAAGCACAATTAGAAGAACTAAGCATAAAAATAAAGAAAGATGAACAGACCAAGAATATATCCTAATCCTGCTTTGAGAAGCAAGACTTGTGAAGTTACTAATTTTGACCCTGCACATATTAATTATGTTATTAAGATTATGGCAGATTCTATGAAAAAATATAAGGCAGTTGGGTTTGCGGCAAATCAGTTTGGAATACTTGAAAAAATAGTTCTTGCAAATGTGGGAAAAGAGAATATTGTAGTCATTAATCCTGAGATTATTGAATCCAGAGGAGAATTTACGGAAGATGAGGGCTGTATATCTTTTCCCGGTGTGGAAATTACTATTACAAGACCGAATTATGTAGTAGTACGAGGATTAGATGAAAACGGAGAATCAAAAATTATAGAGGTAGGTGATTTGCTGGCAAGGGTTCTTCAACACGAAATAGACCATTTAAATGGGATACTTATTGTAGATAAATTAAGTCCAACGGAACGGCTCAATTTTGAGCGTTTGTGGAAAAGGGGTGACTATGAAAGAAAAAATCCATCCTCAGTATTATAGGGATGCAAAGATTATCTGTGCCTGTGGAAATGTTGTAACAACGGGTTCTACAAAAAAAGAAATACATGTAGAAATTTGTGCTAAATGCCATCCGTTCTTCACCGGGAAAGAAAAACTTGTTGATACTGCCGGTAGAGTAGAAAAATTCAGAAAGAAATATGAAAAGAAGCCAGAGGTAGCAGCAAAGGTAGAAAAGCCGGAAAAAGCCGTAAAATCAGCGAAGAAAACAAGCAAAAAATAATTTGTGATTGGGTAGGTGGAATAAAATCATTTCACCTACCCTTTATTAAGGTTTTTCAGATAGAAGAGGTCAATGCATATATGCATATTGGTTTTGGCAAGTATTACTTCCGCTTTAACTCAACTTTCAAAATCAGTATATTTTAATGAAGCGGACGTTTCTCTTAAGACCTACAATAACTATACTATTCCCGGATTTTCGAATAATGCTAAAAATTCATTTATAACTTCTACTAAAACAGAGGCTTATTTAGATATACAGGGGAATCCACAACTTCCGGTAAAGTGTATACGTTTTTTAATTCCTGAAGACAAAAGCGTAAAAAGCGTAAAAGTAGAGGCAAGTAATTTTACATACTTACCCGGGGAATATAATATTTTTCCTGCCCAGCCACCTCAGATAATTTCTATGCCTGTAAAAAAATCTGTTGTTCCTCCGAATCCGATTGTATATAATTCCAATTCTGAGTATCCCGGTAAAATCGTTGAATTTATTGGGGAAGGCAATATTCGAAATTATAAAGTTGCTGAAGTTCTTGTATGTCCGTTGCAATATATTCCGGCGAGTAAAAAACTTAAACTCTATACAGAGCTAAAAATAAGCTTAGAACTTGAACCGTCAAAATTACAGCAGAATGTTCAAAAATATACATTTGAGCCGGTATTTGGTGATTTGGTTAAATCAATAATTATAAACCCTGAAGATTTTGTTTCTACAAAATGCAAGTTCAATAATAATGGGTATGAATATTTAATTATAACTGCGGATTCACTTGTTTCTGTTTTTGAGTCTTTTGCCAACTGGAAAACTGCTCGTGGAGTAAAGACGGTTATAAGAACCACAGAATGGATAAATACAAATTATGCAGGCAGAGACCTAGCGGAAAAAATACGGAATTTTATTAAGTTTGCCGCTGATTCGGGTGTAGTATGGGTATTATTAGGCGGAGATGTAGATATAGTTCCTTCGAGAACGGCTTATGCAATGACTTCAAATGGGGGCGCAATGCAAAACGAAGATAGTATCCCTTCGGATTTGTATTATTCGGATTTGGACGGAACTTGGGACACAAACGGAAACGGAACTTTTGGCGAGTTGGCAGACAACGTTGACCTTTATCCGGATGTTTTTGTCGGGAGAGCTCCCGTTAAAAGCGGCAATGATGTGATAAATTTTGTTAATAAAACTATAAAATATGAAGAAAATCCTTCTAATAGTTATTTGAATAAGGCATTGTTTTTTGCTGAAATTTTATGGTCTTCTCCGTATACGGACGCAGGTATCTCTAAAGATATAATTGGTAATTTATTTCCCCAGAATTTCAGTATAGAAAAACTATATGAATCAAAAGCAAATGAAAATCGGACAAGTGTCATTAATGCAATAAATTCCGGTAAAGCATTATTGAACCACGACGGACACGGATGGATTAATCTTATGGGGACAGGTCCGGATAATTTAGGCATTACGGATGTGGATACTCTAAAAAATAATAATACCCAGGGGATTTTATATTCAATTGGTTGTTGGGTAGGAGCTTTCGATTATAATTGTGTTGCAGAACATTGGATTCTAAACCCTAATGGCGGGGGAGTTGCAGTAATTGCAAATTCCAGATATGGCTGGGGGGCGCAGGGAAATCCGGGATATGGATATTCGGATAAAATAGACGAAGATTTTTATTTTAATTTATTTAAATCAAATATAACAAAAATCGGGCAGACTCTTGCTCAAACTAAACTTGATTATGTCCCATTTTCCAGAGATAAAAACGTTTACAGATGGCACCAATACGAACTTAATTTGCTCGGAGACCCGCAACTGGATATATACACGGACACATTATCTATGTTGAATGTAGAATCTCCTGATAGTATCCCTGTTGGGACAAGTAATTTAAAAATTAATGTAAGAAACGATAATACTCCGGTTGTAAATGCTCTTGTTTGTTGTTATAAAGGGAATGAAGTATATGAACGTGATTTTACGGATGAATCGGGGGAAGTTAATTTTGCAGTATCTCCGTCTTCTACCGGAAATTTATTGCTTACGGTTACAGGACATAATTTTTATCAACACCGGAGCGTTATAAAAATCTTTGGTGCCGGCGCCAATCCGGGATATTACAGCCATTCCATAATAGATTCAGGTGGCAATGGAGAGATAAACCCGGGAGAAAAAATTGACATTACGGTGGAACTAAAAAACTTTGGTTCCCAAACCGCAAACAATGTGAATACAGTTTTAAGGACACAAGACTCCTTTATGATTTTGATAGATAGCGCAAACAATTTTGGTAATATATTATCCGATAGTATTAAATCGGGCGCTTTTAGTTTTTGTGTTAGAAATGATTGTCCGAATAATCATATATTACAAAGTTTATTGAATATTCCGGGATTTAATTCCGTGCCGTTAAACTTTACGGCGCAAACACCTGAAATTGTTTATAAATCCTGTTCTACGGCAGTCATGCCATATACGGGAGACACTCTTGATTTATACATAACTATAAAAGATTCAGGTGGTATAGCCAATAATGTTATCAGCGAATTACAAACAGAAAGTCCCCAATACATAACGATGATTGATAGTATAAAAAGTTTCGGGACTATTGCCCGGGATTCTTCGGCAACTATACCGTATAAGATTGTAATAAACTCTATATGCCCTGTTCCATCATATCAAAAATTTACAATTATTTCTACAACGGGAACTTATTCATTTAAGGATAGTTTCTGGTTAAATATAGGGCAGGGAATAAATTGTTTCTCTGATAATTTTGAAAGCGATACGATTTGGACTACCGGGGGCACAAATAACAATTGGTTATTGACGGCGCACGGAGCGCATTCCGGCGTATATTCATATTATTGTGGGAATGCAGGACAATGGGAATATAACAACAGTACGAATTGCTGGTTAAAAAGTTCTGAATTTATTTTGGGACCGGATTCGTATTTATCTTTCTGGTCATGGTTTAATGTTACTACTTATGGAGCGGATGGAATTTATGTGGAAATCGGCAGAAATACAATATGGGATACTCTTGACCTTATTGGTTCCGGTGGCGCATTAGCTAATAAAGATACAGCGGACAAATATTTTTCAAATGACTGGTTGCCACGTTTTTATAGTTTGTTGTCGTACCCTGTTGGCTGCACTTTACAGGTAAGATTTAGTTTTGTTTCGGACAACAAAAACGTTGCGGAAGGTTTTTATGTGGATGATATAAATGTAGGTCCATTACAAGAATTCCCCTTAATAAATAGAACTAATATTTCAGTAAAAGACAGCAACAATAATATTGTCGAAGCCGGGGAGAAGATAAATATTACTGCTTCTCTTGCGGCAGAGAATAAAGATTTTTCTTCGGTATATGTTATTTTAAGAACTACTGATTCATTGGTAAACATTATTGATGATAGTGTGTATTTTGGAGATATATCAATGAATGAATTTGTAAACGGAACTTTTTCGTTTGTTCCCCAAACCGGTTTAAGCATAGGGCATAAAATGAGATTTTCTTTAAATATTAAGGGAACCGGATATGAAAATAGAAATGAATTTGTTATTAAAATTGGAGATAAACTTGGAGTAGAAGATTCATCGATTTCGGATTTGGGATTGCGGAATGCGGAATTGAAGATAGACCCTAATCCATTTGTTGGAAGTACCGTTATTAGTTATAAGCTGTTAGCGAGAGATACTAAGGCAGAAATAACGATTTATGATATTACAGGAAGAATGGTAAAAAACATAACGCTCCCTCCTAAATTATTGACCAATACTGTAAAATGGGATGCTACGGCTTATTCGTCGGGAGTCTATTTTATAAAGCTTAGTGCAGGGGAATATAAAATGATAAGGAAAGTTATTTTGATACAATGAAATTTATAATATAACAAAAATTTTAAGGAGGAATAGATGTTCAACTTAATAATGGTGTTATTTTTAACTTTTGATGGAAGTTCAGTCAGCACTTCCCGCAGGAGCGAAGCTTTGCTTATGAATCCCGCCGGGCTTGGGATGAATATGGGAGTGGAAGCTATGTATATGTTTAAAAACGATGAACATATTTTTTCTACTTTAATCGGAAACAGCGGGTTTGGAGTTAAATTCAAAGGGAATGATTATCCCGTCCTTATGACCGGGACCGGAATCAATTTAGTAAACATATTATATCTTGGTTACGGAAGCGAATATCAATATGGAAAAAGCTCTATTTATACAGTAGGCGGCATATTCAGACCCAGCAGATTTATTTCAACCGGAGCATTTATGCCCGTAAAAAGTAATCCTGACGTTAAAATTGGTATAGCCGTTAGACCTCTAACGGACAGAGTTACATTGTTTTATGACGCAACTTACAGTTATGAACAGGATAGTATAAAAGATTACTTTTACGGAGTAGGAGTAGAATTAATAAATGGAATAAGCATTGCCGTAAAAAGTGGAAAAGATAAGGTGATAAATGTCGGAGCAGAAATTTCGTTTGGCAATTTTAAAATCGGCGGATTTAAGAATAAAGAAACCAATCCTCAGGAAGTATCATTGATTGCCTCTAATGAGACATATCGCTCCGTCCCCATAAAATCAAATAAAAAAAGAGCGGTTGGATTGGATATTAAAGGCGCTTATCCTGAGTTGAAAATGGAGACAAACTTTTTTGGGATTACTCTTGGAAAACAAGAACCCGTATTTTATAATTTATTACGAAAGCTTGAAAAGGTTAAAAACAATAAAAACATAACTACCATAGTTATCAGGTTTGAAAATTATTCGTTAGGGATGGCGCAACTTGAAGAACTTTACAATGAACTCAAAGAACTCAAAGCAAAAGGTAAAAAAATAATTACATTTGCAAATGAATATGGACTTGGAAGTTATTATCTTGCTTCCCTGTCGGATTATATTGTCTTGCAACCTCTTGGTTATGTTGAAATTCCGGGATTATCCGTAAAATCGGTTTATTTAAAAGGAACTATGGAAAAACTTGGAGTTGAGGCGGATATAGCCCGTGTCGGGAAATACAAATCCGCTACAGAAGCATTAGAACGTAAAGATATGTCCGATGAAAGCAAAGAACAAATAGGCGCTCTTCTCGACGACATTTGGAATCCTATGGTTGCGGAGATTGCCGTGAACAGAAGCTTGCCATTAGATAGTTTGCAAAAACTTGTAAATACGGAAGCGTTTTTTAACTCGGATGATGCCTTAAAGAATGGATTAGTAGATACCGTTATTTATGAGGATGAGCTGGATGATTTCGTAAAAACGCTTATTAACAAAAAGACAAAAGTAGAAAAATTAGACAAGATGCTCAAGGAACGGAAAGTTCCGACCGAATGGCAGCCGGACAAATCTTCTCCTAAAATAGCCGTCCTTATAGCCGAAGGAGACATAATAACGGGAGAGAGCTCGAAGGATTGGCTTTTTGGGACAAAAACTATCGGTTCAAAGTCATTGGTTAAAGCATTCAAAGATATAGAAAAGGACAAATCCATAAAATCCGTTGTGTTTCGTATAAATTCCGGTGGCGGTGATGGGTTTGCGTCGGAAGTAATCTTAAGAGCAATGAAAAAGACGATGGCTAAAAAACCTGTAATCGTTTCTATGGGAGATGTTGCAGGTTCGGGAGGTTATTATATTGGATGTCAGGCAAATAAAATAGTTGCGGATAATTATACGCTTACAGGTTCAATAGGCGTTTTCGGAGCGAATATTATATGGAATGGGCTTTATGAGAAATTAGGCATTACACACGATGTAGTTAAGAGAGGCGAACATTCGGATGCTTATGCAGGATTGCGGCATTTTACAAATGATGAACAAAATAAGTTTCAACGCGAAATAGAATGGTTTTATGATAAGTTTATTTCAAGAGTTGCGGAAGGCAGAAAAATGTCAAAATCTGCCGTAGACTCAATAGGACAGGGAAGAATATGGAGTGGTACAAGCGCAAAGGGAATTAAGTTGGTAGATGAGAATTGTGGTTTATTAAAGGCGATTGAAATTGCAAAAAAAGAAGCAGGATTGACAAAAGAGCCTGAAATTGTAATATTCCCGGTTAAGAAAGGGATCTTTTAATAAGAGGTATTAGTGTAATATAACAGAAGAAATATCAACCACAGAGAACAGAATACAGGAAGATTAACTAAAGAGAAGACAAAGAAGCTTTATTTGTGGGATTTCTTGTGAGGTTCTTTAGTGGATTTTTTAGGTGATTCTTTGGACTGCTCTTTGGGCTGTTCTTTTGTAGATTCCTTAGATGTTTCTTCCGGTGTGTTTGTTTTAGTGGTATCTCCTCCAAAAACAGGAGGACTCAAAATCAGGAGACTTATTCTTCTATTTCTTCCATCATAAGGGTCATCTATTATAATAGGTTTAGTATCTGCATATCCCGTTACCATAGCGATACGCTCCGGTCCTATGTCATCAAGTTCAAGTTCTTTTCTTGCCGAAGAAGCTCTTTCTGTAGAAAGTTCCCAGTTGGTATATTGGCTTGTGGGGTACTGGTTTGCATCTGTATGTCCTTCTACTGCAATTTTACTATCAATTTCTTTCAGGACATTACACATCTCTTTTAATATTTTTTTACCGCTGGGCAATAACTCAGGGCGTCCTAACAAAAATATATAGTTTCCTTCAGGGTCACTGATATCTATTCTTAACCCGGTAGTTTTTTCTTCGTTGATGCTTATATTTTTTTTAAAATCTGATAATCTTGCTTCTATAGTAGCATTCAATTCTTTTTTCAGCCCTTCAAAATCAACAGTTTTTTGGGGAGTTTCCGCGACTGAATCTTTTTGAATCCATGTGCTTTCTTTATAAGCATTAGTTGTAAGAAAAATATTATAGGTTTTAAAGTATTCAACAAGGTCTTGTCTTTTGCCCTGGGATAGAGCCATAGTTATAAGCCACATAACTAAAAAAAAAGTCATCAAAGTAGTCATAAAATCGGCATAAGCGATTTTCCATGACCCTCCGTGCGCAGACCCACTAACAACTTTTTTTACTTTTTTTATTATAATGGGAGGTAGTTGTTGACTCATTTCTTAGGTGGTGGGGCAGATGTGGAACTTCCCTTGTCTATCGGGTTTCGCATACGGTCCAGCTCCTCAAAAGTGGGCTTATTGTCGCTGGGAATAACTCTCCTGGCGTGTTCCATTACCATCATAGAAGAAGCGCCATTTATCAATGCTAATAATGCAGTTTTTATGATTTTAAGATAGACAATGTCATCATTGGCTTTATACTCAAGATTTGTAGCAAATGGGCCGATAAAACCATAACACATTAATATACCTACAAAAGTCCCTAATAGTGCTGCGGCAATGCTTTCGCCGATGACTTCAGCCGGTTGGTCTATTTTTCCCATAGTTAGAACTACTCCTAATACTGCTGCTACCAATCCTAATCCGGGCATAGCGTCCGATGTTCTGGCTACGCTGTGCGATATAAGCATAGATTCCTCATGGAAAGCTTCTATTTCGTTGTCCATCAAAGTTTCTAAATCATTTGCCGTTATGCTGCCGCTTACAATAACTTTAAGATTATCACAAAGAAAAGTAACAAAATGATGATTTTTGAGAAAATTACTGCCGTATTTTTTGAATATTTCGCTATTAGTTGGAGAGTTAACATCAGCTTCAACAGATAAAGGCCCGTTTCTTTTTATTTTTGAAACTAATTGATATAACAATATTAATACTTCCGCATAATCTTTCTTTGTATAACCTTTTGATTTAACGGCAGCAATTAGAGCCTTAAAAGAACCAAATACTACTTTGGGAGGGTTAGCAATCAAAGAAGCCCCCAGGGCAATACCAAATACCATACCTACTTCTATGGGTTGAATCAAAATACTAATATTTCCACCCGAAAGGGCAAATCCGCCCATAACTACTCCCAAAATTAGAACGATCCCAATAATAAAAAACATTTTTTATTTAATTAAAAAAATCTATATTAAAAAATTTTTATTGTCACGACTTTATTGCCTATTATCCTATTATCTTACTATATAATACTTTAAAATTAAAAGTCAAGAGGTTTGCTCATTTTTTTAATCTGTTCCTAAAATTGTCAAATAATAGTAATTAAAAAGCTTCAAGTATTTTTCAAGCAAAGCTTGACTATACTCTTTTTTGTAATATTTGTTATTTTAATTTTAGGGGGAATGATTTGACAACTTTTTATTTTATACAATTTGCGACAAATGTAGCATTTGTGAGTGTTCTTATTTTTATTCCGTTAATTGCGAAAGATTGTGGCGCAAATTCTGCGACGATTGGAGCATTAGTTGCGGCTTATAACGGTATGCTTTTTTTATCTTCTGCTTTGTTTGGTCGCCTTGCAGATTTAAAAGGAGGCAAAGTATTTATTTTAATCGGACTTTTCTTTTCTGCCGTTGTGTTTTTCTCTCATAGATTTATTTTTAATATTACTTCACTTTTTTTCATTAGATGTTTAGCAGGTTTTGCTATTGGTATGTTTCCTGCTGCCATATTAGCAGCTGTTTACAGAAGGAATACTAACATTGGAGCTTTTACTGCATCCGGTTCGTTAGGGTGGACTGTAGGTTCTATTGTGGCAGGCGTTATCGCAGTATATAAAAATCTTTTTTTATTCTCGGCTATATGTTTTTTTGTGTCCTTTTTTGTTGCATTGCTTTTCTTAAAACAGGAAAATGTTCGGATTAAACAACCATTTTTTGATGCAGCGCTTTTTAAAAAAAATTGGCGAATCTACTTGTCTTTCTTTTTAAGACATTCCGGAGCTTTTGGAATTTGGACAATATTCCCATTGTTTTTGGCAGAACTTGGAGCCAATAAATTATGGATAGGGATAATTTATGGTCTTAACTCTTTGGGACAATTTTTCTTTATGTTATACTTAGGAAAAGTCAAAAGTACCAAATTGATTCAAATGGGATTGTATTTTTCTATTGCTACTTTTATTGCTTTTGGCTTATGTCATACATATAAACAGATTTTACCTTTTCAACTGCTTTTGGCATTTTCCTGGTCATGTCTTTATCTTGGTTGTTTAAAATATTTGATGGAACGTAATGAAGAACATTCGAGTGTAGCAGGAATATTTAATTCGCTTACCGGTTTGGCCGGTATCGTAGGCCCTTTGATTGGTGGAATGGCCGGAATATTTGGGTATCCTATGGTAATGTTTGTGGCGGCGCTAATGTCGATAGCAGGAGCTTTTATAAAAATAAATCCGTAATCGTCAATAGTAAATTTATATATAATTGTTCAAAAACGTGAACTTTTACACACAATAAAATGTAATGACTCAAAAATTTATTGACAAAAAAGAGTTACTCATTAAAGTGCGTATAACAGGAGGTGAAATATGAGTAAAAAATTATTGCTTGTTTTGGTTGCTTTCTTTGTAGTAATGGGTTGTCAGAAGAAGGTGGCAAAAGTAGAGGAAAAATTGCCAGAACCAGTAGTTGAAGAAGCGGCTCCGGTAGATACTATGCCAAGTTCTGAAGCCATACAGGGAAAACTGCAAACTGTACATTTTGACTTCAATAAATATGTCGTAAGAACAGATGATGGTAAGATTCTTGAAGCAAATGCAAAAGTTTTTGCTGTGTACCCAAATGTTAGCGTTCTTATAGAAGGGAATACCTGTGATATAGGAACTAACGAATATAATATGGCACTTGGAGAAAAGAGAGCTAATGCGGCAAAAGATTATCTCGTGAAGCTTGGAGTTAATGCAGAAAGACTCTCAACAATTAGTTACGGTGAAGAAAAACCTGTTGATCCGGCACATACGGAAACGGCAAGAGTTCAGAACAGAAGAGCAGATTTCAAGGTAAAATAGTTATTGAAATTATAGTGCGGCTGTCGATAAAAAAGTTTTTACTATTTAATGTAAGTAGTAGGAAATTTTATCCTAAAGGATAAGGAGCTCTACAACAGACTGAAGAGTTTCTTATAGTTTCAGCCGCACTCTTTTTTAGAGTATGAGAAAAAAAAGTAGTGCGTTATTGGTTTTAGTTGTTTTTTTGTTTAGTGGTTGTGCTGTCCACAATTCCATACAAAACACTAAAAAGCAGATAAACGATATTGACACTAACACCAAGAAAATAGAGGTGCAAGTGGATAGTTTATCAAAAGAAGAGATAAATGCTATTTCCTATACAAGGGCTGAAATAGGGACTAAATTATCGGAATTAGGAGACAGAACAGAAAAAATAGAAAATAGAATCAATGAGTTACAGGAACTTTATAGAAAAAGAACGCCCAGTAGCGTAAGCGATACGACTAAAAAAAGTAGTTCGGAAATTTACAACATAGCGTATACAGATTTTACCAAAGGAAATTATGAACTTGCAATTAATGGATTCAGAAGGTTTTTATCCGATTTTTCCGATGCAGATAATGCTCAATATTGGCTTGGGGAGTGTTATTATTCGCTGGAAGATTATCCTTCTGCTTTGCAGGCTTTCAAAAATACTACCTTAAATTATCCATTTAGTAAAAAAGTTCCCGTTGCGTTATACAAAATTATCAGTATTTCGAAAATGACAAATGATACTCTGGCGACAAAAGAATATTTAAAAAAATTAACGGAGATATATCCTAATTCTGCTGAAGCAAAACTTGCAAAAGAAATGCTTATAGATACAACCAAAAAGAAATAACCCAAACATGCTAAACGCTTTATCAAAATGGAATATAGGTGGCGCAACTCTTGCTTCAGGATGGGCCGGCAAATCAATAATCATCATACTATTTGTCATCTCAGTTATAGCGATAGCTATCTTTATATATAAGATTAAAGAATTTAGAAAAATATCTATTCGTAATGATAAGTTTTTATCGGCTTTTCATAAAAAGACCTCATTAAGCGAATTTTATAAATTAAATACCGAATTTGATTGTCCATTGTCCAGAATTTTTGATTCTGCATACAGACCGATTAGCGGGATGAACCAGGAAGTAAATAAAAATATAAAAGAAACAATGAGCTTTTCCTCTATGGAACATAGCCTGGTAAAAGAGAAACATAAAATCGAGAGCCAATTAATTTTTCTTGCTACTACGGTAGTTATAAGTCCTTTCCTTGGGTTGCTCGGAACAGTTTGGGGAATACTGGATGCATTTATGGATATAAAAACGTTTGGGTCTGCTCATATAAATGTTGTGGCTCCGGGAATGGCAGAAGCGCTTGTTACAACTGTGGCAGGATTATGTGTAGCTATTCCGGCGGTGGCATTTTATAACTATCTTCTGAATAGGGCGAATAAGTTTATTGATGAGTTGGAAGTGTTTGAAAAAGAGTTAATCAACGAAATACGGCTATCATTATGAGAAGAGCAAAAACAATGATGGCGGAAATAAATATCACCTCGCTTACTGACGTAAGTTTGACATTACTCATTATATTTATCGTATCAGCTCCTTTATTGAAAGCAGGTATGGATGTTTCATTGCCCAAAACATCAGCGGCTAAAATTACGGAAAAAGAAAGCATAATGGTTACGATTAATAAAAACAAAGAAATATTTATTGACGATAAAAAAGTGTCTTTAGTAGATTTCGGGGATAAATTTAAAGCTTTTATGTCCTCACAACCCGGGAAAGCAGTTTATCTCAAGTCTGATAAAGAGGTGCCGTACGGTACGGTTATTGATATTGTTGGGAAAATAAAATTGGCAGGTGTAGAAAATCTTGGGCTTGCTGCGGAATTAGAGCGCACCAGAAGCGCAAAATGAGAAATGCATTGTTATTATCTTTTAGCTTACACATTGTTGTGCTTGGCGTAGTCCCTTTGTTTGCATTGTTCCAAAAAGAAAAACCTGATTATCCTGTGAGCGCGTATCAGGTTAGCATAATGTCTATGCCGGAACAACCGGTATCTACGGCATTCACGGAAAAGACAGAAAAGCCGGCAGAAGATGCCATAAAAACAGGGAAAAAAGAATCTAAAAAATCTGAAAAGTCCGAAAAATCAAAAGGTTCGAAATCCGGATACAAGGGAAAACTTGGTAATATTTATCCTACGGGGGATTTTCAATATTCTTATTATTTTGACATAATTATGGCAAAAATAGATGAAAATTGGCGGAATCCATATGAGGGAGAAAGCGGTAAAATTTCTGCGGTAGTCTATTTTGTAATTAAACGGAATGGAGAAATTGACAGGATAAAACTGGCAACGTCCTCGGGTAATTATTATTATGACCAGGCGGCGCTTGGTGCGCTTTATGCTACAAGAAAATTGCCTCCCCTGCCCGAAGAATTTAAAAAAGCGGAACTCGGCGTGAATCTTGAATTTGGATATGTACAATAAAAAATGAACTTAAAATTATTTTCCGGAATAATATTGGTATTAATTCCTTTGAATACAATTTTTGCCCAAGATGTATACTTGAGGATTACTAGAGGAGAAAGGAAAAAGATGGGGGTTGCGGTAATTGAACTTGTTGCTCCATCTGATTCGCAGAAACAAACAGCAAAAGAATTAAAACAAATCATAGAAGCAGATTTGGAATTTTCTTTATATTTCAACTTAATAAAACCTGAAACTACTTTTGTTACAAAATTAGGGAAGATAGATTTCCCACAATGGTTTTCGCAGGGTGTAACAACTCTTGTATCCATCTCAAAAGGAATGGACCTGAAAACTAAAAAACAGACAAAAGATTTAGAAGTCACAGTTTATGATGTGTTCTTAAGCCGAAAAATTAGTAAAAAAGAGTATACCCTAAAATATAATAAAAGGACTACAGCACACGAAATATCGGATGATATCATTGAAAGTTTAACCGGAGAAAAGGGTATAAATCAAACAAAAATTTTGTGTGCTATGAAAAAGGGAGCAAGCAAAGAAATCTTGACTATGGATTACGATGGAGAAACACTTGCCCAACTTACAAAAACCGGGGAGTTACATCTTTCCCCTGCCTGGGATACGCGGGGCGAATACATAATGTTCACCTTATATAAAGGTTCAAACATATATTTATACGGTATGAATCTTATGAACAGGGACTTAAATGTTTTTTCGACTGCTCTCGGAATGAATACGGCTCCTGCATGGTCGCCAAATGGAAACAAATTGGCACTTGTATTGACGAAAAGTGGAAACTCAGAAATCTATACGATGTCAAGAGAAAGAAAAAATCTTACAAGACTTACGGTAAGTGGATGCATAAACACATCGCCCAATTGGTCACCCAACGGAAACGAAATTGTATTTGTTTCGGATAGAAGTGGTAGCCCACAAATATACATTATGGGAAGCGATGGTTCGGATACCAGAAGACTTACATTTTCGGGCAATTATAATACATCGCCGGTATGGTCACCAAAAGGAGATAGAATTGCTTATGTATCCCAGGAAGGAAACCGTTTCCAAATTTATACGATTTCTGTAAATGGAGAGAATGAAATGTGTCTTACGTATGAAGGAAACAACGAGGAACCAAGCTGGTCTCCGGACGGATTGCATTTATGTTTTGTTTCCGATCGTGGCGGTAGATATGAAGTTTATACTATGCACTGGGATGGTTCCTGTCAAAAAAGGATAGCCGGTTTAGCTGATGGATGTTACTCCTCTCGCTGGTCGCCCTATTTCAAGACTACAAAGTAAAATCAACACCATGAAGAATGTAAAACTAAGAGCTGCGCTTGTATCAAACATATCCAATACTTTTTTAGTTATCAGTAAGTTTATTATAGGCGTTGTTAGTGGGTCTGTTAGCATTATCTCCGAAGCAATACACTCCGGGATGGATTTAATAGCCTCGCTAATTGCTTTTTTGTCAATAAAAAAAGCAAGTAATCCGGCAGATGAAAAACACCGCTATGGCTATGGGAAATTCGAAGACATATCAGGACTTTTAGAAGGGCAGTTGATTTTTGTTGCTGCAGGTTGGATTATTTATCAGGCAATTCATAAAATGTTATACCACAAAACACAGATAGAATTTTTAGAATTAGGAATTATCGTAATGGCTGGTTCGTCAATAATAAATTTTTTTGTTTCTAATTATTTATACAAAATAAGTAAAAAATACGATTCCATTGCGCTTGAGGCAGATGCCTTACACTTAAGAACGGATGTTTATACTTCTGTTGGAATATTTGTCGGATTGTTTTTAATTAAAATATTTAAGCTGGAAATATTAGACCCAATAATTGCAATTATTGTTGCATTATTTATTATAAGGACATCTATGGAACTCGTAACCCGTTCTTTCAGAAACCTTACTGATTTTAGATTATCGGAGGATGATTTAAGTAGAATCCATAAAATAATTAATGAACATAATTCAGAGTTCGTTGATTTCCATGAATTGCGTGGCAGAAAAGCAGGTTCAGAAAGACATCTCGACTTTCATTTGACTATAAAAAAAGATACCAACCTTGAAAAGGCTCATAGTTTTTGTGACCACTTAGAAGAAGATATAAAAAAAGAATTCCCGGGCACACAAATTATGATCCACCTAGAACCTAAACAAGAAGATACGGAATAAAAGTTACATTTCTAATGCCTGAAAAATACTGGGAAGTCGTTCATCAATCTAAAATATCCCGGGCAAGAGTCTGCAAACTCCATACTGCACACGGGATAGTAGAAACCCCCGTTTTTATGCCGGTTGGCACTCAAGGAACGGTTAAAACACAAGTGTGGAAAAACTTAAAAGATATAGGCGCTCAGCTTGTGTGTATGAATGCCTATCATCTTTATCTTAGACCCGGAACGGAAATTATTAAAAAGGCAGGCGGGATTCATAATTTTACCGGATTAAAAAACATACCTGTGTTAACTGATTCCGGTGGGTTTCAAGTCTTCTCTCTCTCGGATTTACGAAAAATAGATGATGACGGAGTAACTTTTAAGTCCCATCTTGACGGTTCAAGCCATAGATTCACGCCCGAAATTGTAGCTAAAATTCAAAATGATATAGGGTCGGATATTAAAATGATACTGGACGAATGTGTTCGTTGGCCTGCAACGATAGAAACGTGTGAACAGTCCGTAAAACGCACGACTAATTGGGCAGGGAGATGTAAGGAAGCAAACGAAGGCAATTTGATATTTGGTATAGTTCAAGGAGGCAGTTATTTAGACTTGCGAAAATATGCCTGCAGGGAGATGTTAAAAATCGGACTTGATGGAATAGCTATCGGCGGGGTATTTTGCGGGGAACCTAAAAATGTATCGTATGAAATAGTATCCGGTTTGTCAGAGGAATTGCCGGACGATAAACCACATTATGTTATGGGAGCAGGAGAACCGGAAGACATTATGGAATGCGTAAAATATGGGATTGATATGTTTGATTGTGTATTGCCGACAAGGGAAGGAAGAACCGGAACCGCATTTACGAATGAAGGAAAATTAGTAATAAAAAACGCAATTTACAAAGAAGATTTTGCTCCTATTTCAGATACCTGTGATTGTTATACCTGTGCAAATTATACCCGCGCATACATAAGGCATTTATTCAATACAAATGAAATATTAGGCCCTGTGCTTTTGACGTTGCATAATATTAATTACTACATAAAATTAATGCAAAGAATCAAAAATTTGATTTTAGAAGATAAGTTATAAAAATTACTTAATAAAAAAAGCCTGAAAACTATTGAAAGTTATCAGGCTTTTCTATTATATTTTCAAATTAAAGATACCAGAAGAACATAAGACTGAATTGTGTGTTTCCGATTAATAATCCATGACCATTTACTTCTAATATTTTATCTGCGGGACTACTTCCGTCCTGGTTTTCGCCTTTTACTGAACCACCAGCATATCCACCTTCTGACGAAATAAATACTGAAAAATTAGGTGTTATAAAATGTTCTAATGCCAGTCCTAAAGATACGCCGTAAAGCATTCCTGAAAGTTTTTGTTTTGTCACTAAAGTGTCTTCCGGTTCTATATTGCCAGTTACATTTCCAAATCCAAGTCCAACTGTTCCATAAAGATTGGATTTTTCTTTGCTTTTAAGGGTAAAAAGTGTTCTTTCGCAAATTCCCATTATGGAAGCGGAATACTTCATGGTATTTGTGGTGTCAGTTTTATCTTCCAGACCAATTTGTGTAAATAATATCTTTGGTTCGACTATAATGAAATTTGAAATTCCTACTCTCATTCCAAAAAGGGCAGGTTCTAGTATAGAACCGGGTTTAAAGTCTACTGTTATTGGTGCGGGGCCTACTCCAAAACCAATTTTTCCACCCATATCTACTGCGGAAGCTGTTCCTGCTATAACTGCGCTCAATGCTAAGATTGTTGCAAATTTACGCATTTCTCCTCCTGTCTGTACTTTTCTTCCCTGCCTTACGACAGGAAAGTTTGCTCCGTTAGTCGAAGCATTACTTCTTTTACAGTCCACATCACCCCCTTAATCTAATAAATTAACAATTCTAGATAACTAATATATTTCGTTAAAAAGTCAAGAAATAATTGGATTAAAAACCCCACTTATTTTTCTGTAGGGAAGATTCTATTCTGTTTTCCAGAGTGTCCTGGATGCTGGGGAAGAAGTCTATTCCCGTTAAGATTTCTACGGAATCTATAGTTACTGCATAAGTTGTAAGAGGATTTGTTGATGATTGGTTGGGTAAAACGAATCCAATCCCTTTGATTTCGGGTTTTTTTAAGTCAAGAATTACCTTGTAAAAATAAGACGGTACGGCAACTTTATTTTTTCCTATAGTTGGCAGATTTTTTGATAATATTGGTCCCGTAATGATATATATTTCTCGGTTATCTTTTGCCCATTGTCTTACCTGTTCTTCTAGTTTTTTCCATATGCCTCTATTAAACCCCGGTTTCTGTGGACTCATATTGCTCATATAGAATGATTCGGACATTGCTTTATCAGACCATTTCATATCTCCCGCAGGTGCCAGATGTCCTCTATCATAACCTGAACTTTTATAATCGGACGGCTCCGCAGAACCTGTTTTTACTATTGGGTCAGGACGAAAATTATCAGTTCTTTTGCAAGTTCCTTTTGTCATTTCGTATGTCAATTTATATGCCACCCATTCGGGTTGTTCATATGATTCATCATATTTCAGAGTATATCCCGTATGTTTTATTATATCATTGTTCCCCGGGATATATGAAGGGAGGATGCACATAGCATCAAATTTTGTCTTGCCGGGGGAGAGTATGTTTTGCTTAAACAGGACAAACAAACTAAACAAGAGAATGGCGGATATAAAAAATAATATAGATGTGTTTTCATGTTTGCCTTTTTTTCTCATTTTTAGTATAATGTCGTTATATCGCTAAAGTGTATATAATTTCTAAAATGATTTAAAAGTCAATACAAAACTATATTATGTTATGAAGAAACTTTATATTGAAAAAAGATTGACAAAATTTTTTAGCATTATAAATTAAGAAACTATGATAAATACTATAATTTTAACTTTAATTTTATTTAATCAGTCACAGTTAATAGATTCAGTTGCAATATTTGACTTTGCATCCACTAAAGCAACAGGGATTCAGGCTGTCAAGATGACAAATATGTTTAGAGCAGAATTAGGGAAACTTATCCCCGTATTAACTAAAGAAAGAGAGGAAAGCATAGGAATCTCCAGCGCTATGACACTTGTGGATGTTACAAAATTATGTAGAGAAGCAAACATTTCTGGTGTTGTAGGTGGAAAAGTTAAAAAGATTTCTAATAAATATCGCGTTCAAGTTATATTTCACAATTTTTCTAATAATAGAACGGATACTATTGTTACAGTTAACGGTGATCTTTCTCAATCTGCCCAATTGCTTGCAAAATCTATTTTTCACATAAAAAAAGGTGAGGAAGAATTAGAGTTTGGTAGTATTCAAATCGGAACTAATCCATCCGGGGCTGAAATTTTACTTGATGGTGAATATGTTGGTAATACACCTACAAGACTTGACCTTATTCCATTCGGGGAACATTCTATTTTATTGTCAAAAAAAGGATATAATACAGCAATAAAACTTATAGTTCTTTATCCCGGGAAAATATCTACCTTGACAGAAACCCTTATCCCAATAACCGGAACTCTTTTGATTCCAAATGATAAAATGCCTGTTTATTTACTGGATGAAGTAGTCGTCAGGGGAGAGAGGATAAAAGAGAAATTATTCGAAACTCCAAAAGGAGTAGACATAATATCTCGTAGAGAAATAGAGTATTCAGGGGCAAGAGATGTCCCTTCCTTATTATCTCAGGTATCAGGAGTATCAGTCGTTGACCCTACCGGAAGCGGAATCTTTAGTTCTATTAAAATAAGAGGAATGGATCCTTCTAAATATACGGCAGTTGCTATAGATGGGGTAGTTATAAACGACCTTGATGGAAAAGTTAATTGGAGTAACGTTCCTATTGAATTAGTGAAAAGGGTAGAAATAATTAAAAGTTCACTTTCTACCTATGGCGGGAAAGCTGCCGGCGGTATAGTAAATATTATGACAAAAGAGAAAGAGAAAAATAAATTTTCAATATCTACAACGGATGGAAAAGATATTGGGTTGGGAATTACTTTTTCTGCTTCAGATGTATGGTCAGTATGGGCAAATACAAACGGAAGGAAGGGAAGAGGATGGCGAGACGAAGAGACTTACGATATAAGGAGTTTCTATGCTAAATCTAGTTTTCCAATGGATAGAAGTAGTAATATTGCTCTATCTTTTGACCTGCAAAATAACAATATTACACTCCCCGGTGGACTTACCGCATCAGAAATAGCTACAAATCCTGAAGCAGCAGGAGATGATAAGGAAAAAAAGTATCAGCAAACTATAAGATTATCCTCTCAGTATATGTCCGAAGGTAAGGATTATAATTTTTTACTGAATTTCAATGCAATGCCTCAAACTTATGATATAGAACTCCCGTTGTTAAAACAAAGGATGAATGGAATAAATCTTTCCGGGAATAGTAGTTATAAAAAGGATAATTTTACGCTAACGTCTAATGTTGATTGGGAGTTTGATCGTAGACGAACGACTAAAAATTATATAATTCCCGAAAAGGATACAAGTGCGGATGATAATGCTCAACTTATAAATCCCAGAATCTCAATGGAATGGAAGGAAAAATTTTATGGCGTATCCATAACACCGGGAATTAACGCAGAGTGGGTAGGATATTGGTTCCAAAATGGCGCAATAGGTGCCCCATCGCCAAGTTATACATCTGCTTTCTCGCCTAATTTGGGCTTTCTGATAGATGCAAAGGGGTTTGATATTTTTGCCTCTTTTGATAGAGCATTACGCTTACCAAAGCCTTATGAAAAAGTTAAAAACATTGAGCTTAAACCTGAATTTTTATCTACTTCAGAAGCAGGAATTAGGATTAAAAAATCTAATATGAATGCAAGTATTTCTGTCTTTTATATAAAGATTGCAGACCAGATTCTTGCTGATGCAAATACCTTTACAAATTATGGAAATGCTTTCCATCGGGGGATAGAAAGTGCGATGGATTTAAGAGTGACAGATGCAATTTCGCTATTCTCAACATATACTACACTTGAAGCAAAATCCCTTGCAGAGGATGACAGTACTTATTTTGTCCCCGGGAATCCATTTCAGGAAGCAGAAATAGGATTAAGAATTAGTAAAATTCCGGTATTTTCCTTAACGGGTAGTTACAGATGGAAAGGAAAATCTTATATAGATTATAAAAATGAATTTGGAACAATTCCTCCTTATGGGACAGTTGATGTAACATCAAAATTTATAATTCGCTCGAATGTTTCATTGACCCTTGGACTCAATAACCTATTGGATGAAAAAGGAAAGAACTTTGGGTATAAATTAAATAATGAAGCAAGATATTATCCTATTCCTCCAAGAGGTTTCAGAGTGGAGGGAGGAATAGATTTTTAATGAAGTGTTAACCATTCTAAGCCTTCTTTTTTTTAACTCCTGTAAAGTTAAGGTTGGTGTAAATATTCCTTTAACTGGTCCTGTAGCAAGTTATGGGAAATACTGCCTTGAAGGTATCAAGTTAAAAGCTGATATATCTCCGGGAATAGAGCTTGTTGTAGATGATAATGAAGCTGACCCCAACAATGTAACTCTAATCTTAAAAAAGTTTGCAGCCGAAAGCGTTAAAGTTGTAATTGGCCCTCTTATTTCTCCTAATGCGGTAGTTGCTGGCATAGAGGGTAAAAAATTAGGAATCACTATTATTTTACCGGCAGCTACAAATAGTGCGCTTACGAAAGTCTCTCCATTGCTTTTTAGAACTTGTTTTACAGATAAACAACAGGGCGAAGCAATTGCAGAATTTTTATATTCTACATTGGATAAAAAAGAACTTCAAATTGTAGCTGATACGGGAAATATATATTCAAGCAGTCTTGCTCTGTATGTAAGGCATAAATTTGCAAAACTTGGAGGAAAAACAGAACTTATACCAATTGGCAATAAAACAGAAGCAGATAGTCTGATAGAAAAATTTACTTTTAATACGGTTTTTTTACCACTATATTATGAAAGTGTAAAACCCATTATAGTAAAATCTCGTGAAAAAGGGCTTAATATTACATTTGTAGGTGCTGATGGTTGGGATGCTCCTGAATTATTTGATGCTCTTAAAAATGATTCTACGCCTGCTTATTTTTCAACTCATTACTTTATGAATAATAATAATGTAGCTCATGAATTTGATTCTCTTTATATGGAAGAATATAATAAATATCCAAATACTTTTGTAGCTCTTGGGTTTGATGCGATGAATATAATATTAGATGCATTGAAAAATACAAAAAGTTTAAGTTCGGCTGATATACATAGAGCATTATTGTCTATAAAGGAATTTCAGGGAGTAACTGGAACCTTTAGATATAACGGAAAGTCGGATCCCCAAAAAGATGTTTTTATTGTTAAGCTTCAATCAGGGACCACTTCTTTATTTACAAAAATCCCTGCATCAGAAAACAAAGTAAATAAATAATAGGATATATTAAAAAATTTCTGTCAATATCCTTTTCCATTTTTCTTCTACTTTTTAATATAAGATAGGGTTTTCATAGCTTTTGGCTTTGTTGACATTAAGACTAAACCAGAGTACTATATTTTATCTTTCAGTTAATTAATAGACATAACAAATTCTATTGACAATATTTAATGTATACCTTATCATCAAACTAAATATGTTGATTAAAATATTTATCTTCTTATTTGTTTCTTTATTTAATGTGAGAGTTTATGCAGATTTATGGTGGCATGAATTCTGGGCTAAAGAAGAAGTTTCCGGTTTATCCTGGCTTGAATTACCTGTAGGGGCAAGAGATATCGCAATGGGAAATGCTTGTATTGCCGTAGTTCAGGATCCAACAGCAAATTTATTAAATCCTGCTGGAATTATAGAAAACGATAACTGGCACGCAAGTTTTTCGCACACTCAACATTTTATGGGAATCAGACAAGAATTTGTAGGGGCTACCATGAAACATAATTCAAATGCTTACGGGATTACATTCAATGGTATGTTTATAGATGGTATGGAACTACGTAATGAACAACAAGCTACTGTAGGAGAATTTGGAGCATTTAATTATTTAGCAGGTATTACTTATGCAAGGAATATAAATGCACAATTAAATGTGGGAGTAACGCTTAAAACTCTTTATGAAAAAATATATATTTATGACTTTAAAGGATGGGCAGCAGATTTCGGATGTAGTTATTCATTACTCCCTCAATTAAAAGTTGCTATGGTTTTTAATAATATAGGGCCTTCTATTGATTCTATAAGAATACCTTTTGTATGGAGAATTGGAGCAGGTTATGAAAAGAATAGACTGTTATTATCTATTGAGACGAGTAAGTATGTGTATACTAAATTACTAAACAACATAGGTGCCGAATACAAACTTAATGATTTTCTTGACTTAAGAATAGGTTATATACTTGACAATAGAACGGAAAATTTTACTACAGGTCTTGGAATAAATTTGAAAAACTTGCATATTGATTATGCATTTAAACCTTATGGGATTGGTTTGGGACCAACTCATATTTTTACAATTACAAAATGATTTGGCTTGATTTTGAACGTCCAATAGTTGAACTTCGCGAGAAGCTTGAAAGCTTACGACTTACTGCTTCCGAAGGTGGAAATGTCAAGGAAGACATAAAAAAGCTGGAAGATGAAATTAATACGTTGAGTCAAAAGATTTATTCAAATTTAACTTCCTGGCAAAGGGTTCAACTTGCACGACATCCCAATAGACCGTACACTTCGGATTATATTAAGTTAATGTTCAGCGAATTCTTTGAATTACATGGTGATGGATGTTTCCGTGACGACCCTGCTATTATTGCCGGTATGGGTAAAATAGATAATAAGCCGGTTGTTCTTGTAGGGCATGAAAAGGGCAGAAGTACTAAAGAGCGCATGTATCGTAATTTTGGAATGGCTAACCCCGAAGGTTATAGAAAAGCAATGCGGATTATGAAATTGGGAGAAAAGTTTAAAAGACCGATTATTAGTTTAATAGATACAGCAGGTGCTTATCCCGGTATTGGAGCAGAAGAGCGTGGACAAGCTCAAGCTATTGCGTATAATCTGAGAGAAATGAGTGCATTGAAAGTTCCAATAATAGCAATAGTAACTGGAGAAGGCGGGTCAGGTGGTGCATTGGGAATTGCGGTAGCAGACGTTGTTTTGATGCAGGAATACGCTTTTTATTCTGTAATTTCGCCTGAAGGTTGTGCATCTATTTTATGGCGTGATGCAAATAAATCGGCCGAAGCGGCAAAAGCTCTTCGTATTACGGCAAAAGATTTGTTAGAGCTTGGCGTAATAGATGAAATTGTTCCTGAACCAACAGGAGGAGCTCATTGCAATCCCGAAGAAACGGCAAAAACATTAAAACAAACTATTTTAGGAAAATTGGAACCTTTGCTTTCTACCCCACCGGAAATATTAGTTAAAAATAGAGTTAAGAAATTCAAGGCTATGGGAATCTATGATCATAATAAAGCCTGAATTAAAGATTCTTTGTTCCTAAATTAATTGGTAAAAAAAACTTTTGACAAAACACTAAAAGTAGGGTATTGAAGAAGATAAGTTTATATGACTAAAACTAAAAAAGATTTAATTTCTCGAATCTCTAAAGTTACAGGAATTAATAGAAATGAGGTTGGGGTTGTTGTAAATTCTTTTTTGTGTGAAATATCGGAATGTATTATGTCTGGGAATAAGGTAGAGTTAAGAAAATTTGGGATATTCTATGCTAAACATAGAGGCCCGAAGCAAGCAAGAAATCCAAAGACAGGTGTGGCAGTGAAAGTACCGGAAAGGACCGTGCCTGTATTTAAAGCGAGCAAGTTTTTATTTAAAAAAAGGAGTAAATAATATTATGCCTTGTGGAAGAAAGCGTAAACATCGTAAAATTGCGACCCATAAGCGTAAAAAGAGAAGGAAGTTAGGTCGACATGTAAAGAAACTCAAGACCGGCCATTAATCTTTTTACGAACTGATTTGTTGTATAAAGTGGTTTTATTTATATAAAGTGCTTTAACAGCAGGATGCATTAAGAATTAGGGGAGGTGTTAATATGGTTATAATTGTATTGAGCTTTTTCTTGGCTCTGTCTAACCCAATAATTGACCCCTTATCTGATATAGATTCTACGCTTAAGCCATTAAGTGGTAAGAAGGTACTTTTTGTGATTTCTCATAGAAATTTTAGAGACGAAGAACTTAAAATCTCTAAAAATATGTTTGAAAAATTAGGCGCTACGTCCACAATTGCTTCTTCAGACACGACTATAGCGAAAGGCATGCTGGAGATGAAAATTAAACCGGACATTCTTCTGGATTCTATAAACCCTCTTAATTTTGATGCTCTTGTATTTATTGGAGGTGGAGGCGCAAGAGACTACTGGGATAATAAATATCTGCATAGCATAATAAACCTTGCATTTAATAAGAAAAAGGTAATAGGTGCCATTTGTTTTGCTCCCATAATCCTTGCCCGTGCCGGAACGTTGGCAAACACTAGAGCTACAGTTTGGGAAGACAAGGAAACCAAAAACATTTTCAAAGAAGAACGAGTCATACTTACGAGTAAAGATGTCGAAACAAGCGGAAACATTGTAACGGCAAACAGTCCGGAAGTTTCAAAACCTTTCGCAGAAGCAATAGTTCGGCTGCTGTTAAAAAGGAACTTATCTCAAGAACATGAAATTATTGATACAGAGAGTAACGAAGGCAAGTTGTGAAGTAAATGGAAAAATCATTTCTCACATAGGAAAAGGAATCTTGGTATTTCTGGGAATAGAAAAAGATGATGATGTAGACATTTGTAAAAAACTTGGGAATAAGTGTTTAAATCTAAGAATATTTGATGATCATCAAGGGAAGTTAAATCTTTCAGTAATTGATATAAAAGGCGAAGTTCTTGTGATCTCACAGTTTACATTATGTGCCGATTGCAAAAAAGGATTAAGACCTGCTTTTGATAATGCCGAAAAAGGGGAAAATGCTCTGGAGCTTTATAAAGCATTTATAAAAAATATAAAAGAAATGGGTATAAACGTAAAAGAAGGAGTATTTGGCGCAAGTATGGCGATTTCGCTTTTGAACGATGGCCCTGTAACTTTTATGCTTTCAGATTAAAAGATATATGATACAATCAATGACCGGGTATGGGGAGTATTGTTTTCGCAATATTCGTTGCGAATTAAAAAGCTTAAATCATAGATTTTTTGATGCGAATATTTTTATACCTTCTTGTTTGTCTCCTTATGAAATAAAGCTAAGACAACTTCTTAGAGAACGTATTGTCAGGGGTATGGTATATTTAAGGATTTTTATAGAAGCGCCCGATATTAAAACTGATCTAAAACAAGCAAAAGCTCATTATAATTTTCTTATTGACTTGCAAAAAAATCTTAAACTTAACTCTGATATCCCGATAGAATTGTTTTTACCATTTAAAAAAGAAATAGCTCCACAATGGAGTATAATACAAAAAGTTGTAACTGGAGCAATAAATGCTCTTATTAAAGCCAGAATAGAAGAAGGCGCAAAGACACTTAAAGATATAAATAGTCATTTAAAACAAATTGATAAGTTTTTTGATTCCATAAAACGAAAAGCTCCCGTTTTAGAAGCGAAAAGGATGAAAAAGATTCAGACTAGCTCGGAACTAAATAAAGAAGATTTTAGCGAGGAACAAATGAGATTTGAGACTCATTTTAAGGCATTGAAGCGAAATATATCAAGTGCCGGCGTATCCGGTAAGTATTGTGTATTTTTACTTCAGGAAATGCAAAGAGAGTGTAATACCATAGCATCTAAAACAAAAGATTCGTCTGTTGCTACGCTTATAGTGAAATTGAAAGACGAAATTGAAAAAATAAGGGAGCAAATGGAAAATGTTAGATAAAAAAGTGGTTTTCCCTGTGGTTCTTACCGCTCCATCCGGATGCGGAAAAACAACATTGGCTAAATATCTACTTGATAGTTTTTCCGATATGAAATACTCTATTTCAGTTACTACGCGAAAACCAAGAAATAAAGAAGTTCCGGATAAAGATTATTATTTTGTCCCGGAAACAGTTTTTAAAGATTGGATAAAGGATGATAAGTTTTGTGAGTATGCAAAAGTTTATGACAATTATTATGGAACACTAAAAGAAACCTTGAATAACAGTTTATCGGATGGATATAAAGTTTTAATGGATTTGGATATTCAGGGGGCAAAGTCTATAAAATCTATTTACTCCAATAGTGTTAATATATTTATTTTGCCTCCATCCCTAGAAGAACTTAAGATAAGATTATTTAATAGGGGAGGAGGTGAAAAAGATATAGATAAAAGGTTGGAATTGGCAGAGGTGGAAATTTCTCATATTGGAGAATTTGATTACGCTGTTGTTAATAATAATATTCACGAAGCAATAGCTAAAATTGTCAGTATAATTAGAGCAGAAGAATGTAAAATAACAAGATTAGTTGTTTAATTAAAGAAAAAGAGAGGATTAATTTATGGAAGAAAAATTCGTTTCTATAGACCTGGTATGGGGAGAGTTTAAAAATAAATACGAAGGTCTTAACAAATTAATAGTAGAAGCAAAACACGGCGTAGAACTTACCGGGGATACTCCTAATAAAGCAATTTTTAAAGCTGTTGATAAAATGCTTTTAGGAAAGACTGTAGTCTTGCCGGAAGCAGTTCCTGAAAAGGATATAAAACTTCCCTGAGGGTAGTTAAGAAGCCGGTTAAACTTATTTATGTCTAGAATTGTATTTGGTGTAACAGGGGGTATTGCTGCCTATAAGTCTCTTGATGTGGTTAGGTGTTTTAAAAAACAACATCAGGATATAGACGTTATTTGTATTCTTACCGAAGATGCTACAAAATTTATTCAGCCGTTATCTTTTTCTACTCTTTCCGGGAATGATGTCTTAACAGACCTTTTTGCGCCTCGTAAAACTCCCGTACATATTGAATTGGCTAAGGCAGATCTTATAATTGTAGCACCTGCCACTTATAATTTTATAGGAAAAATAGCAAATGGTATAGCAGACGACTTATTAAGTTGTGTAATTGCAGCTTCAAAGTGCCCTGTGCTTTTTGTTCCTTCTATGAACTCGGCAATGTGGGAAAATCTGATACTTGTTGATAATATCAAGAAATTAAAAAAATATGGATACTACTTTTTAGAACCGGATACAGGAGCGCTTGCTACTCTGGATATTGGGAAAGGAAGATTTCCCTGTACTGAGTTTATTGTAGAAGAAGCTCTTTGTCTTTTAAATACTTCAAAAAAGTTTTCGGGTAAAAAAGTTGTTATTACTGCCGGCAAGACTGAATCTTACTTGGATCCGGTAAGATGCATAACAAATAATTCTTCCGGAACAATGGGATATGAATTAGCCCGTGCTGCAAAGTTTCAAGGGGCTAATGTAACTCTTATTTCCGGGCCAACTGCAATTACTTCGCCAAACGTAGAAGTGATAAAGATAAAAACTACAGAAGAATTAAAAAATGAAACATTAAAATGTGCTTCTCGTGCGGATATATTGATAATGGCAGCTGCCGTAGTAGATTATGCTCCCGCATCGTATTCTGCAAAGAAAATAAAAAGTTCTCATAATTCACTATCTATAAAATTTCAAGCTACTCCTGATATATTAAAGCTTACGAAAGCTAAAAATAAAAAATTATTTACCGTTGGTTTTGCGTTGGAAAGTAATAATCACATTGAAAATGCTAAATCTAAATTAAAATCTAAGTTACTAGATCTTATAATTTTGAATGATGTGAGTACTATTTCCGCATCGGATACACAGCTTACTTTGATAAATAAGAATATGAGAGTAAAAAAACTTCCTTTGCTTTCTAAAAAAGAAGCTGCAAGTAAAGTATTGAATTGGATAATCGAGGAATATATATCATCTTCCAAAACCGTTTAAAGCCATTAAATATCCTTTTGTGAATTCAATGTTTAATTAACAATGATTAATTTTTTGAGTAAATTAATATTTGCACTGGTTATTGTTATAACAAAAACACTTCGTTTTAAGATAATCGGAGAAGTGTCTAAAAGCAGAGCGATATATACTTTCTGGCACAACAGTTTTTTCTCTTTAATCTATCCGTTCAGGAAAGAAAATGTTGCATTGCTGGTTTCAGCACATAAAGATGGTGAATATTTATCAAGGACAGCTGTTTCGCTTGGTTACAAAGTAATAAGAGGTTCAAGCAGAGGGGCTCATGCCATAAGCGGAACACTTGAACTTTTGAAATTATCGACGAGTTCGATTGCATTTGCAACGGATGGGCCAAGGGGACCGAGGAATATCGTAAAGATAGGTATAATAAAGATCTCCGAATTGTCAGGATTAGCAATTGTGCCTGTTGGAGTAAGACTATCAAAATATATAGAATTTAACAGCTGGGACAAGTTTCAATTACCACTTCCTTTTGCAAGATGTGTTATTAATATAGGCAAACCATTTTTTGTAAAAAAATGTGATGAAGAAACCAGGAAACAATTTGAAGATGAGTTAATTAAGGTAAATAAGGATGCGGAGCAAGCAATAAAACAAAAATTTATTACTTTAAATGCGTAATAAATATAGTAATTAATCCTCTATCTAAAAAGATTTTGTTCAAAACATAGTTTTTACTTGAAAAAATTCAAAACCTGATTAATATAATCTTCGTTGCTTGTAAAATATGAAAAAAATAATAACGTTAGTTATTTGTGGAGTATTGTTAATTGTTTTAATTGCAATAGTTATCAACGGGAGATTGATTTTTGAGCGGACATTAACAAGAGTTTTAAGAAAATATAAAATAACTTATGCACAAATAGAAAGCGATATCTTTAATAAAGTTGTATTAAAAGATGTAAGTTACGGTGAAATTGCAAATGCAAAAAAAGTATCCGTTTATTATACACCGATTTATATAATTAGAAAAAATATAAGTTTAATAGAAATCAATGATTTAATAACAACCCCCGGCAAAGAAATTAGTAAAATAACATTTCCTTTCGAAGTCGATAAAATAAGAATATTCAACGGCATGACCATAATTGTACCTTCGAGCGATACAATCAAGTTTATCAACATTACAGGCAAGCTGGCAAAAATTGAATCGGGATTAAATGTTAAAATTTCGTCCGGAGACTTATTTTTTAATTCAAAAGGAATGCCTATTAATCTAAAAAATGCAAAAGGGGACATAAATTTAGTTGATACAGTAGTTACAATAAACAAGTTATCCGTAAATTCTGGAAACACATCGATAGAAGTGAGAGGTAAGGTCTCGTCTAATATTAAGGAATTTAACTTGAGCACAAAAGATTTATCTTTAAAAGATATTATAAAAGATGTATCCGGAAAAGTAACTTTAACGGCTTTTTTAAAGATGAAAGGCATAGATACCATATTAACGGCAGAAGCAAAAATAAAAGATTTGAATTATAAAAAGAACTATATTGGAGACATTGTATCAGACATAGCTTATTACAATTCCGAATTACAATTAAAGATAAACAAATGGAGCCTTGGAAAAATGTTTTGCAGTGGGATGGCCGTTGTAAATCTTAATGGAAATCTTTCTTCTTATAATGCAAATTTAATCGGGCAAAACATAGATTTGTCCGTTTTTAATAAAAACATACGTTCCGACTTAGTCGGGAAAGTAGAAGTTATCGGAGAAGGCAAAGAAGCTCAAATAGTTCTTAATTCATCAGGTTCAATAATGGGATTTCCATTGGAATCTTTAGTTTGTCTTATGGGAATCAAACAATCCGGAAAACACACTGATATGCCTGACGTTGAAATTAAAAATTTTGAAGCGAAGCAAAAGGAAACCGAAGTCAAAATAACGGGAAATATTAATCAGGAAAAATGCAATCTTTTAATCTCAGGTAGAAAAGTAGGGTTGCCTAATTTTAACTCCAGTATTAGTGGGGTAACAAATTTCGACTTTATCATAAACGGCAACCCCAGAGACCCTGTATTATTGGGAAGTTTCTATGTGAAGGGATTTAAATTTGATAAAATTGAAAGTGAATATATTTCAGGAAATATAAGATTCAATAGTTTATTTAAACCGGAAGGCGAAGCAGAAATTGATATTGTAAATATGGATCTATATAATAACGAACTTAATAATTGTAAAGCGATAGTAAAAGCCGAGGGGGGAAAGACACAATTTAAGGTTTTAGCCGAGGGGAAAGAAGCAGGTTTGAAATTTAATGGCAATGGGGATGGGCTGTCTTTTACCGGAACGGAGTTTCTTTTTTATTCTCCAAAAGTGAAGGTTACAAATGAAGGGAATATGACTTTTAAATTAGCACTTAATAAAATAGAAATAGAAGATTGGAATATTTTGGTAAATAAATCTTTATTTTATCTAAATGGTATGGTTTCAAAGACTTTATTAAATATTGCATTACAGAGCAGTAAAATAGATTTGCATAATCTGGCAGATTCGCTATCCGGAATATGTGAGTTAAAAAGCAATATAAAAGGTACGCCTACTAATCCGCAAATAGATTTAAATATTTATGTAAGTAATTTTTCATATAAAACCATGATAGCGAATGAGATAGTTTTTAAAGGTATGTATAAAGATGAAATATTTTATATAGAGACAGGCAACTTAACAAGAGGGTCTCGTTCTATTTCATTAGATGGGGAGTTGCCTATGGCGAAGTCTTTTAAAACGAGCGATAAACAAATAAAACTGAATCTAAACGTTGTAAATATTGAAAATGAGTTTTCTTATATGTATAGAGATTTTTGCGAGTTAGAAAATTGTAAGATAAATGGCAAATTGGTAATTTCCGGATCTTATAAAACGCCTACAATATATGGAAATATTGGAATAAATGGGGAAGCTTTTAAGATAAGGACTACTGATACAAAACTAACGCATCCTGATATAAAATTAAAATTTGATGGAGATAAAATAGTTATAAATTCTTTTACGGCAAAGACTAAAGATGGGGATGTCAGTCTAACCGGAAATGTAAAAATGTCGGAAGAAGTCAATATGGCTATTCGTATGAATAATTTAGAATTAAAAAATATAGAAGACATAAGCGCGAAGATTTCAGCTTCTCTTGCCCTAACGGGTTCTTTGAAAAAACCAAAGGTATCCGGAATTATAAAAATAAAAGAAGCTGAAATTGGCACAGAATTTGGAACGACGAAGTCAGTTAACCTTCAAAGTCCTATGGATTATGACCTGGAAATAGATTTTCCGGATAAAGTATGGATAAAAAATACAATGTTAGATGCCGAATTATCAGGCAATGTTAGACCTCGTAAAATAGGAAATGAGTTTTTTATCGCCGGGAATGCGTCGGTAAAAAACGGATCTTTTTATTACATTGATAGACCATTTAAGATTGATACGGGAGAGATTAGGTTTACAAATTCGGAACTTAATCCGATAATCAATATTTCTGCTTCGACCACAGTTAATTATACTTCGGAGAAAAATAACAATATTGGGGCAGATACTACCAAAAATATTGTGCAGGATACTATAACTATAATTGTAAATGTAAGTGGGACTTTGAGAGAGCCTAAAATGATACCTTCGTCTAATCCTCCAATGTCAAATGAGGATATATATAGTTTGCTTTCTTTGAATATGAAGGCAAGCGATCTTTTTAAGTTTGAATCTGCTCGTTATCAACAAGTTGTAGGAAACAAGGTTACATCTTATTATCTTTTCAGAAAAACCGGCATTCTGAACGAATTAAGGCAACAGGTGGGGGTAGATGTGTTGAATTTGGAACCGGAATTATTTGGAGAAAAAAGGGCGAGATTTAATGTAGGGAAGTATGTTTTAAAAGATTTATATATAAATTATACAAATGACCTTTTTGCGATTTCAAAACAAGAATTTAAAGTAGAATATACTCCATGGAAATATGGCGCGATTGTCGCTGAAAGAAAAGAAGATGTGAATAGGGTAGGTATGAAATTAATATTGAGATATTAATTCTTTACTCTAAAAGTTTACTTCAAACCAAATGACAAGATTTCTAAGAATTTTTTCTATTTTATTACTGCTGGCTTGCATTTTTAATCAACCCTTTAGAGTATTTTCTTTTAGAAAGCCATGGGTATTGGTTTTGATTGATACTTCAAAATCAATGAGCATAAGTAACAGAATTGACAAAATAAAAAAAGCATTGCCGTATATTAAAGTAAAGAAAAAAATATATGGATTTGATAGTAGAGCATACCCTATAAAGAATGCCGGGACAGGATATTCCATAATTGCGGAGGGAAATGAAACCAATATTGCCAATGCGCTTAATTTAAGCCAGACTCCATATGCATATATTTTATTTTCGGATGGGGGGAACAATAGTGGTATTGATCCTATTGATATAGCAAGGGATAAAAGAATACCTATATATTCTGTTAAAAACGATGATTCAAACCGGAAAGATATTGCTATATCAGAGATTAATTACAACAAGATAGCCTATGTGGGTAATGGCATTTATATAAAACCTATTATTGATAATACAGGTTTTATCAACCATGAAATTCAGGTTTTACTGAAACAAAACGGGTATTTAGTGCAACAGAAAAAAGTATTATTTTCGCCGGACAACAAAAAAACAGAATTAGAATTTTATGTTAATGAAAAAGAAGCAGGGGAGTATTCTTACGAGGTTACTGTTCCCGAGTTAAAAGATGAGGCAAATTACGAGAATAATAGAAGGGAAATTAAAATAAAACTTATTAAACCGGAAATAAAAGTCGGTTGGTTCAGTAGTTTGCCTACATGGAATTTTAAGTTTGTAAAACAAGAGCTTATTGCGGATACTTCTATTGAGTTTGATTGGAACATAAAAATAGAAGAGAATAAATATATTTCTAAAAATGGAATTATTAGCAAACCCTATATTAACCCTGATTATGATGTAGTTATAATAGAAAATTTTAATTATCCTGACATAGAGCCATTTATAAACGCAAAAACAGGAGTAATTATTATTGGGGAAGGGGAACAAAATATATCTCCAATGTTTATAGAGAATAAAAAAATTATTGAAGCGCAATCTCTCATTCAGGTTAATGAAATATCAATATTCGGTGAAAAAATACTCCCGCCCTTAAAAGAGATTTATGCAGTGAAAGGAATAAAAAGCGGGGCAAGAGTTTTGTGTAATATTTCCGGCTTGTCCGATGATAAACAAGGCGATCCTGTGATTGCAGAGTGGACATATCAACACAGGAAGGTGATACATATTGCGGCAAAAGATATATGGAGATGGAATCTATCAACGCAATTTGGGGGTATTCCGCGCTCTGAAGTAAAATTCTGGGATAAATTAGTTAGATTTGCATTGGGACGCGAGTCGAAATTATATATGAATTTACAACCGACTTATGAAGCAGGCAAGAGAATAATTTTTAATGCGTATCCTTATGATGAAAAAGGTTTCCCGTGCGAAAACAGTAAAATTATAATTAAAATACAATCCTTAGAAACGGGTCCCGGGCTCAATGTTCCACTTTATTCCATAGGGAATGGCAAATATGAAGGGTTCTTAGATTTTTTATCCCCCGGGGAGTATAAATATAAAGCAATTCAGAAAGATACTTTTGAAACTGTAAAAGATTCTATTGTAGGGAATTTTAGTGTGATAAGTAACGGCGAATTACAGACTCTTGCTTCCGATGAAACACTTTTGCGTGCATTGGCAGATGTTTCGGGGGGAAGGTATATAGAAGATATAAAAGAACTTGAGAATATAAAATTAAGCGCGATAAATAATAAAATACTTTTCTATCCGGCATACCGGTGGATAACGTTATTGTTTATAGTTTCATTGTTATCTATAGAGTGGTTTATTCGCAGGAAAAGATAGGATTAAAAATTCAATTGTACTTGAGCATTTAGTTTATGGTCTGTCGGGTAGGTGGGCGTTTTATTTCCCTGGTAGCTAATAATATAATTAGTGTTCATTTTTCCGATGATCGTTATATTCGCGTCCCAATCAAGAGTTATTCCGGATGGATAAATGGCGTTGATAGTCAAAGGTATCTGGTTATTTCCCAACCAGTGTGTTACTTTAAATCTACATCCCAGCGTAGCAGGGACTTCAAAGTTATTATTATTTCCTGCCAATGAATTTCTTATTATTTCATAAGTAAAAGAAGGTTCTACATTGTAACCGTAAAAGTTGTATTGAGGAGATTCTTCGCTTAAACTAACATTTCTAGTTTCAGACTGAATGGATAAGTATAATATAGGTTTATTAAGTATGTTTCTTCCGATTCCTGCCGTATTTGCCTCTTCTTTCCATATACGAATGTTATTTCTGTAATTCTGTACGGTTTTGTTGGTATAATTAAATGTTATTTTTTTATATTTTGCTTCTGTTAGCCATATTCCCTGTTTGCCACAAGTTGGGGTGTTATATAGTTTATTCTCCCTGTAATCTTCTTCCGTATATGTTAAACTAACAATTCCTGCTTGTATTCCATAATTAGTTTGATTTCTATCGTCAAAGGCATCATTTGTTCTTTCCCAGAATAATACTTTACTTCCTTCCCCTCGCTTAATGTTTCCAATTCTCATTATGATATTAGTGCTTGGAGAAAAAGCGAATGAATTAGCAAATTGAAAATTTTTATGAATTGAAGAATTCCCGGAGGGGACTAATTTTTTCTCGTAATTGCCATGATAATTCTGGTAATATGTGCCTGTGAGAGAGTCTCTACTGAAACTGCCTTTCCCGGGGGCTACTTCATAATATTCTTCCTGAAAAAGTTGTTCTTCCGAGGAGGAAAGATTATACCCGACGTTTATATTTTTAGTATTAACTCTTAAATTCCCAAGGTCGACTACATATTTATTTCCTGAATAAAATTTTTGTGTATAGATGTAAGCCAAATCTATAGGGTTTTTGGTAATACGTATATTATTTGAAATAGTTTTTGTGTTGAAACTTTTATTCTCCTCTGTTCCGATGTTAAATATGGAGTTTTGAATTCCTATCCCTTTCAATTCATTACTTGTTTTGTAACCAGACGTATCTGTTTGAGACTTTATTATCTTATATTTACAAAACGGTTCAACGCTTTTTATTTTATAAGACAGTAAAAATTCATTTGTATTGTTTGTTTTTCCACCATTATATTTATAGCATAGAGAAGGAAGTTTATGCGGGGAGAGAGTTATCCCTAATTGGGGTTTAATATCCGTAGTCGTTTTGGTTATTTTTCCGTCTATTCCGCACCTGAGGGGTGTAATTGATGCTACGGACCCAAAAACTTCACCATATACGCGGTCAAGAGTGTCTGTTGTACCCGGGAAGTAGAAGGTTGAGTCAATAGTTCTTGCGCTAACGCCGGCGCCCCATAATGATTTCTTAGTTTCAATTTTAGCAAGGAATGCTTTGCCTGTTTTTTGATTTGTATTAGATTGACCTAAGGTATTAGGTGAAAATTGTGTTGCCCCGCCGGCAAGAGTAAAATCGATGCCTTTTGCCTGACAGGAGTAGTCAATATCCATAACTAATTTATCTTGAGGCAAAGATGTTTTAATCATTGGGATATAGTCCCCGCTATCGTTACCTACATATTTGTATCCTCCAGTGAAAGGGTCAAATTTGTAATCTCCTTTATTAACCATAGTAAATCCGATTTCATAATCACCTTTATTGTAGCCTGCATATTCATAAATACTATCTTTTTTGGTATAACTACCTTTATTTGTTCCTTTAAATGTGGCTCCTGAAACCCACCCGTAGAGAGAATCGTAAGAAATATCTTGAAAGTTAACAGGTTGACGAGCATCTATAATATCTTTTTCTTTAAACAACATTGCCTTTAGAGTGCCTGATTTATTTAATTTCCCGTTTGCCATATACACGCTATTTTTATATTCATCTTCTTTCTCTTGAAAAGAGATTATTATTTTGTCTTCATCTTTTATCGGGACAATGTTTGTAAACGTAAGAGAACCATCGGAGTAATCAATAGTATATTCGTTACCTCTTTTGAGGTAGTTTCCGTTTAGTGCTACTTTTTCAGAACCTGCAATAACCGTATATTGAGAAGAGAGTTCATAAGGTCCCTGTTTCCCAAATTTTCCCTGGAATTCTTTTTTAATCCACTTGCCTTTTGAAATTGCGCCTCCCAAAAGTATATTGGATTTGTTTTGATTTTTTGTGTCAGTCGCTAATTCGCCGGTTATTCCTTCAAGCTCTCTGTCCAGAGTTCCAAAATGCGTTTGGTTATTAAAATTAATATCTCCGAATTTCAATTTGGAGTTGCCTTTGTTTATTTTTATATACATCTCATCTAACTGTTTTAGTTCTTGAGTGCTTCCTTCGGGTTGGATTGGGAGGTTGTCGTCGCTCAAAACGCCTTCAACATTTATTTCACTTCCCATATTACCGTTTAAGCTGAGTTGTGTAGATTGGTCGAATTCTACATTTTTTCTTGAGTCTATTGATACTCCAAGCGTTTTTGAGCCATTTAAGAAAAATTTACTGCCTGGTTTTTTATTTGACGGTATTTCTGAAGCAAAGGTCTGATTAGTTTCGGATAGATTTTGATTGATAAACCCACTGTCGGAGAGACCGGTGGTTTTATTTATGGTGGAATCTTTTAATAATATGGTATTTACAGTTAATGAATCGGTCTTTTTAAAATTTCTATGATAATATTCTTTTTCTAAACCGGAAAAGGGATTAAGTAGTGCCGAATCTTTAGTAAGGGGGAGGAGAGTGTCAGAACGAATTGTAGAGTTTATGATTAATAAACAGAAAATTCCAACCATACATTGAAAATAAAAAGACTCCTAAGAATTGTCAACTTAATTAAATACTAAGAGGTTATTTATTTCAACTTGCGGCGATACCACAGAAAAAGAAACCCAAACAATGCACTCATTGCTATGCCCAATATAATCCAGAAGGCAAAGGGATGTTGCTGAAACGGGATTTTTACATTCATAGAAAAAACCGAAACGACTAAAGTGGGGACCATAATACTTATAGTAATTATGGTAAGGGTTTTCATAAGGACGTTAAGATTATTGCTTATAACGCTGGCACGTGCATCCATAAGACTGGCAAGAATGTTCGAATAAATTTCTGCCTGTTTATAACATTGGCTGTTTTCAACATAAATGTCGTCCAGATATTCTAATTGTTCTTTAGAAAGGTCTATTTTGGTATAACTATTTTTAAGCTTTTCAATGAGGACACTGTTTGAGTTTATGGCATTAAGGTAATAAACCAAACTTTTTTCAAGCGCAAACAGGTTTATAAGGTATTTATTTTCCATAGAAAGGTTAATTTTTTCCTGAAGCTCATCGGAGAACATATTAATAGCTTTCAAGTGTCCTAAGAAATGGTAAACGGAACCGTAAATTAGTTTAATTATAACTTCGGTCAAAGAAGAAACTTTTGCAAAATGTTTGCCCTCAAAAAGCTCAACATCTTCGGAGTTAAGGATTATTAATTTTTCTTTAAAAAGGAAGATTCCGGTAGTAGTAACTCCAAATAACAGGGTCTCCTTTTTTGAAAAGTTTTTAGGTCTTTTGAAAATGATAGTTGTGTATTGCGGGTCAATTTCCAATCTTGATATTTCATCAGGGTCCAAAGCGGAATTTAATGTGTGTTCATCTAATCCATAGTTTTCTACAAGGTGTTTTCTATCATTTTCATCCGGGTCCGTAAATAAGAGGATAGTGCTATTTTCATCCGTAGCTTCCGTAATTTTGTTTTCAACTAATCTGTATTTTTTTAGCATATTTTTACAATTAACTTAGTGTTAAGTTATAATTTATCAACTTATTGTCAAGAAATATATTGTAATTCCATTGTTTGATAGAAGTGTTTTACAAAGAAAATAACTTTACAATGATAAAAGTATATGTAAATTGTAAAAAGTTGGTACTAAGTCAGGGACACTGATAAGTTGGATTCCCGCAAAGCGGGATAGCAATCTCTAAGGAGTAAAACTCCTAAGAGCTTGACTATAATCTTCCTGACGGAAAAAAGTCCAACTAAGAGGGCAAAATGTATTGCAGAAACTGTAAAAAAGAACTTTCAGATAAAGCGGTAGTATGTATTGGTTGCGGGGTTAAACCTCTGGACGGAGATAAGTTTTGTCAGAATTGCGGCACAGAAACAACTCCTGTAGCTATGATTTGTACTAAATGTGGTGTAAAACTTTCGAAAAGAGGAGAAAAACAGTGGTTAATCGCGTTGCTTTTTTCTATTTTTCTTGGCGGGTTAGGCATAGACCGTTTTTATCTTGGTTATACGGGATTAGGCGTTTTGAAAATACTTACTTTAGGAGGACTTGGAGTATGGTGGCTCATTGATATGATTTTAATAGCTTGCAATGAGATTAAAGATTCAAACGGTAATGAATTAGAAAAGAATTGTTGAGAGTTGTAGTATAAGGTAAGAAGGGAGCGATGGTTCTAATTCCGTATTTTCTTGACAGTATTTAAAAAAAATGTAATCATCTCATAATATGATAAAGAACAATTACCAGTGGTATAAATTAAGTTCGGAAGAAACCGTAAAAACGCTTAATTCTTCTAATGCGGGATTAACCGTTGAAGAAGCCCAAAAACGTTTGCAGGAATACGGATACAACGAACTGGTAAAAAAGAAACAAACCCCTGGTATTGTCCTGCTGTTAAAGCAATTTGCGAATTTCTTAATCATAATACTTCTCTTTGCGGTTGTTTTGTCTGCAGTTTTAGGCGAAACGATAGATGCCGTCGTTATACTTATCATAGTAGTCTTTGCCGTAACTTTAGGTTTTATACAAGAATACAAGGCAGAAAAATCACTGGAAGCTTTAAAGAAGATGGCGGCGGCGATGGTATCCGTATTAAGAGGAAATAAAGAAATATCACTAGATGCGAAAGAATTAGTGCCGGGAGACGTATTTATTATAAGAACGGGAGACAAGATTCCTGCGGATGCGCGGATAATTTCAGCCGTAAACTTAAAAGTAGATGAGGCTGCCCTAACCGGAGAGTCCGTTTCCACGAATAAAATAAGCGAACCATTAGCGGGAGAAGCTGCCATCGGGGACAGAAAAAATATGGTGTTTATGGGAACGGCTGCCGTGTATGGAAGAGGAATGGCTATCGTGACGGGTACCGGCATGGAAACCGAATTTGGTCAAATTGCGGATGCATTGCAAAAAGTAGAACGGGAGATTACTCCTTTACAGAAGAATCTTGATAGTGTAGGAAAATGGATTGCAATAGGAGCATTGGCATTATGTTTTGTCCTTGCGGCTATAGGCGTTACCCGCGGGCATACGATACTCGAAATGCTTATATGGGGAGTGAGTTTAGCAGTAGCTGCGGTTCCTGAATCGCTACCTGCAGTGGTTACCATTTGTCTTGCAATCGGTATGCAAAGGATGTTAAAACGGAATTCTCTTATAAAGAAATTGACTGCAGTTGAAACTCTCGGGTGCACGACTTTTATTTGCTCGGACAAAACCGGGACGCTTACACAAGACCAGATGACAGTGCGGCAGATTTATATTCCCGGTAAAGAAATGGCTGATTCGAAGGATTCCGGATTAATTGATGTCTCCGGAACAGGATACGAACCAAAAGGCAGTTTTCATTTTCACAGCACGAAAACAATTGTACCCCCTGATAAAAACAAAGAACTAAGTTTGTTACTTCGGGCGGGAAGTTTATGTAATGATGCGTCTTTAGAACTGGCGGATGGAAATTATACGATTAAAGGAGACCCGACGGAAGCGGCTCTTGTGGTAATTGCCGAAAAGGCAGGATTGTCAAAGAAAGAGTTGTCGGCACAATTTCCAAGAATCAGGGAAATTCCTTTTTCCTCCGAAACAAAAAGAATGACGACCGTTCATAAATCACCGGAAGGGAATATTGCTTATGCAAAAGGGGCTTCCGAGATAATATTAAACTCCTGCAAATATATTTTTATTAACGGGAAAGAGGAAATATTAACTTCCGAACACAGGGAAAGAATACGTGCAGTTGCCCATCAAATGGCAAACGACGCATTAAGAGTTCTGGGAATATCTTATAAGAAATTATCATCAGATAATATTGAAAAAGATTCCGAAATAGAACAGGATATGGTATTCATAGGGATTACGGGAATGATTGACCCTCCACGTGAAGAAGTTAAAGCTGCAATTGCGCTATGCAACAAGGCGCATATAAAATCCGTAATGATAACCGGAGACCATAAATTGACCGCAATGGCGATTGCTAAAGAACTGGGATTACTGAAACACGGTATGGCTTTAAGTGGAGAAGAATTGGATAAAATAAGTGACGAAGAGTTTAATAATCTTGTAGAGAAGATAGAAGTTTATGCGAGGGTTTCTCCTGCTCACAAGTTAAGAGTGGTAACGGCGTTAGAAAACAGGGGGAACGTTGTGGCGATGACCGGTGACGGGGTAAACGATGCTCCGGCGTTAAAGAAAGCGGATATAGGAATAGCGATGGGAAAAACCGGAACAGATGTAACGAGGGAAGTTGCGGATATTATATTGCTGGACGACAATTTTGCTTCTATTGTTGCCGCGGTGGAAGAAGGAAGAGGGATTTTCAGCAACATAAAAAAGTTTCTTGCGTATATGCTTTCCTGTAATATTGGGGAAGTATTGTTAATGGCAGTTGTTATATTGTTTGGAACGTTTTTAGGTTTACCTGCGGGGATTATACCGCTTATTGCAATTCAAATATTATTCGTAAACCTTGTTACGGATGGATTGCCTGCTATAGCGCTGGCTCTGGAACCAATAGAAAAAGGTACGATGCATAAAAAACCAAGAGGGAAGAACGAAAGTATATTTAATAGAGGAGTATTATTTTATATTATAGTTGTAGGTATCTGGACGGCAGGTGTGAGTTTATTTACTTTTAAGTGGGCTTTAAGCAAAGGATATTCGGTAAACGATGCGCAGGGGTTATGTTTTGTTTCGTTGATGTTAGTGCAGTTTTTCAATGCAATAAATTGCAGGTCGTTAGACAGTTCGGTTTTCAAGATAGGTTTTTGGGGTAACAAATGGCTTTTATTGGCAATAGGATTTTCCACAAGTATGATATTGGCAGTAGTATACATTCCGGCGCTGCATACAATATTTAATACATATTATCTAGGATTAAAAGACTGGATATTTGCCGTATCCGTTTCCTCGACGGTATTTGTTATAGTGGAAATCGGAAAACTTGTAAGAGGACTAAATAGGAAGTCCTTTGGCAATAGTCATTAATCTGCTTCAGGCTGAACGAGTACAGAGAACAGAGAACTCAACCACAGAGGAAACAGAAAGCGAAAAGATAAATACTAATTCATTGTAACTAAGGAGTAACGAATAGTAATTGATTGCAACGGATAAAAAACAAACAGAAAATGGAGGACACAGAGGAAAAACAAAGAGGGCACGGAGAATTATATCACAAATGGACCATGCCCAAAAGACCTACCAAACAGATCGGTAGGCAAGCTGGCAGGCAGGATTAGAACAGGAAGTTTGAGGGGTAAAAAACCAACAAATAGAAGAGAGTTTTGCAAAATAGCCCGCAGAAAAAGAAACGAAATTTTATTCCTATTTTTTGATTTACAGAGAAAATGAGAAAGTTGTTTTTTTAGATTGACAAAGATAGGTTTTGAGAATATTGGGTATAAAGATATCTGTTGGTAAAATAAAGTAGGGGGGAAACAATGATTGCATTAATATTCTTTTTTCTCCAGCAAAATCCTACCTACGCAGTAGGCACATGGCCAAAGTATGGTGCAACTCTTGAGAATACGCATCTGCAGTTGATGAGAGGCGCTATGTTCAGCACGCCGTATGTGAAATGGTCGTATGTGACAGAACACCATGTTGAAAGTTTTGGTTCCACAGTTGCAGATGTAGATGGAGATGGAAATGTAGAAGTGGTTGTGGGAAATGTATACAAGAAACTGTTTTGTCTTAATGGCTCAACGGGTATATTGAAATGGAGTTATACAACAGCAGGCAATGTAGATTCTTCCCCAGCCATAGCAGATGTAGATGGTGACGGGAATTTAGAAGTAGTTGTCGGTAGTGAGAAAGTTTATTGTTTTAATGGCTCAACAGGTATCCCGAAATGGAGTTATGTAACAGGAAGTACCGTAGAATCTTCTCCGGCCATAGCAGACTTGGATGGAGATGGAAACATAGAAGTAGTTATTGGAAGTTACGATAATAAAGTGTATTGTATTAATGGTTTAACCGGCACATTGAAATGGAGTCACACAACGGGGGGGCAAATGCTGTGGGTTGCGCCAGCCATAGCAGACGTAGATGGGGATGGAACCCTAGAAGTAGTTATCGGAAGTAATGACTATAGAGTTTATTGTCTTAATGGTTCAACTGGTACCACTAAATGGAATTATATGGCAGGATATTATGTGGAGTCTTCGCCAGCCATAGCAGACGTAGATGGGGATGGAAACTTAGAAGTAGTTGTCGGCAGTGAGGACAATAAGGTTCATTGTCTTAATGGCTCAACCGGTACTCAAAAATGGAATTATGTAACAGGGAATGATATATATTCCTCGCCAGCCATAGCAGACGTAGATAGAGATGGAAGTATAGAAGTAATTGTTGGGGGTATTGACAGCGTACTGTATTGTCTTAATGGTTCAACCGGTATCCCTAAATGGAGTTACTCTGCTCCCAGTTACATTCATCGCGGCGTATCAGTTGCAGATATTGACGGTGATAATAAAATTGAAATTTTAGCTTCTAATCATAGTGATACTTTATTTTCTCTTAACGGTGAAGATGGCTCGCTTTTGTGGGAGAGACAATTAGCTTTTGATATTCACGATATAACAATTGCAGATATAGATAATGATGGATGTGTAGAACTGGTAGTTGGAACTGCAGGAGATAGCACAATCTGGGCGCTTGATGATATGACAGGTGCAACTAATTGCGGTTGTATGGGGGTAGAAGAATCATCAGTGAACAGTGGACAGTTATCAGTAAATGCAAAATTGGAAGTTTTAAGGAATAAGATTTATCTGTCTGTCCCAAATAATCCGCCTCAGGCGGATTTCGCTTCGCTCAACAATGTAGAAAGTAAAGTATCATTAACGATTTACGACCTATGCGGCAGGCTCAAACAAGTCCTTTATTCGGGCTCTTTAACTAAAGGGAATTATACATTTACACCGGATATAAAAGTTAACGGGATTTACTTTGTGAAACTAACCACAGGTACATTCAAAGAAACAAAGAAACTAATCTTGATGAAGTAAAAATAGTTAAGAGTAAAAAGGGAAACTTCTTCTAAGAAATGGGAAGGGCTTTTATTCGTATCGGAGTGCTTCTATAGGTCTTAGTCTGGATGCTTTATTCGCGGGGTAAATACCAAAAAAGATACCGACAAAGATAGAGAAAGAAAACGCTAGTATCACGGAATCAGCCGAAATTACGGTAGGCCAGGTGGCTAATTTACTTGCAATTTTTGATACGATACTGCCAAATAAAATTCCGATTATACCTCCCATTAAACTTAAAATTAAAGCTTCTATAAGGAATTGAGATAATATATCTTTTCTTTTTCCCCCGATTGCTTTACGGATGCCAATTTCTCTTGTTCTTTCGGCAACCGAGACAAGCATAATATTCATAATTCCGATACCGCCTACGAGCAAACTGACAATTGCTATTCCTGCTAATAACATAGTAAATGTTTTGGAAGTTTCTTTCACCGTAGAAAGTATCTCTTCCTGTGAAAATATAGAAAAATCGTCATCGTCATTTGCTTTAATTCTGTGTCTTGTGCGCAGTAATTCCGTAATACCGGATATTGCAGCTTGTATCATTGCTTGAGACTTTGCCTGAATATAAATCTGCGATATGGACGTTGAGCTGCGAACTCTTTTCATAGCCGTGGTAATTGGTATAAAGATTATATCGTTTTCATCACGCCACCCGCCCGAACCTTTTGATTTCATTACACCAATAACCTGAAAAGCAATTCTATTAATTTTTATATATTGTCCTATAGGATTTTCGTTTTCAAATAAAGTTGTAGCTACGGTTTGTCCGATTACCGCTACTTTTCGCATTTGTTTGTCTTCTTTATCCGTAAAAAAGTCTCCTTTTTCTACCGGAAAATTATTAATTTCAGGGTATTCATAAGTAGTTCCTTCTACGGAAGTGTTCGTATTTTTCCCCTGGTAAACAACCTGTGCTCCTCTGATACTGAAAGATGGACTTAACTTAGCAACTGCATAACAATTATGTAATATCGCTTCCGCATCTTCCATTTTTAGTGAAGTAACGCTTCCTCTTTCCATTCTTACGGCTCCACGACGAGCTCCGCCCGGGTATACAATTAATAAATTCGCGCCCATAGATTTTATTCTGTCGGTTATCTGAGAGCTTGCGCCCTGTCCCAGAGCTACCATCATTATTACGGATGCTACGCCGATAATTATTCCCAACATTGTAAGGAATGAGCGGAGTTTGGTTGAAAACAGGGAAGAAACCGACATAGATAAGCTTTCCTTTACGCTGGCTAAGGGCAGGAATGCCCTTTTTTTATAATTTTTAGGTTCGGCAGGAATTTGAAAATTTTTTTCTTTACGAATTTCTTTGTCTTCCAATATTTTTCCATCCTGCAGTCTTACTATTCTTTTTGCATAAGAGGCTACCGTTTCGTCATGAGTTACCAATATTATAGTAATTCCTTTTTTATTAAGTTCGGAAATTATATCCATTATTTCTTTGCCTGTTTTGGAATCAAGGTTTCCGGTTGGTTCATCCGCGAGAAGTATAGAAGGATTATTTACTAATGCGCGGGCAATTGCCACTCTCTGTTGTTCTCCTCCGGATAATTCGTTTGGTCTGCGGGAAGCTTTTTTATCCAGACTAACTGACTTTAGGCATTCGATTGCTCTTTCTTCTCTCCCTGAAGAGGATGAAGAGGCATAGATTAGGGGAAGTTTAATATTTTCAAGCGCATTAAGGCGTGGGAGCAGATTAAAATGTTGAAAGATAAACCCTATTCTTTTATTTCTAACTTCGGCAAGCTCATCATCGGATAACTTACTTACATCCTGCCCGGCTAAAGAATAATTGCCCGTAGTCGGAATATCCAGACAGCCAAGCATATTCAGTAGTGTTGATTTTCCCGAGCCTGAAGGTCCCATAATAGCGACGAAATCGCCGTCGGAAATTTTTAATGATACGTTATCAAGGGCATTAAAGGGAAGTTCGCCGGTGCTGTACGTTTTGGTAATATTGCGTAAATCTATCATTTTTTATTAATGCGGCATCATTCTCATCATTTGACGGGACCTTGAAGATTTGTTGTTGGAGGACGAGGAAGAGCTTTCGGTGTTAAAGATAACTTCTTCTCCTTCTTTTAATCCGTCTATTATTTCAATATTGCTGCCATCAGAGATTCCGGTTTTTACATCACGAGTCACGGGTTTGCCATTTTCCAATACAAGGACGAATTTATTATTTTTTTCGCGAGTTCCAAAGTTGTTTTTGTTATGAGAAAATCTTTTCTTTTCGGTTCCCTGTTTAGCGTCTCCGAATGGAATGTCTTTTTTCTTTTCAATCATACTAACCGGGACGGTAAGAACATTTTGTCTTGATTGGATTATAAATTCAACGTTTGCGGTCATTCCGGACCTCCAGGAGGTAGGAATACTGTCGGGGACTACCATTACATCATAAATAGTTACATTCGAGACTGTCCTGCTTTCATGAGAAATTTCAACTATTGTGCCTGCAAGTTCTTGTTCAGAGAATGCGTCGAGAGTAATTTTAGCGGGAGAACCTACATTTATTTTTCCTATGTCTGCTTCATCTACTTCTACGGAAGCCACTAATTTATCCGACATAACAAGAACAACCGTTCCGGCAGAAATAATTTGCCCGGGTTCGTAATCCCGTTTTATTATTTCTCCGGGTATAGAAGCATTTATTGGAACGGGTCTATAAAACTCCTTAACCATTCCGTAAGATTTTTGCGCATCTTCTATTGCTTTAGCGTCTCCTGATTTTTTTGCTTCTGCCAAATCGGATTCTGCGGATGTTATAAGAGATATTCGTTCGTCGCTTGAAACTAAAGCTAATACTGCATCTTTTCTGACTTTATCTCCTTCTTTTACTCTTATTTCATCGATTCGTCCTCCGACCGGGGATTTAATTTCCACTCTTGTATATGGCTTAATTGTGCCTGTTGCAAGAATCTTGATTTCTATATTGCCGTAGCTCACTTGAACCGTAGGATATTTATCCTTTTGTTTCGCGTTCAAGTTATGTTTTATCCGGAAGAATAATAATACTGCGCCTAATATTATTAAAGCCGAAACTATTAAGATAATGACTTTTTTCATAATCCACCTGCCTTATATAAATTAGCAATAGTTATTTGTAAATTATTTAATGAAGATATGTAATCATACTGTGCGCCGGTTAAATCAGATTCTTTTTGTTGATAAAAGAAATAAGTAGTAAGTCCCTGTTCATATTCAAATCTTGTCAGCGTGTACATATCCTGCGAAGCTTTCAGGGACTTCCGGCTTATTTCAACTTTCTTTTTTGCCAGGATCCATTGTGAATATGCCTGAAGAACTTCTTTTTCAATAGTTTGTTCCGTTTCGGTCAGTTTTATTATGTGTTGCGCTATTTCTAAACTTCCGCCTTTTACTTGTGATTTAGTAGAGAACCCATCAAAAATCGGGAAAGAAAGATTAACTCCAATACCTAAAGGATTGTCTTTTAAGCCGGAGATATCATCCCCGGAAAAGAATCCGGAGCCACTCAAACCGTAACTTGAAGTCAAATTAAGTTTTGGAAAGTAGTTACTTTTTGATTCTTTTAATTGTAAGTAGAGTATTTTATGGTTAAGGTTTTCTATTTGCATATCCGGACGGTGTTCTTTTGCCGTAGATAAGAATTCTTCCAAAGAAGGGATTTTTACATTTTCCGGATTTAAGGTGTCTTGTTTCAAAACTAATTCTTCCTGTGAGCTTCGTCCTATAAGTATATTAAGCGTAACCCTGAATAGTTTTAAGTTTTCTTCTGTTGATAGCTTGTCGTATTCTGCATTGGCGACGTTTACTTCTGATTCTTCAACTGCGGGAAAACTTTCCCTGCCTGTATTATATTTTAGTTTTATTAGCAGGTAATCTTCTTTTCGTCTTGAAAGGATACTATTACATAATTTAACTTTTTCTTCACATTGTAAGACATTAAAAAAGGTTTGTTTTACGGAGAGGATAACTTCCTGTTCCGTCATAAGATAGTTATCTTTTGCTATTTCTGCTCTTATTTTTGCAATTTCAATGTTTGCGGAGATGTATCCGCCTTTATATAATTGATAGCTTAAACCTATACTTGCCGAATGATTATCCGTGGTGGAGGTGTTAGTTTTATAATCTCTACTATAACCCGAAGAGAAGTTTATATCCGGGTATCGCGCAGAATAAGAAGAAGTGACGTCATTTTTTGCTATTTCTACGGATTTCTTTGCCTGGATTATTTTGATATTGTTCTTTTTTGCAATTGAGATACAGTCGTCAAGGGTTAATGGATTAGAAGCAAGGATTAATAAGGTAAATAAATATATCATAATATGGTAAAGAATATACGAAATAAAAGATTAGTCAAATCTTTAATTTATTGTTTTTTACTTTTAATAATTAGACAATAAAATAGGCAAAAACTTGCGGGGAAAGTTTACTTTGTTATTAGTATAATAAATAAAAGAGATTTAGATTAAATATAAATATTGGATATAATATCTTGTTAGATTTAAAATAGACAAACCCAGAGGAATAAGAAATAAAAATTATATCACTCTGGGTTGTTGTGTTATTTGACTCTGCTTTTCAATTCTGAGCCAGTTCTGAATCTGACTACTCTTCTTGCAGGAATGTTAAGGGCTTTGCCATTCTGTGGATTTCTCCCCTTTCTGGCTGCTCTCTTTCTTACATCCCAGCTACCAAATCCGACGAGCGTAACTCTTTCTCCCTTTTTCAATGCATCTGATACGCCTGCCATAAACTCATTAAGCGCTACTTCTGCTGAACTCTGGGAAATTTCGGACTTTTTTGCCATTCTGGCAACAAGGTCTGATTTATTCATTTGTAAATCACCTCCTTAATCAATTGTCTTGAGCTTAGATGCGTCTGAAACCTTTGTCAAGCTTTATTTTTAATTCTACTCGCTTTTATTTTCCCGATGGAATCGGAATTTATAGGAAGTGATATCTGTAAAGTGTTGAAATATAAGGGGATAAGTTCGGAACCTTAAAAGACAAATAAATAAAGGATTTTGTGGAAAATAATTCTGAAATATAAAGAAAGACAATAAAAAATCTCACCTCAGAGGAACCAAATACCTGCCACAAAATCACTAAAGCACGAAATTACACTAAAAAGAAAAACAGATTACAAAAAAGAATTTTGGACCACCCTCCAAAAAGAATACGGGCGGGCCATGCCTATCGGCAGGTAAACAGGCAAGGGCTTCGTACGAACAGAGTTGCGCAACCTGAAGGTTGCGGCTACCAACTTCGTCGAAACAAATTATTGCAAGATTACTGTTTTGCGCGTGAGTGTGCGTTTGTTGTTTTGTAACCTTACGAAATATATTCCGGCTGCAATCTTGTTATTGTAAGTGTCGGTTCCGTTCCATCTTACTGTATGATACCCTGCAGTGCATTCGCCCTCAAGTAATGTCTTTACCAGTCTTCCGCTTACATTGTAGATTTTCAAATTCACATTTCCGGCTTCCGGAATGCCAAATTTTATAAACGTTGAATTCAACGCCGGATTCGGATAATTCTGGCTCAGGAACATAACTTTCGGAGGAGTCGTCTCTTCTGTTCCGGTTAGAGCTACATTAAATACTTTTGAAGCTATATTATTAGTAGTATCGTTTTCTACGGGATTAGCTTCCGAGATTTTTACCCATACCGTATCCAGTCCTACTGCTTGGGGTACCCACATTACGTTCAACGGCATAGTTTTGTTTGCTTCAACCGAAACAAGAGCGCTCGTAATAAGATTCGCCGAATCAATATGATGCAGGTATATGGATACCAAACATTCCGCATCTTTTCGTATATTTTTTATATCCGCTCTAATCCAGCACGTATCGTTAATAACCGGAGGTTTATTGGTAGATATGTCGTTTGCAGTTACATATACATCCGATGAAGTATCCGATACTACGCTCAAATGTATCGTATCACCGCTGATTAATCCTTTGCTGTCGTGGCCTGTCAGGTATATGGTATGATTCCCGAGAGGAAGCGCTGCCGAAATATTTTTCCCCGTTCCGAGTGGGCCGCTAACATTTGATGTCCATTTTAAAGTAGTGTCTTCTACAATCCGGTCTTCCGCATCATAAGCGTTAGCGCTAAATGCGACTTCCTGATTTATCGAATATATCGCGCTATCTTCGGGTGTCGATATAAATACGCTCGGCGTCTTATTGTCTGTTTCAAAATCTCCATTTGATTCGTCGCTTGAAGTATTTATGCCGTCAGTGGCGACAACTTTGAATTTACAGGTTGTTCCGCCCGGGAAGGACTGCATATTTACTAAGTAAGTTGTATCAATTAAATCTATTGCAATGGGCGTCCACACGGAATCCTTAGTATATAACAGCCAGTAATAAAGTTGCCCGCCGTCTATATCATTTCCGCTCCATTTCACTCTTACCGTATCCGAGAAGTTTTCTCCGCCGTTCGGGTAGAGAAGCGTTACGGCTGGCGCATTGGCAGATTTTATAACTTGCTTAATTATATTGGAGTTATGTTTTATAACTATTTTCTGCGTATTTACAGGGAACTCAAGATTAAAGTAATACGGGGACCCCTTAAGCGTTGAAGAGGGGACATCTATAAAATCGGGCTCAAAATTTATACCTGACAATACACTTCCTGAGCCGTTCTGACATTCTATCCTGTAGTTTCCGGGTTGTCCTGTATCTGCTTCTCCATTTGGAATTTTGTAAGAGGGTTCAATCAATACGGAATCATTATCATAAATATTAAAACTGAATGCAATTCTCGGAACGGATGCCTTCTTTTTAGCAGGGAAATTATTCAACAAAATTTTATAAACGGAATCAGATATCCAGTGAGACATAGTGCCTGAGTTACCCATCAAACTGTAATAATTATTGCCGGCATATTCTTTAGGGTGAGGATTGTGGATACATCCTTTTGTTCCCTTGTCTACCCACCAACCTTCGCTTGAAACAGAACCGTCAGGCTGGGTTTGATAAGGCCAGCTACTGTTTCCGGACTTATCTACCGGTTCATAATATTCGTCATCCAACACATAACCCATCCCGTTAAAAACATGTCCCATCTCGTGAGTTGCTACCCACTGGTCACCGGGGAATGTTGTGCTATCAATAAGAACGACTCTTGCGTATCCCGAATGAGATAATCCATGGCTGAATGTTCCTTTCGGCGCAATACCCACTACCCTGTGGTCTACATCCTCAGAAGCATAGAGTCTTGTAATTATACTCATAACTGTTCGGGTATTCCAACCAAACCACCCGCCTGTAACAGTAGAATCTACATTTATAATAGAACAATCATACTCTATCATACCCCAGTACATTGGTAAAATTGCTTCTACAAATGACTGGCATTGTTTGGCAAAATCAGTAATGTTTACGCTTGAGAGCCCGTGCCATCTTTCTGCAGAAATAGGCCTATATGTTATCCGTGCGTGGGGCGAAGAGACTATTTTTACCGAATCTGCCCCGGTATTATTTGTTTCGTTTCTTTCCTCAACTGCTCCGGGTGCGTAGTCTACTTCCGCTCTGACTACCGCGTTTCCCGCAGCACCGAATAAATCTCCAATAGGTATAAAGAAATTGAAACTGTTGACTCCGCTATTTAATTCAGCATTAGACCAGACTTTTGCGCCTTTAATAGAGTTCCCCGAATAATAATCTGTCCCATTGTAAGTTAATTTAACGTTTACTCCATCCACAGGCTTGCATCTTCCTACATCCACAAAAACCCTTACCATAGTTGGCCTTAGTGTTAGTAAATCAACATCCTGAACAGTCTGGATTGTTTTTACGTCTTTTATTTTTAAATCAATATTTGCCAGTTCTACATCATAATAATTATTTACGTAGGGTTTATAATTCAAGTTCCCGATGATTGTATCTCCGAGGGCAAAGCGTCCCGTAATATCTTTTGGACCTCCGGTGCCCCAGAAACAGTTCTTAACGGAAAGAAGTGCCGCTCCATCATCATTCCTGACCCCCACGCTGTCGTTCCCGCAAATATTAGAGTGCTGGACATTAAACCATCCTCCTGAAGTTCCTACAATTCCGTATTTATTCGATGTTATTTCGCTATAAGACACCTGTGCCATACCGCTACCCGTGGAATAAATTCCGTAATTACAGTCGGCTATAAAGACGCTGCATACCTTGCAGGGACTCTTAGCTCTTATGCCTATAGAATCATCCGTAAATCTGCATCTTGCTATATTTACGCTACCACTTGCGTTTACGTAACTTGTTACTCCGTATCCTGCTCCCGTAATTTCGACCCATTCTAATGTTCCCGTAGAAGAATCCTGAATTGTAAAAGAATAATCCGAGCGCGAGCCGGTATTGGAAGAAATTTTTATCATAGTATCTTGTTGTCCTATCATCACGAGATTTCCGGTCGAAGTTCCAAGAGCATGGGCGGGGTCTATTTTTATTTCTACGCCGGGTTCAATTGTAAGCGTTGGAGACGAAGTATCGCCCCATCCTCCCGTCAGAACGACGCAATTTTGTGCCAAATAAAGAGTTCCTTGTATAACGAACGGGTTGTCTTTTTTTCTCCATACCGTATTTCTTGCAATCTGTCCGCAAATGCTGCCCGGATTTGCAGTAACTATGTTGCTTTCGGATATTAATGAATCGTCATAATAAATCTGTGTCTGGTAGGTATAGGACGACCCTTTTACTACGCCTGTGTCTCTGTACACCGTAGGTCCGTCGTCCGTAGAATCGAGCAAAGCCCCGTTACGGTATAGTTTATATCCCCAACCACCGCCCCCGTAGATTAATTCCGCGATATCTACTTCACTGTTTCCCTGATACAGGACGTAAATCGTATGAGATTTCGGAGCTCCGCTTTTCTTGAATTCCGAACGTGAAATGCTGTGCGCAGTTATTTTTTCTTTTACGATTTTTTCGCCGGCGTTCTTTACTTTTATAAAATCGCCGTAGCATAAATTCGCTACAAAAAACAATGCAAACAAAACATATTTGTTCATCTTTCCTCCTTTTTAAAAAACTACTTTAACTTTCAACCAGAGGACATAGCACGCTATGTCCCTACAAAAAATTAACTACTTTACAGATGGGCAAACGCATAGGTTTGCCCCTACATACATTCAATTGCACATTATACCCCTATTTCTTTCAGGGTAATTTACTTCAGCAATATTAATTTTCTAACTTTTGTATCTCCGATGCCTTCAATTTTTATAAAATATATTCCTGTTGGCGACGGATGTTCATTTTTATCTTTGCCGTACCAGTAAACGTTATAAGTTCCGGGTTTTACGGTATTATTAAAAAGTGTTTTTATATGCTGTCCCGCAAGATTGAAAACATTAATTTTAACGTTTGCATTCTCAGGAACTGAAAAAGATAACAATGTTTTATTCTTAAAAGGATTGGGCATTATTTTTGATATTGATAATGTAAGCTTATTATCTGCGTTTTCTTCTACCCCTGGATTTGAAGGAGTAAATTTATACAACCCTGTATGCCACACGTCATTTTGAGATGTCGACCATTCTATGTCTTTTGAATTTCCCTGAGTATTCCATACGTAAGTGTTATTTAAACTTGAACCGATAATCTCAATAAACCCGTCATTATCCAAATCCGCAAGAGTAGGGGATGGGCACGCCAGATTAGAATCTGCCGTAAACTTTGGAAAACTTGGAATCAAAACCCCGCTGTCAGTGAAAGCATAGAACTTGCCTTTATTCCTTGTGCCAACTACAATTTCCATACCGGGATTCGTATAAATGTCTCCTATAACCGCCGAAGTAAAGATTTCACTCTTTGCTGAAAGGGTTTCAGGCCAACCCGGAAAGAAGTTACCCATATAGTCAAACACAAACAGGACAGGGTTGTAGCTGTATAAAGAATCCGTTGAAGGCATTACTATTTCAAGCAATGAATCACCGTTCAGGTCTCCCAGCGCAGGTTGAAAAAACGGTTCCATAAAAGGAACAATAATAGGTTTAGGCCAGCCGGGCATCCTGCTCCCATCGGATTTAAAAACATAAATGCTATCGAAGCTTCTGCCACAGGTCGGAACGACTATTTCAAGCGAGTCGTTATTATCTATATCCCCGATTACGGGAATTCCTATGCCTCTGCTTAGCTGGACAGGCCAACCTGCTACCGGTGTTTTATCTTTTTTAATAACATATACTTCTCCAAGACTATTACCAAATATTATTTCTTTTTCGTTATCTCCATTTATATCGGCTACTGCGGATTTATAAATGCCGGGCGCATAAATCGGCCAACCCGATGTATTACTTCCATCTCCTTTAATCCGGTATAAGCTGTCGCCCGAACAATACAGGATTTCAGGAATAGAATCGTTGTTGAAATCACATAATGTCGGTGAAGTGTAAGCGACTCCGGGAAGAGACTTAGGAAATGAAGTTACCGTTGTTCCGTTATGATGCCATGCGTAGAGTCTATTTTTTTCGGCTACTACCATTTCAAGGTCGCCGTCACCGTCAATATCGCCAACTGACGGCGCGCCATAAAGCCAATCGCTGGATGAAGTATTGAATAGTTTGTTCCCCTGGTTATCATAAACAAATAAACCCTCGGCTTTGCTGATTAGTAATTCATTTTTGCCGTCAAGATTTACGTCGCAGACGGTAGGCGACCCAAACCAGCCTCCGTACACCGGAAATCCCGGCAGTCCGGATTCATCAATGTTTATTTCTATTATAGATTCAAAAGTATCGCTTCCGTAAACGTTTAATTTAATGACATAAACTTCAAGAGGAATCTGTCCAAGCACCCATATTCCCAGCGTATCGTTGCCTTTTTCGCTCATTCCGTTGTTTCTCAGTGTAATCCCTGTTGTGTCCCATACGTCAGGCCCGCTCTTTTTCTTAAATTTTATCGTGTAATTAGTAAAATTAGAAACAAAAGCATTTCCCTTAAAATATACCGTATCGGCATTGCTGTATGCCGGCGATTTATTGGCTATGTCCAATGCGCAGTTATTTATGCGATAATACCTTTTATCCTCTCCTGTTTTTCCGCCGGAATCTTTTACAATAAGTTTGATAGTAACTAAACTGTCTTCAGGGATTAACCGCGTGTTTAACAGACACAACGTATCGTTTGTTACGGCTTGATAAAAAGAATCGGAAACAGGAACCCACAACGAAGGAGTTTTTCCTATTCCGTATTCAAATTTATAATTCAAGAATGTAGCTCCGGCGGCATCTCCCTTTTTAGCCGTTCCCTTCATCAGTGCGTCTCCAAATATTGTAGCATAGTTATTAGGAGAAGAAATGTTTGCAGTCGGCGGCAGATATTCGGTAATAATAGGTGTTTCAGGGTCACCAAGGAGATTAATCGTGAAATAACTCCATCTCATTGTTCCGGTGGCTCCCATAGCGGTTACGAGGTCTTCTTTTGCGTCATTCAGCGCATCACCTAAATTTTTTATATTTTCCGTAAATATCGCATCGAGGAACTGGTGGTCAAAGTGTTCACCGGGACCTTTCCAGACTCCCTGAGAATACCATCCAAAGCGGGTATTGCCGATGTACGCAAATGCTCCTGTCTGCGAAAATATAAATGATTCGGAAATTGCTTCAGAGGAACCGCTCGTCGCTTCATCAAAACCTGCGGTATAACACCCCTGGGAATATATTAGCGGGTAATCGGTGTTTCCTATATTTCCGCCGAATAAATCCATTACTGCCAGACTATTTGCGTGTCCAATATGATTCAGGATGTGTGTTCCTTTCAGAAGTTCATCCTCAACGGCGTCAGAATTAAACGTTCCATCCCTGTCATACAACCTTGTTATGCTGAATTTTGGAAGAAGTAAATAAGCAACGCTATCTTTTTTATCTCCGCCTTGAGTATAAGGATCAAGGTACTCACCGACAAACAAGGCTCTGTTCAAGTAATCCGGGTTTGTTTTGTTTTCATAATAAATTAGTTTCTTTATATAATTGCTTGCTTCTTCAGGAGTTTCTACGGTTATCCTTCCGACCGCTACTTCAAGAAGAAAATCGGCTTCTTCTCCGGAAGTTCCGGTTCCGCCGCCTGCCGTATCGCCTTCTCCGTAAACGCCATCACCGTCGGCATCCCAGTTGCCGTCAAGTCCGGCATAGTATATGTCGCTTGCCATAGTAGAATCAATCGGGCTTCCTACGCCGTCAGTTCCCCATGCCAACAATCCTCTTACCGGGATAATTTCGTCGTCCCCGCCGAGAGCAACCCATTTAAGGGGGTGCGCAGTTGCGCCCCAAGCTGTGTAGCAAGCTTTTATGAAATTTCTGATTTTTTCCTGATTGTCAACACCCGTATAATTAGCATATATTGAATCCGTAGTAAACATCCCTGTTTGTATCCCGCGAGAGTTTTTCCAGTTTACGAGCACCTGAAACGAGTCTTTCAGGGTTGCGTCGGTTATAAGGATATAATCAAACGGACCGGATTTAGATGCAAGAGGAACGGGAGTGGGCAGTGGTTTAGTAAGACTATTATAGGAAAACAATGCTTCGCTGTTTTCTATATTTCTTGGTATCCTGTCAGAGTTTTTTTTATCCGCAATTCTCATTGCCGATTGTTCTATTTTTGTTTTTGTGTCTGGAATTGTAGTGATTTCCAGAATTACTTTTTTATAATAGAATATTTTTCCTGTTTTAGGGATGTAGCAGACAGGAAAAATCTGACCTGTCAGTATGTCAAATCCGTTAAGTCTATGTGTTAAATAATTGGAGATTGGTTCTCCGGGGTAGGGAGAGGATTGTTTATATATTTTACTGTCTTTAACAGTTTTAATTTTATTGTCTTTTACTGAGGTAGGTATTATAGGAGGCCCGGGCTGGATATCGTAGTAACCCTTCAGAGTTTCAGTTTCACAGGGGATTAATTTAAGAGATAGAACTTTTTCTCCTGCAGGGAGGAGTATTTTTATATCTTTTGAAGGAAGAACCGGTTTGCCGGGTTGTATAAAGGATTTAAGTCCTGCGATGGTAATAAGGTCGTATTGTCCATGTTTTACCGAGGGTTTTTGAAATTCGTAATTAATTTTTATAGTTTCTGCGGTAAGGGTTTGCGCGAGGAGCAGGGAACAGATTATTAATTTCATAATACCTCCTTTGATTTTATTATGAATTCTAAGATGGCAGAAAAGGTTTGTAAAGTTATTTAAAAGGAAAAGCGAAGGAGAGAAAATTTTTGGACAGGGATATTTAAGAGATTAAAATCAAAAGGCACAGAAAAAGTAGTTGCGGGTAAAATAAATAACAGAAAATTATAGTCCGCCTGAGGTGGATAAGAGTTTCTTACTACGAATAAACGCGAATATACACGAATAAAACAAATGCGGATTGAAAGCACAAACTCTAACTAATCCTTTTCGTATCCTTAACCTATTCCTTAAGTTTTGTCCTCCAAAATCGGACAAAACTGGATAAGTTGGACTAAGTTCCTGACGGAACAAAGTCCAACTAAAAAAAGAATTGACAAATACGATAAAAATTGAATATTAGAACAATATAAATAAAACAATATGAAAGACAGTATGAAAGACAGTATGAAAGACAGTATGAAAGATAATATGAAATTTGAAACTAAAGCTATACACGTTGGTCAATCTCCTGATTCTGCCACCGGTGCCGTTACGACGCCGATTTACCAGACATCTACATATTTTCAGGAAAGTCCCGGCAAACATAAAGGCTACGAATACAGCAGGACAGGAAACCCTACAAGAACTGCGCTTGAAGAGTGTCTCGCAAGCCTTGAGAATTGTAAATACGGTCTTGCTTTTTCATCGGGTATGGCTGCAATAAATACCGTTATGGGATTGCTTAAATCCGGGGATAATATAATTTCGACATTAGACGTTTACGGTGGGACGTATAGACTTTTTAAGAACGTGTTTAATAATTATGGACTGATTTTTACTTTTGTTGATACTACAAAAATGGAGAATGTCATTAAAGCGATAACTCCTGCTACTAAAATGCTATGGGTGGAAACGCCGACTAACCCATTATTGAAAATCGTAGACTTAAAATCATTCGCGGATATAGGCAAGAAACATAAATTAATTACCGTAGTTGATAATACTTTTGCTACACCGTATTTCCAGCGACCTGTAGATTTCGGCATAGACATTGTTCTGCACAGTGCTACAAAATATCTTGGCGGACACAGTGACGTTATAGCAGGCGCGGTAACTACAAATGACGAAACCTATTACAAAAGATTGAAATTCTGCCAGAATGCAATCGGTGGAGTTCCCGGGCCTTTTGACTCGTGGCTTGTTTTGAGAGGGATAAAGACTCTCGTCGTAAGAATGAAAGAACATTTTTCAAATGCGTTAAAGATAGCAGAATTTCTTGATTCTCATCCTAAGGTAGAAAAAACATATTTTCCGTATTTGCCTTCCAATCCACAATATAAACTTGCAAAAAAACAAATGAGTGGGATGAGCGGGATGATTGCTTTTGACATTAAAGGCGGATATAAGGAAACCAAAAAATTTCTTGAAAGCGTGAAACTTTTTACTCTTGCAGAAAGTCTTGGCGGGGTTGAATCTTTAATCAGCCATCCCGCAACGATGAGTCACAGTTCACTTACACCTGAAGATAAAGCAAAAATGGGGATAAAAGATAACTTAATCAGGTTGTCCGTTGGAATTGAAAACGTAGACGACCTGTTAAAAGATATTGAACAGGCGTTGGGAAAATAATTCTATTTTTGGACGCAGATTAACGCAGATGAACAGGATGAAAAAAGAAAAGTTAAGAGTAAAGAGTTCAGAGTTTAAAAAATAGATAACAGAATACAGAAAGATTCAAAAAGGATAAAACGGAAACGATAACCGCAGATAAACAGAAATAAAAAAAGAAAGTTTAGAGTTAAAATAAAGAGAAAAAGACAAACAGATGATAAAAGATTTTTACTGTAGAGGGCACAGAGGAAAAATTAGTTCTCGGTTTTTATCTCTCCGTACTCTGCATCCCTGCCTGCCGGCAGGCAGGTCTGCGGTGAAAACTCCAACTAAAAAATATGTGGAATAATAATGTTCTTGAAATAATCGGCAATACTCCGCTTATAAAATTAAATAAAGTTACCAAAGATATAAAAGCTACTGTTTTGGCTAAGTTAGAGTGCTTTAATCCCGGCGGGTCCATTAAAGACAGGATGGCATTGTATATACTGGACAAAGCGAAAGCAGAAGGGAAGTTAAACTCCGACAGCACGATTGTAGAAAACACTTCCGGGAATACGGGTGTCGGGATTGCTTTATACGCCGGAGTTAACGGACAAAAAACAATTTTTACGATACCGGATAAGATGAGTATGGGGAAGATTAATTTTCTCAAAGCTTTCGGGGCGGAAGTTTTTGTTTGTCCAACGGCGGTGCCTTACGATTCTCCCGAATCTTATTATGAAGTGGCAAAAAGAATTGCCAAAGAAACTCCGAATTCATTTGCGCTTAACCAGTATCACAATACGGATAACCTGGAAACACATTATAAAATAACAGGACCGGAAATCTGGGAACAGGCGGAACATAAAATAGATTATGTAATTATTGGGGCAGGAACGGGTGGAACGGTTTCCGGGATAGGTAAATTCTTAAAAGAAAAGAATCCCGATATTAAAGTTATTGCAGTTGACCCGATAGGTTCAATATATTATGATTATTTCAAGAGCAAGAAATTCATCGAGCCTAAAGTATATTTCGTAGAAGGCATAGGCGAAGATATGATGTGTGAGAATATGGATTTTAGCGTCATTGACGATATTATCCAGGTTACGGATAAAGACTCCCTTTTAATGAGCAGACAGTTATTGAAGGAAGAGGGAATTTTTGTGGGAGGTTCTTCCGGAGCAACGGTTTGGGCGGGATTGGAAGTGGCAAAAAAATTACCTGAAAATAAGATTGTCGTGACTGTTTTGCCGGACGGCGGATACAGCTATATTGAAAAAATATTCAATGACGAGTGGATGAAAGAAAAAGGTTTTATTTAAGACATCTCAAGTTGTTTGCGACAAAAAGATATTCCAAATAAAAGATGAGAATAACAGGTGGAGAGTTTAAAAACTTAAGAATAAACGCTCCTGAAGATATACGTCCAACGCAAGATTCGGTTAGACTTGCAATATTCAATGTCATAGGGGAGAGGATAGAAAATGCAAATTTTATTGATTTGTTTGCGGGCAGTGGAGCGGTTGGAATAGAAGCATTGTCAAGAGGCGCAGAGAGAATAGTATTCGTTGACAGTTCCGTAAAAGTTATAAAAGAAATAAAATCCAATATTGGAATTATAGATAGCGATGATTCGTATAAAGATAAAATAACAATAATAAATAAAAAGTTTTCCCAGGTAGAATTACAGGATTTACTTATTCCGGGGCGGCAAAATATTTTATTCGCAGACCCGCCGTATAATAAAGGATATGTAAAGTTATTGTTTGAAAAATTTGCAGGCGTTAACAGGAGCGAGAGCGATATTTTTATAATCGAGCATTCAAAACACGAAGACATTGTCGAAGGAAAACATTATAAATTCGGGGATACGTTGTTGACTTTTTTGTAGAGAAATCAACCACAGAGGGCACAGAGAACAAAAACAAATAAGATTTAGAGTTAAAAAAACAGAGAAAAGAAACTTTCACCGCAGACCTGCCTGCCGGCAGGCAGGGACGCAAAGTTCGCAGAGAAAAAAATAACAGATAATAGAATAGGAAGAGAAAACAGAGAGAGCACAGAGGAAAAGAACAGAAAAATTTATCCCAGCAGAGCTGGCCTAATGGCTTAAACTCAAAGGGCTTTCTACCACGAATGAGCACGAATATACACGAATAAAAAAAGTGGACTTGATAAATCAAGTCCCTACAAAGGGGAAATTACTTCATTACCTTATTATAAATTTTCTTAAAATCGTGTTTGCCGGCGAGGAGTATGGTTGTGATGGGGGCGACTTTTTTTGCGAGATTACTCATCTGTGTTACTTTGTCCCGGATATCCCATTGAGCGCTTTTATCTTCCCGTATTCTTGAAATATGGTATAACTGCCGTACATTTATCCCGAGGAGTACTCTCCTTTTGTGAGCGTTTGTCAGACAATATTCTGCTGCTTTCCCATAGGAAGGCTTGAATTCGTTATACAAATCCGTGCTTTTATCACATACTTCTTTTAATTCCCGTGATAACCCGACTTCCTGAATATTCGGTGGAATCGTGTATCCGAGAACGGGGTCATAGTCCTGAGTTAATAACGTATTCATTCTGTGTCTTTTTAGTTGCGCGAAACTTGTGGCACTTAAAACAATTTCATATATTAAAAATCCTGCCTCAAAAGCTCTTGGGACTTTATCAAATTCACTGATATATTTTAAGGCTTCTTTAATGAAGTTTATGGCTTTACCGGTAGTAATTAACTGTTCTGAAAAAGTATAACATTCGTTAATTGGTTTATTTGAATATAAGTGTAAGAGGGCAGTTAAAATCTCCCTGTCCGGGGTATTATGATTTACGAGAGTTACTTCTTCTTTTGTTTGCATAGATTCATCAATATAAAAAAGAGATGGAATAGATTTAAAATTTTTCTCAATGAATTCTCTTAATTTTTGTTCAGTATATTTAAAGTTGTCTTCCTGTAATTCTTCTTTTGGAGCAGCTCTAGACGAAGAGCTTCTTTTGGAAAACAAAGACATTTGCTCGCTTAACGATAAAGTTTTTGGTAATGAAGAGTTACCTGTAACATTTTGTTGTTTAAATAGGTCAGGTGCGGCTAATTGGATTAGAGAAGGAGCTTTTTCTATTATTGCGGAATATAATAATTGGGCGAATTCCATTTCTTCTTTTAGTCTGCCGTATTTTAATTCCCTGATTGCAAGTTCGGCAGTTTGTCCGGTATAAGAGCATCCAAGCTGGGTTTCAGTTGCTAAACAGAGACTATACCTTGCATCTTCTTTTGAGAGGGTTTGTAATTCCGTTAATAAAGATTGTCTGCTTTTATCCGTTAAGGTGATTAACTTTTTTGAGTTTTTAGTTTCCAGGAGTTTTGTTAATAAGGGGACAGCCTTGAAATAGAAGTCGTTTTGGAGTTTAACAAGTTCATCGAATTTTTCCAGGTCCTGTTTGTTGAATTCTTTAGGTTTTATGTAGTCGCCTTCCAGCGTAACATATCTCTGGGATTTTTCCGTATATCCTGCGAGTCTTCTTTTTTCTATGGATTCTGCGAGAAGCCTTGAAACGCCTTTTATGTTTAAGTTGAAAATTGCATGGTCGGCTACGGAATGATGTCCCATACCGTAGAGAATGGCTTCGTTTGACTTTCTGGATTTCTGGATATTTTCCAGAGATTCGGATACCAGTTCGTCAACGTTTTTTTCGCTTCTGCTTATTCTGGCGTAAGCCGCGGAGATTACTTCCGGAGTTGCTTTGAGTTTTTCTTCTTCGGGGAGGGTTTTAAGAATCTCCAGAGGAACGTTTGTGCCTGCTAGTCGTATTTCCATTTTTATAATTAGTTATAATATTCCACTTTACAAAAAACCTAACCACAGAGATCACAGAAAACGGAAAGATTAGATTTGAAAAAATAACATACAACAGAATAGAGATAGAAAACAGAGAGGGCACAGAGAACTAATTTTCCCTCTGTGTTCTCTGTGGTTTCCATTTCTGTTCTTCTTCTAATCTTCAAATCCTGATTATCTGCGTTCATCTGCGTCCTAATTCTTTCCCGAGTTACATTTTTTCGCTTATTGCTTTCGCCTGAGAGAAGAGTAAAAGGTAATCTCTGCCGCCGGCTTTTGAGTCTGTGCCTGACATATTGAATCCGCCGAAAGGATGAACGCCGACGAGAGCGCCCGTGCATTTACGATTTATGTATAAATTTCCGCAATGGAATACCCGTTTTGCAAGTTCTATTTTGGTTCTGTCGCGTGTATAAACTGCGCCTGTTAAGCCATATATCGTAGAGTTGGCAATTTTCAGCCCATCATCAAAATCATTAGATTTGATTACGGCAAGTACGGGACCAAATATTTCTTCCTGTGCGAGACGGTCATTCGGTTTAATATCTGCTATTATAGTAGGGTTAATAAAGTATCCGTTATCGTTTTCGTTTTTGCCGCCAAAAATTAATTTCCCTTCTTTTTTACCGATTTCTATGTACTCAAGAATTGATTTATATGCTTTTTCATTAATGACAGGACCCATATAATTATTTGAATCCGTCGGGTTGCCTACATTGAATTTTTTGACTTTTTCCGCAAGAATATCAACGAACTCATTGTATACCGATTTATCTACTATTACGCGGGAACAGGCAGAACATTTTTGTCCCTGAAAACCAAAGGCCGAAGCAAGCGTTCCGGTTGCGGCTTCCTGTAAATCGGTATCTTTATCAACGACAATGGCGTCTTTCCCGCCCATTTCTGCAACGACTCTTTTTATCCAGATTTGTCCTTCTGCAGTTTTTGATGCGAGTTCATTAACGTGTAATCCTACTTCTTTAGAGCCAGTAAATGCAATAAATCTTGTGAGCGGATGCCCGACAAGAGTGTCACCTATTATGCCCCCCCTACCGGTTACAAGATTAACGACTCCTGCGGGAACTCCGGCTTCTTCTATTACTTCCATAAATTTATAAGCTGTTACGGGAGAATCGCTGGAAGGTTTTAATACGACCGTGTTTCCCGCGACAAAAGCGGCTGAAGTCATACCTGTCAATATTGCCATAGGGAAATTCCAGGGTGGGATTACGACGCCTACGCCCAGGGGAATATATTTTGATTCGTTTAATTCGCCGGGGTAAGGAGTTATTTCTTGAGGAGCTCCGTATCTTAAAGCTTCTCTGCCGTAGAATTCCAGAAAATCAATAGCTTCAGCGAGATCGCCGTCTGCTTCCGGCCAACTTTTTCCTGTTTCATATACAAGAACTGCGCTTAGTTCAAACCTGCGGCGTCGCATAATAGCGGCAGCTTTAAATAAGTATCCTGCGCGTTCTTCGGCAGTTTTTTCTTTCCATTCATTAAAAGTTTTATGTGCTATTTCTATTGCTTCAATTGCTTTTTCAACTGTGGGCTGTTGTATTATGCCTATAACTTCTTTTTTATTTGAGGGATTATAAGAATTAAATTTATCTTTACAGAGTTCTTTTTTCCCTCCGATTATAAGGGGATATTCTTTTCCAAATTCTTTTTTTACGTTACTGAGAGCTGTTCCCATTTTTTCGTGATTAGCGGGAATAGAAAAATCTACGAAAGTTTCGTTTTTAAATTCTGGTAACATCATTCCTCCTAAATTTGTTGTATTTATTAGGTAGTTAAATTAAAAATAATAGAATTATCACTAACAATAAAAAGGGATAATGTCAAGTATTTTAAGTTAATGTACTAAGGGGGGATAACAAAAAAAAATTATAGCCACGGATGACAGTCCTGCGGAGCTGGATAACTTAGAGTAATATTCCTAGACGGAACAAACTCTAAGTAAACACGGATACAGAGAAAAAAATGAACTGCAAAAAGGGAAGGAAATAAACCACAAGATTCCCAGCATAGCAGGATAAGTTGGTCTACTGTTCCTTGCGGAACAAAGTCCAACTAACCACACGATTTACACAGATTAAAACAGGGAAAAGAAATAGAAGACTAAAAAGTTTGACAAGAGGATTTAATAATAGTATGTTAAAAAAATTAAGAGGAGAAGTGGCTAATGAATTGGAGTGGTTGAAGCGAGGGCTTCAACCTACCCAACTTTAAGGGCTTCATATTAGAGGTGACTATGAAACAAGAAAAATGGGTGGAAAAAGATTTTGAAGAAGTTGATTGTTTTAGGTGCGGAACAAAGGGGAAATTATTATACAAAAAGGAACTATTGGGAGTCGTAAAATGCGAGAAATGCGGGCAGGTGTTTATAAGCCCTAGACTTACAGAAGAAGGAAGAAAGAAAATATATGAAGACCATAGTTACTTTGATACGGGAGTTTATGGATTTTCAAATAAGTTTAATCTGGCTATGAGTTTGCAAAGAACATGGTCAAACGATAGACTTAAACTTATAAGCGAGTTATTAAACAATAAATTGGAAAATAAAAAACTTCTGGAAATAGGCTGCGCTTATGGACTATTTCTCAATTTTGCAAAACAAAAAGGTCTCGAAGTGACAGGAATAGAATACTCCTCTACGGCCGTAAAATGGTCTAAAGAAAATCTGCAACTAAACGTATACAATGGTGAAATAGAGACTGTTAAGTTGCCTGAAAATACTTATGACGTAGTATGTTTTTGGGATGTTATAGAGCACGTTAAAAACCCCGAATTGTTTTTAAAATCCGTAAAGCGGGTATTAAAGAAAGATGGCGTTGTTGTTTTTTCTTGCCCATATTTTAATTCCGTTCCCGCGACGGTTTTTAAGTCTAACTGGTGGACACTACGCCCGGAACAACATATCTGGCAATTTACTCCTGATACTCTGGGGAAATTATTTGGAGAACAGGGAATGAAACTCGTAAAGGTTATAAGAAATCCTCTCTCACGTATAAATTTATTCAGGTTTGATAGTATTACGGTTGCGGCGAAAGTCGTGTAGTTTCAAACGAAAATATTTGCCACAAAAACACGAAGCCCAGCGGAGCTGGATAAGTTGGAGTCCCGCTAGCGGGATAGAAATCCCTAATCCGCCAAAGGCGGAAAGGGCTTGCTATAATGTTTCTGACGAAACAAACTCCAACTAAGCACAAAAGTACACTAAACAGAAAAACAGAGAAATTTGCCACGGATTAACACGGATAAAGAGAATAAAAAAAGATTTAGAGTTTAGAAATAAGAGAAAACAGAGGGCAGATAAAAGGGGATTAGAATACTGCTTGGAGAGACAGGTGTAACTTTCCGTCCATAAATTCGTTTGGTTTGGTTATTGCATACATAATTTTTATCATCCCGATTGGCGATTCTACTGCGCCTCCTATGCCAAATCCTTGTCGCCAAATCCCATCAATATAGCCTATGTCATAGAATGGGAATACGAAAGAATTGCCCGAGTATTTACGATATTCAATGTTTGACCATCCTATTGTGGTTCCGTTGAATTCGTCTTCCCAATAACCTCTTAACGTTTTTGCGCCACCTAATTTAAACTTGTCGTAAATTGAAACTTCTTTCATAAGTTTATAAAAATTTATTGAATTAAATAAAATATCTTTGCGTTTTATTGGGATATATGAATCAAAGTTTGTCATTATTCTTTCTATGTATTGTGTGGTAAAAGCAGTTTTGATATGGTAATTTACACCGGGTATTGTTTGAGTGTTGAATCCTATTCCAAGTATTCCCGTATAGATAGACTCTTTGTTCAGGAATGCTCCACAGACTCCGACATCCGCTACGAATTCATAACTTATGGGGATGTTAAGTAAAAATTCGGCTTGTTTTTTTGTATAAGTAGTATCTTCTTTTCTGTATAAAAAATTTCCCGTAAATCCGATTTTAGAAGAGAATAACCATGGTTCTTTGTATTCAAGTTCCGAGTAATTTGAGAGTTTGCCGAGCTGATTCCATCTTATATGAACAACTTTGCCCGTTCCGAAAAGGTTAGGACTTCTGAGTTCAAACAATCCAGCAAGTTCATTTTGTTGATAGCCGACGATTCCTTCCGCCGTGTTTGCCCTTTTCTCTTTTACTTCAACAACAAGAGTGTCTTCGGTTAATAAGTCTATTTTTACCGAGTCAATAAATTCGAGGTTTTCGAGTCTTTGTTTTGCAGTATTAACGTTAGACTGTTTAAATATTTCACCTTTTTTAAGACCGGATTTTCGTAATATTACAAAATCCTTAGTAGAGTTATTGCCTTTAACTGTTATGGTTTTAAGTTTTATAAGGGAACCTTCAACAATCTGGAATTCGAAATTTACTTTATTTTCAACGAAGTTAAAGTTAGCAGGGAGTATTTTACAGAAGGGATATCCAGAATTCTCGTATTTAGTTATAATGGATTCAATATCATTTAAAAAGGCTTTTTCATTAAAGAGAATTCCTTTTTTCATAGCGAGAAGTTTTCTTAGCTCACGGGATTTGAATATTTGATTTCCCGTAAATTTTATTTTACCGATTTTGTATTGAGAACCTTCGTTTATGAATAAAGTATCTCCGGAAGATTTGACTTCTATTTGTAAAAATCCCTGTTGTTTATAAAGATTTGTAATTGTTTCAATGGTTAACGTATCCGTTTTGGTTAGAAGTTGTTTGGAGGGAAAAAACTTATTGCCAAGTATTACCGTGCTTATTAAAAAGAAGATTATATTCATTTCAAGTTATAAAGTAAAGCATAGTCAGAGAAACAAAAAATTGTCAACAAATTGTTAAAGTTGTTATAGGGCAAGCACGCATACAAATAGAAATAACATTTTAATTGACATAATGCATAAATAAAGTAACTTATATATAATCATGTGCGGAGTTGTGGGAATAATAGGGAATGTGTCTGTAGCCGAAGAATTATGGCTCGGGTTGCTTGCGATTCAGCATAGGGGACAGGATACCGCAGGCATTGTGACTTATGACAACGACAGATTCCATTCAAAAAGAGGCAACGGAACGGTTCAGGAAGTTTTCGAACAAAAACATTTACTTGCTTTAACCGGGAATGCCGGAATAGGGCAGGTAAGGTATCCGACAATTGGTTCCGGCAGCGAAGAAGATGCCCAGCCACTTTTAACGAATTCTCCTTTTGGAATAGCAATGGTTCACAATGGCAACGTTGCGAATTACGGGAGTTTAAGAACATGGATTACGAACAACTATCACAGGCACATAAATACGACAAACGATGTGGAAGTTATACTGAATGTTCTTGCAGCTAACTTAAAAGACTCGAGTACTAATTCACCAAACGAAATATTTAATGCCCTGAAAGCAGTTATGTCAAAAGTAAACGGGAGTTATTCCTGCATAACTTTTATTGCAGGACACGGGATGTTGGCATTCAGAGACCCCCAAGGAATAAGGCCTCTTAAGATAGGGAAAAAAGGTAAGAATTTCTGCATAGCTTCGGAATCTGTAGTGCTTGATACGCTTGGATACAAAGAGATGCGGGACGTATTGCCGGGAGAAGCCATATTCATAAATATGCAGCGGGAAATGAAATCCAAAATAATTAAAGCAAAACCTGCGCGTCATTGTATATTTGAATATATATATTTTGCAAGACCTGACTCTATAATGGATAATGTAGAAATATACAAAGCAAGATTGAAGTTGGGAGAGGAAATTGCAAGACTCGTGAAAAAGATGAAATTAAAACCGGATGTAGTAATACCGGTTCCCGACACGGCAAGAACTGCGGCGCAAGGAGCGGCAGAAGCATTGAAAATTCCCTGCAGAGAAGGGCTTATAAAAAACAGATATATAGGAAGAACATTCATAATGCCAAGGGAAGTCAATAGGGCGGAAAAGGTAAGATACAAGCTTAACCCATTAAAATGCGAGATTCAGGGGAAAAAGATATTATTAATAGACGATTCCATTGTACGCGGTTCGACTTCAAAATCCATAATATCGCTTATAAGAGAAGCCGGGCCAAAAGAAATTTATCTTGCGAGTACCTGTCCGCCATTAAGATACCCATGTTTCTACGGCATTGACATGCAGACAAGGAAAGAATTTATTGCTAACGGCAGGAGTTTAAGCCAGATTCAGAGAGAAATAGAATCGGATAAACTAATATATCAATCACTGGATGGAATGTTAAAAAGTGTAGGTAATGGTAAACTCTGTTGTACAGCCTGTTTTACGGGAGATTATCCTACAGAAATCGAATCTGACGATATGTTGAGAATAGAAAAAGACAGAGCGAAACAGGTTTCGTTGTGGGAGTAAGTTGTACTTTACAAAACCACGAATTTTAATTTTACAAACAAAAATAAAAAAAACCAGCCCAGCGGGGCTGGATAACAAACTCTAAGGATTACATCCAAGAGTTTGTAACTGAGCTGGATAAGTTAGAGTAATCCGCCTGAAGCGGAAATTCTAACTAAGGAGAGAGAAAATGATAGAAGGCTCTTAGAACTTTAGTTCTTAGAGAATTCTATCTGGCTTTGTTGGAAAAAAGGAGAGAAAAATGACAAACTTTAAAAGATTACTTTTATTGGGCAGTGTTGTATTTTTAACTTTTTCAGGTTGTGCGCTGATTCAAAGCAGGTTAGCTATGAGGAATTGTAAATTCAAGATTGCCGGTATAGAGGCTGTGGAGTATAATCCGTTACAGGATTTAGATAAGGTCAACGTAAAATTAAACATTGACTGTATGAATCCAAATAACGCCATAGAAGCAGTTCTAGACAAACTTGTTTTTAACCTTCTTTTGAATGGAAAAAATGTAGCTGATGGCAAAATAACAGACCAGCTAAAAGTGGGGCCTCAAAAAACCGTTAGTTTTCCTGTGAATATAGGATTATCTTTATCTAAAATAGGGAAAACTGCTCTTGAAGCCATACAGTCAAACAAGGCTGTCTATGAACTGAAAGGAACGGCATTTTTTAACACTCCGATTATAGGAGAGACTTCTTTCCCGGTAACAATAACTAAAGGTAACTGGTCAGCGGAATAAGTTTTTAAATTAGTTTTGGAACAAAGTAGCGCGAGGCTTTAGCCTCGCTTATTTATTACACTTCAATATGAAAAGTATATATGGTGTTAAATTAATTTTGGCACTACGAAGTAGTTATTATATACTGCAGGGGCGTTTGAAAGCACTTCTGAAATAGAGAGACTTTCTTTTATAATATCTTCTCTCATAGGTGTTTCCGTTTTAAAAACACAGTCACCGCCCAAGCGGGATGTTCCAGATGTTCCATTCGTATTTAATAATAGGGTGTTGTCCGAAGATATACTAAGTTTTTGAATTGTATTCACGTACTTTACAATACTGCTAAGTTCAGTAGTGAATTTTTCTATTTCTTCCAGAGTTAGTTTTAATTTACAGAGTTCCGCAATATGCGTAACAACAGAAGATGTAATTTCCATATTTTAAACTTTATTTTTTAATTCTTGGTTTGTCTTTTTGATATTTGATTTTTAATATTTAATATTAAGTCTAAATGTTAATAAAATTTTTAGAAATGTCTACGAGTCACATTCTCAAGCTAGAGGCTTGAGTTACATTTTTTAATATCCCCATGTTTCGTGCAACCAGGTTTCACGTCTGCAGTCAGGGCAAAGCATTACAATATGTCCTGAGCGGTAAGGATAAGCATTAGATTTATCGTGTTCAACGATATTTAATTCCCGTGCAAGAGGTATCCATAAAGTAGGATTGCTGTAAGCTAACTCGCCTACTTTATCGGCTATCCATAAAAGATGTTGTTTCGTAGAGATAATTTTCCCACATTTTTCACAAAGTACGAGTTCTTTTTCAAGCACTTCCGTATATTCGTCTCTCGTAACGTTTGCGAGGTCAAATTCATTTATATGTTTTAGCGCTTCGGTTGGACAGGCTGCTTCGCATTGTCCGCAGAAAATACATTTATCCGAATAGTAAATAATTTTACGAATTTTTTTATTAGCATCGTCTTCTAATTTTCTTGAATCGGCAGGGCATACTTCTATACAAGCTCCGCAGCCCATACATTTTTCGGAATCGCATTTAAGAATACCCCTGAATTCTTTTGCCATCGGGGTCTGTTCATAAGGATATTTAGTAGTGTAAGGTCCACCGACAAGCGCTCTTATTGCTTCGCCGAGTTCTCTTATTTTAGGAGTTTTCATAATTATTTTTTATATTTACTTCTAAATTTTTCCGTTTTCTGCCATGAAAGTTTCAATAAGTCTTTCGTAGATAATTTTTGTCCGTTATTATTTGCAATGACTAATCTTTCCGTGCAGCAATAGCAGGGGTCAACGGCAGCCAGAACCAATACTGCGTCTGCGATTTCGCAACCCTTAACCGCTACTGCATTGGATGCAATATTCATATAACTTGGAGCTCTGACTTTATACCTGATTGGCATATTTGTGCCGTCCGAACGGACATAATGGATTACTTCGCCTCTTGGAGCTTCTGCTCGTCCGATTCCTTCTCCTGCCGGGACATCGTCAACCTTCAGATCAAATGGTCCTTTTGGCATTTCTTTAAGGCATTGTCGTATAATTTTCAAAGATTCAAAACATTCAAGAAGACGAACTTTTGCTTTTGCCATAACGTCGCCCTCATCAAATTTTATAACATCCCATTTTACAAGGTCATAAGCAGCATAAGGATCGTCCCTGCGAACGTCAATAGCTAAACCTGATGCGCGGGCAGTCGGTCCGATAACGCCATAATCCATACCCTGTTGTTTCGTTAATATCCCAACATTTACAAGTCTTGCCGCGAGAACCGGGTCATCAAGAATAGCTTTTGTAAACAACATTGCTTTTTGTTCTACCAATTTTAATACTTTTTCAATTTCAGGAATATCTTCTTCTCGTATGTCTTTTCTAACTCCACCGACTTTCATCATCCCGTAATGATTTCTGTTGCCCGTAATTTTCTCAAACAAATCAAGAATAGGTTCACGATATTTCCAGAACCACATCCATACGGTATTGTATCCGAGAAAATGACCTGCAAGTCCGCACCATAAAAAGTGTGAATGAAGTCTTTCTAATTCTGCGATTACAGTTCGTATATATTTAGCGCGAATAGGAATATCAACGTTATTGATGTCTTCTATTGCCTGAACTCCTGCGAGTGGATGCGAGTTTGAACATATCCCGCATATCCTTTCGACAAGAAACGGAACCTGGTCGTAAGTTTTTTGTTCTGCAAGCCATTCGTGCCCGCGATGATTGTAGCCGAGATTTATTTCAAGACCTACGACTTTTTCGCCTTCAACCTCGAGCTTGAATAACTCAGGCTCTTCCTGTAAAGGATGGTACGGTCCTATCGGTATGATTGTTTTCATTTATATTTTTTAAGCGGATGTTTATTATCCCACTGGAAATCTGCATCCGTAAGCAACGGTTTTAAGTTTGGATGTCCTTCGAATTGTATGCCAAGCAATTCATGCATTTCCCTTTCTATCCATTCGGTAGCGGGTAAGAAGTTTGCAAACGAGTCAATTTTTGGGTCATCCTTTGGTATATGAACTCTTATTGAATATACAACTCCTGTGCTATCTAAAGAAAAATGATAAAGAATTTCAAATCCTTTTCTCGTATCTATTCCCGTAGCAATGGAGAATCTCATGCCTTCATCTTTGAAGAAATATTCGGCAAGTTCTTTTGCCCGTTCTCTATTGATTTCAATATAAATCCGCTTGGGGGAATTTTCTTTTATTTTTACGCCGTCAAACCTACTTTTAACCTTTCCTATTATTTCATCCATTATGGCAGATAATCCACTAAAAATCCATTCTGTCAATAAATTTTTTAAGACAATATTCAATATTATACCAACTTGCTAATCCGCCTTAGGTGGATTAGCTTAGTTGGTGTTATACCAATAAGCCTATAATTTATGTATTTATTTTTACCATTTTGATAGCGATTTGGTATAAATATACTTCTTGGAATTTTAATGAATTATAAAGGGTTATTGCAAAACTTTTCTGTTATTTTTTTTTAACTTTATTCGCTTCTGCGTAGATGGTTTTCAAGGGGACATTAAGTTTCTCTGCAATTATTTTACAGGATTCGTATTCCGGGGAGATATTTTTAATGATATTCCCGAGTTTGCCAATCTTGAATTTAATTTTTCCGTATTTCGTATTTATGGTTTGTTCTTCTCTTTGTAGTTTAAATCTTGAAGTTGTATAAGTTCTTACGCCAAGGGTAGTTGTTTCCGCAAAGAGTATTTCTAATACGTTATGTAAATTTTTTTCTTCCGTGATAACGCTTATCATAGTTCCCGGTCTGTTTTTTTTCATCTGTATGGGAGTAAGATAAACATCCAGAGCTTCAGCTTTAAACAATTTTGTAACAACATACTCATATAGTTCAGGATTCATATTATCAACGTTTGTTTCCGTGACAATAACGGTATCTTTCGTGTATTTTTCCTTTTTAGTCCCGATATAAACTCTTAACAAGTTGGGTATTTCAAGTTCTTGTTTGCCTGCACCGTATCCTATACTATTTATGTGCATTTCTGGAAGGTTGCCAAAAGTTTTGACTATTGTTGTAATAATAGCAGCGCCTGTTGGCGTGATTAATTCCGCAGAAATGTTGTTCCCGTAAAGAGGGGTATTTTTTAAGAGTTCTATTGTTGCAGGTGCAGGGACCGGTAATATCCCGTGCGCGCATTTTATATACCCTCTTGTTATTGGTAGGGGAGAAGAGTAAACCGCATCTATTTTTAGCAAGTTTAATCCGATTACAGCGCCCGTAATATCAATAATGGTATCAATACTACCGAGTTCGTGCAAATGAACTTTTTTTGAAGATTTGTGGAATGCCCCGTTATGAATAGTTTGCTCTGCTTCAGTTAGTCTGGAAAATATTTTTTGGGAAACGGATTTAATATCGGGGGAGAGTTTACTGGTGCCGATTATTTTAAGTATTTCTTCGGGGGTGTATGATTTGTCTTTTTCAGGCGATGTTATGTTTATGCTTGTTCCACTTATTCCGTTACGGGTAGTTTTGGAGTGAGTAACGGAGTGTTTGATATTTAATTTAGTAAGTTCGTGTTTTAGTTTCTTGAAATCCAATCCTGCGTCTAAAAGCGAGCCAAGAATCATATCCCCGCTTATTCCCGAAAAACAGTCAAAATAAGCTATTTTCATTTGTTCTTTTTATTCATTAGTCCGGCGAGATACCCTGCGCCAAAACCGTTATCAATGTTTACGACGGAAACTCCCGGCGCGCAGCAATTAAGCATAGTTAGTAATGGGGCCAGGCCGCCAAAACTCGCTCCGTAACCTATACTTGTAGGGACTGCTATAACCGGGACATCAACGAGTCCCCCGACTATGCTTGCCAGTGCGCCTTCCATACCGGCTATGGCGACGATAACGTTTGCATTGAACAATTTATCTTTTATACTGAATAATCTGTGAATACCTGCTACTCCAACGTCATAAGCTTTATTAACTTTATTGCCCATCAATTCGGCAATGACTACTGCTTCTTCTGCCACGGGAATATCGGATGTGCCTGCAGTTATTACAAGAATGTTGCCTGTTTTGTTTTTATTCCTGGACGGGGAAGCGATTATTCGTGCTTGTTCATACCAGACTACTTCAGGGGCGATTTTTTTAATTGCGGCGTAGATTTCTTTATTTGCTCTGCTGGCTATAATTCTATTAATCCCTGTTTTATTTGCTTTTATTTTTTTTACAATAAGGATTATTTGTTCTATTGTTTTTCCCTGGCAGAAAATTACTTCGGGCAATGATGTTCGAAGTTCGCGGTGGGTGTCGATTTTGGCTATATCAATATCCTCGTAAGGGAGTGATTTTAATTTGTCCATTGCTTTATCTATGGACAATTTGCCTGACTTTACTTCTTGAAGTAATTTCTTTAGTATATCCTGCATTTCAATGTAAAGAGTTTAATCTGCTAATATATTCCTGTCAATACAAAAAACAGCTGTTGTTTTGACGTAATAATTTTACCAGGGATCAGAGAATTTAACCGTAACGTCTTTTTTATCTTCTTCCGAAACTTTGAATAATTCTTCAGGAGTAAAGGTACAGAATTTGGCAACAAGCATATCCGGGATCTGGTTAATCCTTGTATTATAAAGGTTTACGTTTTCGTTATAGAATTCCCTTCTGTCGGCAATCTGGTTTTCCAGAGTACTTATCCTTTCGCGCAAATCGTTAAAAGTTTTATTGGCTTTAAGATCGGGGTAATTTTCGGAAACTGCAAATATGGTTTTCAACGCAGCCGAAAGTTGTCCTTCGATATTGGATTTTTCCCCGACGGTTTTTGCTTCTAAAAAAGAAGTGCGGAGAGAAGTAATTTTCGCTAATGTTTCTTTTTCGTATTTCATATATCCTTCGCAAACGCTGACAAGTTTTGGAATTTCATCGTGCCGTTGTTTCAGGAGAACGTCTATATTGCTCCAGCTTTTTTTAATGTTGTTTTTCATTGCAACAAGACCGTTATATATAACGGCGAAATAAATTGCTACTACCAAAACCAGAAAAAGTATAACAAATCCCCAAATGATAGAACTGCACATTTTTCCCTCCTTTTATTGTCGTATACGACAATTCCATAAGGGCTTTGCCCCTATGGTGTTCCGCCAAAGGCGGAACTGGTTACCCCAAAAGCGTGGGAAAATTTCTTTCCCACAATCCTTTTATATTAGTGTCCCATCCAAAACTTATTATGTTTTAATAGGGCACTCTTATGGTTTTCCCCTTGCTTTCATTAGGGATGAAAATATATTAACTAATGTTATTAAAGTTATAATTATCCCGCTAACGATATAAAAAGTTGCTTTTTTCCCTATTTGTGAGACGATAGTTTTTTCACTTTCATTGGAAAGAATAAAAGTTTTTTCTATTTCTCCTTTTGTAATAATTATATCGGACAGCCCGTTCAGGTCTTTTTTATTGGGCATATATTTGAATTCTTTGCGGATGACAGATTGTTCCGCTTTTTCTTTCATTAATATATATTCCTGTTTATCAATATCTCCATCCCGGTTAATGTCAAATTCTTTTTGTTTTTCCGGATTGTAATACCAGTCGGTAAGTTGTTTCGCCACTTTTTGCGTATAATTTTCGGAACAGTTTTTTATTTCTTTTGCCGTTCCCAAGACAAAAGCGGACTCTCCCGGAATAATAAATGACTCTGTATATTTCATCGTTCCCGAGGTTAAAATAACAGGCATAATTTTTTTCTCACTCGGACTGTAAGAAATATATCTTGGGTCTAATCTGATATCTGCTTTTGTTGGGTCAACCATAACTCTGCCGGTGTCATCATCAACATAAAAAGGCATTCCCGAGGACCCCTGGCTTATAATCTGCCAACTGCAGTCGTTATTAGACCCCCTTTTGTATTCCTGAACTATAAAAGAGTAAAAGACACATTCATTTTGGGAGTAAGGCGCGAGTAAAGGTCTATCGGTTATAGGGAAACATCTTCCCTGAATTTCTACCAATCCAATAGCAAGGGATTTGATTTTAGAAGTCGGAATGTTCTGGATAAGTCTTTTACGTTTTAGCAAAGAAAATCCATAGCAAAAAAGCCATATCCCTAAACCAAAGATTATTATGGAATTTATGGGTTGCTTGTTTCCGCCGGTAAACATATTAACCCAACCCGTGAATATAATTATTGTAATTATCGCGGGAATTATAATTAACCCATTTTTTGTGAAATTCATCTTTTATTACAAACTCTTCATCTTTTTTTTAGAGATTGTTATCCATTGATTTACAACCTCTTTATCTCTTTTGTAGAAATTGTTATCAATGGGCAAAATTCATCTTTCATTAAATACGTATTAAATAACGTTTTTGCAACTTATTTTTTAACGTTATGTTTTTTATTCTTGACAATATCATTAATTTCGTGTAAACCTACAAACTATATAAATTAAATGAAAGATATTTTAAGTAACTTAGTCCCTCTTGTCAAGAAGAGCAAACGTGTCGGCAGAGGTTTAGCGTCCGGGCACGGTAAAACGGCTTGTCGTGGAACTAAAGGACAGAGTTCTCGTTCCGGTAGCGGAGTAAGGCCGGGATTTGAAGGCGGACAGACTACATTAATAAGAAGAACCCCAAAAAGAGGTTTTTTCAATAGATGGGGAACCAATTATGAAATTGTAAATATTGGTTTATTGGAAAAATTTGCAGCTAATACAGTAATCACTCCGGAATTATTGAAAAAAGAAGGCATCTTAAAGACCAGATTACCCATTAAGATTCTTGGAGAAGGAGCGCTTACAAAAACGTTAACCGTTCATGCTCACAGGTTTAGCGCATCCGCAAAATTGAAGATAGAATCATTACAGGGGAAAATTGAATATATCGACGGAATTCCTGAACCTAAAAAAGAGAAACCTAAAAAAGAAATACCCGTTAAGGTAGTAAAAGAAAAACCCGCAGAAAAGAAACCCGAAGTTGCCAAAGAAAAGAAACAGGAAGCTCCCGTCACGGATAAAAGACCTGAAGTAAAAGAAAAAGCGGAACATCCTGTCGAAGCAAAATCTGTAAAAGAGAAACCTGCTGTTTCCGATAAGCCGGCGAAAGAAGTTGTGAAGGAAAAAGCAGAGAAAACGGAAAAAATAGAAAAAGCAAGCCACAAAGAACCGGCAAAAGAAAAAGCTGCTCCTAAAGAAAAGAAAGAAAAACCCGCCGGTAAAAAAGCAAAATCCTCAGATAAGTAATTTTGGTTGTGCCGAAGTAAACTTCAAAACTCAATAACTCAAAAAAATAATTTCACCGCAGAGACGCAGAGCACGCAGAGTCTGAATTGGAGACATGGAAAATACTTTTCTAATCTCGTGAAAATCGTGTGAAATCTCGTGGTTCCAACTTTGTGGTCCGTTTTTTTTGTGTTTAGTTAGAGTTCGTGATCCGCCTGAGGCGGAAACGTTACTCTAACTTATCCAGCTCTGCTGGGTTTAGTGCCATGTATTTCTGCAAGAAATTACTTCCCTCCCGTAGTATACCCGAGAGAAATTCCCCATGTATCGCATGGATAGCCCTGATTTGGGCCTTTCGAAATATCCAGATTAACACCATAAATTCTTATTCCGGCACCGAACGTCCAGTCTTCTCTTTTGCCGGAAATATCGGAAAAATATCCACCCCGGATTGAAAACGCATGTTTTTTGTTGGCGCTGTGCCATGTGTATTCACTACCGATGCCTTTCCATGTATTACGATAAAAATAGGTAAATCCACCCTTCGAGTCTCGATTTATACTGTCCATTTCCGACTTAAATCCGATTAAAACCTTAGTTAACTCGCCTGCAAAAATAAGACTGTTGTTTTTTGCTTGCACGGGTTCGTAAGATATTCCTAATCTCGTAGTGTAGGGAAGCGGGTCGCCTACCCCGGCTTCTATATATTTTATGGCGGGACCAATATTTTGTACGGATACTCCTATGGACACCTGTTTGCTTGGAGTATACAAACTTGAAAAATCAAACCCTATTGTGTTGCCTGAGCCACCGTATCGTATACTACCGGACTGAAGAGTGTTTATAACATCTACAGGAGCAAGGAAGCTATATATATGCTTAATGCCTAAGCCAACGCCAATTTTTTTATGTAACTTTTTAGCATAACTTATTTTAAAGGAAGTATTCCATGTTGTCCATATCCCTATTTTATTGCCATAGTCATCAGTGCCTTCAGTATTTGCAGTAGTCAAATATATAATTTGTCCCCCAAAAGCGCCTATTTTAGTTGGATGGACATAACCTAAGAAAAAATAATGTATACCGGGATAAAGTCCGGGAAGTAAATTAAAATGCGCAAACTGAACATCGGAATATTTTTGGAAAGCCATACCTGCATCGTTATAGTAGGTAGCCATCGCATTGTTTGCAATGGCGGCAAAAGTTTCTCCCATTGCGCTTTGCCTTGTCCCGCCGGGGTATATAAGAAGAAAAGGAGCTCCAGATTCGGAAGAAGCCATAACAGTCGTGGAACAAAGTTGGTAAAAAAGGACTATCCCCGCAAAAATTATTCCGTTTCTTTTCATTTTTTCTCCCCCAAGTTTCTTGTTTTAATCCGTGTAAATCCGTTTACAAGCCCTTAAGCCATTTAGGGCTTGTTATCCAGCTTAGCTGGGGTCCGTTATCCGTGGTAAGAAGCTCTTGGGCGATGTCCTTAGAGATTCCTATCCAGCTCTGCTGGGCTAAAATCTTTTCTGTTTGCAGTTAATCTCTTCAACTTCAATCCAATTATTATTCTACTCTTTTTTCGATGTATTTTTTCACTGCTTCCATGAAGCCGATGAACAAAGGAGCCGGGTTGAGGAATCTTGAGCGGAACTCCGGATGCGCTTGAGTCCCTACAAAAAACGGATGTTTCGGTAATTCGATGAATTCTACGAGTTTTGTCCCGTCCTGTCTCTGGTGATATCCCGAGAATACGAGACCTGCTTTTTCAAGTATTTCGTGGAACTTGGGAGATATTTCATACCTGTGGCGGTGTCTTTCTATTACGTATTCAAAGTTTTTAACTTCCCCGAGTGATTCTTCGGAAAGTTTTTGTTTCATATCTTCAACTATACGATTTTCTTTCCGGTAAAGTTTATAAACAAAAGTGTCGGGCTTGATAACTGCGGCATAAGCGCCGAGTCTCATTGTCCCGCCGTAAGAAGATTTAGCGAGTAATTCTTTTTGTGTGGGTAACAAATCTACTACGGGATAAGGAGTTTTCGGATTTATTTCAATGCTGTGCGCATCTTTCAGCCCGGCAACGTTTCTTGCATATTCTACGACGGCAAGTTGTGCTCCGAGACATAATCCAAGAAACGGAGTCCCCGTTTCCCTTGCATATTTTATTGCGGAAATTTTACCTTCAATCCCCGTTGCCCCGAAACCGCCCGGTATTATTAACCCGTCATAATTTTTAAGAACTTCTGCAGGGTCTTTATCTTCAAGAGTCTTGGAATCAACCCAGTCTATTTTCGCCTTAAGCCCAACCCTTGCGCCGCTGTGCTCGAGCGCTTCGTTTATTGATACGTACGCGTCTTTAAAAGTGAAAGCTCCTATGTCTACATATTTCCCGACCATTGCAATTCTTACAATTTCGGAAGCTTTTAGTCTATTAAGGGCAATTTCCCATTCTTTCCAATCGGGTTTCTTCTTGGGTTGCAAATTAAGTTTTGAAAGTATTTTTAGGCCAAGTTGTTCGCGTTCAAAATTTATAGGCACTTCGTAAAGGATTTTTATGTCAGGAGCTGAAATAACTAATTCCCGTTGTATATTAGCATAAGTTTCTATTTTTTTCTTCCTCACATCATCAAGAGGTTCTTTGCCACGGCATAAAATTATATCCGGCATTATTCCCTGTTCCTGGAGTAACTTAATCGCCTGCTGGGTCGGCTTTGTTTTCATTTCTCCGATGTGTGTCGGAATGGGCAAATAAGTAATAAGAACGTAAACTACGTTTTCTTTGCCTAATTCCCTTTCCATACTTTTAGCCGTAAAAAGGAATGGCACATTCTCGTAGTCGCCGATGGTACCGCCGATTTCTATGAGTGTAATGTCGTAATCTTGTGATGCTTTTTTTATTCTGTTTTTTATTTCTTCTGGAACGTGAGGTATGAACTGGACTGTTTCGCCAAGATATTCCCCGTTTCGTTCACGGTCTATGATTGCTTTATACACCTGTCCCGTTGTGATGTTGTTGGATTTCGGGATGTCGATACCGAGAAATCTTTCATAACTTCCGAGGTCCTGGTCTATTTCGCCGCCGTCGTTTGTAACCCAGACTTCCCCGTGTTCCGTTGGTCTGAGCGTTCCCGCGTCGAAGTTTATGTAAGGGTCTATTTTTATCGCGGTAACTTTATAACCGTATTCGGAAAGAATTTTGCCGATACTTGCCGTTGCAATGCCCTTGCCAACGCCCGATAAAACTCCTCCGCTTACGATTATGTATTTTGCCATTTTTGAAATTAATGTTTAAGATATGTTGAGAGAATGAAATTGTCAACCTACAATTTTTTTTATTTTTAATTTTTTATTAATAAGGGCAAATTAATGTAAAAGTTAGTTGACAAGATAATGTATAAAGTATCATATATATAATTGGTATATTATTAATTAAAGTAGTCAGGAGGTTCTATGAAAAAAATGACATTTATAATATGTGGTATGATTTTATTTTCGACGCAAGTTTTTGCTTTGCCTAATCTTGCTACGAAAACTATTGTGGGTTGGAGTGCTCCGCTGGTCTGTTCTATTGATCAGGATGTGATTTCCGAGGATACATTATATACCAGCAGCCCATATTATTACAGCTGGGCAATTATTAATAACGGAGACCAGAACGTTACGTCCGGTTTTTATGTCAGGATAATGAAAGACGATTCCATTATTAAATCCTATCGTCTTACGACCCTTGCAGCGGGCGATTCTATCAATGTTAAATGCTTGCAGAGCACGATTTCTGTCCCCGGTACGTATACTATGAAACTTGTAGTCGACGCAAATAATGAAATCACGGAGTCTTCGGAAACGGATAACGAATATTCTCATAATTATTATTGGGTAACAGGCGCTCTGCCGGATATAGCTGTAACACCGGACGCATTGACTTATTATTACCATATCCCCGATTATAAATACTCAAACTGTTCGTGGACATCAAACGAAGTAATCGTAGACATAGATGTCCCTGCTTTTGACGTAAAAGAAGTTAGCAATGGCGTTCAGGTAAGCATAAACGGTTTTGAACAAACGAACGAGCCCGGTAAACCGGCATTGCCATTCCAAACCGTAACTCTTGCTGTCCCGCCGAATGCCGTAGTTGAAGGCGTTGAAGTGCTCGGGAATAGCGTAATTCTTCCGGGAAACTATAATGTTGCTCCTGCGCCGGTCGTTTTCCCTTTAATGGATAATAAAAAATTAATCAATTTTTGTTTTGAAGAGTATAATAAAAATAAACAAACAACTTATTCACTAAATGCGCAATACCCTGCAGCAAAGGGCGAACTCCTGTCATCCGGCGGGTTAAGAAAATATAACCTTGCAACGGTAGCCGTTTATCCGTTTCAGTATAATGCTGTAACAGGGAAATTAAGTTACGCGTCTCACTTGCAGGTTAAAGTAAAATACAGGGCGGATGCGGATAAAGAAGCCGAATACAAAAGACTGGCGTCGGATAATATGGCGGAAGATGAAGCTTCCGCTATGATTTACAACTGGAATGAAGCAAGACAATGGTACACTTATAAAGGCGAAAGCAAAGCTCCGACTTACGATTACGTTATTATAACTACAAATGCATTAAAATCGGCGTGTGCAACGCTTGCGGGTTGGAAAACAGGTTTGGGGTATAAAGTAGCCATAGTAACGACGGATTCCATAAACGGCGCTTATTCCGGGGTTGATATCCAGCAAAAGATAAGAAACTTTTTAAGAGATAAGTATCCTGTAGCCCAGTGGGGAATAAAATACGTTTTGATAGTAGGCACTAATATGGATATCCCTATGCGGACTGCCTGTCTATTCAGCAATAATCCGTATCCTTCAGGGATGGACTCGCTTCAACATCCGATACCGACAGACTTATATTATGCCGAACTTACGAACCCTGACAATACTTCATGGAACAAAGACGGGGATGCTTATTTCGGAGAAATGTTAACTTCCACAGGAAATCCGGGTGGAAATGACGTCATTGATTACGTATCCGATGTGTATGTTGGTAGAATCCCCTGGAGTGATGCGGCCGTAATTCAACATATAACTCAAAAAATAATTAATTTTGAAAGGGATACTACGCTGTCGTATAAAAAGAAATCGGTTCTTGCCGCGGCAATGTTGTATTTCCAGAACGAAAACAACTCGGGCAGGATCACTATAGATGGAGCGGATATAATGGAATTGCTCCTCGATAACTCTATAGTAAACTCTTCAATGGCTGTTACTTTATATGAGAAAGAGGGACGCATACAAAGCCCTTATGCCTGCGATGCCCCGCTTTCGCACACCAATATGGTAAGTAATTTGAACGGCACAGGTATTTTTGCCGAATTTAGTCACGGGTCTTTTCAGGGATTTGCGCGTAAAGTCTGGGCTACCGACGACGGCGATGGTGTTCCCGAAGATGCCGAAATGACATGGCCATCATTGTTAGAAGTTTCCGATGTCGAAGAACTTGATGATAATAGACCGTCTGTGGCTTTCATTAATTCCTGTTTATGCGGATTCCCGGAAATAGAATGGAATCTGGGCGCAGGATTGTTAAATAAAGGATGTGTTAGTGTTTGCGTGGCAAGTCGCTCTGCATGGACCGGAAGCGAGAATATGATGTATTACTTTTTTAAGAAATTGCTTTCCGATACAAGCGTTTCCAAATGTAAAGTAGGCGCTGCTTTTGCCATTGCAAAAGTAAGTTATGCGGCATTGGGATTGTCAAGATATCCATGGATTAATTTGCTGACTATTAACCTATACGGCGACCCTTCCTTGTACCATTTTGGATACAAAACTACTCCCTGCAAAGACGGAACTATATGGATATGCAATAAAGGCGGAAAACCCGATGACCTTGAGGTAAGCGACATTACTTATACCGCATCCTGGATTGCCGGCCTTTCCACAAAAACTATGTCACTTGCGCCGGGTGAATCCGCATCCATTTCAATAACCGTTCAGCCTGCAGGACTCCCAGTGGGCGTATATAAAGATACTTTGCGTATATCCTCCAATGACCCCGACGAAAGTATATACAAAGAACCCGTGATACTGACCGTTTCTACCGAAGGTGTCGCAGAAATAAATTCTCCCGTGTCTAACGTGTCCCTCAACTTAAACGCTTACCCGAACCCGTTTATCAAGTCAACACTCGTATCTTACCAATTGTTCGCAAAGAGCAAAGTCTCGTTGAAACTCTTTGATGTATCCGGACGCGAGATAAAAACACTCATAAACGAAACTCAAGCCCCGGGACAATATAAAAAAGAAATTACAGGTTTGAAAACAGGCGTCTATTTCGTAAAACTGTCTACAGGAAAATACGACAAGACCGCCAAATTAATTATTATAAAATAAGGATATTAAATAAAAGTAGAATATATAAATATAGAAACCAAATCTCCTTTGGGAAGCCCCAAGCGGATACGGGAAATATTTAAACGGTAAAGTGCCGATAATATGGACATCAAAAATAAGGCGGAACAACTAAGAGAAAAAATAAATTCTCACAGCTACAGATACTACGTCCTGAACGCCCCCATCATTTCCGATTACGAATATGACCGGCTATTCGATGAATTAAAATCTCTCGAAACGCAATACCCCGAATTGATAACTCCCGATTCTCCCACTCAAAGAGTCGGCAACGAACTCACGGGCGGATTTCGCGAAGTCGCGCATTCCTTTCCTATGCTCAGTCTCGAAAATACTTACTCAAACGAAGAAATTTACGAATTTGATAAACGCGTAAAAAAAGAAGTGGAAGACTCCCCCGAATACGTCGTGGAATTAAAAATCGACGGCACGGCAGTTGCTTTAATTTACCGTAACGGCAAGCTTTTCCGGGGCTCGACAAGAGGCAACGGAACAACGGGCGACGACATAACCCATAACGTGCGCACGATAAAATCCGTTCCCCTCGCTTTACAAAAAACAAATGATGAATCCCTTCTAAACATTGAAGCAAGGGGAGAAGTCTTCCTTCCGAAAAAAAGTTTTGCCCAATGCAACGTCGAGCGGGAAAAAGCCGGCGAACCGCTTTTCGCGAACCCGCGCAACGCCGCCGCGGGTAGTCTAAAAAACCTTAATCCCGAAATAACTTCAAAAAGAGGACTGGATATTTTTATCCATACGTCCCCATATCCCATAAAAGAAACCCACTACGAAGCCCTAAAAACACTCGAAAAACTCGGTTTCAAAATTAATCCCGAAACTAAAGTATGCAAAAACATCGAAGAAGTAATAGATTTCTGTAACTCCTGGGAAGACCGCCGCAAAGATTTGCCTTACGAAGTAGACGGTATGGTCATAAAAGTAAATAGTTTTGATATGCAACAGAAACTCGGCGCAACCGGCAAAAACCCGAAATGGGCAATCGCCTACAAGTTTCCTGCAACCGAAATCACGACAATTCTCGAAGATATACTTTTGCAGGTCGGCAGGACGGGCATCATTACTCCCGTCGCGAAGTTAAAGCCGATTCTCCTTGCAGGCTCAACGATTGCAAGAGCTACCCTTCATAATGCGGATGAGATTTCCAGAAAAGACATAAGAATAGGAGATACCGTTTTCATAAAAAAAGGCGGTGAAGTAATTCCCGAAGTCGTAAAACCCGTAACCGAAACCAGAACGGGCAAAGAAAAGATATTCAAAATGCCGGATAATTGTCCCGTTTGCAAAGAAAAACTCGTAAAATACGAAAACGAAGTCGCGTGGAGATGCGAAAACCTCCAGTGTCCCGCGCAGACCCAGCGAAGAATAGAATATTTCGTTTCCAAAAATGCAATGAACATTGAAGACCTCGGCGAGAAAGTCGTTTCCAGACTTATGGATGCAGGCTTTATTAAAACTGCAGTTGATATTTACAAACTAAAAGACAGGCGCGCAGAACTCATAGAACTTGACCGTATGGGCGAAAAGTCCGTGGATAACATGCTCGCTGAAATAGAAAAATCCAAAAACATAGAACTCGAGCACCTGATTTTTGCTCTCGGTATAAGACATATCGGCGTGCATACGGCAAAACTTCTGGCAAAAAGTTTCACAGGTATAGACGAATTAAAGTCTGCCACGTCGGAAGAATTGACCGCAATCAGGGAAATAGGGGAGATAGTCGCGAAAGCAATAATTGATTTTTTTAAGTCCGAAGAGCATTGTACAATGATAGAAGCTCTTCGTAAAGCAGGCGTAAAGCTTTCCCGCGAAGGAAAAATTTCCATCGGAGAGAAGTTTACAGGAAAAACTTTTGTTTTAACGGGGACGCTGGCGGGGTTTACGAGGGATGAAGTCACGGAAATCATAGAAAAGGAAGGCGGCAGGGTAAGTTCATCCGTGTCGGCAAAAACGGATTTTGTGCTGGCGGGAGAAGCAACGGGAAGCAAGTACGACAAAGCAAAAAAATTAGGCGTAAAAATCATAACAGAAGATCAATTCAGGGAAATATTAAACAGATAGTTTGAATGTTTGAGTGTTTGAGGGTTGAACGTAAAAAGAACAACAAATAACAGAATAAAGAGAATTTAGCCACGGATAACAGACACGGATTTTCACGGATTAAAAAAAGGATAGGATATGTTAAGAAAAATGGAAATTAGTTACTATTTTTCTATTTTCTTTTTTCGTGTTAATTCGCGTCCATTCGTGGATAAAACTTTCTCCGTTTTCTGTTCTCTGTGTCCTCTGTTCTTTTTCTGTGCTATCCCATGTTGTCATTCTGAGTCGAAGACGAAGAATCTATCTTTGTCTCTTGTTGTCTTTTTTCTCTCTGTGTTCTCTGTGGTTGAATTTTTGTGTTTTAGTGCTTTTGTGGCAAGTTAGTAGGTGTTATGGATATTCTTAATATTTGGTCGAATCTTGCGAAGTCTCTTCCTGACTTCGAGCAGCGCTCAGACCAGATGACTATGTCCAACGCTATCGGCGAGATTTTACTCACGAAAGAACACCTCATCTGCGAAGCCGGAACGGGTATCGGAAAGTCCTTCGCCTACCTTCTACCCATTATTAACTTCATCAAAAACTCAAATCCCTCCCAAAACAAAACCGGCGAACAACACAGCAGACTCGTCGTTTCCACTTACACAAAAACTTTACAGCAGCAGTTAATGGAAAAAGACATTCCTCTTCTCCGCTCTGCAGGACTCGAGTTCAACGCGACTTTAGCACTGGGCTCGGCAAATTATCTCTGCCTTCGCAGAAAAGATAAACTTGTAATCGAAAAAATGCAGCTCTTGTTTCCCCGCGAGAAAAACGAAACCGACCGTCTTATCCAATGGTCTGCCAAAACCGAAACCGGTCTGAGAAGCGAATTCGAAAAAGAAGGCGTCAGCGATATATTTAATGAATTCTCAAGAGACCCGGATTTATGTATCGGACAGAAATGCAGTTACTTCAATCGCTGTTTCTACAAGAAAGCCCGCGAAAACCTTAAAAAAGCGGACGTCATCCTTGTCAATCATTGGTTGTTTTTTGCGGACGTCGCAAGCGGACGAAAAATCCTTCCCGAGTATGACGTTCTCGTTTTCGATGAAGCTCACGAACTTGAAGACGTGGCGACTTCCTTTGCGGGGATTGACATATCAAACTACAGCATAGATTATTTTTTAAGAGTCATAAAAAGGGAAATCGGAAAAGTCCCCGAGTTTACAGAAATCGTGAGAAGCGTTTCGGGAGCGTCAACGGATTTCTTTAATATGATAAAGAACGTCGCAGGCAAAAACAAAACCTTCCGCGTGATTGACAAAATCGGGAGCGAGTTCCCGACCGAGTTCGATACCATCAGAAAAGCCTTAAAAGAAATAAGAAAAAGAACCGATGACCCCGAAAGAATGGTCCAACTTGAAAAATATATCACCAAATGCAGCAACATCAGGGCGACGCTCAATTCTTTTCTCGAGCAAAAAGAACCCGATACCGTTCACTGGATAGAATCTTCGCAATACCGTGACGCGCGAAAACCCCGCATTGCTATCAGAAGCGCCCCGATAAGCGTTGCTTTGTGGATGCAGAAAAACGTTTTTAGTCACGATATTCCGATAGTGCTCACTTCGGCGACTTTAACCGTGGACAAAAAATTCGACTTCGTCGCAGACAGAATCGGGATGACACCCCGGAAAGAGTTGTTATTGGCGTCGTCGTTTGACTATAAGGACAATGTAATCCTGTATATCCCTGCGAAAGGAGTCTTGCCGAAAGACCTTAAATACACGGAGTTTATTGCCAAACAGGTGGAGGCGCTGGTAAAAACGACTTCGCAGACCGGCGGAACGCTTGTTTTATTTACGAGTTTCAAACTGATGAACGGTGTGTATAGTATGTTAAACGGCAAACTAAGTGTTCCCTGTTTCAAGCAGGACGAGTTCGGAAAGAACGAGTTGTTGCGGAGGTTCAAGGAAAAACCTTCGGTTTTGTTTGGAGTTTCGAGTTTCTGGCAGGGAATAGACATCCCGGGAAAAGCTTTAAGCACGGTGATTATCACGAAGTTGCCGTTTGAAGTTCCGGATTCTCCGATAACCGAATCAAGGGCAGAGAAGATAACCGAGGACGGCGGTATCCCGTTTATCGAGTACCAGCTACCTCAAGCCGTGATGCAGTTGAAGCAAGGGTTTGGAAGGCTCATCAGGAGAAAAGAGGATTTTGGAATCGTCGCCATACTTGATATGAGGATAGTGAACAAGGAATACGGCAGGACGTTTATCGCCTCGCTCCCGATGCACAAAAGGGTCCGCGACATCAAACCCGTAGAGAAATTCTTCAAAGATAAAAAAGCGTTAATTCAGGTAATTAAGCAGCAATAACTGTAAAAACTGTAATAGATAGTAATTGGGTAATTGTTTGTTAAGTTAGACTTTGCCACGCAGGGGCATTAGTCTAACTTATCCAGCTCAGCTGGGCTAATTTTTCAGTTCTCTTTTTAGTGTGATTTTGTGCTTTCGTGTTTTTGTGGCAGGTTTTTGTTCTGTGAAATTTTTCCTTTCTCTAGACTGTCTACCGACCACTGACCACTGTCCACTATCTTTCCGCGCTTACTTATGGAACTTCAGCGCGAAAGAGTTCCGTATTACTTAACTCTTTTGCCTGTTTTTATAATTCTTGAAGCGAAAGGATTCCCAATCACGAAATCTTTGCTAAGAAAAGGATGTGGCTCAATAGAAATATTAATTTTTCTTCTTAATTTCATTAATAATAACTGTGCTTCCATAGAATCTTTTTTGAAATCATCCGAAACTATTGCCAAATCTATATCACTGTTTTTATTAAAATTTCCCTTAATATAAGAACCAAACAAATACGCCGCTATAACTTTTATTTTATTCTCTTCCAACACTTTTAAGTAGCTCTGAATTATTCTGCTAATTTCTTTTTTACCCATACTCTAAACTCCCTTATTTTTTTAATATTAGTTTCTGTATATTCTTTAGTGCATTTTTTATAGAACTCCAATTTATAATCCGTATACCTTGTCCGGATATTAAATGTGGTTACTAAGTCTAATAAATCCTTTTGTTTTTCTGACAAAGTTAAATGAGCTTTATCCGCAATTTGTAATAAATCGTGAGTGAACGGAGACTCTGCTGATATCATTTTTACATAATAAGCTTTCAATAATTTTTCAACAACTAAATGTCCTACAAACAATGCCCAGTGATAATCCTTAGTCTTAAAAAGGTTTTCCATTGTTGAAAAATCTTTGTCCGAAGTTTTAATCCAATATTCTATCAATCCTTTCCGTGTCATAGATAACCTTTTCCAATCCAATTAAAAACTTATTCTGTAATAATGCTTTTAAAAGCTTATTTGTCAAATATTTTGTTAAGCAAAAAGAAAATAGAATTTCTGCCCTCTGTTTCAATCTTGTGTTAATCATGTCAAAATCGCGTGGTTACTGTTTTTATTCTGTTATCTTGTTGGTTGTTATTTTTTAATCGTGTGTAAATCGTGTGAAATCTCTTGGTTACTTGGAGTTTTCTACGTTAGTAGGATTACTCCAAGTTATCCAGTATAGATGGGTTTAATTCTGTTCTTTTTCTGTTCCGTACTTACTTATGGAACTTCAGCGCGAAGGAGGATTTTTCTGATTTTGAAATAGAATTCATTTCACAATCCACTACCCCGATTACTTTTCCTTCCATATTTAATAACGGAGCGCCGGTGCTTTCTTCGGAAACTACCCCGCTGAACTCAATGTATTTCTTTCCTTGAAAATCCTTGAAACCTACTATCACCCCTTCAGATGCGGTTTGCCCATTCCCACGCATCCCAATCGCCACGACTTTGTCCCCGATAGTCGGAATATAAGTAAAATCAAACCTCACAGAAGTGCCCCATTTCCCGGGTAACTGCAAAACCGATATGCCGTTGCGTAAATAGGGATTAATTACCCGCGCAGTTAAAAACTTTCCTTTTGTATCACCCTCGTAAACCCTAATCTTTGAAGCGCCACGTATAAGGTAGGCAGAAGTCGCAAGCCCTCCAATATCGTCTATGAAAAAACCGCTCCCCTGTTTGATTTTCTTCCCTTCGGAATCACATATAACTACCGTTACTACGCATGATTTTGTTTGATGCACGAGTACCTTGCTCCCATACCACGCACACGAAAAACTTATCATACATACGAACGCTAATAGAAAGGGGAAAAGTTTCTTCATTTGTTGTAATGGAGTGTATAGGGCGTAAACGGATAGTCAATTAAAAAATCAAACAGAAGAAATAAGAGTTGAGTTAGTTGAGTGAGGTGAGTTAGTTAAGTTAGGGAAAAAATATTTTACCCACTTACCTCACTCTACTTACTTCCCTTACTTAACTAATTACTTGTCTACTTCACCACTATTACTTTCTTTGTCAACTCACGTGTCCCGGCCACAAGATTACAGAAATATATCCCCGCGGGAACTTTCTTTCCCCGTAAATCTTTCTTGTTCCAGGCTACCTTATAAATACCTGCTTCCTGTTTTCCGTTTACTAACGTTGTCACCAAATTCCCGCAACAGTCATAAATCTTCAATAAACACCTGCCCGTACAGTCCAACGAATAAGAAATGTTTATATCGTTATCCGAAACTACCGAAAGACTAAACCCGGAATTTGATTTTGATTCTTCCGCTCCCTGCCCGAGTGATATACTTTTATATGCGCTGTTGTTACCTTCATTGGTTTCCGTAAACTTGCTTCCCGGGTCAATTTTTACCCATATATCATGACTGCCAGGTTCTTTTCCCGTCGTGTTCCACGAAAATACGGCGTTCTCGGTGCCGTTGTAGTTGATTATTGCGTCAACCTTATCCGTGCCGATTAAAGTCCCTCCCGAAGAAGGATTCCCGTCCCAGAACTCAACGATTACCGGGAACGCATGAGTCTTTTGCAGTTCGTGAATTACTGCAGTAATCTGTACTATGTTGCCAACGTCGGGGTTTCCGGGAGTAAAAGAAATATCCGAAACCGCCGCAGTAAGGTCATAAACGATGCTTCTTTTTCCGAAATCGTGCGTGAACATCTTTCCGTAAGGTCCCCCGTCAACAATCCCGATTCCGTGTTCAGTGTAGTTTGCGCTGAAAATGTTGTTTCTGTGACCGGTGGAAGTTAACCACGCCTGGAACGCTCCTTCAACCGTCGAATTTCCGGCAATGTTTTCTCCGATTCCGCCGCCGGCGTCCGGAGTGTATGCAAATCTATTCATAATACGAACGCGACAGGATTCATACATAACCGTCCCGCCTGCGCGATAAGAATCATGTTTGAAGTATCCGCTGTCTATCATTTCCTGGGAATGAAAAATACTCGCTTCCCATAATTTTATATTTGCCTTTAACGGCGCGACCACCGGGTAAGACCCCCATCCGACACTTGATGGGTTTTGCCTTGCGGCGTTTACAAGACTGTCCAACTTTATCTCGTCAGCAGTCGGAATGACAGATGCTTTGTCGTCTAATGCGCAAGTAGAAGAGTTATTCGTTGCCATAGGTCCAGTGGAAAATGCTTTTCCGATGTTGGAACCCGTAGCGAATAAAAGAGATGCGCCCAAAACCAAACATACACTCAAAAAATATTTTTTCATTTTGTCTCCTTTTTCAAATTTAATAATAATATTATGTGAGTCTTTTTGGATTAATTGTCAAGTGCTTTTAAGAAAATCTTCGGTCCGGGCGGAAGATACTTAAAAATGGCGGGAAATTAAAGAAAAGTTGGCGGATAATTTTTACAAAACAAAAAGTCCAGCGGAGCAGGATAATTTAGAGCCCCGCTAGAGGGATAGCGACCTCTAAGTCCCGATAAATCGGGACAAGAGTCTGCTATAATGCAACTAAGGCGAAAACTCTAAGTAATCGCAGAGCACGCAGAGAAAATAAGAAAAAGAAAAGAAAATCAAACCACAGTCAACTATTAAAATTAAAGAATAAAGACAAACAGACGACAGAAGCGAGAGCACAGAGGAAAAAAAAGAGGGAACAGATTAAAAACCAAATAAACCTAGAAATGTCTAAGTATTCGATGTTTTTAGCTCTAAACTTATCCAGTGAAATTTTAGTTTTTAGGGGATTAGTAGAAGCTCTTTGCTATAGCCATTAGAGAGTCTTATTCCCCCCTTGGATATTCAGTTCTATGGGCTCAACCCGGCTTTTGTTCTGTTCTCTGTGTACTCTGCTCTTTTCACTCTGTGTCCTCTATGTCTATTATCTATTATTTTTCAACTCTATTGTTTATTTTTAGTTTTTTGTTCTCTGTGATCTCTGTGGTTGATCTTTCTGTTTTTGTTCATTCGCGTCCATTCGTGGATAAAATTCTGTTCTTTTTTGTAGTTCGTTTTCAACTCAAAGACTTTCTGTTATCCGTGTTCATCCGTGAAAATCCGTGGCTAATTTTTTTCTATTCTGTTGCCTGTTTTTTTATCCTCAAAATATTTTTTTCATAAACATCATTTTTCCACTTGACAAACAGTATTTATTATAGCACTTATAGTGTATAAGTGGTGAAAAGTGGTTTAAAGTGGAGGAAGAGTGTATAGAGGCAAGTACGAATATAACCTGGGCGATAAGGGGAGATTGTTTATCCCTGCTGACTTTAGGAGAGGTTTATCATCAAAAGCCAAAGGGAGCTTTGTGGTGACCAAGTGGTTTGATAAGTGTCTTGTCCTCTATCCCCTTGATGAATGGCTTAAAGTCGAGTCAAAACTTCGTCAGTATCCTACGAGTGATGCAATGACCCGACGTGGCGTGAGATGGTTTACCGCAAATGCCCGCGAGGTAAAACTCGATTCCCAGGGCAGAATTATGGTTCCGAAATATCTGTTGGAATTCGCCGGAATCAATAAAGAAGTGACTATTATCGGAGTAATTAACAGGATAGAAATTTGGGACACTAAAGTTTATGAATCGGAAGGTGAGGCGGAACCAACATACATAAAGGGACTGCCGGATTTGAATTTGTAGTTTGCTCTTTTTATCCGAATAAGGAACAAAAAAAGCAGAGAAATCTGCCATAAAAACACGAAAAAGCATGAAACTGGAAACGGATAAGTCTAACCACAGAGGACACTGAGAAAAAGAAACGGGAAGGTTTATAGCCACGGATAACAGACCTGGATTTACACGGATACTGAGAACAGAAAAGGATTTAGAGTTGAAAACTAACAGATAGAGGACACAGAGGGAAAGATAAGGCAAAAAGTTTTTAGTTTGATAAATATGGATGAAAAAACATTAAAACCAGGAACGCATATACCTGTTCTTGAAAAGGAAGTAGTTGCGTTTTTAAGACCCAAAACCGGGGGAGTTTATGTTGATTGCACTCTCGGGTTGGGCGGACATACTCTTGCATTGTTTAATGCTTGCAAGGATATAAAAATATATGCCATTGACGCCGATTGCGAGTCAATGGAACTGGCAAAAAAAAATCTAACATCATTTAACTCCAATATAAATTTCTTATGGTCGAACTTCAAGGAAATAGGCAGTATTATTCCTGAAAAAGTAGACGGTATCCTTTTTGACCTTGGACTTTCCAGTTTTCATATAGATACTCCGGACCGCGGTTTCAGCCACAGGTTCGACTCTCCCATAGATATGCGTTTTAACCGTGAAAGCGGACTCCCCTGCTATAAAATGCTGGAAAAACTCAAAGTCGATGACCTCGAATTTATTCTCAAAGAATACGGCGAAGAATACCTCGCGCGCCGTATCGCAAGACTTGTCATAGAAAGTAAACCCAAAACTACGATGGAACTCAGGGATATTATTGCAAACATTACCCCGTGGAAAGGCAGAAGTAAAACACTCGGAAGAGTTTTCCAGGCTTTGAGAATATTTATGAATGACGAACTTAATTCCCTTTCCAAGGGGATTGAAGATGCAACAAAATTGCTGAAACCAAGAGGCAGAATCTGTACCATTGCGTATCATTCACTCGAAGACCGCATCATAAAAAGATACTTCAGGACTTCACAGGAACTGAGAGAAGTTACGCATAGGGCCGTCGTGCCTACGGATTTTGAAATCGAAAATAATCACCGCGCAAGAAGCGCAAAAATGAGATGCGCGGAACGAATCGAAGAAGGCGAAAAAGAAAGACTCAGAGAAAAAGGAATGCGAGAACGAAGAAAGGATAGAGACGGAGGCTGGGGAAGAGAAAGACGTGGAGACTGGGGTCCAGAAAGAGGAAGAGGAAATACAGAAAACAGAGAAATTTTGGATGCAGATAAACGCAGATAACGTCAGGATAACAGAAAAACAGATAAAAATGGTACAAATAAAAAAGGATTTGCAGATTTGAAAAAAAACATAAATGAAAGAGTTAAAAATAGAAAAAGATATAAATAAGATAAACAGAATATGATTTTCGCAGAACACGGAGAAAACATAGAAAAGATAGTTTTTGGACGCATACGAAATAGGTTTGAATGTTATTTAGGATTTTAGGCATTTATCCAGCTGAGCTGGATAAATTAGACTAATGCCCCTGCGTGGCAAAGTCTAACTAATAAAAATGGGAAGGAAAAAGAGATTAAAGTTTGATGCGAGAAACGTCAAAGTTGAAGATATAGGGAACATACTAAGCGTAAAAAGAATCGGCGTAAAAAATATAAGTTTGATTGCAATAGGCATTTTTGTCGTGGGAATACTTTATCTGATAGAATACTTTTCTACGGTGGGATTGACTTTTCAACTGGATAGGGACAACAAAGCGCTTAAAAATATAGGAGAAGAATTGGATAACCTTCGCGCAAAAGAAGTTAACCTTGCAAGATATGACAGGATAGTCGGAACAAACCTTGCCGAACCGGATTCCTCCGTGACTTCAAAACCGGATTCGTCCGCAGTAAAAGAAACGAAAAATAAACTACAAAAAACGGAAAAAAAGAAAACAGAAAAAGTCTTACCAAAGAAAACACAGAAAAAGTAAAATGAACAGAATAAACGTGGGTAGGTAGGAGCCTCTGCTCCTAACTCTACATTATTGATAGAGAGAGTAAGAGAGAGAATAGGGGGCGAAAAATGAAAAAACAAACAGAAGAAAATTTTTGGGTGCAGGCGACCCAATTGAGCTGGGTAAGCTGGCGTGATATCCCTGCGCAGGATAAACCCCGCGTAAACTCAGGCAACAAAAAAGCATCGGAAAAACAGATGAAAATATTGCAGTGGGTGGGTAATTCACCTGAGGCAGAACGTTCCTACATAGCACATAGTGAAGAAAAAAAATCGGCAAACCTTGATAATATGGTTTAAACCGTTGGAGGAAAATATATGAAAAAAGAAAACGTAGAAAATAAAAAAACATCGGAAAAACAAATTAAAACATTACATATAAAAAAAGATTTTTCTATAGATTATAATAGAGAAAAAAACATAGAGATTAATCCGGCCCGGCTGAAAAGTGAACATTATACACAAGAGTTTATAAATGAGCTGGACTATTTTAGACATTGGGGATGTTAGGGATTTAATCCAGCTGAGCTGGAAAGAGCTTGACTATAATGTCCATACGGAACAAAGTCTAAGTAGGGACGCAGATGAACGCAGATAACGGCAGGATAAAAGAAAAACAGATTAAAACAGTACAAATAAAAAAGGATTTTTATATAGATTGACGCAGAGAAAAAAATATAAATAATGGGTAAAAAATTTTCGGATAAAGATTTCCCTATCGGCAGAATTGCTACGTTGATAGTGTTATGTGTGGCTCTGCAGATATTTATTATTGCCAAACTTATAGACTTGCAAATTGTCCGGTATACGGGTATCGAAACCCGCGTGAAAGAGCAATCCGAAAAAAGAATAAAAACAATTCCCACGAGGGGGAAAATATATGACCGCGAATACAAAGTGTTTGCTCTTACCATAGGTAAAAAACGCATATACCCGCTGCATGAACTTTGCGGGAATACAATCGGCTTCATAGGAAAAGACGGTATGGGACTTGAAGGCGTGGAATACGAATTTGAACACGTACTGAGCGGAACTCCTGGGTGGTTGACATTGGCTAAAACTCCCTACGGGAAACTTTATCCTTATCCCGGGCTCCCTATGAAACCTATGAAATTCGCAAACGATATAGTCCTGACCATAGATACGGACATAGAATCCATAGTGGAAACTGCTTTAATGAAAAGGCTGAGAGAGTTAAACGCAAAAGAAGGAAGCGGTGTGGTAATTGAATGTAAAACAGGAGAAATCCTCGCTATGGCAACTGTCCCGTCTTGTAATCCCACGGAATGGCGTAGGTTTAAAGAATGGAATAATTCGGTCATACAAGACCAGTTTGAACCGGGAAGCAGTTTTAAAGTTGTCCCGATTGCGTTACTAATGAAAGACAAACTTGTGGGATTGCAGGATATCGTGGAAGACGGAAGCGCCCAAATAACCATAGGAAATCATACTATTAACGATGTTCATAAACACGACGAGTTTACGTTCTCGCAAGCCGTATGGCAGTCAAGTAACGTAGCATTTGTAAGACTTACACCCCGTATAGGAAAAGGGAACTTTTATGTTGGCTCACGACTTTTCGGATTTGGAACGCCGACGGGTATTCCATTGCCCGGTGAAGCTCCCGGAAGGTTAACTACACCGGACAGATGGTCAACGCTTAGTTTTGCGAATATATCGTTCGGGCAGGGGATGAGTTGCAATTTGCTCCAGCTTGCGCTTGCTTACCAGGCAGTTGCAAATAAAGGAGAACTTTTAAGGCCGATTATAGTGAAAAAAATAATTTCTTCCGAAGGGGAAACAATATACGAATCCAGTCCTATAGTGGTGAGAAGAGTTTTAAGCGTCGCGGATGCGCAAATAGTAAATTCTCTTTTGTGCGGTGTAATTGAATATGGTTCCGGGATGAGCGCAAGAGTTCCGGGCTTGAAAATGGCAGGTAAAACAGGAACAGCCCAAAAAGCCGTTAACGGAAGATATAAAGATGCATATATCGCAAGTTTTATAACTTTTTTTCCTGCGGATAATCCGGAAATTGTTGTGGCGTGTGTAATTAATGAACCCAAAGGAATGTGCTTGAGCAGCCAGGTGTGTGGACCGGTTATTAAAGAAATAGTAAGCAATATCGTAAAACTAAAACAATACCAGTGTTTCTGCGATTCAAGCCTGGTTTCTGGAAATCAAAACATGGTAATGAAAAAAGAAATGCCGGTGAATAACCAGAACACGATGTTTTCTAAAAAGAAAAATACGTTGAAATTGACGGAAGCGGTAAAATGAGAAGAAATATCAGATTTTGAATTGGGGATTTTGGAATGAAGAGATTAAAAGAAAAACAGAATGAAGTGGAGTTGAAAATGAACTATAAAAAGATGAACATAGAACAGATAAGTCTAACCACAGAGAACACGGAGTCAAGAGGATGGAAAAATAAAGAGCATATCAGAGTATCCGAATATCAGAGGGTAGGAAATCAGAATATCAGAAAATCAGGAACAAAAACAGATAAGAAAATTGAGAGCACAGAGAAATGAAGAGGTATATGATTTAGGATATAAACAAAAAGAGAAAAGAAGATGAGAGGAGATATATTGATAAAAAGTTTAATTTCCGAAGGACTTGCAGAACTCATACCTCTTGAACTTATGGAAAGATTGTTAAAACTTGATATAAAAGGAATAGCTTATGATTCCCGCAAGGTAAAGAAAGATTATATTTTTGTGGCATACAAAGGATTTAAATTAGGAGACTCCATAAGTAACAGCGCATTGAAGTATATTGAACCTGCGATGGAAAAAGGCGCCAAAGTTTTGGTCGTGGAAGAACCTCTTCCGAAAACCTTTAACCTGGCTGAAGGCGTGGAAACGATACTCGTGAAAGACGGCCGTAAGGCGATGGCGATATTGTCGAGAGATTTTTATGACAATCCTGCAAAAAAATTAAAAATGGTGGGAATAACCGGAACTTACGGAAAAACTACGTCTACGTTTCTTCTGAAATCCATATATGAAGCGGCGGGTTTGAAAACGGGATTAATAGGAACGATAAAGTATACCGGCGGGAAAGAAGAAATGGAAGCGTACAACACTACACCTGAAGCTCCGGAATTGCAAAGCGTACTGGCTGATTTTGTGGAAGAAGAAACAAAAGTTTGCGTGATGGAAGTTTCTTCGCATTCGCTCGAATTGAACAGGGTATACGGGATGGATTTTGACGTTGCCGGGTTTACGACTCTTGAAAGAGATCACCTGGATTTTCATGAAACGGTGGAGAAATACGCCGAAGCGAAGTTAAAATTATTCAAGGGATTAAAAAAGGATAAAATAGCAGTATTGAATAAAGATAGTTCTGTTTTTAAACAGTATAGTTCGCAAACGGAAGCAAAAGTGCTGAGTTATGGTAGCGAAACCAAAGATTACAATGTGCGCGGGGAAATACTAAAAGCCGATTTGAACGGACTTGAAATAAAAGTCGTGTGGGATATTCCGAAGGGGTTTCCTTTGAGTGGAAAAGGCGAAGGAACGATATATTCTCCGCTCGTGGGACCGCACAACCTTATGAACATATTACTTGTGACGGGATGCGCATTTGCCGACGGAATAGAGTTTGACGTAATAAGCGAAGGAATAAAAAACTTAAAAGTAGTGCCGGGAAGGTTTGACATAATCAACCGTGTGATAGTGGATTACGCACATACTCCCGGGGCTCTGGAAGCGGCTTTACGCTCGGCAAGAGCGATAACGGTGGGGCGTCTTATATGCATTTTCGGATGTGGAGGCGACAGGGACCACGGGAAAAGACCGTTGATGGGAAACGTAGCGTCGGAAAATGCCGATTACGTAATATTGACCACAGATAACCCGAGAAGCGAAGACCCTAAAAAAATAATTGAGGATATAATTTCGGGAATAAATAAATGTAATTACGAAGTCATACTTGATAGAGAAACTGCAATAAAACATGCAGTAGAACGCTCATCCCCGGAAGATGTAATAATGGTAGTCGGGAAAGGCCACGAAAATTACCAGCTTCTGGGAGAACTCAAAATGCCGTGGGATGAAAAAGCCGTAATTAAGGAAGCACTGGGAAGAAAAAAATGAAAGTGAACAGTTTGATAATTAAAGACGGGATATCCAGCTGAGCTGGATAACAAGCTCTAAAGGCTAAAGCCTAAGGGACTTGTAAGGGGGAAAATAAAAAAGAGATGGAAAAACTAAACGTTAAAGAAATTGAAGCAGGCGTTAAAGGAAATTTGTTGAATATATCCGAATATATTTGTCACTCCAAAAACAAGAGATTGTTGATATTAGAAGAAAATAAATTTATCGAGGGAGTTTCGATAGATTCAAGAACGGTGAAAGAAGGAGAGTTGTTTGTAGCGATAAAAGGGAAAAAAGTTGACGGGAATTGTTTCGTGAAAGATGTGGTCAGGAAAAAAGTATCCGCGTTGTTTATAGAAAGAGGAAAAGTAAAAAAAACTTTATCCGATATCAGGGAAATAAAAAGTGAGTTTCAACAAATAAATCTCAAAATAATAGTTGTGCAAGACACCTTAAAAGCTTTGGGAGATCTTGGCGCATATTACAGAAAAAAATTTAAGATACCCGTAATCGGCATAACAGGTTCAACCGGGAAAACAACTACAAAAGAGTTGACCGCGAGCTGTCTCTCGGCGAAATATAACGTATTAAAAAATAAAAGTAGTTACAATAGTCTTACCGGGGTGCCGTTAACTTTGTTTAACCTTGCAGAAGAGAATAATATGTGCGTGCTTGAAATTGGAGCAAATCGTAAAGGTGAAATAAAAAGATTATCGGAAATTGCAAACCCGGCTGCGGGGATAATTACGAATATCGGTGCCTGTCACCTTGAAGCTTTTAAAACCCTTGAAGGCGTATTAAAAGAAAAATCCGAGCTTCTGCGCGGAACACGTGTAGCCATAATAAACGGAGATGATGTGTTACTCAGGACGATAAAACTTCCGTATCCTCTTATACAGAAAAAATTTAAGTTTGGAATAACAGGTGTGGGTTTGGATTTGACGGCGCAAGAAGTTGACCTTAAAGACGGGATAAGTTTTAAGGTAGACGGAATTAAATTTAAAATGCCTCTTATAGGCATTCATAACGTTTATAACGCGCTTGCGGCAATCAGCGCAGGAATTTATTTTGACGTTCCCCTTAAGGATATGTCGGAAGCCCTAAAAAATGTCGAGGCAATGGAACACAGGGACGAATTAATTGATATAAAAGGAATTCGTATTATAGACAGCACTTACAATGCAAACCCGTTTTCAATGCGTGCTGCGATAGAAGAGTTGTGTGTTTTGAAAGCACAAGCCGATCTGAAAACAAAGAAAGCAGGAAAAAATAGAACCATAGCTATTCTTGGAGATATGCTGGAACTCGGCAAAAAGAGCGAGCAGTTTCATATGGATGTGGGGGCTTTTCTTAAAGAGAAACATATAGATATAATCATTAGCGTGGGAAAACTGGCGAAACACTATATTGAAGATATTTATGCGAGAAAAAAGTTTTCTTTCAGGTCTTCGGAAGAAGTAATTCCGTTCATAAAAAAGTTCCTGGAAAAAGGTGATATAGTTCTTATTAAAGGCTCCAACGCGATGAGAATGTCTAAAATTGTGTCGAGTTTATAAATGTAATGAATTAAAATAAGGAGTAAAAATGTTATACGATTTGTTGTATCCGTTACATACAAAATATTTTTTCTTTCATTTGTTTAAGTACATAACTTTCCGTGCTGCTTATGCAGGTGCAACCGGGTTGTTGCTATCTTTGATTTGCGGGAAATACATAATCAGGTGGCTTACCAAACGGAAAATCCTTGCCCAGGTGAGAGAAAAAGGAATAAAAAGCCAGGAAACAAAAACGCATATTCCTACTATGGGTGGATTGCTTCTGATGTTTGCGGTTTCCGTATCTGCCTTGTTGTGGTGCGATTTGAAAGAACCTTTTGTTTGGGTCATTTTGCTTTCTTCTCTTGCCTTTGGCGCTATAGGCGTAGTTGATGATATGAGAAAAATAAAGTTACATAAAGGTATTTCTAAGTTACAAAAGTTTTTACCTCAAATAATTATCGGGTTACTGGTGGGAGCATATGTTTACTTTTTCCCCAAGGATCTTAGTTTTAGATCGTATACGACGGTACTGTTTTTGAAGAATTGGTTTGTATATCTTGATTGGTTTTATATTCCTTTTGTAGTGATTGTATTAATTGCCGTCACAAACGCAACGAATCTCACGGACGGTCTTGACGGGCTTGCAATCGGTTTAGGCGCGGAAGCCATATTTGCGTTTCTTGTTCTTGCATATGCAGTAGGAAATTTAAATTTTTCTCAATACCTTGGAATCATCCATATACCGGGTGCGGGTGAAATAACCGTTTTCCTTGCCGGGGCTGCCGGTGCAGCGCTCGGATTTTTGTGGTATAATACGTCGCCGGCGCAAATTATTATGGGAGATACCGGAGCGCTTATGTTGGGCGGAATTATCGGGGTGGCGGCAGTGCTTATAAAACAGGAAGTTTTGCTTTTATTGGCTTGCGGACCATATGCCATCGAGACAATGTCCGTTATTTTACAGGTTGCTTATTTCAAACGAACACACGGGAAACGATTGTTCCGTATGGCACCAATTCACCATCATTACGAGAAAAAAGGTTTGCCCGAAAATAAAATAGTAGTCAGGTTCTGGATTATCGGAATTTTGTTTCTTGTCGTTTGTTTGTCTACACTGAAAATAAGATGAGGAAGGAAGATTTTGGATTTTAGTCCGCCTCAGGCGGAGCGGATTTTGGAATGAAAAGATTAAAAGACGCGGGTAGGCGGGAGACTCTGTTTCTACTTGGTAAGCAGCGAAGAAGAATATGAAAGGAAGGAAAATGAAAAAAGAAAAACAAGTAAAAAAGGTCGGGATTGTAGGTTTTCAAAGAAGCGGTATGGCTTGTGCAAAAGCTTTGTTAAAAGAAAATGTAAAAGTTTTTGTTAATGATTCTTCTGCCGAAGTAAGGGGGAAGTTCGAAACATTTTTATCCGAATTGTCGATGATACCGGAATTTAGAGGAAAAACAATAAATATTGACGGAAAGTTTGGCGTTAATAGCGAGAAATTATTAAAGCAGGATATGATTATTGTTTCGCCCGGAGTTCCTTTAAATCTTGCTATTTTCCGGAAAGCGCAAAAGAAAAGAATTCCCGTAATAGGAGAACTGGAATTCGCGTATGAGTCTTTTTGCCGGGACGGTAAAGAAAAGGAAATAATAGGCGTAACGGGGACGAACGGGAAAACAACAACAGTGCACCTGGTAAATAATATTTTAAAAGAGGCAAAGAAAAATAGCGTTGTTTGCGGAAATACGGGAACGGCTTTTACTGAGGTCGTCAATTTATATGGGATTCAAAATTTTATCCCGGTGATAGAGATAAGTAGTTTTCAACTTGAAAGCATAAAAACGTTTCGCCCCAAAGTAGGCGTGCTGCTTAATGTTACTGCTGACCATCTGAACCGGTATAAGAATATTGGCGAATACAGAAAAGCGAAACTAAGATTGTTTATGAACCAAACAAAAGATGATTTTGCGATATTGAATTTTGATGCTAAGAATATGCGGGAATTAAACTTGAAATCACGGAAATTATATTTTTCTACCATGTATAAAAGAACCTCTTCATCAATTTTGTCACCCGATATATGGGTGGAAGGAAACGACATAATATGCAACACGGGCAAGAGCAGTAGGACGGTGGAAAAATTTAATACAAAAGCCTTAAATATAAGATGGGGTTGTTTGATGGAAGATTACCTTGCTGCTATTCTTGCGGCAAAAGTGCTTGGAATAAGCAGAGAACATATCATAAAGGGACTGAAAGCATTTAAGGGAGTTTCAAACAGGATGGAAGAAGTAGATACTTATAAAGGAATAAAAATAATAAATAATTCGATGTGTACCAATCCTGCGGCGTTTATAGAGGTGTTAAATAGTTTAGGGAAAACAGGGACAATTCTGATAGCCGGCGGGAAAGAGAAAAATTTTTCTACGGTAAAAATGGTAGAAGCGATGAACAAAAATGCAAAATTTTGTGTCTTGATTGGAGAGGCAGCAAAGAGACTGTCAAAAGGGTTAACCGTAAAACATAAAGAAGCGAAAAGTATGGAATCTGCAGTAGAAATCGCTTTTTCCAAAGCACAAAAAGAAGATGTAATAATATTGTCGCCCGGGTTTGCTTCGTTTGACTGGTATAGAGATTACAGCGCAAGAGGAGAAGATTTTAGGCAAAAAGTAAGGGCATATATAAAGAATTAAAATGCTACATATAAAAAGAGCAAATAGCGATATAATCATTATGGTGGGAATACTTCTCGCTGTCGGGATAGTAATGGTATATTCGAGTTCGGTATTTGTTTTTATAAGCGAACAGGTTAAAAACGGAGGGAAAAATAATCAGATAACCAGCCTGGTGTTTTTGAGAAAACAGCTTATACCTTTACTGGTTGGAATTATATTGTGTATTATTTTGTTAAAAACGGATTATCATTTATTGGGAAAAATATCCTGGGGGTTCCTTGGGCTAACGGTGTGTTTCCTTGTTGCGGTTCTTATATTTGGACCAAAAATAAACGGTGTGCACAGATGGATAAAGATAGCGGGTATATCAATCCAGCCATCGGAATTTGTCAAGATAGCCCTTATAATATTTATTGCAGATTTTTTGTCAAAAAGAGATAAAAATGATGTAAAAAAAACGCTTCTGCCTTTGCTCGGTGTGATTGCGGTTGTAGGTGTTTTGATAGCATTGGAACCATCTTTTGGAATATTGTCCGTAATATGTATGACGTGTTTTGTTATGCTGTTTATGGGTGGCGTGAAACTTATTTATTTAATGGCTCCGGTGGTTTTACTCGGAAGCATTGGAGTTATAGGGTTTATGAATTCCCCGAAGTTTGCATACGCAAGGGCAAGAGTAACGAAATATGTGGCGATACAAGATGAAAATAGAAATGGGTCCAACAAAACGAAAGACGGCCCCAAAGCACCAGGAGAAATAAAACAACCTATTAATTACCAGCTGCAGCAGTCATTATACGGGATAGGTGCGGGAGGATTTCTTGGAAAAGGTCTTGGAGAAGGAAAAGCAAAGCTTTTGTTCCTGCCTTATCCGCATACTGATTTCATATTTTCGATAATATCTGAAGAAGCTGGCCTTATAGGAGGCTCTTTTGTATGCTTAATGTTTTTATTGTTATTCCTGAAAGGGATAAGAATTGCATGGGGCGCACCGGATGGAATGGGACACCTCCTGGCGATAGGAATAAGTTTTTTGTTGTTCATATCGGCAATGGTTCATATATGCGTGGCTTGCGGAATTTTGCCGACAACCGGAGTTCCGCTCCCGTTTATATCGTTCGGAGGTTCAAACTTATTGGCTAGCTTGATAAGCGTCGGAATACTTTTAAATGTAAGCCTTCATAGAGAAGATAGTCATGAAATCACGGAAACAGAGAGCGAAAAGTCCAGCTGAGCGGGATAAGTTAGACTAATGCCCCTGCGTGGCAAAGTCTAACTAATAAAAAAAATGAAAGAAAAGAATAAAATAAAAATAATAGTCGCAACGGGTGGAACCGGTGGGCATATATGCACGGCACTTGCAATAGCGGATGAATTAATAGAAAAAAATGTAGACGTTTTATTGGTTGGTTCGCAAATCGGATTGGAAAAGAAAATAATATCGGGCAAATACCGTTTTAAAAGTACATCACAAAGACCACTGCTTGGAAAAAAAATGAAAGCTAAATTAATGTTTCCGATTTTCTTGATAATAGCCTTGGTTCAGGCAGTAAAAATATTGCTTAAAGAAAAACCCGACGGGGTAATAGGAACGGGAGGTTTTGGCTCGTTTAATTGCGTTTTTATCGCTTCCTTATTGGGGATTCCAACTATAATTAGTGAAATAGACTCCATCCCGGGACTTACGACAAAAATATTATCAATTTTTGTATACGAAATATGGGCGGCTTTCCCTTGCGCAAAAGAAAACCTGCCTTCAAAAAAAGTCCATATCGGTGGATTCCCGGTCAGGAAAGAAATTACTATGTGTACGAAAAATATAAAAGATTTCGGTCTGAAAGAAAATAAATTTACGGTTTTTGTTTTCGGAGGTTCGAGAGGAGCTCAGGCTATAAATAAAGTTATGCCCAAAACTATCGAACTCTTAGGAAAAGACTTCCAATTTATATGGCAAACGGGAAACACTAACAATGAGGGGAAATCGGATAATGTTTATATATCAAACTTTATTAATGATATGGGAAGTGTTTATGGCAATTCGGACATTCTAGTTTCACGGTCGGGCGCATTAACTATTGGTGAAATAATGGCAACTAATATCCCGGCAATACTTATCCCCTACCCGTATGCAACTCAACAACACCAGATGAAAAATGCAAAACTACTTGAAAAACGCGGTCTGGCGCGAATAATCCCGGAGCCAAAACTTACACCCGAAAAACTTGCGCAGGAAATAAAAAAATATATTGCCGAAAAACATAATAAAATAAATTGTGAACAAAAAATAGAAAAAATAAGTAATGCGGCAAAATTAATAGCGGATAGAATAATTGAGATTGCACAGAGAAGTAGAAAAAATAATTTTATAAGAAGTTCTAAAGAACAAATAAGAACTTCTAACAACATTAATAGCAAATAGAATAATTGAAATTGCACAAAGAAAGGAGGTACCCTATGTTTAGACACATAAAACGTATACATTTTGTAGGGATCGGCGGAGCTGGAATGAGCGGCATTTCTGAATTATTAAATTATGAAGGTTATGAAATAACCGGCTCCGATAATGCAAGTTCAGCCGTAACTGAGCGTTTATCAAGCATAGGAATTAAAATTTTTGAAGGTCATAATAAAGAAAATGTAAAAGGGGCAGACGTAGTAGTTTATTCCTCGGCAATAAAATATAATAACCCGGAAGTCCGTGCAGCTCGAAGAAAAAGAATCCCATGTATACCGAGAATAGAAATTCTTGCGGAACTTATGAGAATGAAGGAGGGTATTGCCATCGCCGGAACACACGGAAAAACAACCACGACTTCAATGGTGGGAAAAATACTTGAAGTCGCAGGATTTGACCCGACTATAGTTGTCGGCGGAAAACTGAAAGCTATAGGCGCAAATGTCAGACTCAGTAAACATAGCAAATTCCTTGTGTGCGAAGCAGACGAAAGCGATAAACTGTTTCTTAAACTTACGCCCGTTATTAACGTTATAACAAACATTGATGCAGATCACCTTGATAATTATAAAGATATGGACGAAATAAGGAAAATATTTATAAAATTTGCCAATTTAGTGCCTTTTTATGGGTGCAATATTATATGTAAAGACGATATAAACGTGAATCTGATACTTTCAAAAATAAAGAAAAGATATGTAAGTTATGGGTTTAACCAGGAAGCGAATATAAAAATAAAACAGTATCAACTTGGAAATGCAGTTGGCCCCGATATGGTAAAAGAATTTAAGATGTTTCCTTCAAAATTTGCGATTCAGTATAATGGTAACGCTCCTGAAGAGTTTACTCTTTTTATGCCGGGAATTCACAATATACTCAATGCTTGCGGAGCAATCGCGGTCGGAATGGAATTGGAAATTCCAATGGCAAAAATTAAAGAGGCTGTGGCGGAATTCTCATGTCCTATGAGAAGATTTGAATTCAAGGGGAATGCAAACGGAATTACCATAATGGATGATTATGCCCATCATCCTGCGGAAATACAAACAACGTTAGAGGCCGCACGAAAAACTTTCGATTCACGCGTTATTGTGATATTCCAACCACACCTGTTTTCCAGAACACAAAAGTTGGCGGATAGATTCGGGCAGAGTTTTAAAGATGCGGATTTGGTCGCAATAATGCCCATATATCCCGCAAGAGAAAAACCCGTTGAAGGTATAACAAGCGAACTCATTATAAATGCAGGAAAACAATACGGATTTTCAAATATGTATTATATGAGAAGCAAAGACGATTTGTTAAAATGGTGCAAGAAAAATCTGAAAAAAGGAGATACGCTGTTTACCGTTGGTGCAGGCGATATTTACAAATTCGGGGAAGAGATTATTAAGAATCCTGAGTTAATTAAATAAGTGGCAGGTAGAAATCCGCCTCAGGCGGACTCCTACCTCTGATATATGAGAACTAAAATAATGGTAGAGAGGTAAAATGAAGGAAGAATTAATTGCAGGAATTGATTTTGGGAATTCTAAAATTACCTGTTTAGTTGCGAAGATACCGATTAATACGGATAAAGAAAATGCATTGACCGGGATAGAAGCATTGGAAATTATAGGAGATGCAAGCATAGAAACTTCCTCCCTAAATAACGGGTTGATAATTGACCTTGAAGGCATGGCGTTGGGAATGAGAACGGTAGTCGCGGAAGCAGAAAAAAAAGCAGGAGTTAAATTAAATGAATTGTTTATTGGTATTGGAGGATCTCATATAAAAGGAGAAACCGTAAGAGGTGTAATACCGATTTCAACCCCGGGGAAAGAAATAACCGGAAAAGCCGTAATTGAAGTGAAAGAACAGGCAAAAGCAATAAAAAGCTCACCCGGGAGAGAAATAGTATATACAATCCCTCAGAAATTTATTATAGACGAACAAAGTGGTATAAAAAATCCGATAGGAATGACCGGGAATAGATTGGAAGCGGAAATATATATAGTAAGCGGGTCAAGTATGGGTGTGCAAAATATTTATAAATCCGCAGAACGGGCAAAAATTGGTATTAGAGGTTTGGTTTTGCAGACAATCGCTAATTTTTATGGAGTACTGGAAGCAGAAGACCGGGGGCTCGGTTATATATTGGTAGACATTGGAGAGGAAACAACCGAAGTAGGAATATTTTCGAATGGTAAAATAAAAGAAGTCTTTAGTATTGATGTTGGAGGAAATTATATAACTAATGATATAGCAATTGCTTTTGGAATATCCAAAAGAGAAGCAGAAGAATTAAAAATAAAATACGGAATGGCTCGTTCGGAAATGACACCGGATGAAACCATAAACCTGGCAAACCTTTTAAAAACAGTCGTTGTAGGCGTACCGGGTGGACGGAACTTAGCAAATGGGCAGGTTAAAAATATAGAGAGAAAAGAACTTGTAAGAGTTATAGCTCCGAGAGTAGAAGAAATATTTGGTTCAATTAACAGAAAAATAAAAGAAATAACGGAAAACAATTATAATGATTATGCGGATTTTACGCCTGCCGGGGTCATAATTACGGGTGGTACCGCAAAAATGTCGGGAATAGACGGTTTAGCACAACGAATTTTTGAAATGTCGGCAAGAGTTGGATTCCCCTGTAATATAAAAGGGTTAAGCGATGCCTTGAAAGATCCTGCTTATACGTCGGCAGTTGGACTCATACTTTATGGATTGCAAAACGGAGAAGATTTCCGGGATAAAACGAGCAGGTCTAAAGAAAAGAAAATGGGAAAAATTGAAGGAGCCAATTGGTTCCAAAAAACAGGCTCAAAAATGAGGAAATGGCTCGTAGAATAATAAAAGACGTAGACTAATAAAATGAGATTTAAATTAGCGGATTTGCCGCCTAAAAATCAGGAAGAATTGTTTATAGAAAAACCTTCCGTGCGCCCGGAAATTAATAATAATTGTAGAATTAAGATTGTTGGGATCGGCGGTACAGGCTGTAAAACTGTTAACTTTATGATGAAAGGAAATGCTTTTCATAGTATGCCCGAAGTCAATTTTGTTACTATAAATACTGATAAACAAGACCTTAATACCGCAAAGACGATGTATAAAGTTCAAATAGGAATAAAACTTACAAGCGGATTGGGCTCAGGCGGTAAACCCGATGTCGGGAAAAAAGCTATGGAAGAAAATTATGAAGACGTAAAGGAAATTATAAAGTTCCCTTCCCTTGTGAGTGGATACCCAGGAATAAATGTGTCCGCTGCCAAACAAGTTATACAGAATAGCCCTTATAATGAAAGAAATGTAGTCTTCATAATATGTGGTATGGGTGGAGGAACCGGAACGGGAGCATCCCCTTTAATTGCCCAGATAGCTAAAGAAGAAGGGGCTTTTGTCGTGGGTATAGTAACGACACCCTTTTATCTTGAAGGTGACGTAAGACAACAACAGGCAAACGAAGGTATTTGTAAATTAAAAAGATATACAGATGCTCTAATTACCATACCAAATGATAAACTTTTTTCTTCAATGAATACTTCTGATTTTTCTATGGAAAAACCGATTAAAAAAGAAAATGTGCCTGATATAAAACTCCCTTTTGCAGACTCATATAAGGAAAACTTGTTTACAAAAGCTAATAAAGTTTTAGCTCAACTAATCCAGGAACTTGTCGAAATTATTTTATACCCGGGACAGGTAAATATAGATTTTGCAGATGTATGTTCTATAATAGGCGAACGTGGAGAAACAAATATAGGTATAGGCAAAGCAAAAGGCGAAGATAGGGCATTTAAAGCGGTAAAACAAGCCTTGAGTTTTTCCAGTCTGAGTGAAAAACAAATAAAAAAAGCAACGGGAGTGCTTTTCAATATAACAAGCGGGAACAACATAACACCTCAGGAATTTCAACAAATATTGTCGTTAATAAAAGATTCTACAAAAGTAGATACTAACATAATTTTTGGAATAAGAGTAGATGATAAATTATCAGATGAAATAAAAGTGACTTTGATTGCAGGCGGAATAAAGGAAGAAAAGAGATTGAACGAAAAAGAAAACTTGAAAATACCGGCGTTTAAAAGAAGAAACATATCGATAAACGGATAACGTTAAAAAACACCCGCTTTTGCTTCGCTTCTCTGAATATATCAGAAAATTTTGAATATAGAAGTGCGAAATTCTTTTATGCAAAAAATATTGACAGACCGTTAAAAGAAAAATACTATATTATGAAAGTGTTAGAACGGAAAATATGAACAAAAAAATATTTTATGTTTTTTGTCTATCTATTCTTATCGCACAATCAGGAGTTTTTACAAATTCCTGTTTCGCGAAAAGTAATTCTACCGTACCGGCAATGGATAGTAAAATGTTTATCCCGGGATTACCTCAATTGGAAAAAGGCGAAACAATGAAGGCTTATGGAATAATGGGTGGGGAAGCCGTTACTTTACTTTCGGGATTAATATTTATGGTAAGCAGTAATAGTGAGTACAGCAAGTATAAGGGGCTGGATTCTACCGCTACACCCGCGGAATTTGACAGTCATTACAATAAATCAAATTCTTACGGAACAATGAGTATAGCAAGTTTTGTGCTTATGGCAGGTATATATGCATACTCGGTTGCGGATGCAATGTTTCTGTCCAAACCATCGTCCAAAGCTATAAAAAAACATTATAAAAAAGTAAAAAAATATGGATTATATTTGGAACCTCAGGGGAATGGTATAGTTTTATGCGCGAGGAGGACTTATGAATAATAAAGTCTTTTGTTTGATTCTTGTCCCATTTATTCTTTTTGGTGTTGTTGGTTGTAAAAGAACGAGAAATAATCCGTATGACCCGTTGAATAGCACTAATAATGGTGGAGACGGTAACGGAAACGGGACGACCACAGGCGCTTCTTATAGAACCGTATTAATAGAAGAATTTACCGGAACAGGCTGACCATCATGTCCTCCTACAGCGAGTGCGCTGCAAACCTTGGAAAATGAAGCAAAAGATTCATTGATTGTTCTTGCCTTTCATATTGGACAGGGAGATCCTTTTTGTGGCTCGGTTTATATAAGAAGTGGATTTTATTCAGGATCGATGGGAATGCCTACTACTGAGTGTGATGGAATTTTGCCAAGAGCGGGCGCTTATCCATACGCTACATACAGAGCGGATTTTAATACTCGGAAAGTTGTTGCAATCCCGCTTAAAATTGGACTCGGAGGGTCTTCTTACGCTGCTTCTTCTAAAAGTGGGACAGTTAAAGTTCATATTACGAATACGACAGGTAATGCGATAACCGGAACTATGTATATTGTGCTTGTTGAAACTAATATTGCTTATTCGGGAAGTACTTTCTATAATGTTGTGCGAGATATGTTTCCCTATACAAGCGGAAAATCGGTATCCATACCGGCTAATGGTTCGCTTGACGAAATGGAAGCTTTTTTTATTGGCCCAAGTTGCAATACTAGTAACTGCAGTATTGTCGTATTTATCCAGGGAAGCTCTAAAGAAGTATACCAGGTAGCAAGATATAAGTGGTAAAGCTGTTTAGTTAAATTTATAGAGGGATCCTTATTATGATTGTTTTTTATTTTCTTGCGTTGAATTTGTGGTCTCAAACTAATTGGTACGGCGGAAGTGGACAGCTTTTATGGTCGGATACTACAAAATTCTTTAACAAAAAAAATGTAAATTGTTCAAGACTCTCGGGAAGTATTTTACTTGACGCTCCCGCTGGATGGCAAAATACGGGACAACTTCAAGGCGTCACAAATATATGGGCTCTTACTAATGCTTGCGATAGCGTGCTTTATGCCGGTGGCGATAGCGCTGCGCTTAAAGGATTTGTTTTTAAAACTACGGATTACGGAAACAACTGGACGAGTATGGACATGCCTTCCTGTAATTGGGTTCATAGCCTGATAATTCAGGATACTATTTTGTACGCAGGAACTGATGCCGGTGTTTTCAAATATACTACAAGTTGGAATTCTACGAATTTAACTAAACCCGTGAATACTTTGCTTATTGCAAAAAACGGTACGTTCTATGCGGGAACGGGAGACGGGGAAATTTATAAATCATCGGATGGTGACGTGTGGGCAGCCGTAACCGTTAACAATGGAATACGAATATGGGAAATTGTAGAAGATTCCGAGAATAATCTATATGCTGGCGGCAGTAGAGTCGTTACAAAAGATACGATTTCAGGAGTATTTAAATCCACGGACGGCCTTGTTTTTGATACGACAATGTTTCCACATATAGATAGAGTGGTTTATTCTCTTGCTATAAGCGATTCCGTTGTTTATGCAGGGACAGGCCCTGATTCGGGGAAAGTTTTCAAAAGCAGTAACAAAGGTGTTAGCTGGGATACAACACAAAAATTGACTTATGCAAATTCCATTTATTCTTTATTCAAGGGAGATAATAATATAATATATGCGGGAACCGGCACATTAAGCGGTTATTTATATAAATCCGCTAATGGCACAAGTTGGACTTCAGAACAAATAGATGTCCAGATAAGCGCCATATATTCCATAATGCAAACTTCGAATGGTTTTTTGTATCTTGGCTCTAATTCGGGAATAGTTGGTAGCGGCAGGGTTTCAAATGCAGGTTATTTTACTTCAGGCTCGTTTAAATCATCGGTGCTTAGAGCAGACTCCTCAAATAACGTTGATTACGGACACGTTACATGGGATGCATCTTTCAATACCGGAACTATGCAAGTCTGGATAAGAACAAATTCTACGGAAGATATGTATGGTGTAGATTCTTGTCGCATAACGAATTCCGGAGATACAATACCTGATAGTTTTAACAATAAAGGATATATCCAGTATCAGATTAAATTCGCTACCCCAACCTCTGATTTAACGCCAATACTAAACTCAATCGGAATAGAATTTACTCCTAAAATAGGAACGCAAGAAAATCCTAAATCCTTACTTCAAAATCCAAAATTAGAAGTGTATCCAAATCCTTTTATACACTCAACAGTGGTCAGTTACCATGTAGCACTAAAAGATAGAGAAACGGAAATACGGATTTATGATATAAGTGGAAGAACTGTATATAAAGTTGACAAATTAAATAAATCGTCTAAAAGTTTAGTATGGTCGCCTAAAACCTGTCCTGCAGGTATTTATTTTGTAGAAGTCAAATCGGCGGATTATAAACTAATAAAAAAATTGGTGAAAATTAAATAAATGGACGAAAAAATAGAAAATACTAATTCAATCCCGGCTGACTTGGGTGGAGAAACACTTGATGCAAGATTGACGACTCCCGTAAGAATAGCAGGTGAAGAGGAAGTCGAATTCTCCTTAAGACCTAAAAAACTTGAAGATTTTGTCGGGCAGGAAAGATTAAAAGAAAACTTATCAATATTTATCCAGGCCGCCAAATCCCGCGACGAACCCCTTACCCATGTTTTATTTTTTGGCCCGCCGGGACTCGGAAAAACTACTCTTGCCTATATAATAGCAAATGAATTGGGCGTCGATATTATACCTACTTCGGGACCTGTGATTGAACGAATCGGAGACCTTGCCGGTATATTAACACGTCTGAAATCTAAGGATACTTTTTTTATTGATGAGATACATAGACTCGATAAACAGGCGGAAGAATACCTTTATCCCGCAATGGAAGATTATAGAATAGAAATTATGATTGACCAGGGCGCAAACGCACGTTCTGTAACACTAAATCTTTCACCGTTTACTTTAATCGGTGCAACAACCCGCTCAGGACTTCTATCCGCGCCAATGAGGTCAAGGTTTGAACTTACATTCAGGTTGGATTTCTATTCGCCGGAAGATTTGGAACTTATCGTAACGAGAACCGCAAAACTTTTGGAAACGTCAATAGATAAGGCAAGCGCTTATGAAATTGCGCGCAGGGCAAGAGGAACACCAAGAATCGCAAACAGATTGTTAAAAAGAATAAGAGATTATGCTCAGGTAAAAGGCGACGGCACAATAAATCTTGAACTTACAAGATATGCTCTTACACAACTTAACGTTGATGAAAGAGGACTTGATGAAATGGACGAAAAAATACTTAACACAATAATAGATAAATACCAGGGTGGACCTGTAGGATTGGGAACAATCGGTGCCTCAATAGGCGAAGATCCCCAAACTATAGAAGAAATGTTTGAACCGTATCTTTTACAACAGGGGTTCATAAAAAGAACGCCCAAAGGAAGAGTAGCTACCCCGATTGCTTACGAACATCTTGGTAAAAAAATGAAACCCGCATCAGGTGGATTATTTGAAAAATAAAAGAAAGGAGTAAAATGTTTAACCCGGATATATTTAGAACGTATGATATAAGAGGACTTGCGGATACGGAACTCATGGATGACATTGTATATGAACTTGGATTAGCTTATGGAGTGTATGTAAAATCAAAAATCAAAAATCAAAAATCAAAATTAAAAATTGGTGTGGGGCGTGATGTTCGTTTATCTTCGGATAGAATATCAAAATCTCTTATTAAAGGTCTTATTGATTCAAATCTGGATGTTACCGACGTAGGAGTTGTGCCGACACCTGTGCTGTATTTTTCTGTCTTTAAGTATAATTACGATGGCGGAATTATGATTACGGGCAGTCATAATCCAAAAGAATATAATGGTTTTAAAGTTTTAATCGGGAAAGAAACTATTTATGGAGACGAAATACAAAATCTCAGGAAATGTATGGAAAAGCTGGAACACGAAAAACAGGAAACAACATTGAAAGGAACGTTAACTAATTTCAGTCCGGTAAAAGATTATATAGATTTAATTAAAACAAAAATAGACATTAACCCAAAAAGTAAATTTATTATAGACCCTGGAAATGGTACTTGTGGCCCAATTACTATGCAGATTTTCAAAGAATTGAAATGCGATGTGGAATGCATAAATTGTGTCCCGGATGGGAATTTTCCTGCGCATTTGCCCGATCCGACAGTTCCAAAATATATGACCCAGTTAGTAAATCGTGTGCGTGAAACAAAAGCAGACCTTGGAATTGGATATGATGGAGACGGCGATAGAATCGGTGTAGTTGATGAATTGGGAAACGTAATATGGGGAGATAAATTGCTGGGTGTTTTTGCAAAATATGTCCTCAAAGATAAACCCGGTTCATCCATAATATTTGAAGTTAAATGTTCGCAGGGATTAGTGGAATATATAAAATCATTGGGCGGAAATCCCGTTATGTGGAAAGCAGGGCATTCTTTGATAAAAGCAAAAATGAAAGAGTTAAATGCCCCGCTTGCAGGTGAAATGTCGGGACATATGTTTTTTGCGCATAACTACTATGGTTATGATGATGCCATATTTGCAAGCATTAAAGTGCTGGAAATATTGTCCAAAGACAAAAGACCTATATCGGAAATAGTTAATGAAATCCCATCCTACTTCTCAACTCCTGAAATAAGAGTAGATTCGGATGATAAAACAAAATTTGAAATAGTAGAAAAACTGAAAAATTATTTCAAAGGGCGATATCCCATAATAGATATAGATGGCGTGAGAATACAGTTTGATGACGGGTTTGGACTTGTACGTGCTTCAAATACTCAACCCGTGTTAGTGCTGAGGTTTGAAGCCCAGACAGAAAAAAGATTGAATGAAATGCAAACCGAGATAATGGGAAAACTGAACGAACTACTGAAAAAAACATAGTATGTTTATGCAAAAGATTTCTTAAAAATAATGGAAAAATTGTTTTTTCTTGTTTTATTTGTTATTATTGGAAGCGTCGGTTCGGTTCTTGCCGCAAGTTTGTTCTTGCTTTTCCCGAAAACTATAAGGGAATCAATAGTGCCGAGTTTGGTAAGCTATGCCATAGGCGCTTTATTAGGAGCAGCGTTTTTAAATTTAATACCGGAAGCTCTGGAAAGTATTGATAGTATTTCTTTTTTTATGACAATACTTGTCGGGATTATTTTGTTCTTTATTCTTGAAAAACTTGTAATTTGGCGTCATTGCCATAACAAAGAATGCCATATCCATTCTCAAACCGGGCCGCTTATTTTGATAGGAGATAGTTTTCATAATTTTGTTGACGGTGTTGTATTGGCTTCCGCGTTTTTAGTTTCTGTCCCGCTTGGAATAACAACGGGTATAGCTATAATCGGGCATGAAATCCCCCAGGAAGTTGGCGATTTTGCTATTCTTCTTCATAGCGGTTATTCACGAAAAAAAGCTGTATTGTATAACTTAATTTCTTCTCTTGTAAGTATTCCTGCGGCTATCGGAGGATATTTTATGCTCGGGACTATGAAAACTCTTATCCCTTACATTATGGCAATAGGTGCGGCAAGTTTTCTATATATAGCAATAGGAGATCTGATACCGGGATTGCAAGATAGAGTTGGCATGGGGGATACCGTTATACAGGTTTTACTTATAATAGCAGGAATTATGACTATTTTATTGTTTCCTCATCATCATTAAAAGGAGAAAAATGAGTGAACTTGGTTCGTTAAGATTGGCTTATGGTCAAGCTTTAGTTGAACTTGGAGAAAAAGACCCGAATATCGTAGTTCTTGATGCGGATTTGTCTGCTTCTACCCATACGTATATGTTTCGGGAGAAATTCCCGGAAAGGTTTTTCAATATGGGAATAGCAGAAGCAGATATGATTTGCACTGCGGCAGGATTGGCGAGCTGCGGGAAAACGGTCTTTGCTTCAACGTTTGCAGTTTTTGCTACGGGAAGAGCATGGGACCAGATAAGATTATCTATATCATATCAAAAATTACCGGTTAAAATAGTTGCAACACACGGAGGTCTTGGTGTAGGTCCTGACGGGTACTCTCATCAGGCAATTGAAGATATCGGATTAATGAGACTTCTACCCGGGATGAAAGTAGTTGCCCCTTGCGATGCTGTACAGACAAAAGCAGTTATTCACGCTGTTGCTAAGGAACCAGGACCTTTTTATGTAAGAGTTTTGAAACAACTGTTGCCGCCAATTTATAAAGAAGGTTATGAATTTAAATTGGGTTCCTCAAATTTATTGACGGACGGTAAAGATGTTACTATCGGTACTTATGGAATGATGGTCGCTGAAGCTCTCCAAGTACAGAAATCATTGGAAGCTATGAATATATCTGCAAGAGTGATTGATTTTGCATCCATTAAACCTGTAGATAAATCTGCCATTATGAAAGCCTGTGACGAAACCGGTGCTTTCGTTACATGTGAAGACCATACAGTAATAGGCGGACTTGGTGATGCGGTCGCAGAAATAATTTTATCGTATAAACCTATACCACATTTAAGAATCGGTATGCAGGATAGATTTAGCGAATCAGGCTCAGCATCGGATTTGTACGAAAAGTACGGGTTGACTGCGAAACACATTACACAAAAGATAAAAGACTTTTTAGAAAAATAAAAATGATAGAACTTAAAGACGTTTGTAAATTTAATCTTAAAAACATAAATTTCAAAATAGAAAAGAATGACTGGTTTGCTATTCTGGGACACAATGGTGCAGGGAAAACTACTATTTTGAAATTGATTTATGGTGTTGTAAAGCCTGATAAAGGAAATATAAGTTTATTCGAGAACAAAATAAAACAAGCTTCAATAAAGAAAAAAATAGGTTTTATTGCGCAGGATGGCGGGGTGTTTGACAATAAAGACGTTATTTCTAATTTATCCATACCACTGAAATTAAACCGTAAATACAGTAAAAATAAAGTCTCTACACTTATTGATAAATTAGGACTCGGCGAGTTTTCCAAATTAAAAGCTTGTGAACTGCCTGCTTCGAGACGCCAGTTGCTTAAAATCGGGATTGCTGTTTCTAAAGAGCCGTTGGTATTATTAGCGGATGAACCTATGGAACATCTGGATAATGAAAAATCCGAGCTCGTTCTCTCTTTATTTAATGAGTTGCATTTGATTGGGACGACTATTGTTTTTACTACTTCCAAATCCGTGCCGGAGTATTTTACAAAAGGAATAAGTTTGAAAAACGGCGAAATTATAGAAGAATTAATAAATAAAAAAGAAGTTTCCGAAATAGAAGACTGGAAGGTGGAAGACTGATGAAAAAACGACCTTTGCTTTTTGATTGGGCTATAACAAAAGAATGTAACCTCAATTGTCTGCATTGCAGGGGTATGACAAGAGCAGAGTTGCCGAAATCTCTTATCCTCAAAGTAGCACACGAATTGGTAGAACTTAAACCCGAATGGGTTATTATTGAAGGCGGAGAACCTCTTACAAGAAAAGGAATATGGGAAGTTTTTAGCATACTGACAACGGGCGGACTTGATGTGAGTATGATTACGAACGGGACATTATTAACGGAAGAAAATATGGTTAAACTTCTGAAATTAGGTGTTGGAATCCAGATTTCCATTGATTCGCCTTATCCCGAAATTTATGAAAAATTACGAAGGGGTGCTAAATTCCAACAGGTAACCGAAACTGCAAAACAACTTGCTAAAACCGGAAAATTGCACGCGATAAATTTTGTTCTATCAAAAGATAATTATAAAAGTATCCCGGATATGTTTAAGTTGGCAAAAGACATAAATGCCGGTCTTATAAACATAATCGGATTAAAACCGACAAAAAGCTATAAAACTAAGTTGCTTTCCTCTGAGGAATATAAAGAAGCTATTTTAATGACAACAGAATCCTCCGGTAAATATGGAGTGGATTTCTTTTTTGATGAACCCTTTTTTAAGGCGGCTTGCAAAGAGTGGGGAGTAGGGCAAAAAGATACGGGTAAAAAAAGCAGAATCGTAGTTTCGGAAAAAAATGGTTGTGTATTCGGGGAATATTTGTTTATGGAACCAAACGGTGATTTAAAACCCTGCACTTTTGCAAATTATGTCGTCGGAAATGCAAAAGAAGGTATTATTAACGTATGGGAAAAATTGTTAAACTCGGAATTTATATTAAACATAAATAAAAAAACTAACAGAAAAGGCATTTGCGTTGAATGTAAACATTTGGATATATGCGGTGGATGCAGGTCCCGCGCATACGCATTGACGAATGATTGGTTGGAATCGGATATCGTCTGCCCGATTAAAGATTTGTAAAATTATCATAAAATAATATGGTTAAAAATCCAAAATTGTTGGAAAAATTTGAACGCGAGCTACTGAAAAAAGAAAAGCTTTCTTATGTTGAAAATTTGAAAATTTTTGATTCGTTGTTAAAAGAGGCAATAGCATTGGGGATATTACCATTAAAGAATCCATTGGATGGCATTGAAGTAGACATAAAAATTGCCAAAATCCTTAATTCTCGTAAATGATGGACAAATTTATAGTAAAAATTGCTGATATATTAAAAAAAACACGTATCCCGTATATGATAATTGGTGGACAAGCAGTTCTTTTATACGGAGAACCACGATTGACCAAAGATATTGATATAACACTTGGAATAGGGATAGATGAATTAGATAAAATTATAGATATAATGAAGAAAATAGGGCTTAAAGCTCTGTGTGAAAATGTTAAATCTTTTGTTAAAGAAACTTATGTTTTACCAACTCAAAATGTAAAAAATAGTATAAGAGTTGATTTTATTTTTTCATATACTGTGTATGAAAGACAAGCTATAAAGAGAGTAAATAAGATAAAAATTAATACAGGTTTTGTAAATTTTGCTTCAATAGAGGATTTAATAATACATAAAATTTTTGCCGGTAGGAAAAGAGATATAGAAGATGTAAAAACAATAATCTTAAAAAATCCAAAAATTGATAAAAAATATATAAAATATTGGTTGAAAAAATTTGGAAAAAATTTCCCAGCTTCTTTTGATAAACTGGTTATTATTAAATAGGAGGGAACAATGAAAGTAGTTGGTATAGACCCCGGAACAAAAGGGTTCAGCGTATTGGGAATGGACGGGGATAAAATATTTTTGGATGAAATGTTCCCTACACAGGAAATAGTTTCAGATATGAATAAATTAGTCAAAATAGTAACCGACTATATGCCTTTTGACGCTTTAGTTGGCCCGTCGGGCTATGGATTGCCCGTTACTTCTATTAGTAATGCTTCCGAAGAAGATTTCGACGTTATGCTACCAAGAAAAAGTGGGAAAGTGCCTGTAAATGACGCCATTAAAAGCTTTTTTTATTCTGCAAAGAAAAATAAATTACCTCTTTATTTTACTCCCGGTGTTATTCATCTGCAGACAGTCCCCGCTTACAGAAAAGCAAATAAACTTGATATGGGAACTGCGGATAAACTTTGCTGCACTGCATTAGCTTTGGAACAGTGTGCTTTGAGAAATAAAAAGCCCTACTCTAAATGCTCTTTTATATTTTTGGAAGTAGGATACGGGTTTACTGCGGCTATAGGAATAAATAACGGTAAAGTTGTGGACGGGCTTGGCGGAACTTCAGGGTTTTCTGGATTTTTATCTCCTGGCGCAGTAGATGCCGAACTTGCAATACGCATAAAAGAACAACACCAGGAAGTCGTTTTTACGGGAGGAGCAATAAGTCAACTAACAGGGAAACAAATTGAACTTGAGAAAATTGTTGAAAGTAAAGGAGTTTGGGAAACCGTAATTGAATCCGCGGTTAAAGATGTTGCTGCTCTTACCGTTACCACCAACCCCGAAGAGATAATTATTTCCGGAAGGCTTGCGCGAATCCAGGTAATCCAGAAAGAATTAAAAAAGAGATTATCTGAATATGGAAAAGTATTTATATTGACGAGAAAAGCAAAAAATGCTTCGGAAGGTGCAGAAGGAGCAGTACTATTAGGAAGAGGTTTGATTGGTGATAAATATGCGGATTTGATAAAAAGCCTTGAACTAAAAAAAGCAAAAGGAACTATGTATGATTATGTTACTATGAAAGTTGAGGTAAAAAGATGAACAGGTTTTTGAGTTTCTTGATAATATTTGTAAGCGCAGTCTTTATTATGCTTGGAGTTAATATTTTCAACAAAATAAATAACTTGTATAAAGGTGCGGAATTCCGCGTGTTCTTATCGGAAGAAGCAAATGTTGACTCATTAAGAAGCATAATAGAGAGTTATCCAGGGATTGATGAAATTGTGTATATTTCCAAAGATGAGGCAATGATTGAATTTAATAAGAGCTTTAATAACGCAAAGTCCCTGCTTAATGATATTATGGGAAATCCGTTCCCTGCATCGTTCAAAATTGTGTTTCTTCCAAGTCACTATAAAAATAGCAACTTTATCGCCAATTTATCTTCTGCAATGTTGAATTATTCTGGAGTTACTAATGTAACTTATTCAAAAAAATGGCTAAGTACTTTAAATACAATAAATGTTTATTTCGACTGGCTTTCTCTGGGATTTGGTTTGCTGTTGTTTTGCTTTTTATTGTTTATAGTGATAATAGGAATAAATAATAATATAATATTTTATAGGGAAGAAATAAAAGTGTTGAAAGATTTCGGGATTTCAAACTGGAAATTAAAATTTAGGTTCGGCTGGAAAACTTTGTTGTGGAATGTTATATTCGCTGTGATTTCTATCGGACTTCTTTATTGCGGGTATAAATTTATAGTAATGCAATATTTTGTAGGTAATGAATTCATAACCGTATTTTTGCCATTATTTTTTATGATTAGCTTTGTCGGAGCAATTGGAGTATTGACTTTAATTGTGCTTTTAATAAATAAAATATAAGAATGAATTTATGCATAAATATTGGCAACAACAATATATTGCTCGGAACGTTTGTTAAAGAAAAACTATCAAATCCGTTAAGAATATCCCATAAAACACTTGTAGACTTTAAAGCTATATTTCCTGTAAAAAAACCTGAAAATATAATTATTTCTTCCGTTGTACCGGATAAAAACGAATTGTTTATAGGTATACTAGAAGCTGTTTACGGGATAATACCCAAATTTATAACTCCAAAATTATTAAATGGAAGTTATCCTTCCATGGGAGCGGATAGGATAGCAAATTTGCTCGGAGGTAAAAAATTACTTGGAACGCCTGTATGCGTTATTGATTTTGGAACGGCAACTACGATAGATGTTTTAGATAAAAATAATAAATATGTTGGAGGAATTATCCTGCCGGGAATACAAACAGGAATTAGGGCATTACACAACTCCACATCACTTCTCCCGTTAATAGAGGATATAAATAAAACCAATTTAAAAACAATACTTCAGCGGACTACAAAAGAATGCATAGAATCGGGAGTCTATTGGGGAGAATATAACAGAATAAAAGGCTTAACAAATGACATAAAGAAGCAGTTTAATCCGCATTTTGTGGTTACAGGTGGTATGGGGGAGAAGCTCGCGAAATTATTGAATTTTCAGTATAATCCATATCTTACACTGTATGGGCTTAATTGCTCCATATAAACAAGAAGTTAATCCCTAATATTTTAATTAAAATGAGAGACTTTACAGAGGGAAGCGTTATAAAACAACTTGTTCATTTCTCTGTTCCTATGCTGCTTACGAATTTACTACAGGCAATGTATGAGATAGTTGATGCTATGTGGGTTGGAAAATTAATAGGACACAAAGCCTTTGCTGCAGTATCGGTAACTATGCCGATATTTTTTTTGCTATTATCGGCTATGATAGGACTTACTATAGCCACAACTATACTTGCAGGACAGGCTTTCGGTTCAAAAAATATGAAACTGCTTTCTAAAGTATTGACGAATTCTTTTCTTGGGACCGGATTGATTTGTGTTGTTATATCGGCAATTGGAATCATTTTTAGTGAAAACTTACTAACACTTGTTAATACTCCTCCGGAAATAAGAAAAGATGCGCATACGTTTTTTGTTATAATGGTTGCAGGGATTGTTCCTATGTTTGGGTATAATTGGTTTTCCGGAGTTTTACGCGGGCTTGGCGATGCAAAAACTCCGTTGTATCTTTTGATAGTTTCAAGCGTGATAAACATAACTCTTGTTCCTGTTTTAATAAAAGGTGTTGGTCCTTTTCCTGCTTTAGGTATAACAGGTGCGGCGTTAGGTACTATAATTTCCAGTATAATAATGCTTTTTGTGGCATACTTTTTTGTCCTGAGAAAACATCCTTTATTGAATATAAGAAAATGGGATTTCGCTCTGGATAAAGAAATATGGCGTAAAATATTTATTATCGGTATTCCGGTTTCCCTGCAAATGATTGTCGTATCATTGAGCGGAACACTTATTATGTCACTTGTAAATACTTTTGGTGTCCAGATGACTGCAGCTTATGGAATTGGAATGCAACTTGACCAACTTGCTTTTATGCCTGCAATGGCAATCGGGATGAGCGTATCTTCTATGGTGGCGCAAAATTTAGGCGCAAAAAAGTATGATAGGGTAAGAGAAATTACAAAACTTTCTATCTTGTTGTCTTTGGCAATGTCTCTGGTGTTTTTTATTATTTTCTATACTTTCCCTATACAGGTAGCATCTTTTTTTACAAAAGAAAATTCGGTGTTGGTTCTTACAAAGGAGTACATAAGGATAGTAAGCTTTACATATTTTATTTTTTCGGTAATGTTTGCTTTGCAGGGAGTTGTCCGCGGGGCAGGAGACACGATGTATATGCTGATTTTTGGCTTAATCGGATTTGTTGGTGTTAGATACCCGCTTGCTTATGCCCTTACTAAATTTACTACTATGAGAGAATACGGAATATGGGTTGCAATCTTAATCAGTACTTTTGTTGGACTTGTGCTTAATTATTGGTATTATCGCTCCGGCAGATGGAGAACAAAAGTCATAGTAACGCATAACCCAATGCCTGAAACGGCAGTAATAACAGAGAAAGACTAAAAAGAATAAAGCCGACTAAGTTCCTACTAGTATTTGATTAAAGAGAAGATATCGTAATCTTTAAGCTTGTTTTTCCCGGGTAATTCGGTAAGTTCAATAAGAAAAGAGATCCCTACTATTTTTCCGCCTAACCTTTCTACAAGCTTGCAGGATGCGAGCGCAGTCCCGCCTGTTGCGAGTAAATCATCAAAAACAAGGATATTTTCGTCTTTTTCTATTGCATCTTTGTGAAGTTCCAGAGCATCTGTTCCGTATTCAAGTGTGTATTCTTCTTTTATTGCTTCCGCAGGTAACTTCCCGGGTTTACGGACAGGTATAACTCCTGCGTTTAATTTGTAAGCAAGCGCCCCGCCAAAAAGATATCCTCGAGCTTCCGTAGAAACTACTTTATCTATTTTTTTGCCTTTATAATGTTCGCATATGGAATCGATTACATAATTAAATGCTTTGCTGTCTTTTATAAGCGTTGTGATATCACAAAACAATATTCCTTTTTTAGGAAAATCGGGAACGGAACGAATTAAGTTTTTTAATTCCATATTACCCCCTATTAGTTTATTTTTAGGTACTTAATGGAAAAGAGGACTAATTCTGCTGAGGTGGAAGGAGCGCTTTTCTTGACAACTGTATTCTGCCGTCGTCATCAATGGATATTACTTTGCAAGGCACTTCTTCTCCCATTTTAACTTCGTCTTCAGGAGTTTTAACTCTGTAATTGGCAAGCTGGGATATATGAATCATTCCTTCTTTTCCCGGTAAAAGGTCAACTATTACACCGAAAGGCAATATCTTTTTTATTTTTCCAAGATAAGTTTTACCTACGGCTACTTCTTCAACTATACCTTCTACGATGGCTTTAGCTGTCTCTGTTGTCTGCCAGGAATCCGAAGATATACTTACTCTTCCATCATCCGATATTTCTATTTTGGCACCTGTTTTTTCTATAATGTCTCTGATGATTTTTCCGCCCGGCCCAATTACGTGCCCTATTTTTTCTTTAGGAATCATTATAATACTTATTTTTGGAGCATAAGCGCTTACTTCTGTTTTAGCTGCCGGTAATGCTGCTACTAATTTATCAAGTATTGCCAGTCTTGCATCTCTGCCAAGTTTTAAAGCTTTTTCAAGAAAATCAACACTTACTCCTTTACTTTTAACATCTAATTGAAGAGCAGTTATTCCTTCCTTTGTTCCTGCTACTTTGAAATCCATATCTCCGAAATGGTCTTCTTCACCACATATATCTATAAGCACGGTGTCTTCAACTGCGCCTATGGCAACTCCCGCTACATGTGATTTTATAGGTATTCCGGCATCCATTAAAGCTAATGACCCACCGCATACCGTTGCCATTGATGAACTTCCGTTTGAACTAAGAATATCCGATACTATTCTTATTGTGTATGGACAATTTTCTGCTACAGGAATAACTTGTTGCAATGCTTTTTCAGCAAGAGCTCCGTGTCCTATTTCTCTTCTGCCGGGAGAGTTAAGTCTGCCAACCTCTCCAACGGAGAAAGGAGGAAAATTATAATGAAGCATAAAGCTTTTACGTGTTTCACCCGTTAGTTCTTCTATTCTTTGTTCATCAATTGTTGTCCCGAGAGTAACCGTGCATAAAGATTGAGTTTCGCCTCTTGTGAACAAAGCTGAGCCGTGCACACGGGGTAATAAACTTGTTTCACAGGTAATTTGTCTTATATCGTTAGGTCCTCTTCCATCTATTCTTGTTTTATTTTTAATGATTTGGTTTCTTAATATTTCTTCCTGGTATAAGTCAAAAACTTCATTTAACTCGGAAGCAGGATATTTTTCGCCGAACTTTTTAACTATTTGTTTATAAGTTTCGCTAAGTTTTTGTCCTCTTGGGAATCTTTCTTTGATTTTAAGTGCATCTTCAATTTGTTTGCCGAATTCCGCTAATACTTCAGTTCTGGCTTCGGCTATTGTTCTTACGGGAGCAGTCCACTCTCTTGTGCCATCTTTTAGTTCTTCGTGGAATTTGAGAATATCGTTTATTGCGCCCATAGCAACCTTGAGTCCGGCTACTACGTTATCTTCGGAAACTTCTTTGGCTTCCATTTCAATCATAGTGAGACCTTCTTCCGTTCCGGCGACCGTGAGGTTAAGTGAAGCTTCTTCGGCTTGTGGCATAGAAGGATTTAGTACAAAATTATTATTAACAAAAGCTACTTTTACGCTGCCAAATGGTTTTGTATATGGTATGCTTGATAGTTTGAGCACAAAGGAAGTTCCCAGCATAGCCAGAATATCGCCATCATTTTCTTTATCTGCGGAAAGAACGGTAGAAATTATCTGAACCGGTATTGTCCATCCCTCAGGAAACAAAGGACGAACCGGTCTATCCATAAGTCTTGATGTGAGCGTTTCTTTTTCTGTAGGTCTGCCTTCTCTTTTGAAAAACCCTCCGGGTATCATACCTGCGGCATATCTTCTTTCGAGGTAATTACAGGTTAAAGGAAGGAAATTCTGGGCAGTTTCGGGTTCTGAATACGCTCTGCAAACGGTTGTCAAAACAATGGTGTCTCCACATCTCAGAAGACAAGAACTGTCCGCGGTTTTTGCTACCTTGTTAGGTTCAACATGTATAACATTCTCACCAATTTTAAGTTCCATATATTTTTATTTTTTGGGGTTAAAACAGTTAAATTCCTCTAATATCCAATTTCTTTATCAGTTTCTGGTAGTCGTCGGGTCTTTCTTTGGATAAATATTTCAGCAAACCTCTTCTTTTGCATACCATAATAATAAGACCGCGTCGGGAGTGCACATCTTTTTTGTGAGTTTTAAGATGAGTGGTCAAGCTGCTTATACGAGCTGAAAGTAGAGCAACCTGCACTTCCGGGGAACCAGTATCCTCTTTGTGGATACAGAATTGTTTCACCAACTTCTTTTTATCTGCTTTTTCCAACATAATGTTTTATGTTAAGTATTTTTATAACTATGTCAACAAGTTTTTAATAAATTATTACTTTTCTGTGGGAATACTTCAAACAGTAACTCTATTTTTTCCGTTTTCTGATTTAAGCGATTACTTGTTTGCGTTATAATTTTGAACCATTTTAATTAACGACTAAATTATCCTTGTATTTAATTTTCATTGACTTTAATGTCTATGGATTATAGTATAACAAATGGAAAATATGAAAAAGGTAAGTTTTAAGACTATTGGTTGTCGCTTAAACAAATATGATACGGAATGGCTAAGGGAATCTTTTGAGTCTGCAGGATTTCAATCCGTAGATTCCGCTTCGGAGATTTGTGTCGTTAATACCTGCGCGGTTACCTTAAAAGCCTGCAGGGAATCCAGAAATATTATCCGTCACCAGGCAAAACAAGGAATGAATATAATCGTTACGGGATGCGGTGCAAAGCTTATTGAAAAAGAATTAAAGAACGTAAAAAATATATTATTTTTTGAACCTTCTTTTGAAAAAGTAGTTACCGATTATCTCAAATCTCCTCTGATTTCAGGAATAAAGAGTTTTTATGGACACAGCAGGGCATTCGTAAAAGTGCAGGAAGGATGCGACCAGTTTTGCAGTTATTGTGTAGTCCCACATCTTAGAGGCAAACCTTCAAATAGAAATTTTGAAGATATAATTTCTGAAGTGGAAAGACTTCGTGAAAACGGGTTTAAAGAATTTACTCTTACAGGAACGAACCTCGGCAAATACGATAGACTGGTTGACTTGTTAAAATCAGTTGAACAAATTCCCGATGTTCATAGAGTGGGATTAAGCTCAATAGAGCCCATTGGAATATCCGACGAATTGATAAATTTTGTTGCCGGTTCTTCTAAGTTTTCAAAATATTTTCATATACCTATGCAAAGCGGAGACGAAAAAGTTCTGAAATCAATGAATCGCTGGTATACTCCTGCCGGGTTTTCCGATTTGATTGTAAAATTGAAATCAAATATCCCTGATGTTGCTATCGGAACGGATATTATAGTGGGATTCCCGGGTGAAGGAGAAAAAGAATTTTTAAATACTTACGATTTGATTTCGACATTGCCAATAGATAAACTACACGTATTCAGGTATTCAAGACGACCCCTGACAAAAGCATTAGAGTTTAAGGATGAAGTTCAGGATGAAACAAAAAAACAAAGAAGTCAGTTGATTTACGAACTCGGGGAAAAGAAATGGGAACAATTCCGAGCTAATCTCATAGATAAAACACTCGAAGTTCATATTGAAAATGCAAAACATACGAAAAGTAAAGAATATACGGGTATAACTTCAAATTATATAAAAGTCTTTTTCTCGTCCGACAAAAAGCTAAATGACTTTGTAAATGTCCGTTTGGAAAGAATAGATAAACAAAAGACTTACGGACAAATAGTAGAAATTTAATCTTTATAAAAAATAAAATCTTGTTTTTTATCTCATCTCTGATTTTTCTGTAATCCGCTTATATTTTATAAACAATTTTTCAGAATTTGTGTATACGCTTAAAAAGTTATTGACAAATAGGGAAAAGAATTAACATATATATAATATATTACGTTATTTTAACATAACATAGTTGGGAGGAAATTATGCGTAAGTACATTTTATTGTCTGTTTTGATTTTGTTTTCGGTTGTTATAGAAGGAAGTAAATGGAGCAGAACCGGTGATGTAAATACCTGGCGTTCGGGAAGTGAAAGCGCAATGCTTACGGATGGCAGGATTATAACAATATCCGGCATGGAAATTGATACAACAAGTAGTATCTGGGCAGGTACCTGGTCGGGCAACGGATTTCAAAATTATGAAGTGTTCAGTCCTGCGACCGGTAAATGGGTACAAGGAGCGTTAACTACCGGGGGGGAACATACCCTTGCTATGTTATTACCGGATGGAACTGTTTTGTGGGTAAATAATGCCGGGAATAGCTCTATTTATGATCCTGCAACTAACACATGGAGTGCTGGTTATAGTTTTGGTGGATGGCAGTGGCGAGCTTGTGGAACATTACTTGAAGATGGAAAAATTTTGATAGTCGGGCGGGATACAACTCAAAACTGTATTTTATATGATTGGAACACAAAAAATATAAGTGTTACGGCAGCAAGTACTTTTCATCACAGTGCCGAAAAAGGAACTAGTGGTATGGTAGAATTAATATTGCCGGACGGAAAAGTTCTTTTAATAGGCGGAAAAGACAGCACTAAATGTGATGTTTATGACCCTGTAGGGCAAACATGGACGAATACGGGGTCACTAAATAGATGGAGAAGAGCAAGCGTGGGAATATACCTGCGTACGCCATGGGATAAAGTTCTTGTTGCAGGTGGAACTTTTGGAGGGGCAGAAACGGAATTATGGGACCCGAATACCGGTATCTGGACCAATACCGGCAACTTAAATGTTATACCAAGAAGTGCTTCTGCCATGGTATTACTTCCAAATGGAAAACCAATGATAATGGGTGGAGCCAACGATTATTTACCTACCCTTTCAACAAAAAAATGTGAAGTATTCGAACCTGATTCCGGGGTTTGGAGACTTACTGACTCGCTTGAATATGCAACTCGATGGGGCAGATCTCATTTCCCGGCTGCAGTGCTTTATACGGGTAAAATATTGGCAATTAGCGGACACGATAGTGTTGCGCAACACCTTGCGGTCAATCGTTACGGGTTAAATTATTCGTGCGAAATATATGACCCATCAAATGGAATAGTAGATTCAAGAATGCCCTTAAATATTGCTCGTTTTTGTCATACGGCAACCCCCCTTCCTATTATACATACTGCTACTTGTTCGACAAATGTTCTTGTTGTTGGCGGAGAAAACGTCGGGGGTATTTTGAAAAGTTGCGAAATTTATAATTATAATTTAGATATAGCATATCTTACTGATTCATTAAATATAGAAAGAACCTGTCATGCGACAGTTTTATTGCCTTCCGGAAAAGTATTAACGATAGGTGGTAGAAATTTCGGTGGAACATTGAAATCCTGCGAGCTTTATGATATAACTGCGGGAACATGGAGTTTGACGGATAGTCTCGAGTATGCAAGATTTAATCATACAACTACATCATTGAAAGATGGTAGAGTGTTTGTAACCGGTGGAGAGTCAGGCGGAAGTTTTTTGAATTCCTGCGAGATATATGACCCGAATACTAATACTTGGACAACTACTAATAGTCTAACTAATTCACGGGCATATCATTCCGCCATTTTGTTATTTGATGGAAGAGTGCTTGTCGTAGGCGGACAGTCATCAGGCGGAGCTATAACATCCTGTGAAATTTGGGATCCGGGTACCACTAACTGGACAAGTACAGGTAGCTTGACAAATGCGAGATATTCAAATACTTCCATTCTTCTGCAGTCCGGGAATGTTCTTGTTGTCGGTGGAACAAATGGCAGCACAGCATTAGCGAGTTGCGAGGTTTATAATTCGGCAACCGGTGTATGGAGTTCAGAAACTTCTTTAAATAATGCAAGATACCGGCATAATTCGGTCTTATTATATTCCGGGCTTATATTAACAATAGGCGGATATAACGGGACGAGTGATGTTCAAACATGGGAAGTTTATGACCCTGCTACTCACAAATGGAAATCAGAAGGAACTATTTCCGGAAGACATTATAATACTTCTACGCTTGTGTCTTCTGATAAGCCATACGTTTTAATGATAGGCGGGAAAGATGCGGGAGGAACGGATATTAGCTCAATTAACAGATATGATGTCGGACTCGGGTATCGTTCGGAATGGCAGTCAACAATAACAAATTGTAAGGCGGTTACGCAAATATCTCCTTCTATGCATATAGAAGGTACTCTTTTTAGGGATTATTCTGAAGCGGATGGCGGCAATCATTGTCATATAGTTTCTTCTGACCACCCGATTATGTCGTTTGTAAGAATTGGCGGTGGTAATTGGCAAGGCAACGGTGGCGGAGAGATGATGTATATGCCATCAAGCCATAGCTGGGATAAAACGCATACGGATGTTGATTTCCCGGATACTGCTGCGGGCTATTATAGAGTGTGGTCTATTGTAAATGGTATACCATGCAAATGGTATCAGGCTTGTGCAGGAACGGAAGAAGAATCAAATTCCAAATTCAGCGAACAAAATTCTAAAATAACAATATACCCAAATCCAAGTACGGGGATTATTAATTTCGACTTAAGGGCTTTTGATACTGCAGAAAAAACTTGTCCTACTATTGATATTTATGATTGCTCTGGTAGATTGGTGAAAACGTTAAGAGCAAATAACTTTAAAGTCCAAAATGTTAAGTTAAATGGGCTTAAATCGGGAATTTATTTCTATTCTGTTCAATATAAAAATATACAAAACAAAGGGAAATTTACATTAATAAATAATAATTAAATGGCTATAAGCACAAGGAGGAAGTATGTGTAAAGTTGTATTTTCGAAGTCGAGGTTTATTGGTTCTTGTTTTTTGTTGTTTTTGTTTTCCGTTAATATTTCTGTTGAAGCATCAAGAACTGCTGTCCTTACTTCCGATAATTATAAAGCGAAGAATGACAACAAGGCATTCTCTTTTTCTAAAGGGAATATAGATACTTTAATGCCTGACCTTAAACCACCTTTTTATGCTTTATCTGCCACTTTTATACAAGAATATGAGGCTACTTGTTTGACTCCTGCGACTCCCTGTTCTATAATGGCAATCTGGCATGGGGTCAAACTCTCCGGACTCAGTGCAAAGGAGTGCAGTCTCTTTATTTGGAGTGACGCAAGTGGGCACCCGGGCACAAGATTATTCTCTTTGCGTTCACTGGAGTCAGGTACCGGAAGTGATACGGGCATATATTCGTACACGTTACCTACTCCAATATATATTTCGGGCCCTTTCTGGGTGGGAAATTATGAATGGAGTGTTGCTTTTCCCACAACTGCAGTTGATAAAGTTCCTAGCGCGCCGAATAAATGGTCTACCAATGGGGCAACATGGTATGATGACGATTTTGACTATTTCCATGCTGCTGTGGTAAAGTACGAAGGAGAAGGAACACCGTATATTAGTGTAATGCCTTCAAGTCTTATGTTGCAAATAGATAGTAGTAAGGGAAGCTACAAATCATCTCCTGCTTCTGTAATATCTGAAAATGATAAAAAATACTGGGAAGATATAGCGTCCGGAGAAATAATAATAGGATATAAGAACAAGGTGAATGTTAAAAATGCTAAATTAAATGAACTGGGTATTGCAGAAAAGGGAATAGATTTGGTAAATAGAGAATTAGGTTCCAATTTTATACTTGTCAGAATTCCGGGTGGAATTTCGGAGACAAAAGCTTTTATTGCCCGTATGAAAACAAACCCAGACGTCAAATCCGTAGAGCCTAATAGGATTGTGAGAATTCTTGGTACTCCGAATGACCCGTATTGGTCGCAATTGTGGCATATGGATAATCTTAATGCTCCTGCAGCATGGGGATTAAACGGTTGGGGAAGCTATGCTATTTCCATTGGAATAATTGATGAAGGAACGGAATATACTCATCCCGATTTGGCATCCCAGTTTGGTGCGGTTAAAGGCAAAGATATCCCGGACGGGGATAATGACCCTCGACCAAGCGGATCGGATAATGATCATGGAACATTTTGTTCCGGTCTTGCAGGTGCAACTATTAATAATGGAGTTGGAGTTGCGGGAGTATCAAATTCACATCTTTATGCGATTAGGGCTTTAAATGGCGGAACCGGACTTGCTTCCCAGGTTGGTCAGGGTATCCAATGGTGTATAGATAATAAAGTAAATGTAATTTCTATGAGTATTGGATATGGCGTCCCATCTTCCTATGTTGAAGATGAATGTCAGGCAGCATGGGATTCCGGAGCCGTTCTTTGCGCAGCAACCGGAAATGATGGCACGGAATTTGTAGGTTATCCTGCTGCCTATTCTACGGTTATAGCAGTGGGCGCAATAGAACCAAATAATCAGTTATGCAGTTTCAGTAGTTACGGCGTGGAAGTTGAACTTGTGGCGCCGGGGGATACGATTACTTCGACTATTACCGGTAGTGCTTATCAGGGAACGTGGAACGGAACTTCAATGGCCACTCCTCTCGTAGCCGGAGCCGCAGCGCTTGTGTGGTCCGCAAACCCATATCTTACAAACCAGGAAGTAAGAGATATTCTGACTTCTACTGCAGTTGATCTTGGGACTACAGGACGTGATAAATACTATGGTTATGGCAAACCTAATCTTCAGGCAGCAGTTCAGGCGGCGCTTAATAACAACACTTTGCCTGCGGATACAGGAACAATAACCGTTTCCAATTCAAGTTCTGCAAGCGGAGATTTAAGCGTTACGGATATTTCTTACAAGGCACAGTGGGTTAGATCTGTTGTCCCAAGAAATTTTACTGTAATGCCCGGAAGCTCACAGTCGGTTACTGTTATTGCTCAAGCCAAACTTTCTAAAGGCTATTATTACGATACCCTTCGTATTGCTTCTAATGACTCTACTTATAAACCATATCTTGTTCCGATTACCCTTAAGGTAGGGAATCCCGGGGTAGAAGACAATACGGACTTTGGATTACGGAATGCAGGTTTAGATGTTTTCCCGAGTCTGATTACAAAATTGTTATCTATAAAATTTGCTGTTTTGGGTTCTCAACCCATCAGTTTAAGAATTTATGATGCTGCCGGGCGAGTGGTAAAAACAATTTTTGATGGAAATAAAACCGCAGGTAATTATAGTTTAACGGTTAATACGTGTAATATTAATTCCGGGATATATTTTGTTGTATTACAAACGGGAAATACCAGAATATCTAAAAAGATTAGTTTGATAAAATAACAAACTTTTTCAGTTTCTAATAAAAAAAAGGAGTCTCTGTTGAAAAACAGAGACTCCTTTTTACAAGAGTATAATTCTAATTATTTATTGCATACGAGCGCACCGGTTGCGATTGAATAGAATTTCGATTCTTCCGAATCTGAACGTGACGTAAGAATACAAGGACACATTGCGCCTGTCAAAAATGCAGCTATTTCCCCTTTCGCGAGATAAACGCAGGTTTTAAAGAATACGTTACCCGATTCAATATTCGGGAAAATAAGTATGTCTGCATCACCGGCAACTTCGGATTTAACGCCTTTGATTTCTTTGCTTTCTTTTGAAACCGCAAGATCCATAGCAAGTGGGCCGTCAAGAATTGCGCCCTTTATTTGACCCCTGTCTGCCATTTTACACATTATAGCGGCATCCATAGTAGGAATCATTTTAGAATTTACTTTTTCAACTGCGCATATAATTGCAACTTTTGGATTCGGGTTGTCTAATTTATGCACCACGTTTATTGCATAATTTGTCATAGCAATTTTCTGGGCAAGGTCGGGGTAAGTGAGCACGGCAACATCAGAAACTGTCAGAAGTTTCGGATAGGTAGGGACTTCTATGATTGTTACGTGTGACAAAACTGCTCCCGGTGGGCATAACCCTTTTTCTTTATCTAATATCCCTTTAATATAAACGGCAGAGTCTATAAGCCCTTTCATTAAAAAATCGCATTCGCCGCTTCTTACTTTTGAAATTGCAAGGTATAATGCTTTCTTTTTGTCGGGCTCATCTATAATTTCTAATGATTTTACATCTACTTTATATTTTTCTGCCACTTTTATGATGTTTGCCTTATCTCCCGTAAGAATAGCTTTAACTATACCTTCTTTTACTGCTTTTCCAACTGCTTCAATGGTATGAGGATCTTCTCCGCAGGCGACCGCAAGTTTCTTTGGTGCCTGTTTTTTAGCCTTTTCAGCTATTTCTTTTAGTTTTGTTATCACGAATGCCTCCTTTTAATTATATGTTATGGCTTCTGTTTCGCCTTTTAAAATTCTCATAGCACCGGCTGCGAGTGCTTCCATCTCATTTTCACCGGGGAATATAAATATTTCCCCTATGAAAGATATTCTATCTTTTATAAGTTCAATAAATTCTTTCCATCGTGCAAACCCGCCTGTTATAACAATTCCGTCTACTGTCCCTTTCAGCACGGATGCGCAACTTCCTATTTCTTTTGCTATTCTGTAAGCCATTGCTTCAAAAACAAGATTTGCATCTTTATCGCCGGATTTCACCCTGCTCTCAACTTCTCGCATATCATTTGTTCCAAGCAATGCAACCACACCACCTTTTCCGGTTATCATTTTTTTTAGCTCATCCTTGCTATATTTCCCGGAAAGTGCAAGTTCTACAAGATCCCATGCCGGTAAAGTCCCGGCTCTTTCAGGAGTAATTGGCCCTTCTCCGTTAAGCGCATTATTTACGTCTATTACTTTCCCTTTGCAATGAGCCGCGATTGAGATTCCCCCTCCAAGGTGCGCAACGATAAGATTAACATCGTCATATTCTTTGCCGAGTTTCTGCGCTGCAAGCCTTGCAGTATATTTATGGTTTAACGCATGAAATATACTTCTCCTTTTAATTTCTGCTATTCCAGTTATTCTTGCAGTGTCGTTAAGTTCATCCACTACTACAGGGTCAACTATAAATGCTGGTATTTTAAGAGGAGAGGCAATATCATAAGCAAGTATTCCTCCTAAATTAGAAGCATGTTCGCCCTGCAGTCCACTGTTCAAGTCTTCAAGCATTCTGGCGTTAACTTTGTAAGTTCCGCTTGGAATGGGTTTTAGCAAACCACCCCTGCCGACAACTGCATTCAGTTTTTTGTCGTCTATATCTCTCTTCTTCAATACGTCATTAATTAATTCCCTTCTAAAGTCTTTCTGATCAACAATTCGTTTGTATTTACCGAGCTGGTCTATACTGTGACTGATATTCTCCGAAAAAAGCTCTTTATAATCCTCATAAACGGCTACCTTCGTAGAAGTTGAGCCTGGATTTATTACAAGTATCATCATTTTGGCATTTTATCCACCAACACTTTAAGTTCTTTGTCTTTCTTTGCTTCATCAAGGAAAGCTTTCTTTGCTGCTTTTGCCATAACACCCCATAATTTTGGTTTCTTCTGGCATTCTTTTGCAAAAGCAAAAGCTCTCAATGTATTTACGTATTCCGGATTCTGGAATCTGTAAGTGAAGTTGGTATGAATATCATATCTGCCTTCGTATAATGCTGCAACATCTTCGATAAAAACTCTTTCTTCATCCGTAGGAATAACGAATACTTTCACTTTTGATTTAGCTCCCGTTATATCCGATTCTGAATTTCTTGTCATTGCTGCTATGTTTTTCTCTTCATCAACTTCAATACCAAGATGCTGCAATTCACTTAATGCTCTGCTTCTTATGATAGGTGATTTTTCGCCTACACCTGCCGTAAAGACTATCGCATCTATTTTACCAAGAGCAAAGTTATATGCCCCGATATATTTTTTTATTCTATAAGCTTCAATATCTATTGCAAGCTGTGCTCTCTTATCGCCTTTTTCTGCAGCTTCTTCAATATCTCTTCTGTCGGTATATTTACCGGTAATTCCAAAAACGCCTGATTTCTTATTCAAAATACTATCCATTTCTTTTGCTGTTTTTTGTTCTTTCCCCATCATATAAAAACCGATCGCCGGGTCATGGTCGCCTGCCCTTGTCCCCATTACCATGCCTTCAAGAGGAGTAAGCCCCATTGAAGTATCATAGGAAATGCCTTTCTTTATAGCATTTGTGGATACTCCGTTCCCGATGTGACAGGCAACAATATTGCAGTCAAACGGGTCTTTTCCGAGAAGGACAGCTGCTCTTTTTGCCACATAAAGGAAAGAAGTTCCGTGAAACCCGTATCTTCTGACTCCATATTTTTCGTACCATTCATAAGGTAATGCATAAGTATAGACATAACTCGACATCGTTTGATGCCATGCCGTATCCATTATTGCCATATGAGGAATGTTTGGCATAACATCTTGCGCTGCTTCAATACCTAAAATATTTGGCGGATTGTGAAGCGGAGCAAGGTCGGCAAGGTCTCTAAATGTCTGTAGAACTTCAGGATTTATTATCACGGATTTTGCAAATTTTTCTCCTCCGTGAACTACTCTATGTCCTACCGCCGAAATAGAAGACATATCTTCTATTACCCCGTATTCTTTATGGGTAAGCGTATCGACTATTAATTTTATTGCTTCTTTGTGGTCTTTGCAATCATGCTCTATTCGCAAAGGCTCTTTTCCCGGAACTTCGTGAATACAGAAAGAACCTCCAACGGTAACTCTTTCAACTATTCCGGTTGCCAATGTGTTTTTTTTATCCCAGTCATAAACTCTGTATTTTGCAGACGAGCTTCCGCAATTTAGACACAATATAGTCATTTTCCCCCTCCTAAAAATTTAATCTTAATTATTTAATTAATATTAAAGTATCCTTCCTAATACTGAAAAAATAAAAGTCAAGTGTTTATAGAAAATTTTTGTAATTATTTTAATAAAGGTAGTCCCTGTAAGGGATTTTTACAATTCAGGGGGTACAAATTAGATGAATTTATTTTATTCTTTCTCCAAATATCACTCTTCCTAGCCTCACTATATTCGCGCCTTCTTCAATTGCAATCTCGTAATCCTCAGACATTCCCATAGAAAGCCATTCCATAGATACTTCTGGGATATTTTCCGATTCTATTTTTTCTTTTAATCCTCGTAGTAGTTTAAAAGCAGGACGTGGATCTTCAGCCAATGGCCCGATTGTCATAAGTCCGGAGATTTTTATATTCTCAAGAATAGCAATTTGTTTTACTAAAGGAATCACCTGTTCCGGCGAAGTTCCGTATTTTGTGACTTCTTCCGAAGTATTGACTTCAATAAGCACGGGTATTTTCCGGGATGATTTCTTGTTTATTTCTTCGGCTAAATATAAACTGTCTACGGATTGTATCATTGATGCCATTTCCAATATCTTTTTTACTTTATTAGTTTGCAGATGTCCTATCATATGCCATTTTATATCCGTATGTTTGAGCGCATCATATTTTACAAGCGCATCCTGAACTATATTTTCGCCCATTACTTTAATTCCGCAATTATATGCGGCTTCTATTCTCTCAGGAGTATTGTGTTTACAGGCGCCGACGATTACAATAGAATCGGGGTCTCTGCCGATTTTTGCGCAAGCTTTATGGATCTTTTCTCTTATTCTTTCTACATTCTCTTTTATTCTTTCCATATCTTTCTATGGCAATAGCCTGAAAACTTGATTTGTCAAGTATTTACAAATAAAATGAGTTGTTTTTTACTGTTTTAGGGAACCTTTAGAAAATGTTATATTGTTCCGGGAAAATTAGTATTTGTGGAGACATGCTATATATTTTTTTATTATCTTTAATCTGCAGCAAGAATCTATAATCTGTTAATAATTCTGAAATCCCTCAATCTGCTATGCCTGAGGCGGGACCAAATCCGAAATTATTCTTCCCCTGTGGGTATTTCTGTTTTCTTAAATCCGGCGGGGACTTCAAACAATGAAGATGCAATGTCCTGTCTCTGGATTTCTTTTAATTCCGTCGTATAAAGCACTTTGTCGCCGGAATAATTAATCGTTTTTATTGGAATCCCGATATAACTTTGTTTGTTCCCTTCGATGCCGACTTTATAAAAAGAAGCTCCGAGTCCTTTAGAAAATTCCCCAATAAATTCGCCGACGTCTTGCATAACTTTGAAATCATTAACGCTGAGTCCAAGCTTTTCCCAATCGGTTGTCCAGATTTCTTCTTCTTTTTTATTGTCCAGGCACCCTTCATACTTATTGCAAACCCATTGATTAACTTTCTCCCCCGATGATATTTTTTTGTAAACTATTTTGGGAGCATTCCCTGGCGTTTGCCCTTTCATCATTTTTTCCATCATTTCTTTTTGTTCGGGAGGCAAATTTTTCATTTGTTCTTTCAGTACTTTCATAGCCTCTTCTATTTTAGCTTTCATTGCCTGTAAATCTTTTTTAGTCATTTCCATAAAAGATTTTTCTTTGTAGTCAACAACCCAGAAGGTTTCTTTATCTTTTCTAAAAATAAAACTCTGTTCTTCTCCTCCCGCTTTTGTATCTATTCGCATACAATCTTTGTCAAGATACGTTTTAATGTCCGTAACATCCGTAACATCGGGGGAAGCCTGGCTAATCATTATTACTCCTGCAATTGAAGGAATTGCCATACTTGCAATCATAAAAAATATACTTCCTATTAGTTTAATTTGTTTCATCTTGCCTCCTCCTAATCTTGTATTGGAATATTTTATATTTCCGCTTTTTGTAACTTTTTTCTATGCTATCTAAACTATCTGAAGTATTTATTCTTATTTTGTTTTCTTAATATCCCCAAATGTAGCTAATATGGGAACATTGTCCGAGCCAACAAAAGTTGGCAAGTGTCCGTCCCATTTTTCTAATGCTAATTTTTGGACTTCTACTTTTCTTAATTCAATTAGTTTATCGGTTACCATTTCTTTTTGCAATCTAAGAGCTTCTGCTTCTGCCCTTGCGGTTGCTATTTTCTGCTCTGCTTCCATCTTTATTCTTTCCAGATCTCTTTCGGCTTTTAGCGCCAACTGTGATGCAGTTACTTTTGCTTCAATTGCTCTTGTAAATTCTTCCGAAAATGAAAAATCGGTTATTGATAATGCTTCTACCATAATTCCGTGTATTTCCAATCTTGCTTTCAAGTTTTCTATTATTTTGTCTCTTACGCTTGACCTTTCAACAATCAGTTTTTCTGCCTCATAAAGAGCCGTAGAAGCCTTAACTGCTTCCTGGATAGCGGGATTAATGATTCGTCTCTGGTAATCATCGCCAAGATTCTGGTATATTCTTGCGACTACATTAGGAAGTAAGAAATAATTTAAGGTTACTTTTGTTCTTACTTCCTGTAAGTCTTTTGATGCTGAGGCTGCGTCTTCAGAATATGCCTGAACTCTGACATCCATTAATTTTATATTTTCTATTAACGGTTTAACCATATAAATACCTTCATTTAATATCTTTCCCGTTACTGCTCCCAACCTTACGACTACTCCGCGATGACCGACCGGTATTGCGCCAATTGCAGGGATTACAAGTATGCCGATGATAAAAAGAAAAATTCCGAAAGAAAAAGAATGTTTTTTTATTAAAAGGAAAGGTGATCCTTTCTTCTCTTTTTCCGTTGGGAATCTAAAAGCAGTAAAGAACGCGATTGCTAAAAATATGATTAACAACAAAAATTTCACGAAACCCATTTCTCCCTCCTATTACAAATCTCTTTTTGCCTTTGGCGGATTAGAGTTTGTTATCCAGCTCCGCCGGATAATTTCCATTTTTTTGATATATTCCACATATATTATGAAAAAAGATTCTGTCAATATTTCTCTTTATATATTTTTTCTGTTTGCTTTCCCCGCTAAAAAAAATCATTTGACTTTTAATTAGTTTGAATTAACATATCCTCATACAATAAGTAACATCAGTGGGATAATAAAGGGGGGGAGATGAAGAATAAAACGTTTAAGTTTTTGGTGGTTGGGCTTTTGTCGATGTTTTTTTCAGTTGCGGGATATTCATGGAGCGGTTCTCTTGTCGTAGACCATAATTGTGTAGACCTTTCTAAAATTCCTGCGCAATGGATAGATTCCGTGCAGGCGAAATTAAAACTACATTATGCGCACACATCTCACGGCGGGCAGTTAACGTCGGGGATTGCTCGAATCGAAGCTTCCAATGATACTTATAATGTTGCCATAGGAAATAGTACTTTGCCGACAACTGCAGGCGCTTTTTGTATATTTGACGGTCAGGAAGGGGATAATTATATATCACCGGAAGAATACTGGGAGGCAGTAGATGGAATGAACAAAACACGTGCGGTTCTTAACCACAACTCTACTATTAACCTGTCAATGTGGTCGTGGTGCTGTCAGGCAGATTATTATTCTGCAGCGCAGGTTCAGGCTTACCTTGATTCTATGAATAAATTAGAAACACAATATCCGAATGTAACTTTTATTTATATGACAGGAAATGCCCAGGGGACGGATTACAGCGGTTATAATCGTCATATGAGAAACCAATTGATTCGTCAATATTGCAAGACAAATAACAAAGTGTTATTTGATTTCGCCGATTTAGACGCTTGGTGGTATAATCCCGGAACTTCAACATGGGAATTTAACAGTTATACCTATAGTGACAGCACTATTCCTGTCGAGCACACGCATTTCAATGGAAACGAAGATGCTCATACGACTTACGAAAGTTGTGAACAAAAAGGTAAAGCTTTATGGTGGTTAATGGCAAGGCTTGCCGGATGGGAAGATGTAGCCGTTGAAGAAAACAAACTTACAACGTTACCGGTATCCATCCAGAGTTATCCAAATCCATTTAATCATTCTACCTCTATTAAATATACGCTAAATAAAAGCTCTAATGTAGAAATTAAAATTTACAATATAATTGGTCAACCGGTAAAAACGTTAGTTAGCGGAATACAGAAAACAGGAACTCATACTATTACCTGGGATGCAAAGGATAACAAGGGCAAAAAAATAGACAATGGAATTTATTTTTGCCGGTTAAAAACTATAGACCAAACGTTGTCTCGAAAGATAGTCATCCGGGATTGAACATAAACCTGTTTGCTAGTTTCTGTCTGTTTAAGTCGAATTATTTAGTTGTGATGGGGGAAACCCCGGTAGTTTTTTCTTCCAAACCACCTGCCTAAGGGGAACTTAACATCCTTTTATTCTTTTGTCAGACAGAAATGTCTGACCTACAAATTTGGTGGAGGCGGCGGGATTGAGCCCGCGTCCAAAAGTACTTTAATACAGGCATCTACATGTTTATTCCGATATTTGATCTTATTTGTTAAACTCCACCGGACAGGATTTCAACAAACCAGACTACTATGTTTATCTTATCTCTTCCTTAATAGTCAGACGAAAGAGACCAGCCCTTAAATCGGCGTCCTGTCTACCGATTTTCGGGTAGACCCGCTTTTGGCAGTCTGATTCTTAAAGGCAAGAATCAGAGGACGGAACTGCTATTATGCAGCTCTTGCAAATGCGTAGTCGCCAATTATGGCTTTTGCTGGTTTTAACAGGGTCTAGCTCCCCGGCATGCGACCTGTAATACTTTACCTCTGTCGAAACTTTCGCCCCCATCTTTCATTTGAGCCTATTATTTATAATAATCCTGAAGTTGTCAAGTTTTTCAAGCAAAAATCTTTTTTTTAATGAAAAAATTTCTATTTATTATGTTTTGTGTTCGGTGTTTTTTATTATAATGCAATAAATATGCAATTTGGCACTTGACAACTTATATATATTGTAACATATAATACAATATAGTATTTAAATAAAAGTGTAATATCGGGGGGGGAAGATGAAAAATTTTATGTATTTGTTTATAGGGCTTTTTATGTATAGCTCTATAGCATTTGGAGAAGACTTATTCTTAAAACAACTTCAGGAAGAACTCCATAAAAGGGGCGATCCCTGGATAGCAGGAGAAACGAGTGTTTCAAAACTTCCACCGGAACAACAGAAAAAACTCTTCGGAACTGTCATACCTGAAACACAGGTTAAAGTAAAAGCCCGTACTTTAAAACACCACAAAAGTGTTCCGACTATATGGGACTGGAGAAGTGTAAACGGACAAAACTGGATGACTGCAGCCAAAGACCAGGGGGATTGTGGTGGATGCTGGGCTTTTGCATGTGTGGGTTCTTTTGAATCAAGAATAAATATCGCTAATAGCACTCCAAATTATAGCTATGACTTATCCGAACAGTTCATGATTTCTTGCGATACTGCAAATAGTGGATGTATGGGTGGAACTTTACCTAAAGGAGTCAATTTCCTTATGTATGCGGGAGTTCCTGATGAAGCATGTTTTACTTATAAAGAAATTGATGCAGCTTGTAGCGGCAGATGTTCTAACTGGGCATCAAGAGTTGTAAAAGCATACGACTGGGATCAATCTTCGACCGCGTCGGAGTTTAAAGATGCAGCTTATGAAGGCCCGGTAGCCGCCGCTTATATGCTAAAAAAAGATTTCTTGTATTATAAAGGCGGAGTTTATACGCCAATTATGGGAGAAGTACTTGGTGGGCACGCAATGATTATATGCGGTTGGGATGATTCCCAGAATGCATGGTTGCTTAAAAACTCATGGGGTACTGCTTGGGGAGTTCAAGGCTTTGACTGGATTAATAGCCCACAACCGCTTAGTATTGCATGGCCAATCGTTAACCCTACGACTAAACCATCCATTCTTCTCGTAAAAAAACAAATTAGCGATGGAAATGATAATATATGGAATAAAGGAGAAACAGCAAACCTTATTAATACGCTGACTAATTTGGGAATAAATGCAACTAACGTAAATGCAACGCTCTCTATTTCAGACCCCTACGTTAGTGTTACAACGGGTAGTGCTGCTTTTGGAAATATAGCGAAAAACGCAACCGGTAATAATTCAGGTAGTCCATTTGTAATCTCTGCAAATGGCTCTACGCCGGATCCTTATACTGCTACATTTAACTTACACGTTACTGCAGATGGCAGTTATGCTAAGGATATTAGCGTAAACTTAAATGTAGGCTTACCAACAAATTTTGAGGTTCCATCTAATTTAAGTTGTTTAATGGGACTTGCTTTTGATAGTACATACTTATGGGGTGTGAACCTTAGTTCTACTTATATATACAAATTCAGCCAGCAGGGATATTTATTGGACTCAATACCTACCCCGAACAATGCAAATGATTACAGAGGTATAGCTTATGGGAATGGATATCTGTGGGTTCATCATGGAGGAACTGAAAAAATCTATAAAGTAAATCCCGCGAGTGGAAGCATAGTATCATCGTTTTCATCTCCTTGCGCCGGTTATCCATCAGGACTTTGTTTTGACGGAACTAACTTATGGGCAGTGGACGGGGATGCATATAAAATTTATAAGTTAACTACAGCAGGGGTAAACGTCTCAAATTTCAACATCCCTTCGGGAATTGCACAACCTTATATGCCGTACGATTTGGGTTTTGAACCACTCGGACCAAACGGAGGTAGTTTGCTTCTTTTTGTGACTCATTGGCATCAGTCCGGCTCGGATTATTACTTTGATTCAACTGCCGTATGGGAAATGACAAGGGCAGGCGTTCTTGTTGCAACACATAGATTCCGCTCTCCTGATACGGATGGGTGCTGTATAGAAGTTAATCCTATGAGAAGCGAATACTGGGTTAATAGTTTGTACCCCAATAAAATATACAGGGTAGCCGGATTTTATAAACAGGGTGCAGAAGAAAATAATACTTTCCATTATATAAATTTTGATATTTCTCCTAACCCTTCATCCTCTCAAGTCCATTTCAACTTCAATCTTTATAAGGATGAGAAAGTAAATATCTCTGTCTATGACATATCAGGCAGAACCGTTTATAAAATGAATCAGGTGTTCAAGGCGGGAAATCACAATACTACCTGGAATTGTAAAAAAATACCTTACGGGATATACTTCTCTGTGATGGAAGTCGGGGACGTGAAGAAAACGAAGAAGTTCGTTTTTATGAAGTAAATTTTGTTTAATTGGGCACAATAATAGTATCTATTTTTAATCTTCTGTGGTATATAGTATTTTAGGCTGAAGCATTTATAAACTCTTAACCGAGCGATATAAAAAGCTTTAATATGACAAATTCCAACTTGAGAGTTGATTCGGTTTTCAAACACATTTGCGATAAGCTAAAACTTATTATAGGGAAACATATGAAAAACCATATAAGAATAAGTTTATATTTGCTAATCTTATTGCTCATGGTTGATTCGGCCGTTTTTGCTCTGTCAACAACAATTAAAAGTTATGACGGTCATTATCTATGGGCAGAAAATGGTGGTGGTGGTGTGTTGCAGTTTACATCGCTCGGAGGGACTACTTTAGAAACTTTTACCATAGAGTCGCAAGTGAGCGGTCGTGTAGCTATCAAATGTTATGATAATACGCATTATGTGTGGGCAAATAACGGTGGTGGTGGAACGGTACAGGCAACGTCATTTGGAGGAACTACGTGGGAAACATTCACTATGGTAGATTTGGGCGGCGGAAAATATGCGTTCAAGTGTTATGACGGGACACATTATTTAAGCGCAACAAATGGGGGTGACAGTACAATTACCGCGTCTGCTACCAATGTAGGAAATTACGAAACATTTGAATGGAGTGGTTATACTCCACAGAGCAGAACAAGCGTATCGTTTGGAACTCGTATTGCGAACGAGACATTTATATGGAGTACGTATACTCCTGGCGGGTCAGTCACTGTAGGACATAGCGGGTCCGGGTCTGATTATATATGTGATGGTACGAATGATGAGGTAGAAATCAATCAAGCTCTTGCGACCAAGAAAATTGTAAAACTTATAACGGATAGCCCATATAATATTACAAATTCTATAATCATTCCCGGAAGCGACATAATTTATACGTTAACGGCTAATACGTCAGGCAATCCTCCCACATTGATTGCCAATAAGGATAATTCAGCAATAATAAGTTGCGGGGATTCGCGAGCGTTTGAGATTTCTTATTTAAAATTTGATGGGAATTCAAGACCCGTGTCCTGTATATATTTTACCAATTCAAAAAGTGGCTCGAGTATCCATAATTGTACGTTTTATGGGTATAATACAATTAGTGCGGATAAGATAGCGACACCTACCGGACCCGGTATATTAACCGGGTTTTTAGGAAATGGGGTTAATGGATTGGGAGAATGCATCATCAGTGTTTACAGTAATGAGTTTTTGACTGGAACAGGCGCTCCGATTTGGGTGGAAGGAAAGACTACCGGAATTGGAAATACTGCACCTACGAGCAGTACCGTGTTTTATGCTAATGTATATGATAATTATATTGGAGTGAATTCATATGGATATTTTGTAGGGGCTGGTATAAACTCTAAATATGCACATATTTATAGGAATATTTGTGAAAGCAATTCTTTCGGTAGTGGAATTTTCCCCTCAAGGTCATGGGTTGAATACAATGTAATAAGGGGAGACGGATATAGTGGAATCTGCCCGTCTTGTTGGCATGCGTGGGATTGGCGAGATTTCACTAGTAATTGGGGTGACTATTATTCACAGTGTGTCGATGATGCTTATTGTCTCATTGATCATAATATATGTGAGTATAAATCTCAGAACGGTATAGATTATTGGTATAGCGATGGTTCGGTTATTACTAATAATAGGTGTAATGATAATGGACAGAATACTGATACAACTTGGAATGGCCAGTGGGATAGAGATGGAATAGATGTTAGTGACCATACGCATAACACAATTGTTAGCTATAATGAATGCGGCAATAGAGCTTCGGAAAAGATGGATACTATTACCGAAGTTTCTGTTTCGGGATACTATGTTAAGGTCGCGCATATTGATAGATGGTATGATATAAGATATGGGAGAAATGTTGGATTTAATGGAATGGGTGTAAGGATGGGATCAGTGTATGGCAGGATAAATTATTTAGATATTCCAAATAGCAAAATATATTTGAGAGCACAACCGACCGGCGTTAGTGTCGGAAATGCTATAGTTGGTGTAAATTATCAAAGACAAGGCATACATATAGGTCTAAATAGTTGGGATGCTAATGATGCTACTTATATTGGCAGGGTTGGCAATCATTATGGTAGACATAATAATGTTTTCAATAATACGGGTATTGGAATAGGCACGGCTTATCCAAGCGATCCCAATGTCAAAACTATTCCAAATACGGATATTACGGCTGATGGAACCGGACCTATCCCGGCATTAAAGTAATATTTATAAAGAAAATGAAAAAAGTTATCGCCATATTGACCGGAGCGCTTTTAATAACAGGGAATATTTTCGCATTGGAAGCGGCTGAGATTGTACAACTTTCCGGAAGTAAAGCATGGGTTACAGATACTTTGTTCCCATCACTGGAGGGAGATTTCTTTGGCGGCTGGAAATCGGATTTTCGTGTCGAATATGAAGCGACAAAACTTACTCCTGTTCATCCTTGTTCCGTACTTGCTATAACCCATGGTGTTTTTGCTCCAACTGCAGGACTTGCGAAACAGTGCAGTGTTTTTGTGTGGTCTGATTCTGTAGGTTTTCCCAAAACAGTTCTTTTTAAAGCTCAGGTTACGGCTGTGGCAGATACTGCAAATAGAGTCGTGTTAGACGTTTATACGGTAACGCCAACTCTTTATTTCTCGGGACCTTTCTGGGTCGGTAATTACGAGATGGATACTCTTTTTCCAACTTCCGTAATTGACAGTGCTCCCGGGAGCAGTAAATATAACAATGGTTCTGGTTGGACGGCAGACAACGTAGATTACGTTCACGGAGCTATTATAAAGTTTAATAGCGTTGGCGAAGAAGAAAATAATATCTTCCCATCGCTTGTTACGTTGAAGACTTCGCCAAGTGTTTTTGCAAATAATACTTCTATTTTTTATTCAATAAATGATAATAACAAAGAAGTTCAAATAGGTATTTATGATATAAAAGGCGCCTTGGTAAAACAACTTGTAAGTGGAAAACATAATGCCGGTAATTATACGGTTTGCTGGAATGGATGCGATAAGATGAATAAACCTATGGGTTCCGGTATATATTTCTGCATTCTATCCGTCTCAGGCAATCAGAAAATTATCAATAAAATGATATTCCTGAAATAGTGTAGTTAGATCAAAAATATCCCTTTCTGTGCAACGTAATTCAAGTAAATCCTGTGTTGTAACTCCTTTTTAATATTTTCTTATTCTTTTCTTAAAAATATCTTGCAAAAATATAATTCAGGAAACATAATATTATAAAGCGGACCGTTAAATTAAATATATGTTGTTGAAAACGCAATTTATTCCTCCGGGATTAAAAAAGAACATATTAAAACGCGATAGATTGTTAAAAACATTACAGCAGAATTCGGATAAGAAACTTCTCGTAATAACAGCCGGCGCAGGATATGGGAAAACAACCCTGCTTAGCCAGTTCGTGAACGAACTTAATGCCCCTTTTGTTTTTTACAGGACAGACGAAAAGGACGATGACCTTGTAACCTTCTTCTCCTATCTTGTAGCAGGCATCAGGGAAATATATAAAAAATTCGGCGCAAGAACTCAAAGCATAATCAATGGATTTTCTTCATCAAAGATTCCTACGGAAATACTAATGGGGACTTTTTTGAACGAACTGGTGGATATCACAAAAAATTCACGCGATAGCTATAAGATAGGCAAAGCCTTGTTCATAATAATCGAGGATTACCAATCGTTGGATAAAACAGAACAGATAAATAAGGCTATGCATTACCTGATAGAACATTCTCCGTCAAATATCCATTTCGTAATCTCCTCAAGGAATACGATACCTTTTCCCACCGTTAAACTCAAGGCAAAAGCCGATATTTTCGAACTCGAAAGTGAAGATTTGAAATTTACAAGCGCCGAAACACGAAAGCTTTTTGGAGAAACTTATGGCTTAAATATTCCCGATTTACAGCTAAAGGAAATAGAGGATTCTTCGGTAGGATGGGTAACGTCTTTACAACTTATATCATACCTGTTTGCAAAGGACCCCAAAAATGCAGCGAAAAAAATAAAACACGGCAAAGATACTATGGATTATTTCGCAAACGAAGTCTTTCTGCAGCAATCCGAAAAAATACAATCCTTTCTCGTACAATCGTCAATCCTCGAAAATATGACACCCGAATCCTGCAACGCTGTCCTCAAAATAAAAGATTCATCCGGAATATTGGAAGAACTGACAAACAAAAATTTATTCGTCTCCTGTATTGATGAACAGAAACAAATTTTCTGCTACCACCAGCTTTTCCGTGATTTCCTTTTAAACAGATTATCCGGGGGAGAAAATGAAAAAAACATCAAAGACCTTCATTTAAGAGCAGGCGATTACTTTAATCGTACGAAAGATTACAATAGTGCTGTACAACATTATCTTTCGGCAAAATGCATAGACAAAACAGTTAAAATTATCGAGATGGAGGGGGAAAATTTAATTGATACGGGAAAAATCGAGATTCTGAAAAAATGGATTGAAGCTCTTCCCGACAGTATAATTAATAAAAACCCAACTTTACTTTTATATCAGGCGAAAATATTTCTTAATCAGGGAAAATGGGATGAGGCGGTGAAAGCCTACGAGGCATCAAGAATAAAGTTCCTGAAAATGGGGGAAAAAGAAAAAGCCGCCAAGGCAATACTGGGAACAGCTTTTTTAGTGGCTAATAGGGGAGACCTTAAAAAAGGAAAAGCATTATTGACAAAAGCGCTTGGGATAATTGGCAAACATCCAACCTTTATAAGAATGAAAATGCTGGATATGTTTGGCAGTTTTTGTTTCGACACAAGCGACTATCAAAAGATGTTTTCGGCATTTAACGAAGCGCTGGCAATAGCAAAAAAAATCAAAAAACATGGCGATGAAATAAGGATTATGTACAGAATACTTTATGCAAAGGCTATTATAGGGGATTCCGACGACGGCGATAGATTTATCAAAGAAACCCGTCAACTTATTAAGGAATCGCAATTTTCCGAATACAGCCAGATTTGGATTTTTATCCGCCTTGCCGGTATACTTGTTTTAAGAGGCGAATTCGAACAATCAAAAGACTTTCTAAAAAAAGCAATTAAGCTTGGAATATTTTTCCACAGCAAACAATCAATGATTCACAGCTTTTTGGAAATGGGACGCCTTTATCTTATGATGGGACATTATAAAATTTCACGTTTACTGTGCGAGAGAGCATTGAAACTAAATACTGAAAGCAAGGAAGAATGGGCAACCACGCAGGCGCTAAACCTTATAAGTATGGGTTACCTTCTTGAAAATAATCTCACAAAAGCGGAAGAATATATAAACAAAACCGAAGGTCAGGGATTTTTTTCAATAACAAAAGCAAATGTAAAAATTGAAACTGGCGCTCTGAAAGAAGCGGAAAATATTCTTGATAAATGTCTCCCGGGAATCGTAAAATCGTGCGATAAATACGACCTTACGCTTATCTACGCCGTATTGGCAAAATTGTATCGCAAAAAACAGGAAGAAAAATTGTTTTCCAAATACCTTAGAAAAGCTCTGGAGGTTTCGAAAGATAGCAATTATTCTTTTGTTTTAACAAGATTGGGAAGAATAGATTCTTCATTGCTCCAATTTGCGGTCAAAGAAGGTATTGAGTCGCATTATGCCGAAACTCTGCTCAGACAGATTTATTTCCGGTACGATTTGGTAATAAATTTCTTCGGGGGATTAAAAATAAGCAGGGGCGATGGAAAGACGGAAGATATAAAATGGAGGACACGAAAAGCAAAGTCGCTGTTCTGTTATCTTCTGGCAAATAGACAGGAATCTTTTTCCCCGGACCGGCTAATTGAACTCTTCTGGCCGGAAGAAAAAATTTCTAAAGGCAGGAGTAATTTGCATTATACTGTCTCCCGTATTCGCGATACAATAGATTCTCTTTCCAAAAAAAATGTCCCGGTTATTGATTATAAAAACGGATGTTACGAAATCAACTCCCAATACAAATTTCAACTCGATTTCGAGGAGTTTGATAAATTAATAAAAGAAATACACGAGCTCAAAGAAACAGAAAAAGAAAAAATCGCAATACCTAAATACGAGTCAATGGTTGGACTTTATAATGGAGATTTTCTTCCCGAGATGTACGAGATTTGGAGCGAGGAAGAAAGGCAATACTATAAAGAGCAATATCTTACTGCGCTGGGGAAATTGGCTTCTTATTGTTTAAAAAAACGGGATTTTGAAAAAACATTGGAATATTCCGAAAAGGTAATTGCTGCCGATGAATTTAATGAACCCGCATATTTTATGGCTATGCGAGCGTATTCCACACTCAAAAAAAGGAAAGAAGCTTCTATCCTTTATAAAAAGCTGGAGAAAATATTAAAACAAGAGTTGAATATTGAACCCTCTGTGGAGACAAAAGCGCTATTCCATAAGCTGATTGAAAACAAAAAAGAAGATTAATAAAAAATTTTGCCCCTTGCTTTTTTTATCTTACCTCACTGCATTTTAATCGTAAAATTCAAAAATTCTTACCTCTTTCGCTTTTTCACATAGGTGTTTACACGGATTTGCACAGGATTTGCACAGAAAAAAACGTATAATATAGCTGTAAATCTGTGTATTTAAAGAAGATAAAACAAAAAGGGGGGAAGATGAGATATAAACTTACATTAATTGTTTTTGCATTATCAGTATCTGTAGTTTATGGAAGCAGATGGAGCTATACAAATGACCTGATTGTTGGAAACTCAGGATTTGAATGTGTCGGATTGCCTGACGGAAGAGTAATGATGATGGGAGGCTTAAACGAAAGTGATTATTATCAAACCTTCAGCCCTGCAACAGGGAAATGGATAAGAACAACTCTACCAAGTAGCTCCAGCCATGATATGGCTATTTTGCTTTATAATGGGAAATTGCTATATTTAGATGGGAATGATTTCTGGTTTTTTCAGCCGGATAGCAATAATTGGCGCAGCGCAGGTGTAAGTCTCGCAAGCTGGAGTAGTTGGAATTGTTATACACTGTTAAAAGATGGGCGGGTGCTGATAATTTATAATGGACAGAACTGCCAACTCTATAACTATACCTCCAATACGTTGAGTGTTACCGGCTCAACCAGTTCAGTGCATACTACTGGAGTAGAAGTTCTGCTGCCAAACGGAAAGGTCCTTATAGCAGGTGGATGGGTTACAATGCCTAAAAGATGTGAACTCTATGACCCGGTATTGGGAGTATGGAGTCTCACGGATTCTATGAAAACTAAAAGAACGGCACATGTGGGTATGCTGTTTCCACCCCCTTGGAATAAAGTATTGATGAGCGGAGATGACCTTCCAAGCGAACTATATGACCTGACGACAGAGAAATGGAGTTCAACGGATACTATGGAACAACCAACAGCAACCATAGAAGCAATGGCATTATTGCCCAACGGAAAAGCATTGTTAGCAGGGGGCTCAGACTCAAAAATTTGCCGAATTTTTGACCCTGATGTGGAACAATGGACTACAGTAGATGCAATGAACATAGCAAGAGACCATTTCTCTTTATCAATATTATATACGGGAAAAATATTGGCAATGGGAACTCAAGCATCAGGATTCCCGCCTCAGTGCGAAATATATGACCCATCTAATGGAGTTTGGCAAACAAAAACAGAGGTGCTTGGCACGGCTCGTCAATATGCGACAACTACAATATTACCTATAAAACATACCGCTAACTGCTCAACAAATATACTTATAACAGGCGGTGAAAATGCAAGCGGCACCGCACTAAATTCTTGCGAATTATATAATTATAGCGAGAAAAGAACGGCGTTTACCGGTTCTCTTGGGACGGCAAGAACTCATCATATAGCAGTTTTACTTGCATCAACAACCTATGAAGTCCTTGCCGCAGGAGGGAAGAATGCAGGAGGCGCCCTCAATTCATCCGAGATATTTGATTTGACAACACAAGTATGGAATTCAACAGGCGCAATGGCAAATGCAAGATTTGACCACAGCGCAACGTTATTGGGAGACGGAAGAGTTCTGGTAACAGGAGGAGAAGGAGCGGGTTATTTAAATACCTGTGAAGTATATAGTGGTGGCACATGGTCATCAGCAGGAACAATGGCAACGGCAAGAGCAAGACACAGCGCCGTGTTATTGCTTAATGGAAATATAATGGTAATCGGTGGAGAGACATCCGCAGGGGTAGTAACGAACACCTGCGAAATCTGGAACGGGACTAATTGGACAACAGTACCTGCGGCATCAATGACAACAGGAAGAAGTTTGCATACGACAACGCTTCTGCAGTCAGGCAAAGTATTGGTAGTTGGAGGAAGGGGCGCAGGCGGTTCCGCATTAAACAGCTGTGAAATATATGACCCGGTAGCAAACACGTGGACGGCAGAAACAGATTTGAATACGGCAAGATATGGACATAATACGATTTTGCTTTATTCAGGTATTGTGTTAGTTACGGGTGGAACGGACGGAACAAATTATTTTACATCATCCGAATTATGGGATCCGGCAGCAGAATTGGACAGGGCAACCGGAAAACACGGTTGGAAAGTCTCTGCTACTATGGGAACAGGAAGGGCTTATCACTCATCAATGCTTGTGCCTTACCTGAAACCTTATGTTTATACCATAGGAGGATATACCGGCAGTTCAGTTCTAAATTCTATTGAACAATATGATATAGGTCTTGGATATAGGGATATATGGCAATCAACAATTACAAACTACAACTCAATTACCTCGATATCGCCTACTATGAATATGACAGGAACGCTATTACGCGGAGTATCCGAAGCAGACGGTGGAAACTACTGCCACGTAGCATCTAATGACCACCCTATTATATCACTCGTGCGCGCAGGAGGAGGAAACTGGCAGGGGAACGGCGGAGGGGAAATAATGCTTATGCCGCACAGCGTATCATGGGACAGCGCGCATACAAACGTCGTAGGATTACCAACAGTATCGGGATATTACAGGTTGTGGTCAATAGTGAACGGAATTCCTTGTAAATGGGATTGGAACTGCATCGCAGGGACTGAAGAAACTCAAAATTCAAAAGTCGAAAATCAAAACCCTAAATTACAAATTTCCCGAAACCCATTTGTGCAATCAACAACTATTAACTACCAATTCCAAAAGGAAAACGATGCCTTACTGATTATCTGTGATATTACAGGCAGAACAGTAAAAACCCTTGTCAACGAAGAAAAACCTGCAGGTAGTTATAATATTGAATTCAATGCAAAAGGGTTGCCAGCAGGTATATACTTTGCGAAGTTCTCCGCTGGTAAATATAAGGAGACCAAGAAGTTAATTCTAATGAAATAAAAGAGGGAGATTATTACAAATCTCTTTCCGCCTTTGGCGGATTAGAGTTTGTTATCCTGCATAGCTGGGCAAAGAGACAAAGAAGTTAATTTCGATGAAGTAAAAAAATAAAAACAACCGAAGCATTTCTGTTAGAACCAGAAGGGCTTTTTTTATTTGTTTTTCTAAAAAATTAAAGCGGGAATATATTCAAGGAGAAATTTGAATTTTGGTGCTGGGGAGGGGATTTGAACCCCTACGCCGCGAGGCGCTAGCCCCTTAAGCTAGTGCGTCTGCCAATTCCGCCACCCCAGCAATAATTTCAAAAAACTATACTTTTTCTGGAGAAATGTCAAGTAAAATAGTAGAACTTAATTCAAGCGTAATGCTTCCAACAAAAGATTTGCACTGAAAACAAGACTGTCTATTTCTATGTATTCTTCTTTGGTGTGCACTTTTTTCATTCCTGTTCCTACGACTGCAGTTTGTATCCCTGCTTTATTGAATACGTTTGCATCCGAACCACCGCCACCTTGAAGTGTAGTAATATTTTTACCAATTTTTTTACCTGCTTTAATTATCTTTTGTACTACCGGTAAGTTTTCCGAAAGTGCAAATTTTGAGTATTCATTTACGACTTTTTCTTCTAATCTTGCTATTATTTTCTTCCCTTTTATTGTCTTTTCGCTTTCTTCTACTGCTTCCCTGAATTTTTTAAGCATATCCTGAGTTATCTTTTTTAACTTCTCTTCCGAGTGACTTCTTGCTTCCCCTGCTATCTCCGTATACCCCGGGATAATGTTTGTTGCCACTCCTCCGGATATTTTTCCTATGTTTGAAGTGCTTATTTTATCTATTCTTCCGAGTTTTAGGCTTGCAATTGCCTTTGATGCAACCTCTATTGCAGATATTCCCAGTTCCGGCGCGGCGCCTGCATGTGATTCGACTCCAAATATCTTTAAATAAATCCTGTTATGTGAAGGAGCCGCCGTTGTTATGTGTTCTATTTCTCCCGTATCAAGCGAATATCCATATTTCGCTTTTATTTTTGAGAAATCCAAAGTTTTCGCTCCGAATAAGCCTATTTCTTCGCATACGGTAAAAACTATTTCAATCGGCGGATGAGAAATCTTTTGCTCTTTGAAAATTTTTATAATTTCAAGTATGATTGCAACGCCGGACTTGTCGTCTGCGCCAAGAATCGTAGTCCCGTCGCTTTTTATAATTCCATTACTTATTATCGGTGTTATATTGAAATCTTCGCCAACCGTATCAAGGTGCGCATTAAGCAAAATAGGAGCCACCCCTTTTTTTCCTTCTATTCTCGCGATAACATTTGAACCGTTACTTCCAAATTTCTTACCGACAGGGCCAAGTTCTGTTTTCGCGCCAAGTTGCGTTAATTTCCGGGCTACGACTTTACAAATCTTCCCTTCGGATTTTGATGGACTGCCTATTTTTACGAGTTCAATAAACTCATCAACCAATCTTTTTTTATTAATCATTTATTGTAGAGGAATAAAAACGCCTTCTTTTACGACCCATAATATATAAGGCGATACGTTCCTGTCCCCTTTTTCATCAAATTCAACATCTCCTATCGCTTCACTGTATTTTGTCCCGTGTATAATATCGGCTATTTTTTTCTCGTCAACACTGCCCGCTTCTTTAATTGCTTTCAATAATATGTTTACGGCATCATAAGAGTAAGTAGAATATGGACCTACATCACCGTATCTTGCAGTATATTTATCGATGAATTGTTTTGCGCAAGGGGATTCCTTTGCTGAAGGGCTGAAAGTCATGTAACTGCCTTCCGTTGCTTTCCCGCCTATCTTTATAAATTCAGGGTCAATGACGCCATCTCCGGCTATGAATATTGCTTCCAATCCCATTTCACGCATTTGCTTTATAAGCAATCCTGCTTCCGGATAAATCCCACCAAAATATACTACCTCAGGAGATAATTGTTTTATCTTCGTTACTATTGCAGTATAATCGTTTTCTCCCTGTACTAATCCCTCATAGGCTACTATTTTAGCCATGGAGCCCACATTTTTCTTGAATTCATCTGCCAATCCCTGTCCGTAAGTAGTCTTATCATGCAACACGGCTATTCTGGTCTTCCTCAGGCTATCTATAACGAATTTGGCGCCTATGCTTCCCTGCTGGTCATCTCTACCGCATATCCTGAATATGTTATGAAAACCCTGCTCGGTTAATTTGGGATTCGTTGATGCCGGGGTTATCTGAATGATGCCCGCCTCATTATATATTCTTGATGCAGGTATAGAACAGGATGAATTAAAATGCCCGATCACTCCTATCACGCCTTCATTTACCATTTTGTTTGCCACGGAAACGGCTTCTCTTGGGTCTCTCCTGTCATCGCCTCTTATTACTACAATTTTTTTCCCTAAAACTCCACCTTTTTCATTCCATTCATCTACCGCTAAAGTTACGCCGTTTAACAGGTCATAACCTATTTTCGCCTGGTCGCCTGTTAATGGCCCTGCAATACCTATTTTTATAACATCTTCTTTTTTACAGCCTGCAAAAACTACAAATAATACAAGCAATATACAAAATTTCTTCATTGGTGTCCCCTTTCAAAAAGTGTCGTTATTTTAATAATAATTTCATCCTAAGTCAAGATTTTTTATTTTTTATGTGTAATATGCCCCCAATTTTTTAATTATTAATAATTAACTATATTATTTCTTGACATTATTTAAATTATAAATTAGGCTCATTTCTCTTATATGAAACGAGAAGAAAAAGTAGCCGTTATAAAAGAGCTTGGAGAAAAGTTTGGTGCCTCTTCAGCTATATGGCTTACGGATTACAATGGTTTGAATGCCCTTAACATAACAAAGTTAAGACGAAAGCTGCACGATAAGAACCTTGATTATAAAGTAATAAAGAACACTATTTTGGAATATGTTTTCAAAGATATTGGCGTAGAAACTCCCCAGGAATGGCTAAAAGGTATGGTTGGCGTATGTTATGGTAAAGATGCTACCACGGGAGCCAAATTACTCATAGAATCCCAGGGATTAAAACTTAAGGGCGCATATATTGAAGGGAATTTTTATGGAATAGATAAAATAAAAGAAATCGCCCGTATCCCTTCCAGAGAAGTATTGCTTGCTAAACTATGCGGAACTTTAAAATCACCGATATCTAATTGTATAAATGTCTTAAATGCACCTATAAGAGATGTTGTTTACACTATAAACGCAGTATCTAATAAGAAAAAAGGAGAATAAAATGGCAGAATCAACTACAAAAGATAAGGTAATTGACCTTATTGCTAATATGTCGGTACTCGAGTTATCTGACCTTGTAAAATCACTTGAAGATAAATTTGGTGTTACCGCAAGCGTTCCAATGATGGCCGCAGCTTCAGCAGCAGCTCCACAAGAAGGCGGGGCAGCACCTGCAGAAGCACAATCTGAATTTGACGTTATCTTAAAGACTTTTGGCGATAATAAAATTCGGGTCATTAAAACAGTCAGAGAACTTACGAACCTCGGATTAAAAGAAGCGAAAGACCTCGTTGATGCAGTTCCTAAAGCTCTTAAAGAAAAAGTTTCTAAAGAAGAAGCCGATTCTATTGTTAAGAAACTTGAGGATTGTGGCGCAACCTGCGAAATAAAATAAGCTTTTAAAAGATATTTATAAAAAAAGGGCAAAAAGTTTTCAAAACTTTTTGCCCCTTTTTCTTTCCTATTCTTATAGTCCGTACATTGCTATAATCTCGTCTTTCTTTTTGCCGAGTATTTTATACTTCTCTCCAATCTTGGCAAATGCATTAATTGCCTTATCCAGATGCTCTCTCTCGTGGTCTGCTGAAATCTGAACTCTGATTCTTGCCTGCCCCTGCGCAACTACCGGGAAGAAGAACCCAATAACATATATGCCTTCTGCGTATAAGTCTTTTGCCATGTTCTGGGCAAGTTTCGCATTGTATAACATTACGGGAACAATCGGATGTGTCCCTTCTTTTATGTCCAACCCTCTCTTTTTTATTTCTTCCCTGAAATATAGCGCGTTTGCCTCAAGTTTGTCCCTTCTTTCGTTGTTCTTGGAAATCATATCTATGATTTTTATTGAAGCCGCAACTATTGCCGGCGGAACCGTATTGGAAAATAAATAAGGTCTTGCCCGCTGTCTGCACATTCCGACAATTTCTTTCGGTCCGCTTACGCAACCACCCGTCGCTCCACCCATTGCTTTTCCAAGAGTCGTCGTAATTACGTCTACCCTGTCCATAACGCCACAGTGTTCATGCGTCCCGCGGCCGTTCTTTCCCATAAATCCGGTAGAATGAGAATCGTCTACCATAACTATTGCATCATATTTATCGGCCAAATCACATATCTTATCAAGCTTGGCTATGTCGCCGTCCATTGAGAAAACTCCGTCGGTTATAATCATTCTGAAACGACAACTCTGGGTTTCCTGTAATTTTTCCTCAAGATGTTCCATATTGGAATGTTTGTAATTGAATAACTGCGCTTTGCATAATCTCATCCCGTCCACAATTGAAGCGTGCACAAGCCTGTCCGATATCATCGCATCTTCTTTATCCAATGTCACGTCAAAAAGCGCCGCATTTGCTTCCATACAGGAAGGAAATAATATCGTATCTTCCATTTTGAGGAACTCGGAAAGTTTTTTCTCGAGTTCATCATGAATGTCCTGCGTTCCGCAGATAAACCTGACCGAAGATAATCCAAAACCTCTTTCGTCAAGCCCTTTATGCGCCGCTGCTATAACTTCAGGATGACTGGACAATCCAAGATAATTATTGGCGCAAAAATTTAACACTTCTTTTGTAGCTGAACCTACGGGATATTCTACTTTTATGTTAGCGCGCTGTGGTGATTTTATGAATCTCTCTTCTTTGAGTAGTCCGTTGTTCTTTATACCCGTGAGTTCTGTGCCGTAAAACTCTTTTGCTTTATTACTGTAAGCCATTAGACCCCCTTCTTAAATTCCCCGACTAATTTTATAATATTGTTAACAGTGTCAAACGCCTGGGGAGTTGCTTTATCGTCCGGGATTTTAATCTCGAATTTTTTCTCGAGAAACGTTTTAAGTGATACCATAGAAAAAGAATCCACAATTCCGCTTGATATTAAAGGCGTGTTCTCATCTATTTCCTGGTCTGAATCTTCGTCGAGATATTCTCTCTTTACATAATCTGTAATTAGTTTTTTCATATCGTCTGCCATTTTTCCCCCTTTATTAATACCTTTTCCTTTTTATATCTTGTAGGCACAAATTCTATTAACACTTTTGTCATCCTGAACGAAGTGAAGGATCTCTCCTCTCCTTCGTCATCCCCGCCCAAGGCAGGAATTAGGAATTCTTATCCGGCTTTGCCGGGCTTTTACTTTACATTCCCAAATTTATTAATATCTAATTATATCTAAACAAGTATTTTGATATTACAATAGATTTTCCACGGACAAGTCTTCATCTATATCTTTCCAGTGTATGCCTATGCCCTTTCCGATAAGACGCCAGTTATTTTTTTGTTTCTCAGTGGCATTTCTCAGCTTAGGAAACCATTCAATAGGAATAATAATTTCCCTGCCATCAGAAAGTTGAACATGCATTTTTTCTTTACTGAAAAAAACATCTACAGCAAATACTTGTTTTGACTTAATAATTACTGAAGTATTCATTCCATTTCTCCTTAAATAAATTAGCATGTTTTTCAACAATTTCTCGGATAATCCTTAACTCTTTTGCATTATAACCTATAGACTTTGCTAAAGATATTGGATTTAGCCAAAATTTGGCATAGTTATCCGCTGATTCAACATGAATATGTGGCGGTTCGTTATTTTCATTACTAAAAAAGAAAAATCTGTATCCTTTAACTTTTAATATCGTTGGCATAAATTCTATTCTATTCCTCCCACAACACTTCTGTCATCCTGAACGAAGTGAAGGATCTCTCTCCCCATTCGTCATTCCCGCATCCATCTTTCCCATCTGTCATCCTGAACGAAGTGAAGGATCTCGCCCCCCTTCGTCATTCCCGCATCCACCTTTTCCATCTGTCATCCTGAACGAAGTGAAGGATCTCTCTCCCCCTTCGTCATTCCCGCATCCATCTTTCCCATCTGTCATCCTGAACGAAGTGAAGGATCTCTCCCCCCCTTCGTCATTCCCGCATCCACCTTTTCCATCTGTCATCCTGAACGAAGTGAAGGATCTCGTCTCTCCCATTCGTCATTCCCGCATCCATCTTTCCCATCTGTCATCCTGAACGAAGTGAAGGATCTCGCCTCTCCCTTCGTTATTCCCGCCTGCCTACCGGTCTGTTTGGTAGGTGTGCTATCTTCTTCAATCATTTTCTAATGTCGAAATATCTCCTATTTCTTCGCCCCATTCTTGCGCTCTTAACAACCTTCTCATAATCTTACCGCTTCTTGTTTTCGGAAGCGAAGCAACAAACTCAATTTCCTGTGGCATCGCTAATGGAGATAATTTTTTACGAATAAAATTCATTATGCTCATCTCTAAATCACTGCTTTTCTCGAATCCCGGTTTTAACGCTATGAAAGCTTTGACTACTTCCATATTTATCGGGTCGGGTTTTCCTACCGCCGCGGATTCTGCTACCGCTTCGTGTTCCAGAAGAGCAGACTCGATTTCAAAGGGCCCCACAAGGTGTCCCGCAGTATTGATTACGTCGTCATCTCTGCCGACAAACCAGAAATACCCCTCGGCATCAATGCTTGAACGGTCTCCGCATATGTACCATCCGTTCTTAAACTTGCCGTCATAAGTTGCTTTATTTTCCCAGTAAGTCCTGAACATAGATGGCCAGCCCGGTTTAAGGGCAACGAGCCCTACTAATCCGGGTTTCGTTATCGGTTCATAAGTTTTCGGGTCGACAACTATCGCCGTTATGCCCGGTACTGCTTTCCCCATTGAACCCGGTTTTACTTTCATACCCGGGAAATTACTTATCATTATTGAACCTGTTTCTGTCTGCCAGTAAGAATCAAGAAATGGCTTTCCAAATACCTTTTCCGACCATACAACCGCTTCAGCGTTAAGCGGCTCGCCTACGCTTATTAAATGTCTCAAAGATGAAAGGTCGTGTCTTTTTACGGGTTCGTCGCCTTCTTTCATTAACATACGGATTGCAGTCGGCGCCGAATACCAGACGGTAACTTTATATTTATCGATAAAATCATACCAGTTTGAAACGTTAAACCCGGCATCAAGGACTGTCTGGGTAACGCCGTTTGCCCATGCGCCAATTATTCCATAAGAAGTTCCGGTTACCCAACCGGGATCAGCCGTGCACCAGTAAATATCGTCAGGTCTGATATCGAGTACCCATTTTGCAGTTATATATTGCGAGATTATCGAGGAATGAACGTGCAGTGCTCCTTTGGGCGTGCCGGTAGTTCCCGAAGTGTAATGTAGGACTGACGGAGTTTCCGGGCTGGCTTTAAAGATATCAAATTTATCAACTTTTGGCATCTTTTCCATCTCAAAAGAAAGTTCATCATTTTCTAATGGCTTTTCTCCTGCATCAACGACGATAATTTTTGTCATTTCAGGAAGCGTTTTACGAATTCTGCGAACTTTTCCCAGATGTTTTCTTGTTGTGAATATTGCTTTTGTTTTGGCATTGTCTAACCTTGTGAATAGTGCTTCTTCTCCAAATGCCGAGAATAGTGGCTGGACGATTCCGCCCATTTTTAGAATCCCCAGGAAAGAAATATAAAGTTCAGGAATTTTGTCCATAAATACGCATATTCTGTCACCGGGTTTTAATCCGGTATCCTGTAAAAACTTAGCAAAGCAGTTACTATAAATTCTTATATCGTTGTAGGTATATTTTTTAACTTCCCCTGTAAATCCTTCCCATATCAGGGCAGTTTTGTCAGCGAATCCTTTTTCGCAAATTCTGTCACTGCAGTAGTACCCGATATTGTACATCCCGTCTTTACCGTATTCCAGTTCCTTTTCCGAATCTTTCCAATTAAAGCTTTTATATTTTTCCTCATATGAGCCGATATTACTCATTCTTCCCCCCTTAGTTAGACTTTGTCCTGTCAAGGACTTAGTCTAAATTATCCAGCTTAGCTGGGCTCTTTTTTGCAAAACTCTATTATGTCTGTTCTCTGTGTACTCTATTTTTCTCTGTGTTCTCTATGTTTTATTCCTCTGTTTTTTATCTGTTTTTCTTTTAACTCTACTGCTTTTCTGTTTCTCTGTGTTCTCTGTGGTTTGATTTTCCGTTATCTGTTTTCGTGTCTTCTTTGTGCTTTCGTGTTTTCGTGTCTAATTCCATTTCTATTTTCTGTTTTTTGTTAATCTGTCACCCCAAAACTTTCTTTCTTTTTTCTTCTCTGCGAAAATCCCAATCTGTTTATCCTTTTTATATCTTTTTCTATTTTATCTCTATATTTCTCTGTTTTTTAATCCTTTTGTTATCTGCGTTTATCTGCGTCCAAAAACTCTTTCTTTTCTCTTCTGTTATCTGTTATTTTTTAACCCCAAAACTTTCTTTCTCTGTGTTCTCTCGGTTTTTCCTCTGTGTCCTCATTTTTTTAGTTGTTGTCTGTTTTTAAAACTCTATAATTTTCTGTTCTCTGTGAACTCTGTGGTTTGATTTTCCGTTCTCTGTTTTCGTGTCTTCTTTGTGCTTTCGTGTTTTCGTGGCAATGTTTTTGTTTTTATCTGTATTTTTGATATTTAATATTTGATTTTTAATTTTGCCTATCTGATACCCTTCCAACTGATATTCTGCTCTCCTGCCTGCCTGCCGTAGGCACGGATCTACTTTCCCATCCACCACAGCAACGGTGAATATTTCCGTTTTCTCTTTTCTGTTCCTGATACTCTGGTTTCCTGATGACCTTCCTACTGATATTCTGATCTTCTGGTCTACTTTCCCCTCTGCCACCGCCACCGCCATAGCGTATTCCTTTGAATGCGCATAAGAAACGTGAATATCCGCCGCCGATTTTTCTTTTGCAAACTTTTTAACAAATCCCGACAACACAGCTTTCCCCTGTTTATTTATTTCTATGTTATGCCAGTACGAACCGTATTCCAGCCCGCATCCGAGTGCTTTCAATATTGCTTCTTTTGTCGCAAAAAACATAGCATAAAACTCATCTTTCAGGTATTTACCGGAAACAGTTGTAATTTCTTTTTCCGTAAGGAACTGCCGGACAAAATCGTTTTTGTTATTTAGTTTCTGGAATCTTTTTATTTCAACGATATCAATACCCGTTCCGATAATCATTTTTTATAGTTTGGTTATATAAAAAGTTATACTTTTGTCAAGTTTTCTTAAATTACAACCCAATTCTTAGTAATTTTTTTCCCGAATATTCTTTCCGCCCTCATCGGCTACTGTTTTATCTGTCATTCTGAACGAAGTGAAGAATCTCTATCTGTTACAACCAGTTACCACAAGTTACAGTTATTACAGTTCTTACTATTTCCCTTTTTGCCATTTGCTTTTCTCTGAGTTGGGTAGGTTGGGGCAACTGCCCCAACTTTTCTCCCTCGTAGGGGCGAACGGCTGTTCGCCCATCTGTTTTTGGAGTGCAACAACGATGTTGTTGCTTCCGTTCCTGATACCTGCTCTTCTGGTATTCTGCCCACTGATACCCTGGTCTCCTGATGTGCTTCCCGCCTCTGTCATTTGACACCACAGTGTCATCCCGCTCAGGCGGTGACTGAGCGTAGCGAAGAATCTCTCTGTTGCCTTTGTCTTTTTGTTTTTGGAGTGCAACAACGATGTTGTTGCTTCCGTTCCTGATATACTGATCTTCTGGTATCCTGCCCACTGATAACCTGGTCTCCTGATATACTATTTGTTTTATCAATTACAGTTATTACAGTTCTTATAGACAAGCCCTTAGGAGTTTTACTCCTTAGGGATTTCTATCCAGCTCCGCTGGACAGTTATTACTATTCCCCTGAAAATCTATTGACTTTTTAGAATGTAGAAATAGGATAGCGGAAGATTATGAATATATGGCGTTTAAATGTTGGGGAAAGTCAAATGGCCGAATGTATCAAAAGTTGGACATATGCTATTTATAGAAGGCCAAAGAATCCGGAAATTCAAAAAGGAGATATTCTTCTCCTTCAGCTATTAGCTTCTGATGCTGACAAGTGGGATAAAAGAGATTCAAGAATAGAATTTGCTCTGTATTTTGACCGTTATGAACAAGATTATGATGGGGCAATTAGTAGATTTCATTGGCCTAATGCTGGAAAAACCTGGCCTTGGATTCTACACTGTAACGCTATAAAGTCTACTTTTCCCTTCTCTTTAGAAAAATTGAATCTTGCAAATAACTATAGCGGAGAAACAAACCCTATGATAATAAAACCTGAAGATGTAAATAAGGTTATGTTTTATATTATAGGTTTCCCATCAGCAGAAGAAAATCTTGGATCTAAAATACATAAAGTTCTTAATGATCCTGCTTTTAGCCACAGAGAATATAATATTTTAGCAGCAATTAAAAATAATGATAGAATAGTTGAAAGCAATCCGGATCAAATTAACTGGACTACCGTTCCTGCGCACAAGGAAATTAAGCGTAATGCAGAATTGCCTTGGTTGCTTAAAGAACTGTATAGTTTTAAGTGTCAGGTTTGCGGGTATGGTTTTGAAAAAAAATATGATGTCCCTTATTCCGAAACTCATCACATAATCTGGCTTTCCCGGGGAGGAATTGACCATAGTAATAATTTAATAGTTGTTTGTCCGAATCATCACAGGATAATTCACGAAGCAAAGCCCAAATTTGACAGAAATAAACTCGCATTTGTTTATAATAATGGACTTAATGAACATCTTGAAAATGAAGGGCATCTAAAAGATCCTGTATTGTTGCAGAAAGTAGAGCAATGGGCTGTTAAAAGGGAAGAAAAAATTAAAAAAGAAAAGATTACACTTTAACTAATTTCTAATAAAATAACATAAGATTATGAAAAAACAAACCAAACGACGAATGGAAAAATCCTTTCGGAAGATTACAACGGAATTCCCCAAAAACACTGATGGGAAATTCATTTGTCCGGAATGTGATCAACCGATGAACAATATTTCACAAAGACTATTGGGTATGGTTTATTGGAAATGGGACAAAAAAAAGAAGATGTATAGTAGAGAGGAAGAACTTGTTGCCAATGCAGATAAACCAATGTGTGAAGAATGTGAAAGCCATATTGACTGGGAATATGTACTGTTATTGAATAAAAAAAATATTAATAAAAGCCAAAAATGACAAAAAAGCAAATTAAACAAGAATATAAGAAAATCACTAATGAAATTAGGTTTAATAAACCTGAGATTTCCCCATACCCACCTGAAATAGTCAAAAGAAGAGAATTCTTACTTTTTGCACAGGTGCATTTAGGTAATATTTTGGGCGCTAAATCAAAAAAAGAGAAGCGGAAAGAACATTTTGAGACAGAAATGTATAATAAAGTAATGGAATTTTATTATTATCTGGGAAAAAAGAGTGAACCAATTCAGAATTCTTAATAGTAAGGAGTACAATGCTTGACAGAAAAGTAGTTAAAGAATTCTTAAAAGAAGAATTAGAGGGGATTGAAATACCGAAAGATATTTCAAAGAAGGCGCTCGTTGAGACTTTTTGTAAATACACAGAAGACGATTATTACGAATGGTTAAAAGATAATTTCAAAAGTTTCTTTAATCATGGAGTCCCTGATTGGGATGGCATAAAAGAAAAAATTGCTAAATATTCAACGGATTGATATTCTATTTAATAAATTCATATGCAAGATAGCGATAAAATAATTTCATACCACGAAATGGTAGGAATAGAAAAAATGTCCTTGCAAAGGGGAATGGTTTTTTCTAACGGGAAAAGAAAATACTCTATTTTATTAATGTCTCAAAGAAAAGATGCTGTTTACAATGATGATTTTGATGATGATGGGAACTTAATTTATGAAGGGCACGATGCGAGAGCTATTGATGGAGTTAATCCAAAAATAATTGACCAACCTCTTGAAACTCCAAACGGAACGTGGACTGAAAATGGAAAATTCTATAAAGCGGCAATGGATTTCAAAAGTGGTTTAAAGAAAGAACCTGAACTTGTAAAGGTTTATGAAAAGATTGATATTGGTGTTTGGTCAATAAAAGGATTCTTTCAACTCGTTGATGTTAAACAGGTTTCTGATGGTAAAAGGAATGTGTTTAAATTTTATCTAAATCCGGTTTTGCCTAAAATATTTAATCGCGTTGAAGATTTGCCCTTTAATCGATTAATCCCAACTGCGGTAAAAGTTAAAGTTTGGGAACGAGATAGAGGGAAATGTGTTTTATGTGGTTCAACAGAGAATTTACATTATGACCATGAATTACCATATGCAAAAGGCGGGACAAGTTTAACTGAAGAAAACATCAGATTACTTTGTGCCAAATGTAATCTAAAAAAGAGCAGTAAAATAATGGTTTTTGTGTAATATATTAATTATACTTTCTCCTCACTTAAATTCCATAAGTAATCTCAAAATTCTTTTGTCTTTCTTTTACAATAAATTATACGAAGCCCTTGAAGCTTTAGCAATTAGGGATTCGTATCCAGAAGCGAAGCGTAGGACTATAAGTTACATTTATTACTACTTATTACTACTAGTTACTATTTTCCTAAAAACTCTTGACTTTTCCCATTTCCTCATTAAATATGTAGTAAACTAGCATGAAATAAATAAGGAGAAAATATGCTACTGCCAAAATTTAATAGAGAAAAACATAAAAAAGATGTAGAAAGAGAGATAGAAACAGCAAAATATCTTAAAATGTTTTGGAATACGCTAACTGAAAAAGAAAAAGCTGAACCCGAGATTCTCACTTTTATAGTTCAATGTGGATGGCTTAACCATAAAAAAGGCAATGAAATTCTAGCAAGATATTTAGGGGAAAAAGATTCTAATACTAAGTTTCTATCAAAAGCAATCCACAAAAAATGGGAAAATATAAGCGAAAATGATGCAAATAACTTATTAGAATTGGGGATTACAAATTATTATACAGCTTTTAGACCAAACACAACTAAGTATATTTGTAATAATACTGAGAAAATGAGTAAAGTATTCACAATTGTGTCCTCAAAAACCAATAATACTGAAGATAAGATTAAGCGTATATTTAAGGTATTTGGGAAAGAGCCCCTCTATATAGCAACGCCTAATGGTGGGGATTCTTCAATTTTAAATGCAATAACTCCGGCTATGGCGTGTCTTGATCCCAATCGGAAATTTCCTATAATGAATCAGAGAACAAAAAAATTATTAAAAACAATAAATAAAGAACAAGATATTGATGGTGCAATTGCATTATCAGAATTAATTTCAAAAGGGGATATTAATGTTAGGGACGCTTTTGAGCTTGATGTATATGCACAAGTAGCAATTTTGCCATCAGTTCAGCATTTTAATTTTAAATCTAAAGTAACCAGAACAAAAACTGAAAAGTTTAGAGATGTGGGGCATAAATCCGAACAAAATAGCCATTCTTCTATATCCAAGGAAAGAAGAATAATTACAAAAGAACACAATAAATTAGTAAATAAATTCAAAAAATATTTAGAATGGAAGTATCTAACAAAAGAAAGTTATTTTGATATTTTTATTCCTAAGTATAAAAACAACAAGAGTCTTTTGGTAGAAGCTAAGACTTCCTCATCAGATGGAAACGGAAGAATGCAAATACGCGTAGCAATTGGGCAACTTTTTGATTATAGAAAAACACATTTTCCAACAGAAATTGATAAAATAGATCTTGCAGTATTGTTGCCTAAAAAACCACATCAGGATATTATAGACCTTTTAGAGTCCCTTGAAATATATACTATATGGTTTAATAAAGATAAACTTGAAGGAAGTATTAAACTTTAATTTTTTTCGCTTACAAAAGGAAAAACTATAAAATATTTTTCTTGCTAATTTCTAAAATGACTATATAAATATTCGTTAATATTTATACTAACTCAACAATAGGGGGATAAATGGCTATCAATGAAGTATTTCCTAAACCAACTGTAAAACAAGTAATATTTGGAATACGTTTCCCTAATTTATTCTATATGGAGAACAAAATAGGAAGCCTACAAGAAAAAATAATGAAACAATTTCCAAAATCTGCTCTTGTATATAGAAGACAAATTGTAATTGCAGATATGGGCCCAAAAGTTAAAATAGAAGATATTAAGGATTTAGATAAAGGGCTCGGAAGAAAATTATGGCAATTTGATTCGGATAAAGGATTTAAATTAGAGATATTAAATGATTCATTAAGTATAGTTTCAGAACATCATAAAACCTATGCCTTAGAAGGAGATAAATTTAGAGATACTATAGAGTTTGTAATGAGTAGGTTTTTAGAAGTGGTTTCTATCCCTATATTTAGTCATATCGGGTTACGATATATTGATGAATGTCCAATTATTTCTAAAGATAACTCTACATTTACATCCTATTATAATTCAATCTTCCCTATAGAGAGATTTAATTTAGCAGATGTAAGCGAGTTGGACTTTAAAACTGTGATCAAAAAGGGAACTTACTATTTACGTTACAAGGAAATCTTAAAAAATACTGGAACAGAATATAAGCTAATTCTTGATTTTGATGGTTTTGCGAAAGACATTATTCCTGAGAATTACTTGGGAGTTACCGATGAATTGCATACGATAATAAGCGATGAATACGAAAAAACAATTAAAGAACCTGTTTATACATATATGCGGAGAGTGGAGGGATAAAAAATGAATATAAATATAGAAAATTATGAAAATAACGGCTTAAAAGAACAAGGGACTGGTGAACATGATAAATCTGAAGATTATAAAATAGTTTTTTATCCTTTTGATAAATATCAAATTGGGGTGAAATTGACTTTGACGAATGAATTCATTGAAATAACAGAGGTTAAAATTAACAAAAGTTTTTTGTCATACGAACAAAAAACAGCAACAAAAGGGTACCATGATGTTGATAAATTTTATTCCGAAGAGTAAATAATATATGTTTTATTGTGACGAAAAAGAGCCAATATTAAGATTTGGAGATGTTTTAAGGGGATATGTTTTAGTTAACCCAAGTATTAAAGATCCAATTTCTATTTTACATAAAAATTACGATTATAAAATTGATGTTGAAATACCATCCTATTCTGTTGTACTTACTCCTTGTTGTTCAATAAGCAAAAAGGGAAATACCACAATTTCCTTAACTCCTTTGGTCAGGATAATGAGCAAATTCTTAATAAATCCTTATTTCAAAGGAGACTTAACAAGGATAAACTGCATAATGGAACCACAGCAGTCACTTCCATCTGATGATTGGAATAGACTTTCTCAAATTGAAAGAGAGAAACGTTCAAAAATAGGGAAAAAATATGCATGCTTGGCAAATTTTATCTACGAAAAAAATGAAATTTTTGAGGAGTATACTTTAGCGGGAGAAACATTAAGGAATTATATGATTGATTTTAATAATGTTTATAGAATAAAATGTAACAAAATACAAATGTTAGGACAACCATCAGCGGATACAACAATAAATTCAATAATAGAATCAAAATGTTTACAGCTATCTGCTGAAACACGAACCCAATTGAAGGATAAACTATCTTATTATTATAGGATTCCAGAAGAAGACATAGTGGATTAATCCCTACCTTTCTGAAATTTAATAATAAAATAGAATTTTGTTAATATTAGGTATTTTATATACTATAGTTAAAATATTTTGAATACTCATAGTCATAAAGCACAACTGAATTCCCATTGACAGTTCCGGAAAAATGTTTACCTGAATCATAATCATAGCCTTGGAAGGCATTTCCATTGATATCAAGGTTAATATATTTCCCATTCTTGTAATGATATAATGAATAAGAACCCGAAGCTCCAGAGCCCCTAATATAGCATTTTTGTTCATAATCATAAACGGAAACGCTAGTAGTCACAATATCTCCACTAAAGTTAAAATATTTAGAAACAGAATAGTCATATACTGTTGATGCATTACTATTGGAAATTAAACATCCTGCAATATACGCTATTCCCCTTCTAGTATAATCTTTCATGTATACCCTTTCTAAATTTTATCTGGTCTAACTCAAACATTAAACTATTTCGCTTATGATCCCAGGTTGGTATATCTTACAAAGTAATTGTTTTTCTCCATTGCCTCTTAAAAACTTATTGTTAATTACTTTCCTCCGTGGCTTTTATAAAAATATTTAACAAAGCGTGGGTTAAAAGAATTGAGAACTCCGCATACTCTTTTTTGGCAATATAATCAGAATGTCTTCCTGTCTTTTGAAAAAAAGCGTTTAATTTTCTAAACATCGTGTCTACATATTCTGCTACTGCATCACTGCATAGCAATTTTTTAAAATCTATGTTGTCTTTTTCTTTATCCACAAAGCCTTTCTCTTTTAATGATTTTTTTGCCTGTTCAAAAGCCTGCTGACATTCAACTGCAATATACTTATAGGAATAATCTCCTTTTGAAAGATTAGTATGAGCAACTTCAAGATACTCTAAAGCTTTTGCAAAATCATCATTTTTTAATTTTGGAACTTCCATTAAAAACACTTGTTTATAATTTAATTCTCTTAAAAATTTAATCCACTCACTTTGCGGGATTTTATGTTCAATAGTTACACGATCATAGTTTTTAGAGAACTCTCCTTCTTTGCCTTTAAATTTTACTCTTGTTTCAATGTGCAAAATTAAGCTAAATATAAAGTCCTGAGTGCTTTCAGTATTTCTTAAATCTTCAAATTTAGATAATACATAATTGTTAGTAGGTAAATAAAGTTCTGTTTCTCGTTCTTTCATATTACTAAAATCTAGAGATGATTCATTGAGTTGTATATTTCCAGCAAATTGTTTAAAAGCATAAAATTCAATATTGGTTATCCTCAATTCTTTTATAACATATTCTTGATGACTAGAATCATGCTTTACCGTAAGAGGTACAATTAATCTTGGACATATTACAGACTTACTTGTTCTTATATCTCTTTTCAATTCAAAATATATATCACCAGCATAGGTATGTAAACTTTTTTCGCTCATTTTACCTCCTAATTATTTTATTAATTAATGATACTAAATTGCTTTTCCCTTTTGGCAAGAAAAAAAGTAAACAGAGAGGTTCTTCCCATTCACTTCGTTTGGTGTCAGAATGACACAAGAAAAAACAAAAAAAATAAACTTTTTTTATTTTTTTGAATCCTTTTTAGGTTTTTCTGCATCTAATCGTATTAAGTGGACATTTCTCCACTCAAATAGAGCGCCTTCGCTCCGCCCTTCTCCCGAAAAGTATTTTAAAAAAGAATAGACAAATCTGCAAATAACTATTATCATACAAAGAATGTTCAATCCTAAGTTTCAATATACTCATAAAATAGTTAATCTCCTGACAAAAATTTCTACGGCAAGGGAAGTCGTTCTTAATTCCCCTCTTATTCCTAAATGGGAAATCAGCATCCGAAAACAGGCTATTATCCAGAGCGCCCACTCTTCTACAAGTATTGAAGGAAATAGATTGTCTTTGGAACAGGTCAGCGAACTCGCTCTCGGAAGAGAAATAATGGCTTTAAGAAAAGATAAACAGGAAGTATTAAATTACTTACATACCCTTGAAAACCTCGAAAAATTAGCCGAAAATGATAAAATTACAGAACGAAATATCTTGAATATCCATAAAATGCTTACGAAAAATACTCTGGAAAATCCATCTGACTGTGGCACATACCGGAAAAGATATGTCGTTGTTGCTAATAGATTAACAAAAGAAATAATATTTAAACCTCCTCTGAATGAAGATGTGCCGGAATTAATACGAAACCTCCTAAATTGGATAAATTCTACACAGGCACAAGAACTTGATCCGGTAATTGAAGCAGGAATAACTCATTACGAGTTTGTTAGAATCCATCCCTTTATTGATGGAAATGGTAGAACAGCAAGAGTCCTGGCAAGTTTGATTCTCTTCCTCCGTGATTTTGATATAAAACAGTTCTTCTGCCTTGATGATTATTATGATTCTGATAGACCTTCTTATTATAAAACCCTGCAAAATGTTGACCCGAAAACTCTGGATTTAACAAACTGGCTTGAATATTTTGCTGAAGGTGTTAATGTAAGCATTAATGCCGTTAAGGAAAGAGTAATAAAACTGAGTAGCGAAAGATTGAGAAAAACAGAAAAAGGCCAAATCGCTCTTACTGAAAGACAAATGCAAATCGTAGAACATATCAATCTAACTGGAAAAATAACCAACAAAGATGTAAGAGAAATGTTTAAACTCTCAGATGAAGGAGCGCTAAAAGAAATTAAAAAACTCATAAAACTGGAAGTCATCAAAAGTCAAAACAAAGGCAGAGCATTATATTATACACTCATATAGAGTTGGCGATTAGGTTGGCGATTAGGTTGGCGATTTTGTAAGAGGAAATTCCGGCAATTCATTCCTTAATTCCTAATTTTCCCTTTTATCCTTTTCTGAATCTTTCTGTTGTCTCTTTCAATCTCTTACTTGGACTTTGCGTCGCAGAAGCATTAGTCCAAGTTATCCCGCAAAGCGGGGTTCAAGTCCCTGTTAAAATGGATCCGTTGTTTGTTTTTCTGTTATCCGTTTTTTAAACTCTCAACTCTGGACTCTTCACTCTCAACTTTTCTTTTTTATCCCAAAAATCTGCGAAAATCTGCGTCCAAAACTCTTTCTGTTTTCCGTTGCAACTAGTTACTATAAGTTACTACCTGTTACAGTTCTTACAATTTTTATATTTTTTTCAACTTTTTTGAATCCTTTTTAGGTTTTCCTGCATCTAATCGTATTAAGTGGACATTACTCCACTCAAATAGAGCGCCTTACGCTCCGCCCTTTACGGCACATTTGTATGAGTTTTTTTTGTTTCTGATATCCTGATACTCTGGTGTCCTGCCAACTGATATTCTGATTCTCTGATATGCTATTCGTAGTTATACGAATCTCAGCTGGACCAAAGCAAAACTATGTAGGAGGCATTTTTTTGCTCGAAGTTAAATAACTTATGAAGCAGCGTCTTAAATCTTCTCTTCTCTGTTTTCCTTTCTCTGCGCCCTCTCGGTTTTCTATCTTTCTTCCATTCTCTGCTGTTTTATTTTTTTGTTCTCTGCGAACTCTGCGTCTCTGCGGTGAATATTTCTGTTTTCCGTTACTTACTCACCCACTCAACTTACTTACCTTACTTAACTTTTTTAACTAAAGGAGGTAACAAAGATGCTTTTACAAAACTGGCCTATGCAATTCAGGGGCACTATCAAAGGAATCTCCCCTGAACAGGCTAAACAAATGTTTAACTACGATATGCCGCCCGACGCTAAAGGCGTTTCCTTCTCTATTAAAAACAACAAAACCGAAATCCGACCCTATTTCCCCGAAAAATACTACAACCATACCCCGATATGCCCGCTCCTCAAAACTAATGCTAAAGCTTTCTCCACTCTCTCCACTGTCGCCAAACAAATACTGAAAACAATTATTCGCCCGTCCTGGACTCTTATCGCAGATGAAGAAAAATATATGTCCGGTTATCATATGTTTATTAGCGTAAACCTTAAACGAATCCCTTCCGGTCTCGAAAATATATTGCTCACAATCGGTAACTTACCCACGCCGGAAATTCATAACGATATCCTCAAAAAAGACAATACCCTCGAAATCAAAACAAAAAATTCCCTGCCCGACTACGAACTCGGTATCCTTACAATTAACCCTCAAACCCTTCAAATTAATCATTACAATCCAAAGGATGAGCTTGCCCGCCGCTCAGAGTATTTATTGGATTACCGGATAGGAGGGCCCGATCGCTCTTTCAATAAAACTATCCCCATTCCCATCCCCACACCCGATTCCTTGGTCTTCATTTATTACAAACAAGATAAAAACTTCTCCCCATCCGTCCGTGTCCCAATCCCCCAATGAATAAAACATTAATCCATTTGTTATCCGTGAAAATCCGTGGCAAATTTTTTGTATTCTGTTTTCCGTTGTTTTCAACCCTATCCCTTTCTGTTCTGTTTTATCTCTTCAAGTCTCTTACAGTCCCTGTTAAATTCTTCCGTTCTCTGTTTTTCGTGTCTTTCTATATTTCTTTCCTTTTTCGTGGTAATTTGTTTTCCGTTCTCTGTTATTTTTTAACCCAAAAACTTCTTCCTCTGCGCTCTCTCGGCGTTAGACTTTTTGTTTATTCTCTGCTCTTTCTGTCTTTTGTACTCTCTGCGAACTCTGCGGCTTTTCGTTTTGTGAACATCTCCGTTTCATCTGTTTTTGTGTCTTAGTGCTTTAGTGGCTAATATATGTATTTCTGATATTTGATTTTTTATCTGTATATTTGATTTTTGATTTTTAATTTTTGATATGATTTAAGGGGGTACAAAAATGGCAATATGTTACGGTTCACCTTATGGCACCATTATCGGTCCCATAGGCAATTTAACCTTTTTCGTCAGTAGAGGAAAACAGTTTGTCCGCCTGAGACAAAATTATTCCCAGCTGCTCGAAGAAAAACCCATAGGATTCCAAAATACAAGCAAAATTCTGGCATTAGTAATGAAAATATACGGCCTGTTAAAACCGGAATTTTACAAATATTGGAAAACTTACAATAAAAACAGCGTGGAAACCAGCCAATTCCTTTATCAAAATATGGGATACCTTTTCCAGTCCTTACCCGATAAAAAACAACCCCTCTCCAAAGATAACTGGATAAATCTTTCGGAAATGCGTCTCGTCTATGGCGGCAGGTTATCCGAACCTAAAATGCAAATAGAAAATCTTACTTACGATTCAAATAGGCTTCATCTCGAATGGCACACCGGCGTTTGGAAAAACGGCGCCCCGGACGATATTGCCCATATAATCGCAATCTATTGCGTCCCCGTAGACAAAGATGCCCTAACCTCGAATTGTTTGTATACCTGTCAACCCGATGTCCCGCCGGAAATATTCACGAACGCCTACACAATTTTTCGTTCTCAAATACCCACCCGCAATACGAAGGTGAACTATGAAATTAAAATCTTTTACGGCAAATCTGTTCGAAACAAAGGCGAAGCGTCAATGTTGATAAACGAAGGTTTGAACCCCAAATTCCTCTCCACCTTCCTCTTCTTCTCTAATGGCAGTAGTTACTCAGATATTTCAGGGGTTCAGCTCTTTTCCCACCAAGGGGGGAATTAGAGATGATTATCTGTAGCGAAGCGAAAGGTAATGCTACCACTTATTCCGACATTTCAGGTAGTACTCTCGCTTAGAAACTCTTTTTGTTCGGCTAATAATTCTTTTTCTAATCGTGTGTTAATCGTGTGTAATCGTGTGGTTCCAATCCGTTCTCTGTTATTCTTTAACTCTATAACTTTTCTGTTTCTGTTTTCTGTTTTCCGTGTTAATCTGTGAATTTCTGTGGCTAACTCTTCTCTGTTCTCTGTTTTTTGTTAATCTGTTACCCAAAAACTTTTCTTTCTTTTCTTTTCTCTGTGCTAATCTCGTATTAATCGTATATTATCTTTTTGTATTCTGTTGTCTCTTTAAGTCTCTTACAGTCCCTGTTAAATTCTTCTGTCCTCTGTTTTTTCTCGTGAAAATCCCTGCCTGCCGGCAGGCAGGTGTGAAATCTCGTGGTTCCAATCTTTTCCCACTCCATTTCTTATAAAATACCAATACTTTTATAGGGGTTACTAAAAAAATCTTCAAGGGTTATGTATTTTATGTTTTTCTCTGTACCCTTAATTTCTGACTCTAAAATAACTATTTTCTCTGCTTTTTTATATCTCATGGCAAATATATGCAAAGCAGGAGTTCCTGAAGATGCCCCTGATTTTACTTCTATAGCAATTAATCGTTGCCCGATTTGTATCACATAGTCTACTTCGTCATTTCTTTCTCTCCAGTAAAAAAGCTGTCCCCCGGCTTCTTGAGTCATAGAATAAAGCTTACTCCCTACCGCATTTTCAACCATTCTTCCCCAAAATATTTTATCTTTTACGGTAAGTTTAAATCCTTTCCCGGATATAGCAGAAATTAAAGCATTGTCTAATACTACTATTTTAGGTATTGACCCTCTCTGTCTAATTTTGTTTCCACTGTATCTTTCCAGGGGAACGATCAGAAAAGCATTAGCCAGTAATTTAAGATAGAAAGCTATTGTAGTGGTATTGCCTGCATCCTGAAGTTGTCCCATCATTTTCTGATAACTCATAATTTCTGCAGGATGTTCAATACATAGTCCGAAAACTTGTCGCAGTAATGCCGGCTTTGTTATAGACGACATTAGGATAACATCTTTAGATAATACGGTTTCTATTAACGAATCTCTGATATATCTTGCCCATCTTATTTCATCCTTGCGCAAAGGTATTGCTCCGGGATACCCACCAAAATAAAGATATTCTTCAAATTTGAGATTAAAACATTCCTTACATTCCGGAAAAGACCAATGATTATGTCTATGAATTTCAAATCGCCCTGCAAGACTCTCTGTTAATCCTTTTTGCATCAACAAGGAAGATGATCCTAACAATACAACACGCATTCGTGTTTTTAATCTTTTGTCCTCATCAAACAATTTTTTCACCACTTCACTCCAGCGAGGAATTTTTTGAATCTCATCCATCACTAAAAGTGCTTCCCCTTTATTCTTTTTACACAAAGCCCTACAATCTTCCCAGTTTGCAATAATCCAATCTACAGTAGGCATATTGGGCAAATCAGCTGACTTGTAAAGTTTTGGACCAGTCCAGCGGTCATATAATTGTAAAACTAATGTTGTTTTCCCTACCTGCCTTGGGCCAATTACCACTTGTAGTAACCTGGGCCCTCCCTTTAATCTCGAACTTAACACTTCAAATAGAGTTTTTCTGATATATTCTTTCATAATGGTTTTATAAATAATGCCTAACTGTAAAATGTCAACAAATTACTCAATGCATTGAGTAATTTGTTATCTGTTCTCGCATTAAACTCAAGGTAAATCCGTGTGCTTGTTGTTTACTTTTTTGTTTGGACGTAAGGTAAGGATTCATCTTTGCTGTTGCTTACTCCCCGTAAACCCCTAAATCTATAAACACTATACTCCCCCAACAACCCGGCCAACCCATCCATTTTCCCATCTTCCCCTTCCAGAAGCACAATTTTATCAGGACTTATCAAGCCTATCTGTTTTAACATATGATTATGATTCGTATTATAAGGACAATGAATTACAACAAATTTTACGTCTAACGGTAATTTGCTGTGTATGTCTTTTATCCCGTTAAGTATATTTCCTTCCGATATAAAAGGCGTCATTAATATTGGCGTTATTTTTTCTAATTTCCTTATCATTTTTTCAACTATCCCAAAACCTATGCTGTTTTCAGTCCCTATGCAAGGGTGTGCAGTATCAAGATTCAAAATCCCTGTTCTTAATCCATTTATAAACCCCGTATTGATAAGCGATTTGCAGAATTCGTAACTGTGCAAATTATTTTCACTTATAACCATAATTTTACCGGGCTCAACAAGAATCGATTCGCATGTCGACCAGTTTTTTCGTACTATTTCCGGGCATTTATTCCAGTTTTTTATAAATTCGTGAGTCTTGGGGTCATTAGGATACCCCGACCCAAAATCTCCATATTTTTTATGTAATTCCTCTATCTCGTTGTCTCTGTTTACCTTTGCAATAATAGACGCCGCGCTTACTACGGGATATTTCTGGTCGGCTTTTGGTATGATAATTAATTCGGGTTCAGGAATAGTCAAAAGACTTTTTATTTTTTTGGAATAATTAGCTATCGCAGAAGGCGAAACAGGAGTATCGATAATTACTTTATCCGGGCAAAATTTATTGATTATTTCAACACTGGCATCCATCTCAAGAATGGTCAAATTAGTTTGTTCAATGGCATCCGGCAATATTTGTATTGTTTCATAGGCAATAGCAATTTCTTTGATAAGTGGAACAAAAGCGTTGCGTTGTGACGGAGTAAGCATTTTGGAGTCTTTTACGCCGAGTTTTTTTAATTCTTTCAATTTGGATTCATCACATAATACCCCGCAAACGACAAGCGGTCCTATAACCGGCCCGCGTCCCGCTTCATCAATCCCCAATATCCTTTTCATACTATCAATCCTATTAAACCTCTTTCCCTTCTCTCTGTTAATCTTGTAGAAATCGTTTTTTGTTCATTTATTTTCTATTTTTTGTCTGTTCAAATCGTGTGTTAATCGTGTGTAATCGTGTGGTTCCATTTTATTATCTGTTCTCTGTTATTTTTTAACCCAAAAACTTTTCTTTTCTCTGCGCTCTCTCGGTTTTCTATCTTTCTTCCATTCTCTGTTGTTTTATTGTTTTATTTTTTTGTTCTCTGCGTCCTCTGCGTCTTTTTGTTCTGTGAATATTTCTGTTTTCCGTTTTCCGTGGAAATCCCTGTTAGGAGTTTACCCCGCCCTGGCGGGGTGGCTAATATCTGTTTTTTGTTGTAATAATCGTGTGTTTATCGTGTGAAATCTCGTGGTTACTATCTGTCGTTTTGTGAATATTTCTGTTTCCTGATACCCTGATATTCTTCCCACTGATTTGCTGATATTCTGATATGCGTTCTTTCTATTCTCTGCGTCCTCTGCGACTCTGCGGTGAAAAATCAGGCAGTTTTAACTTCCTGCGGGATAACGCTCACGAACTTTCTTCCTGCTTTACCTTTTCTGAATTGCACTTTCCCGTCTATTTTAGCGAATATGGAATCGTCACCGCTTCTTCCCGTGTTAGTTCCCGGGTGTACTGGTGTGCCTCTTTGTTTTACGATTATTGTTCCACCTGTTACAAATTCTCCGCTATATTTTTTTACTCCAAGAAACTGAGGATTGCTGTCTCTACCATTTCTTGATGCTCCAAGTCCTTTTTTATGTGCCATGTGTTTTGCACCTCCCTATTTCAATCTTTGTTGTATAATCTATCTTTTCAAATCTGTCAACATTAAACTCTTTTTATTTTTGCGCCTAATCCCTGTAATTTGGATTCTATCTTTTCGTAACCCCTGTCCATATGAATCACTACTATCTTGTTGAACTCCTCCATAATAATCAACCCAACATACCAGAAAAGATGAATCTCCCCAAACTACTTTTGTTATCCCTTGGATCCCATCCTTTACGCAAATAGGGAATTCATTTGCGTATATAAGAACAGGAATTACAATTATCCCTACTAAAAAAATAATTTTATTCTTCATAAGACCTTAGCTTTTTTATTATAGTTCATTGTCTTTTTTGTCAAATTTTTTCTGCAATATTAAGGGACACCTATAGTTACCATTAGTTACTCTTTGTTCTGTCTCTCAAGGGGAAAATCGGGAAGATGGAAAGCTCTACCTGCTACTCAGTTAATCAGTTCAAAAGCAAATTAATTGGTAATACCCATATTTTATCTTCCAATTTTATTATCTGTGTTCCATTGTAAGCCAAAATGCCGGCACGACATTTTTTACTGCTATGTAAATATGCTTTTATTCCGATTAAATCCTGTTCATGCCAACGACTGCTGCTCTTAACCTCAATAGCAATGGTTTCGTTCTCAATTTCAACAATAAAATCTACCTCATACCTACCCTGTATATTCCAATAGAAAATCTTTGCTTCAGGGCAATAGGCAGATAATATTCCTTCAAGATTTTGAGCAACATAGTTTTCCATAAGGGCACCACGAAAATATTCATTTGTTCCTGATGCTCTTATCCCGGTAAGATAAGAAGCTAATCCCGTATCGGATAAATATATTTTGGGAGACTTAATTAGTCGGCTGGTGTGGTTACCAAGATAAGGTGGAATGCGACGTAAAATAAAAGACGCTTCCATTAATGAAAGATATCTGGAAACTGTCATTACATTTAATTTAGCATCACGGGCTAATTCACTCTGCTTTAAAATTTGCGTATTTCTGAGAGCAACAAGTCTTAAAAGGTAACGGAAGGATCCTAAATCCGCAACTTGACTTAAATTGCGAATATCTCTTTCCAAATAAGTTTGCTCGTATCCACGAAACCATATATCAGGGTCTTTTACTTCACCAAGGCAAACAGACGGCATCCCTCCCGTCAGAATCTCTTTCCAGCTCACAGGTTTTTCATCCCGATTTGGAAAAGTTTTTTTATTTATAAATTCTACTATACCGGGCAATGTTTTAGTGCCTTGAATTTCCCGGTGCGTAAAAGGTGGCAATGTTAGATAGACAGCCCTGCCTGCCAAACTATCTGCAATGTTTTTCAGAAGAAGAAAATTTGCCGACCCGCTTAAAAGGAAACGCCCGGGTTTGCGGTTTCTATCAACTTCTTGTTTGATAACATTGAGTATCTCGGGATATTTTTGCGCCTCATCAATAGTTATAGGCTCTTTTCCTGTTAGCAAATTCTCAGGGTTACTTTTTGCAAATTCAAGGGTATTGAAATCATCAAAGTTGAAATATTTCCTGCCGCGTAATTGAGGTTGATTAAGAAGTAAAGTGCTTTTTCCCGTTTGTCTCATCCCGGAAAGCACAACCACAGGCATATTTTTTAATGCCTTAAGCAATTCCCTTGTCACTTCTCTTGGCTTATACTTTGTCATACTTTAACACGATATGTTATCTTTTGACATTGTCAAGGGAAAATTGTTCTTTTGATGACTGAGGTAGGTAAATGGTAACTACTCCTTATCGGTTCGCCAAGAGAAAACTATTCCACCTTTCCATCAACTAACTGCGAGAAGGACTTCTTGTCTAACTTTTGATTTTACAATCTACCTAATTCCTCTTCCGAATTTTAGGAAGGTGTATTATATTTGAAGAGTAACCAATTATCCTTAAATTTAATCAGCGTATAATATCCTTTTAATTTATTGCCTTTCAAGCAAATTTCTATTTTTTTGTCATCCCTATTCAAAAGCTCATATTCTCCTTTATCCCAGATTTTCACTGTCCCTGCACCATACCCTTCCGGAATTTCTCCCTCAAAATCTATCTTTGTCAATCTTAAAAATCCTAACAAATATAACAATTGAATTTTTAATGAAAATACTGAGGAATTAAGGGGGATTCTTTTCGCCTTTCTCTTCTTTAAACTCTTTTTATTTTTGCGCCTAATCCCTGTAATTTGGATTCTATCTTTTCGTAACCCCTGTCTATATGATAAACTCTTAATACTTCCGTTGTATCTTTTGCCGCTAGCCCCGCAATAACAAGTGCCGCGCCACCTCGTATGTCCGAAGCCATAACTTTTGTCCCCGATAATTCTTTTACTCCGTTTATTATGGCGCTCCTGTCTTTTATTTCTATCTGCGCGCCCATACGAATCAATTCGGGTATATGATTGAATCTCTTTTCATACATAGTCTCTATGACTATAGACGCCCCCTGCGCAAGCGTAAGCAATGAAGTTATCTGGGATTGTAAATCTGTCGGAAATCCCGGATATGGAGCCGTTTTTATTAAAGAACTTTTGAATGGATATTTCCCTTTTGCCCTTATCCCATTTTTTTCTTTTGTTATTTCAACGCCTATTTCCTGCAATTTTGATATTTCCGGAGTAGAATCTTCCCAACAAGCATTTCTCAGAAAAACATCTCCCGCAGTAATTCCGGCGCATATCATAAATGTCCCCGCTTCAATATAATCGGGCGTTATTGTGTATTCAATAGGATGTAAATCTTTTACGCCTTGAACAAAAATAATACCGTCTTTAGTATGAATTTTTGCGCCTGCAGCATTGAGGAAATTTATCAAATCTATAATATGCGGCTCAAATGCCCCGTTTATTATGGAAACTTCCCCTTCGGCAAAAACGGATGCTAATATTATATTCTCAGTAGCAGTAACAGACCTTTCATTAAATGTTACTTTTGTCCCGCTTGACGGACTTGACTTACAAGTTGCATTTATATAACCGTGTTCTTCTTTTATTTCTACACCCAAAGCTTTAAATCCATGTAAATGCTCTCCAACAGGTCTTGCGCCGATTGCACATCCACCCGGGTGAGCGATTTTAACTTCTTTCAACCTGCCAAGCAACGCTCCTGCCATGAGAAAACTCGCCCGCATCGTGGAAACAAGCTCATAAGGGATAAAATTATTGTTTACTGCGCTCGCATCTATCGTTAAAGTATTAGAAGAAATCTTTGTTTTAATATTTACATTCTCAAGTATTTTCAACATCGTCCTTATATCTCCAAGTAGAGGAACATTATGAAGTGTGGTTATTCCGTTAATTAGCGTTGTAGCGGCAATTATTGGCAATGCGGCATTCTTTGAACCTGATATTGTAACTTCACCCCTAAGCGGTGTGCCACCCTCAATTATAAATTTCTGCATAGTTTATGGTCTAACTTATCCATTATCTGTTTCTGTTTTTAAAACCCTCTAATTTTCTGTTCTTTTCTTTATCTCTTCAAATCCCTGTTAAATTCTTTCTGTTACCTGTTTTTCGTGTCTTTCTATATTTCTTTCCTGTTTCGTGGTTATTTATTTTCTGTTTTTTTAACTCTCTAATTTTCTGTTCATCCGCGTTCATTCGCGTTCATCTGCGGTTCCATTTTGTTATCAGTTCTCTGCGTGCGGAGTTTATCCCGCTTTGGCGGGACGTCTCTGCGGTGAATTTCTCTACTTACCGTGTTTCAACATCTTACACGCAAATACGGCCGCATTCTTCGACCCGGCTTTCCCTATCCCCATTGCCGCTACCGGAACTCCCCCCGGCATCTCAACTATTGATAACAATGAGTCCACGCCTTTTAATGGAGAAGTTGGCAATGGTACCCCAATTACAGGCAAATCCGTATACGAAGCGATAACTCCGGGTAAAGCACAGGAATACCCGCACATTGCAATCACAACTTTAACTCCCTTTTTCTTAAGCCCCATTGCGTATTCTCTTGTTTTATCAGGAGTTCTATGTGCGGAAGTAATTATTACTTCGTAAGAAACCTTATTCTCATCCAGAACTTTTTTGCAGTCTTCAAGCCAGGATTCATCGGACTGACTGCCTATTGCTATACTTACTACCGGATTTAATTTTTTATCAGCCATAATAATTATATATAGAGTATATTAATATAAAGTCAACTTTATTTTATTTGTTGTTTATGGAATAGGGATAATAACGTAACCATTTCATAAGAAGCCTCTGGACGCAAAATCACTAGTCCGAAGGCGGAATTATATAGCTCCGTAGGAAATACTTAAAAAGTGGAATTATTGCAATTGTAGAATAAACTATAACTAAAATTTTAAAAAACCAAACTAAACAAGCTATTTAAGATTAGTTTAGTTTTATGCGTTTACGTCCACTACACTTCCAAGCCCCTTATACATAACAGGTTTAACGCTTTGCTCCATGTTATTTTTGTCTGCTTCAGACGATGCTATTCTATTTAACTCAAAAGGAGTTTTTTCCTGCTTTGCAATATTGGTAATAGTTTTTCCAAAATCTACAGGATTATTTGTTTTTACAACGTTTGCTTCTGAGGTTTCTTCCGTTCTTGTAGTTTGAGTTTTTGTTTCAGGCTGCTTCATAGCTTCCTCTGTCGAATATGCATGATAAGTAATAGGTCTTACTCCATTAACAGCATTCATTTTACCCCCTTATATCTAAAAAGTTCAAAAAATTTTCAATGGCTTCTTTTTTTACGTCATCTCTATTATAATATCCTTGTTTGATTTTTTCTTTTATTTGTTTGATTTTTTCGCTTTCTATTTCTTCGGATGCAAAAGTTATTTTTTTTATTGAACTCGAATCTTCATTTTCATTAGACTTATCTGTTTCAGAAGGGACTACCCGTTTCCCAATTCTCTCTTTCTCGGAAGGTAGAGTTACCTGTTCCGAAAAATGTTTTATTTTGTCTATGTTCATTTTTTTTTAAGCAACTAAATCTAAAGCGAAATCCTTAAGATTAAAAGCAGGTCCATCCGTCTGTATTTTCGCTACACCACCTGCAATAAAAAATTTGTTTGAAGTATAATCTACCTGCCAGTTGGCCATGTAATAAGCATAATTAATTTTTCTTTTGTGTACCAGTGCATTTCCAACTGCCCGCATTACATGCCCGCTCTCATGTGCGGGAACCTCAATCTTTGCCTGCATGTCATTTAACGGGGTAGGATGCTTAAAACTTGCTCCTATATCACCACTTGCGTCTTGATAGGTTCTTGTCTTGCCTCGAGTAAGGATATCCTCGTCCCCATAAGGTGTTTTTTGTGTGTTATCGTCTGATGTTTGCTGACCGGGGATATTAGCAGTTGGAATAATAGGTTGTGGAATTTTGGGCGTTATAGTATTCTGTAATGTATTAGATGTTTTTTGTGTTTCGTTAGAAAGTGTATCCTGCCCGGATATACCGATGGTTGGACCAATAGGTTGTGGAATATTGGGAGTTACAGTATTTTGTAATGTATTTTGTTGACTTCCACCAGGAGTATTAGAATCTATAATCCCTTCTTTTTGGGCCATATTTTCAACTTCTGTTAATTTCCGTTTAGCTGCAAAAACATTGCCCTGGGCGTAAAGACGTTCAATATCGTTTACTAAAGCCATATATTTGGAAGAATTACTACTCCTGTTTATTGCTTGTTTTAAAGAAGTAAGCTCTTTTTCTATCTGTTGGGATATGACAAAATTGTTACCGGAGGTGTTACTACTATTTACCGCGCTGATTTCCATATGCTTTTATACTTACGGTCCCCCTCATCTTACGTTTAGAATATAAAGAGCTTTTTGTCAAGGAAATATGATAATTTTATAAGAAAAAAGATAAAAAGGTTAACTTCCTAAGTATGCTTCTTTAACTTGTGGGTTTTCTAGTAGGTTTGTTCCTGAATCCGTTAAGGATATCTTTCCAACCTCTATAACATATCCATAATTTGCAATAGATAATGCTCTTTGAGCATTCTGCTCGACCAATAAAATTGTTGTTCCCTCGGCATGTATTTTTAAAATTACATCAAATATAATGTCTACAACTTTTGGCGCTAGCCCCAAAGAAGGCTCGTCAAGCAATAAAAGCTTTGGGGATGCCATTAATCCTCTGGCAATAGCTAACATCTGCTGTTCCCCACCCGAAAGAGTCCCTCCCTGTTGACTTTTCCTTTCAGCAAGTATCGGGAATAAAGAAAAAGCGTAATCCATGTCCTGTTTTATTTGTTTTTTATCCCTTCTTAAAAATGCTCCCATCTGTAAGTTTTCCAATACTGTAAGTTGTGGAAAAATATGTCTTCCTTCAGGAACATGCACAATCCCTTGCTGCACTATCTTATAGTCAGACATATTGCTTATGTCTTTATTATTGAATATTATTTTACCGCTGCGAAGCTTTACCAACCCGCTTATTGTCATTAATGTCGTGGTTTTACCTGCTCCATTCGCGCCTATAAGCGTAACTATCTCCCCGGGTCTTACTTGAAAAGATAAAGATTTTAAAACTTCCCGCTTGTCATAATAAACCGATACGGATTCTAATTTAAGCATTTTCCCTTCCTAAATACGCTTCAATGACCTTTTGGTCGTTTGATACCTCTAAAGGAGTACCTTCCGATATTTTTACTCCATAATTGAGAGCAATGATTTTTTCACATATTTCCATTATCATACGCATATGATGTTCAATTATTAATACTGTTACGCCCATATCACGAATTTTTTTTATTAAACATACCAGCTCTTTAACTTCTGAAGGGTTCATTCCGGCCGCAGGCTCATCCAATAACAATAATTCAGGCTCACTTGCTATCGCGCGGGCAATCTCTAATTTACGTTGACACCCATATGGCAGGTTTTTTGCAAGCTCATTCCTGTAATCTTTTAATCCGACAAATTCAAGATAAGTCCCGGCTTTTTCTTTTACGGAGTTCTCCTCTTCCCTTGCCCATTTAGGCTTAATCAAAGCTCCCCAAAGTCCACATTTTGTTCTTGAATATCGTCCTACCATAACATTTTCTAAAACAGTCAAAGATGTAAATAATCGTATTCCCTGAAAAGTTCTTGCTAAACCTAAAGTGGCTATTTCATCTGCCCTGAGATTAGAAATCAATTTTTCTTTGTATAAAATCTTTCCGTGCGTGAGCGGATATACTCCCGAAATGCAATTAAAAAAAGTAGTTTTCCCTGCGCCATTAGGTCCGATTAAGCCTGCAATCTCCCCTTTATTTATACATATATCAAGCTTTTCAATTGCCTTTATTCCACCAAAATGTTTACTAACCTGCTTCGTTTCTAAAATTTTCACGCTAAACTCCTGATAATCCCATCAAGGCGGGACTAATGGCTAATCATAAGTTCCTTCTTTTGTACGGCAATAAACCCTCAGGTTTGAATCTCATCATAGCAATCATTACTATACCAAAAAGTAACATACGGGAATTGCCAAAATAATCCCTGAAAATCTCGGGAATAATAATTAAACAACTTGCACCTAAAATTGCGCCGGGAATACTTCCCATCCCGCCCAATACAACCATACACAAAACAAGCGCAGACTCAAAAAATGTAAAGCTTTCCGGTGATACATGAGTCGCTTTTGCTCCGAAAAATGCGCCTGCTACTCCCGCAAAAGCCGCACTAATCGCAAAAGCTAACAACTTCAAACTCATACAATTAATCCCCATCGCTTTTGCCGCCCGCTCATCTTCTTTTATCGCTACCCACGCTCTCCCAAGACGGGAATTATTGAGCCTGTTAAATACAAATACTGCAACAAACAAAAAAGCTAAAATTAAATAATAATAATTTTTTGGACTGTGAAATACAAAACTTCCAATGCTCGGGCGGGCTATTCCTAAAATTCCATTTGGCCCATTCGTCACATTATCCCAGTTGTTAAGAACAATTCTCGTTATTTCGCCAAAACCAAGCGTTACAATTGCAAGATAATCTCCGCGTAACCTTAGAACGGGAAGCCCAAGTAATATTCCAAATATTATTGCCGTACCTGCTGATATAGGAACGCATACAAAAAAAGGAATATGGAAATGCACGGAAAGTAGAGCATAAGTATAAGCGCCTATAGCATAAAATGCAATATATCCCAGAACTAACAATCCTGCAAAACCAACGGCGATGTTTAATCCTAAAGCCAGCAATGCATATATTCCACAGTCAACAAGAATATTGTTGGCACGCCTGTCAAGAAACATAGGAATAACTATAAGCGAAAGAATAAATAAAATACGAACAATCAAATACCCGTAAGGGATTTTTTCATTAGCCTTTATTATAAATTCATCCCAGTTGTCCTTGAAAGAAGAAACTGTAGCAGGAAATTTAATGAACCGTAAAAATGAAAGTATAAAAACTACGGATGCAATGTATATGCTTTTTATGGGGCCCGCAAATGGCAAGGCAATAACCCATAACCAGAATGTCCAGAATAATGAATTAAGCATTAAAACTTTTCCCCTATTCTCTCTCCAAATATTCCCTGTGGACGGAAAATTAATATTAAAATCAAAATAATAAACGCAAAAACGTCTTTCCACTCAGATGCTCCGGGGATTAATCCCGCTGCAAGACTTTCCGTTAACCCGAGTATTAACCCGCCAAACATTGCGCCATAAATGTTGCCAATCCCGCCTAATACCGCCGCAGTAAACGCTTTTACCCCTGCCAGATATCCGATATAATACCATACTCGTCCATAATACATTGCTACCATTACTCCGGCAGCCGCTCCAAGAATTGAACCTATGATAAATGTAACGGAAATTACGGTGTCTACTTTTATGCCTACAAGATGAGCCATCTTTAAGTCCTGCGCAGTTGCGCGCATGGCTTTTCCCATCTTAGTACGGGTGACAAAAAGATTTAATAAAACCATCAGTAAAATGGAAGTGATAATTATTACTAGCTGAAGAGAATAAATCTGGGCTCCACATATGTATAATCTTGAACCGTCCGAAGGTATGAATTTAGAAAAGAAATTAGAAAAATAAACATTTATTTGTTCTGAAATCAAATGAGAAAAAACTTTGTCTTTAGCCCCTTGCGTCAACATTACATAGTTTTGTAAAAATATGGATACTCCAACGGCAGTTATTAATGCAGATAAACGCGGAGCGTTTCGCAGCGGTTTATATGCAAATTTTTCTATCGTAAAACCATAACATCCCGTAAAAAACATGGCAAATAGAAATACAAGCGGGAGTAAACCTGCAATAGGTAAAGAAAACTTAATCGAAACAACAAATATTATAGCAAGATATGCGCCAAGCATATAAATTTCACCATGCGCGAAATTTATAAGCTGTAATATACCATATACCATTGTGTAGCCTAATGCGATTAACGCATATACGCTGCCAACGGTAAGCCCGTTAATTATTTGTTGTGCTAGCATTTAAAAGATAAAACGAGAGGCGTACTATTCCTATTTATATCCTGATAGTTAACCCAATAATTCTATAATGTCAAATACTTTTTCGTCATCTCAATACATTCTTTACAAATTAAAATTGGTGCAGTCCCTTCCCTTGCCAATTCTCTATCCTTGATGAATTTTTCACTGTTCCATATCTGCTTAAAAGAGCTTTCTAATATATTCCCGTAACTGTATTGTTCGGCAAAAGGTATGCAACACCCGGGCGTAACATTCCCATTAAACGTAACCCTTATCTCTTTCCAAAACCTATCACAAATAAAAGGCTTGTTCCAATCATAAGTCTTAGATAACTCGGGATAATACATACATTTGATTCCTGATTTTTTTAATTCCTGTTTTCCTTCTTCCAATTCTTTTTTATGAAAAGACAAGGGCTTTGCACCCTTTAATTTCCAATCTCCAAAATTAAAAAGATAACTATCTATTTCGCAAATATAGTCTACCCCAAGCTCTTTTGCAAGCTTTATGAATTCAATTAATTCCCCTTCATTCTCTTTCATAAGTATGAAATTTATCCCAATAAGCGGTGTTTTGCTGTGAAGTTTACGTTTTAATTCGACTAATGTTTTTATGTTATTTAAAACTTTGTCGAACTTATCCGTGCCCCGTATCTTCTTATGAGAAGAAGAATTTGTGGCGTCAAGACTTATATGGATTTTTGATAACCCTGATTTTATGATGTCGCGAGCCATAGATTCGTTTATCAATACGCCATTTGAGAATATGGTTGTTATAACATAAGAACGCGTATGTTTTATATATCTGATTATGTCAAAAAATTGAGGATGGAGTAATGGTTCTCCAACTCCATTTAAGCTTACAGACAACGCATACGGAAATTCGTTAAATACTTTTTTGAATTTATCAAAACCCATCATTCCTTTTTCATAACCTGTTTTTTCTATACAATGTATGCAATCAAGATTGCATTTATTTGTAAGTTCAATGCCGATACGGTAAGGATAAAAGCGTAATGCTTTTTTATAATGAGAAGCTTCGTATTTGTGCAATAACCCGTATAATAAAGCTTTGAAATAAAAATAATTTATTTTCATCTTATTGTTTTTATTCTTAACTATAACTCTTATCCTGTCAATACTTTTTCAGAATAAGTTTTACTATTGTTATCTGCGTTAATTGGCGTTTATCTGCGGTTCCATTATTTCTGTCCTCTGTTTTTCGTTTACCCTGAGCTTGCCGAAGGGTGTCTTTCTATATTTCTTTCCTGTTTCGTGGTTATTTTTTTGTAGTTCTTCTTCTCTGCGAAAATCCCATTCTGTTTATCCTTTTCTGTTTTTTTAATTCTTTTTCTAATCGTGTGTTAATCGTGCCTGCCCGCCGGTCTTTTTGGAGGGTGAAATCGTGCGGTTCCATTTTGTTATCAGTTCTCTGTGTCCTCCGTTTTTCCTCTCTGTGTTCTCATTTCTCTTATCTGTTTATTTTTCGTTTTTCTTCTCTGTGAACTCTGTGGTTTGATTTTCCGTTCTCTGTTAACCCAAAAACTTTTCTTCTCTGCGAACTCTGCGACTTTTTGTTTTGTGAATATTTCTGTTCTTTCGTGGCTTTTTATTAATTTTCGGATCGGACTTTTCTGCAGGAAAACTTTACTAGAGACTCTTTGCTACTTTTATTGTTTCTTTAATTACTTCTTCAATCGGGGTATCCGACTTATAAATTTTAATTTTCTTAAATAAATCGGGATGTTCTTTGAAAGCTTCATTGAAAATCTCTCTGCCTTCTGCTTCCATATTTCCTGCCATACGCATAATCATTGGTTTGCTCGGCTTGTTTTCGATAACATATTTTACAACTGCTTTTGCCCAGTCATCGCAACGGGATATCCCTCCAAAACGAGCTCCAAAAATAGCTTTTACACGTGGATTGTTTATTAAAAGTCCTATCATAAGTTGCAGCCTTTCCTGTGTGGGCGCACCACCGGAATCCATAAAATTAGCCGGTTTTCCTCCAAACTTTGTTATCAAATCCAATGAAGCTATGCCGAAACCTGCCCCACCCGGGAATACGCCGATATCTCCGTCAAGCTCAACGTAAGGTATTCCGGCAGATTTTGCAATTTGCTCGGAAGCAGTCAATTCCCCAACTTCATGTCGAGCTTCTATTCCCAGCTTTTTTAGAATAGGATGTCTGAACATTGCGTCTTCATCAATGTCAACCTTCGAATCAAGAGCAATGAATTTTCCGTTTGAAGTCATAACAAGCGGATTTATCTCGACAAGCTTTGCTTCACAGGAAAGAAACAAATTATACATATTGGATATAATCGCGCCTGCTTCGACTACTCCGTTACCCGTAATTCCCATTTTACTTGCAAGTTGCCTTCCAAGATATGCATCAGGACGAACGCCTACATCAACATATTGTTTTATTATGCTTTTGGGTGAAGTTTTTGCGATAGCTTCTATATCCATACCGCCTTCTTTTGAAACAATGAGTAGAAGTTTATGGATAGTCCTGTCAATTGTAGCCGAGATATAAAATTCGTGAGATATTGGGATCTTCTCTTCTACAAGAATCTTTTTTATTTCATATCCGGAAACGGATTTTCCAAGCATCCCTTTTATCTCGTCTACGGCTTCGGAATAAGAATTAACGATTTTAATAATTCCTGATTTCCCGCGTCCGCCAACAAAAATCTGAGCTTTTAATACTACGGGATAAACAACTTTATCGAGTTCGCTAAGTTCGGAAATGTTCCCTATTAATACACTGCGGGGTACAGGAATCTTGTACTCTTTAAACAACATCTTTCCTTCGTATTCATATAGTCTCATAATTTTCCCAATGTAATAATAAAATATTTATTGTCAATTAATACTTTTTTTACTAATACCAAGTTGTTAATCCACTCCCTGCCTACCAATCTTTTTGGTAGGTTGTTCCAATTCTGTTGTCCATTCTCTGTTCTTTGTTTTCTTGTTAATCTGTTACCCTAAAACTTTTCTTTCTCTGCGTTCTCTGCGACTTTTCGTTTTGTGAATATTTCTGTTTCCTTTCGTTTTTATCTGTTCTCCGGCGGATAATTCTACCTGTTGATAATTTCTATTTCTCTGTTCCCATCGTCTAAAATATTGATTTTTATATCTATCCTTTTGGCAGGCAATAATTTTGTTGCTTTTTCCGCCCATTCAATCACACAAACTCCCTGACTTTCAAACAACTCATCTAACCCGAGACTAAGTACGTCTTCTAACTTGTTTATTCTGTACAAATCTATATGATATAATGGTATTTTGCATTGATATTCGTTCATAAATACAAAACTCGGGCTGTTTACGTCTATATTACAATCAAGTCCTTTAGCTATACCTTTAACAAAAACCGTTTTCCCTGCTCCGAATTCCCCGTATAAAGCTATAAGCGTATTCTTTTTTAGTTTTTTGCCTAATTTTTCCCCGAATTCTAATGTTTCTTCCGCGCTATTTGATATTATTATATCCTTCATATGATTTTGTGCCTCTCCGATAATTTTTAAGTAGAGAAGTAAAAACTTTTACCTGTTTTTATTTGTTGGTATATAGAAAAACATAATGATTTTTAAACTAATGTTTACAAAAGTCAAGACTAATTTTAAGGAATAGCAGATAATTACATATAATGCTTCTGTGAAAGGGAAAATATACAAACTATAAAAATACTTGACTAACAAACATTAAATTCTAAAATAGCATTGAAGAACATTATAAATTAATTATAATATAAAATAAAAATATTTATTACAAATGAACCTCAAAAAGTTTCTAAAAAGGACAAATAAACTCTTGTATAAAATTTCAAAGACATCAAAAGAAAAAGGAGCTTATTTTGTTGCTTATAGTTGTATGGGAAAACTTCTTCTTTGGACAATAAACGACTATTATAAAATGATGTTAGTGGAAAAATCAAAAGAAAGAGGAATTTACTATGTTATTTGCACGGGGAGAAAATTTATTCTTCATTTGTTAATAAGAGGGTATTATGAATTTCTTGTATCACCCGGAACTTTCAAAATGGGTGGGCATACTTATACTTATTTCTATCATAAATACACCTGGGGGAACGACAGAGTTGTTGAGATTCCAATAATTTTAGAAATGATGAAAAAATATTCAGACAAAAAAATACTTGAAGTTGGAAATGTGCTTTATTATTATTTTCCGGTTAAACACGATATCTTGGATAAATACGATAAGATGAAAGGTATAATCAATCAGGATGCTGCGGATTTTAAGCCTGCTTATAAGTATGACTTTATAATCACTATCTCAACTTTAGAACATATAGGTTGGGATGAAAAACCAAGGGACCCTACGAAAATTTTGCGTGCTATTGAAAATCTGACAAGTTGCCTTGCTCCAAAAGGGAAAATGATAGTTACTCTACCTATTGGTTATAATCCTGAGATGGATAAGTTATTAAAAGCAGGTAAAATAAAGTTTCCAAAGCAATACTACCTGAAACGTGTCCGGGAAGATAAATGGAAAGAAGCAAAATGGGAAGATATTTGTGACACGAAAAATTGGTATCCATTTACAGCCGCTAATGGTTTGCTTGTAGGAATTATTGAAAAAAGTTGATAAATTGAGCGATAGAAGTTCTATACTTTTATTTTATGAAAATTCTTGTTATTTCTAACCTGTATCCTCCATATTACATAGGCGGATACGAACTACGATGCAAAGATATTCTAGATAGTCTAATAAAACGCGAACACCTGACTGCCGGCAGGCACGTTAAAGTTACAGTTCTTACCGGTAACTATTTCATCTCAGGCAAACCAAAGGGATTGGATACGGTAGAAAAAAATAATGTACATAGAAAACTGCATTTTCAGGATAAGTACCCAATAAAAGTTTCCCTGAAGAATACTATTATAAGGGAATTAAAAGATAATAAAATTTTAAGAGACACCATAAAACAAACTAGTCCTGACCTAATTTACATTTTTAATATGGGAGGGTTGAGCAAATCTTTGCTTAGAACAATAGAAAAATATAAAATCCCTGCGGTTTACGATATCTCTGATTATTGGCTCTCCGGGGAAGGAATTATGGACAACTGGTTGATATACTGGAAACAATCTCCTGAATTAGCAATCTCAAGATTTATAAAATTAAAATTTGAAGCCCTTATAACTAAAAACTTTCTGAACAAATTAACTAAATATATTTTGCCTATACAATCACACTCTTTTAACCTAAATTTTAGCTATTTTACTAGCAATTTTCTTAAAGAATCGTATATTAAATCCGGTTTTAACGTTAAAAATTCACCTGTAATATATTGTGGAATTCCTGTAGAGTTAATTCCTCATAAGATATGCGGACCCGTCTCCGGGAGAAAACCATTTAAGTTGTTATATGTCGGCAATATAACACCCAATAAAGGAACTCTTACAATTATTAAAGCAATATCCGTATTGACAAAAAAGACAATTGAAGTTAGTCTGGACCTAATAGGGGGAATAGATTTGAATTACTTCAAGGAGATAACTTCTTTAATTTCTTTGGAAAAATTACCTGTAACATATAAAGGAAAATATAAAAGAGAAGAAACATTAAAGATGTATAAAGATTACGATGCGCTAATATTTTCAAGCGTATGGGATGAACCGTTTAGTCTTACTTTACTTGAAGGAATGATGGCAGGGTTACCGGTTATAAGCACAACTACAGGTGGCAGTAGTGAAATCTTGAAAAATGAAGAAAATTGTTTAACCTTTGAACCCGATAATGCCAACGAATTAGCCCAAAAAATAGAATTGCTGATTAATGATAACAATATGTATGAAAAAATAAGCAGTAATGCCCCTAAATTTGTTAAAGAAAGTTTTACAACGGAAAAAATGATAAATAAAATAGAAGATTACTTAAAACAAACATTGACACGATAATACTACCAAATGGACACTTTTGAATTTAAAGGCAATAAAACGAAAGAAAAAGAACTTTTGCGAAAGGTAATAGACAAAGTGAAATCCGGACAATACGAGAAAATACCTCTTGAAATTCTAAAACAAGAGTATAAAACATTAGAAATAAAAGATGAGGATGTTTTATACAATCTTTATAAAGCAAAAAATAAATTGCAAAGAGCACAGGTGGTTTTATTTTCCGTAGAACCATTAACAAGGTTTTATTTTATTCGTAAAATTCTTTTAAAAATTAAAAAATGTTTATTTAAGAATATTATAAAAAAACGAATTATACGTAATGAAAATGCGATAAAAAAAATAGAAGAATCAGTAAAGGAAATCGTCTCTTAAATTAAAATGACTATAGAATCAACAAATCTATCTGCTATACCTGAAACAGGCAAGTATAATGCAAAATTTTACAAAGATTATTACAATGAAATTAATAAAGTAACCGGTTTTGGAACAATTGATAAGGAGAAAATAAATGCGATATTAAAGTTTGTTACAGGAGATAAGATATTAGATATAGGATGTGGAAAAGGACAATACGCTTCTTATCTTAACTCCTTGGGTAAAACTGCTTATGGTGCGGATTTTGTAAAAGATTTTTTACCTTCAGGGCAACGAAAATTTATTTGTGGAAATATAATGCAAATACCTTTTAGGGAGAATAGTTTCGACACTTCTATATTATTTGATGTTTTAGAACATACGGATGACGAAAAGGCATTAACTGAAGCGGCAAGAGTAACTAAAAATAGAATAATAGTAACCGTTCCTATGGATTGCAATAATTGGTTTAGGGAGTTTTATCTTATTTACGCCCATTACATAGATAAAACACATTTAAGATATTACACGGAAGAAAAAATAAATAAACTTTTTGAGAAATGCGGTCTTAAAATCATAGCTTTATTGCCACATCTTACAGTGGATTTTGCCCGGCTTATGATTAGTTCTATGGAACCTAAAGGGGGAATTATCAATAAATTAGTTTTCCGCCTTCTCCCTTATGCAAAATTTAAGCAAGTAAATACTGCAAAAATTATAATAGCAGATAAAATATAAAGTTATGGAAATAAGAGTCGATCAGTTTATATCTAGTTTCTATCCTAAGTTTGCAGAAGGCGCCGTATTTAACGATATACTGGAAACGCAAAAAACATTACGAAATGCCGGTTATATTTCAGATATATTTACAATAGACCCTGAAAAAGATAGTGGCGCCAGGTTTTATTCTAAATATAATTACCGTTCAAAAAACGACATTGTTATTTATCAATATGGTGAAGGGTCTATTTTGACGGATTTTATAATTAAACTAAAAGCCAAAAAAATATTAAGATATCATAGCGTAACCCCGCCTAAATTCCTTAAAGAAACTCCAAAATCCTTATTGGATACTATTGGCGGCAATAAAGATGCCAAATTTCTAATATCCGAAATGAATTCATCTTTTGCTACTTCAGAATATACTAAAACAGAGCTTGAAAATTTTGGTTTTAAGAATATACAGATATTACCTGTTTTTATTGATTTTAATAAGTATAAAAAAACATCAAAAGCTGCTGTTTCGAAGACAACTAAAAATCTTATATTTGTGGGAAGATTAGTGCCAAACAAAAAACATGAAGATATTATAAAAACCTTTTATTATTACCATAAAATTAACCCAAAATCTAATTTATTTCTGGTAGGGGAGTGTAAAAGTTGTCCCCGGTATGTAAATTTTCTAAAGAAGTTAATAAAAGAATTAGACCTTAATAAGAATGTTTGCCTTACAGGCCAAATAACTTTTGAGGAACTTGTAAATTTTTACGGCGTTTCGGATATATTTATATGTATGAGCGAACACGAAGGCTTTTGTGTCCCGTTACTGGAAGCGATGTATTTTACTTTGCCAATCATTGCATATAATTCAACTGCAATCCCATATACACTTGGAAATGCAGGAGTTCTGGTAAATAAGAAAAATTACGCAGAAATTGCGGAGCTTATAGATATAATTTTAACGGATAAAAAATTATATTCGCAAATAGTAGAAAAACAAAATGATAGACTAAAAGAATTTAGTTTAGAAAATACTAAAAATAAGCTTATAAAGTATATTGAAGAATTAAAAAATTCGGGAAATTCCATAGAAACATATATAGAATAAAAAGAAAGCTTGAGAGTTTAAGAAAAAAATATAAAACGGAAAAAGATGGAAAAACTTACAGACTCGCCCTTGCAAAGAATGAAAATCCTTGTCATTTCTAATTTTTATCCTCCTTATTGTTTGTCTGGATATCCTCAAGCAGATTATGGGAAAGATTGTAAGAAAAAAATTGATGAATTGACAAAAAAAGGGCATGAAATAAAAATATTAACAAGTATGTATGGAGTAAATAAATTTTGTGCTGAAAATCAAGTATATCGATTGCTTTCATTAAACATTCCTGGTCAAAATATAAACAAAAGTACCTTCACAAGTTTAAAAGATAATTTTGCTCTTAAAAATTTATTAAATAAATTTAATCCTGATCTGATATATATATTTAATATGTGGGGAATAGAAAAATCTATATTGCTTACTCTAAAAGCTTCCCAAAAACCAATCGTGTTTGATATAGTTGATTATTGGATAACGGATAATACTTCTTATGATAACTGGCTGTTTTTCAAAAATGAAAATATCAAAACAACAATTTTGAGATATATAAGCCTTTGTTTATTAAATATGTTTTTAAAAAAGAAATTCTCTTTTAATGAATCTTTGGGGTATTTAAATTCTGAAGAATTGAAATATGCATATTTTTGTAGCGAATCGTTAAAAAATAAATATCAGGAATTTGGGTTTAATGTTTATAACAATCCTGTAATCTCAAATGATTCAGTAACTAAAATAGAAACTCATCTTCAAAATGTCCTGTCACCGGAGTTTCCTGCTTATGTTCATCGTAGTTATCCTAAACTTACTAACAAAATATTAGTCGTTATGCCACAAAGTTTTGGAGATGTTTATCGTACGACAGCCATTCTTTCAACGATGAAATCCATATTTCTTGAAAAACAAATTCACTTTATGACTAAAAAAAAATGCTTCCCCCTTTTGATTTCTAATCCTGATATTGAAAAATTAATCGAATATCCTGATAGTTTTTCTTCTCCTTATGGATGCGCGGCTTTTCTTACCCTCCCAATGTCTGAATGCCTTATAAAGAGTTATGACAAAATTTATCTTCCCTATGACAAAGTACAAATCGAATTTATTACAAATCGTGAACAAAATTTTCGCTCTCATATAAACATAGTAGAACTTTTTGCAAAATTCTGTGATATAAAAAAGAATGAAATACAACGTCCTTTTCTTTCTGAAGAGTTAATAGAAACGGAACATAAAAATTTTATTATAATACATCCTGCTACATTCGCTTCTACAAGGAATTGGGATTTTTTCCCGGAATTAGTAAAAGAGATAAAAAAATATAAAAATATTGATATACTTCAAGTAGGTTGGGAATGGGATCCTTTAATTCCTGGTTGTAAAGATTGTAAAGGATTATCTTTTGGAAAATTAGCCACTCTAATAAAAGGTGCATCTCTTTTTATTGGTATAGATTCATTCCCTGCACATTTGGCAGGGGGAATAAATACCCCTTCTATTTTAATCTTTGGAGGAAGTGAAAGTTCTTTTTCTAAACCATATTGGGGAAGCCCTACCATTTTAGAACCGGAAAGACCAAAAGAATGCAAGTTCGCATGTTATTCTAAAGAATGTCTCAGGGGGAAAAAGTGCATAAATTTTATAAGTATAGATAGAGTAATGCAAGAAATCAGAAGGAGGATTTAATGAATTTATTATTATTTGTTTTTCTTTTAAATAATCCTATAAAAAAACTCGTAGAGATACCTATTACAAGCAAATCTCAAGTATATGAAATAAATAAACTAAAATTAACAATCAAATCTGTTACAAATTACGATATTCAAATAATAGCAGACGATAATGAATTAAAAACTCTTAGTAATGCAGGTTTTCATTATGAAGTTATTTTGAATGATTATAGAGAGTCTGTGAAAAAACTACTCGCTAAAGGGACTTACCATAGTTATTCGGCGCTTGTGCATGAACTTGATTCCATAGCAATTAATTATCCGGCGATTACAAAACTTGATACTATCGGATATTCCGTGGAAGGAAGACCAATTCTCGGACTGAAAATATCGGACAATGCAGGAACAGAAGAAACAGAACCGGCTATAAGATTTACGGGTTGTCATCACGGAGACGAAATAATTTCGGCGGAAATAGTTTTGTATTTAATCAAACAGCTAACGGATGAATATTCTACGGATTCATATATAAAACAACTTGTAGATGGACGTCAGATATGGTGTGTCCCTATAGTCAATCCCGACGGAATGTATAGTTATTCAAGACATAATTCCAATGGAGTAGATTTAAATCGTGATTACGGTTATATGTGGGCTAATGACGGCAATAGCCCTTATCCTTTTTCACAACCTGAACCCCGCGCATTGAAATCAAATGCAGAAACGCATAATTTTGCGATTAGTTTTGACTATCACTCGGTATATAATGTAGTTAATTGTCTCTGGGATTATACTCCGACAAAACCTACAATGGACACAATTATGCTTAATCTTGCAAAGGATTATTCGGATTCTACAGGCTATTCAATAGTCCATGGCTATGACTGGTATCAGGTATGTGGAAGCTGTCAGGACGCAATGTATGGATGTAATGGAATTATTGCGTATACAATAGAAACTCCGCAAGATGCAGACCCTACACCCGTTTGTGTGTCAAATGCAAGCGCAATGCTTAAAATGATAGAACGTTCCGGAAATGTTGGAATATCAGGGATAATTACGGATTCTGCTACAGGTAATCCTATAAATGCAAGAGTAGAAATAGAAGGAATTGATTGGAAAATGTATACAAACCTTTCTACCGGGTTTTATCATATAGTTTTACTGCCGGGAACATATACATTAAAAGTTTCTGCAAACGGATACGCAAGTAAAGAGATTGCAAATATAGCAGTAGGTGATTCAATAACCCTTATCAATGTTCCGTTACTTTTTAATAATAAATATTATGCGGATAGATTGCTAACTATTAAATATACGGGAATTTCAAATAAAACATTAAGTTCTGCCTCTCTTGGTCCGGAAGACAATAAAGCTCTTTCCCTCGGTACTGCCGGGGAAGTAGTTTTAGATATGGGAATCCCTATCCAAGATAGTTTTACCGTGTATGAGGGATCGGATAGCACAGGGAATGAAGGATATCAGGTTTTAGTATCTAATATATGGCAGAGCGGTTTTGTCAGTCTTGGCTCGGGAACGGGAACTACTACTTTTAATATAACCTCAACCGGTTTACCTGAAGCAAGATATGTCAAAATAATTGATGATGGGAATGTTAGTAATTATACGACTCCCGGGTTTGACCTTGATGCAGTTGAATCATACAGATTGTTTGGAGTTGCAGAAAAAAACAATTATAAACCCAATATAATGCTCTGTTCTAATCCGGTTGTTAATAAATTAACAATTAAAATATCTAATTCTAATGAGAGAAATATAACTTTAAAATTATATAATTTGGCAGGACAAATACTGGCTAAGAATATTATTTCTAATGGACAAACAAGTTTTTCAATTGCTACAGACAAGATTCCTTCTAATATTTATTTTTTGAAAGTAGAAGGCAAAAACTGGGCAACTACAAAGAAGGTAATTGTTTTACATTAATACCAGGTTGTTAATCCCCAAGTGTAGTTCTTCACAATTTCGGTAACGGTTTTTTTAGGTTCGCCTGAGGCGGACTGGAAATCTCGCGGTTCCAATCCGTTTTCTGTCCTCTGTTTTCGTGTTTTTTTCATACTTTCGTGGTAATTTTTTTGTAGTTCTTTTTCTCTGCGAAAAACCTAATTCTGTTTATCCTTTTTATCTCTATGTTTCTATGTTTTTTAATCTTGTTGTTATCTGCGTCCAAAAACTCTTTCTTTTCTCCGTTTTTCCTTCTGTGGTCGGAGTTTACCCCGCAGGAGTCGAAGATCCCGATGTGGCGGTGGGCGGGGTGGCTAAAATTCTTTTCTGTGGTTTGAGTTTCCGTTAGAAAATTTAGTCGTATGAAAGAACCATTATTTCTACTAGTTTGATATTAGCGGTTTGGTGTGAGTTTCTTAAGTAATAAGATTCCCAACCATAAAGCATTTACAGAATTGGATATGGAACTTGCCCACGGGATTCCGGTAAACCCTATAACTTTTACAAGCACAAGCACAAATATTACGTTAACTATAACGGTAATAAAACTTGCAATCATAGGAGTTTTAGTATCTTTTAATGCATAAAATCCCGTAGCAAGAATTCTTGCCAGTATAAGACCGGGTATTCCCATAGCGTATGCCTGTAAAGCCTTTGCCGTATTTATTGTATCCGTTGGAGTGAATTTGCCGTGTTGATACAGGAGTTTGCATACAGGGTAAGCCAGTACCCAGATTAAAACCGTTGATACAATGCTGCAAAGCACCCCATAAATAAAAGTAGTCCGTATCGTTTTAGTAAATTCTTTTCTGTGTTCCCCGGAAAGGTTTTTTGCAGCGGATGGCAAAGCAACATTAGCAAGCGCAACCCCCAGCACTCCAACGGGAACCCACATTATCCTGAAAGCATATTCAAGCCATGCAATTACTCCATCCTGAAGGAAAGATGCGATAAGAGTATTTATTATCGTGTTGATTTTCATTGCGCTGTATCCAATTGCAATAGGCATCATAAGGAGAAGAACTTTTTTTACTTCAGGCGTAAACTTAAATTTTGGACGCACGAGATATCCTTCTTTGCGTAATTGAGGAAATTGGGAAATAAGTTGTAAAGCGCCTCCGATAAGTGCGCCAATAGCTATTGATGTAATTCCGAATTGAGGTGCAAGAGCAACTCCAATTCCAATAATGGCAACGTCAAACCAACAAGATGCTATTCCTGTAGTAAAAAAATGATTAAAAAAGTTTAAAACGCCCATTACAAGGGCAGAAACCGTAATGAATATAAGAAATGGAAATAAGATACGGGTTAGTTTAACGGTAAGAAGAAATTTTTCTCCCTGGAATCCATAAGCAACAAGTTTAACCAACCAGGGAGCAAATATTATGCTAATTAAAGTTATTGCTCCGGTAATTAAGAGCATTGTCCCAAGGATAAGGCTTACGAATTCGGTAGTTGTTTTTTTATCCTTATTTGCGTGATAGTCTGCAAACATAGGCACAAACGCAGGAGTTAATGTCCCTTCCGCAAGAACGTCTCTCAATAGGTTTGGGATTCTGAATGCCACGCGGAAAGCATCCATAGCGATACCGGCACCAAAAAAATGCGCGAATACTATTTCCCTCAAGAGACCAAGTATTCTAGAAATACCCGTGCCGATACTAAAATTAAGTGCACCTTTTAGAAGACTATGTTTTTTCATTATTTTAGTAACGTTAAAATTTGAGGCTCGCTTTCCGTTATTACAATAGTATGTTCAAAATGGGCAGAAGGTTTCCCGTCAAGAGTAACTGCCCGCCAACCATCATTCATAACTTTTACTTCATAAGTCCCCGCGTTTACCATTGGCTCAATTGCAAGCGTCATTCCGGGTTCAAGCACAGGCCCACGAGAAGGACTCCCAAAATTAAATATTGTAGGTTCCTCGTGCAATTTAGTTCCTATCCCATGTCCGGTAAAATCACGGACAATTGAAAATCCATTTGATTCGACATAAGTCTGGATAGTATTGGAAATATCCGTTAAATGATTCCCCGGGTAAGCTTTTTTTAGGGCAAGTTCTAATGAATGTTTAGTTACTTCAATTAAGTTTAATTTAGATTTGTTAACTTCGCCAACTGTAAAAGTATATGCCCCATCTCCATAATACCCCTTGTAGTAAGTTCCGACATCAATAGAAATTATGTCTCCTTCTTGTAAAACACGTTTGGAAGGCATTTCATGGACTACGGATTCATTGACCGATGTGCAAAGAGTATAAGGATAATGTTGTTTAAACGCAGAAACGAAGCCCTTAAAAGCAGGTTTAGCGTTATGTTTAATTATGAAATTCTCTGCAAATTTATCCAGTTCAATTGTAGTGACTCCCGGTTTTACCATTGAATTAAATAAGTTCAGTAAATTACCGACAATTGCTCCCGCTTCTCGCATTAAAGCAATTTCTCTTTGAGATTTCAAGTTAATCATCTTATTGCATTATTAATTTCTTTTTTTCTCTGTGCCCTCTCTGTTTTCTATCTCCATTTTGTTGTCTGTTCTTCTTTTAACTCTCAACTGTCTCTTCTCTGTGTTCTCTGTGGTTAAAGTTTTTTCTACTATCTGTAATTCAGTATTTGGCATTCGTTATTTTTCCTATGACCGATTCTATTTCTTCTCTAGAAATTTTACCTTCCCGTAGTATAACAGGAGAAAAACTTATGTCAATAATTGTAGAAGGAATATTGCCGGAAGTCCCCGGGATAACAAAATCTAATTTAATATTTAGCCCTGAGTGAGAAGTTGGAGGAGGCTCGGATTGTATATTTGCGCTTGTCATTACAAGAGGGTTTTTATATTGGTATAAAACGGAAAGAATAGGTTCGGAATCAGGAATTCTTACGCCAAGTGTATTATTAGAACTTGTGACAGGTGAACCCGGTTTGGCTTTGAAAATAATCGTTAATGCGCCGGGCCAAAAAGTATTTATTAGCTTTGATCCAATTTCAGGAACATATACATATTTATCAAGTTCGGATGTATCTTTAATGAAAAGAATCAAAGGTTTTGCCTTGTTCCTGTGTTTTATTTTATATATTTTGTCAATTGCAATTAAATTATGCGCATCACAACCTATTCCATAAACAGTATCCGTGGGAAATCCGATTATTCCCCCGTTGCCAAGTGTAGATATCGCACCTTCTATTAAATCCGTTTTATTCATTTATTCCCTATACTTTGCCCGAACTTTTGTTCGGGATATCAACTCTAGACAGAAACAAATTAAGTACAGGGTAGATGGGGTAACGTCACCCCATCTACCCTTATTTATTAATTATCAAGTAGGCAGAACTATCACTCAAGCGATACTAATAATTCTTTTGTTCTTTCCAATAAATTATTTGTTTGAAATTGGATGGCCCTTTAACTTTTTCGCTTATAAGTTCCCCTTTACTGCCGCCGATAGTAATAACAAAATCACCGGTTGCGGTAACGGATATTTGCGGACTCATAGGCACACCTTCACCAATTTCTTCAAACAGGGAGTCGTCATCCGGCGCTTTACCCGTTGTAAATTTCGTGTGATATAATCTTGCCAATCCTTCAATATTACAAGGGTTATCAGGATTTAAAGGTTCATAAGTCGTAAAATAAACTATTTCATTAAATACAATTGGTTTTGAAATGGATTTTTCATTTTTACTAAGCGCTCTATACCATCCATTACTATTAGCCGTCCCTCCACCCGTAATATTTGATAAGTCTGAATCCGTATAAGGTGTGGTTTGCTTATTATCTCTCATACCGTAGAATCTGTTGTAAGTATTGGTTTTTCTTAAAGAATCTCTATCCCCTCCACCAAAGAATAGCCATAAATGCCCATCTGCGTCGTAAGCGCAGGATGGAGGGTAATAGAATGGCTGTTCGCTTGTGGATACAAAAATTCTACTGCCTGTCCAACTTGCCGGGAGAGTACTGCGAATATCAAATTTCCATAACTGTCCTTTTATGTCCCCGATATATATATAATCTGAAAGTCCATCATTTGAAGTATCAACAAGAATAGGGTCGGAAGGTATGCAATTTGTCATATGTGTATTAGTAAATTTCTTAAGCACGGTTCCATCTTTTGCGTCAATAACATAAACTGCCCGTCCCAAAGTTCCGGATGCTTTGTTAAATCCGCCACCAATCACTGCAATAGTTTTTTCTCCTGTCCCTACCTTTACTCTTCCTATTGCCGGGCTTGACCATGTTTGTGCGAACATTGTGTCGCCACCAATTTCCCATAAGAATGATGGATTTTGAGTATTGGTTACGTCAAGTCCGAAATAATAACTCCCACCACTACGTTCTCCGCAAATCAATTCGGTTTTCCATTCAGTGCTGTCTTTTGTTGTATCGCCAATGGTTGATGGAATCCATGTGTCAAATACAATAGGATTACCATCCACATAGTAGCCGTGCGTGGTTGTTAAGTTTTTTAATCTGGACAACTGGTTTTTGGGAATAAACGCCCATAATTCTTGTCCTGTCCCGGGAGTAAAAGTATCTCCCTGTGCTACATACGTTCCTGCATCAAATGCGTGTAACATACCATCATTTGCACCACTAATAACGATTTTCCTGCGATGTTTATTTACTGCCTTGAACCCTTCATATCCCTCATCGGTATACCACGGAGAAGGTGGACCCACACAAACAGGCCAGGAATGGAATATATCTCCTAATTTCCAACTATACTCATTATCTCCCCTTACATAATTTATAAGAGATTCCACGGAATCATCGGCAACTCCTAAATCATTAGAATCTATATAAGTTGGATTAAACACGACGCGACTGTTATTTTTTTGAGTATAAATAGTCCTTTCCGCGGAGGTCATATTTTTAAGAACTGTCCCTGCTTCCCATAGAGGAGTTGATAGAATATATCCTGAATCATCTTGAGGTAATGTTCCATCGGGATTTAAACGAAAAGCTTTTAAGTATCCTTGCCAGAAAGGGCTGGATTCAGAAGGCATAAAAGAAGCTATATACATATTATTATAGTATTCGGTTCTGACGGAAGGAACTTCAGGACCCGAAAAAGAAGTAGCGCGTTCTTCCATTATTCCAATGATTTGATTAAGAGCTGAGTCAAGCAAGTCAGGTGATGTTGCGGGGTAGTAATGTTCAGTCCCACCGAGTTTAGCAATAGAATCAAGGCATTTAGCGTCAGCACCTCCTGCGACAGCTACGCCACAAACAAAAGTCTTAACATCATACTTAATTCCTAAAATCTGTATATTTCGAAGATTTTTTGCTTCAGTATAAGGTGAATGGGTATTATAACTGGGGTATCCGGTTTCTGCACCATCGGAACAAAGCAATACAAAATACCCTCTGCAGCGTTTTGCGACATCTTTAGGTATGATTTCCTGTGTATAATACTGTTTTGCCCAGTAAAGAGCGCCACCCATAGGAGTTCCTCCATCTGCTCGGAATTCATTGATTTGCCCGGTGTTATCAATCCATTGTTTAATAGAGTCCAGGGAAGATCCCATTTTTGCCCTTAAAATCGTTTTTGTTGCTTCAGGGTAATTTTTAGGCCAGTAATCGTTTCCGCTTCCATCTACTCCGTGCCATGGAATTTTTTGAACTTTTGAATCGGTATAAGGAGATGTTCGATACCAATCACGAGCATATTCATTGGTAGCTTTATATTGCCCATAAGTCATTAAACCGAATCTTATACTATTGTGTGCCTGAATAGCCTGCCGAAGCCCATTTTTCAGAATATACATTCTCGAATCATTTTTAAATCCATCTCCATTTGTATCTCTGCCGGGATACAAATCGCTTCCATCTCCCCATGTGTAATTGCCGTTCATATCAAAAGTCATTGAGCCGGAAGTATCAAAAATAAGTAATATATCCGGGTAAACAGTTATAGTAAAAAGGTCAACATCTTCAGAAATCGCTTTTATAGAGAAACATAAAAAAGATAGTACGAAAATGAGTTTTTTCATATTATTTCCCTCCTATTCAAAATGTAATTTTTTTGCCATTTCCTGTACTTTATAGGAAAATTTTACGTTTTTATAGTTAAACATATTGTCAGAAATATCTATCCCTTCTTTTACATCTTTAACTTCAGTTGTAGACTGTAATGTGTTCGTAGAATCATACTTTTCTATTGTTTTTGGAATCCACCCCAAATCGTCGGTTTCTATATAATTTTTATAACTAATTATCTCCTTATTTGAAGAAGCTTTTTCTATTTTATCTCCTAACTTTATCTGCGTTTTGCCTTTTTCCATTTTAATACCTACCACCTCCAGAGCATCTTTTATTGGCGGCATCTTTTGCATCTTGCCGAAAGCAGGTATATACCAACATTCTTTTTCATCGGATATCATTACGAGTCCTATTTCTTCTGAGTTAGGCAAGGTCTCTTCTATCCGAATTCTATTGTTTTCCTGTTTGATAAAAGTTTTATATACAATATTATCAGACAGGAGCCTTGTTTCAAGAGAAATAATAATCCCTTCATTTGCAGAAAAACATACCAAAGGCATAAACATAAATATTCCAAAAATTAACTTATTTCCACCTGAAATGAATTTCCCTTTGTTCAACATTTTCCCCCCTATAGTAATCAATACTGTGTTCCACCTCTTCCAAGCGGACCACATTTAATTCTCGCTTTTACGACACGTTTACTTTTATTCATTTTGCCTGAAGTTATTACATCATACTTGAAATCAAAGAATTCGTTGCCTTCTTCTATGCTGAATCCCTCCTTATAAGCAGCGCCAACAAGTTGAGGAGGAGTTGGAATCGTATTTGGCAACCCGCTTTTATATTTTGCATTATTAACAAGCGTAATCCATGTATCCGGTGATGCCGGGAATGCCTCACATTTTGCCGGCACCTCTGATATGCCCCGTTCTAACCCGGCTTCTGCAGAATGAAATGCAATTTTCGAGTCTGAACCCGCAACACTGATTCTAATTTCGCTCATACTCATTGTCATTAAAGTTATAACCAATAATCCAAGTATAACGAGTACGCTCATGACCAATATGAGTGAAACACCTCTTTCTTTATCCATAGCTATTATATATATGAAGCAAATCCCTGAAACTGTCAATACATTTTTTCATTTTCTTATCGGCAGAGATGAGATTCTTCTCCGCCTTCCACCAAAAAGATCGGCGGACAAGCAGGCGAATCAGAATGTCCAGCAGAGCTGGATAAGTTGGAGGCCCACGCTACGCTCTGGATAGAAATCCCTAATCCAGTATAGCTGGAAAGGGCTTGCTATAATCATCATTGTCTTGGGAACTCCAACTAAATAGAACCCTGAATCTCGACAATTAAATAGAATATAAATGTGAGAAAAAACGTGTAACTTATATTTCAGATTAGATGTTGTATGAGAATTTTTAATCCAATAGCAATTAAAATTATACCGCCAAGAATTTCGATTTTATTCTCAAAAAAATGCCCGGCTTTATTGCCAATAAACACGCCTATAAAAGAGAGTGAAAAAGTGATAATCCCAATAATCATTATTGGGGTTATGATGGAAACTCTTAAAAATGCAAAACTCAAACCAACCGCTAATGCGTCAATGCTTGTGGCAACGGATAATAACAACAGTACATATAAGTTCAACGGGTTAATTTCTTTTTTTTCTGATTCTTTTTTTGTTGCTTCATGAATCATTTTAATCCCTATTAAACTTAATAATCCAAAGGCTACCCAGTGGTCAAAACTTGAAATAAAACGGTCAAGGTAAGATCCCACAAACCAGCCTATTAATGGCATACCCATCTGAAACACACCAAAGAAGAGTGCAATTTTTAACGCATTGTCGAAGATCTCGCCTTTCTTTGTAGGGGGACCGGATTTTACATTTTTTATAATTGCGCCACTCGTAATGGAGACAGCAAAAGCATCCATTGCCAGACCAAAAGCTATAAATACATAAGTTAACATAATCCCTTGAATTATGTGAAATAAAAGTAAATAATAATTATGTTTTTATCAGGATAAGTTTTTGAGTTGAAATTAAAGAATTTGTTTTTAATCTTATGAGGTAGATGCCCGGTTTTAAATGTTTTGCGCTGACATTAATATTGTAGTTCCCCTGTTCTTGTTCCGAATTAACCAGTGTTTTAATTGTCCTTCCCGATATGTCATATATTGTTAATGAAACTTTAGTTGTTTTGGGTATGAAATAACTTACATTTGTAGAATAGGTAAATGGGTTTTTAGATATTTTCAATATTGTGTTGTTAATTTTAGGTTTCGTATTTTCTTCAATCCCGGCCTGACAACCTAAACACCACCTGCAAGGTATTCCATTAACTATTGACCATATTCTGTAATTCCCCGCAGCTGCATTGGATGGAAGAGTTACGTCCGTATGTGTTTCATTCCAGGAAGTGCTAATCGGCATATAAAGCAATTCTCCGCCTCCGTTGCCCTGAAAATTCCCGCCGCCAACACGGACAAATGACATAATTGGATGGTCATTTGAAGCCATATGACAGTAATTTCCTCCATCTGCTTCGGATACACCTCTGAAAAGTGTCCCTTCTATATGTGTGTTAGTAGATAAAGTGCTTACGCTTTGATGATTTGTTATTGTTGATTGCCATTCATTTCTATATCCGAGCCCTATATCATATTGTTCAATGGAATTAAGATATGTCCCATTATTTCCGCCGATTGTTAATATATATGGTTGCACGGCAGGAACAAGAACAGAAGAATGATATGCTCGTGGAGTGGAAAGTGATACGGTGTTTTTCCATTTATTTGTGTTTGTTCCCGGAATTCGTTCGGCAGGGTCCCATATTTCACAACTTGAAAGTGGGGTTACCCCATTGTGCCCCCCTGTCACCAGAACAAGACCGGAGTAAAGGATAGTAGCGTTATGTAAAAACCTTGCATTATTTAAAGCGCCTTCTAATGTCCACGTATTTGCAACCGGGTCATATATTTCACAGGTTGACAATGGAGATGTTCCATCAGTTGTTCCGCCTATTACCAAAACTTGTCCCGATTGTAAAAGAGTAGCAGTATGAAAATATCTTGCCGTGTTTAAAGAGGCTTTATTTGTCCAGTTTGTACCATCCCATAATTCACAGGTGGCCGAAGAATTTCCCCCTGTTGTTTGTCCGCCTATAACAAGAACGGTGCCATCCAGTAAAAGAACGGACGTATGCTTTGTCCTTGGAACATTCATATTTCCTGCACTATTCCAGACGCCTGAATTATAAACTTCACAAGAATTTAAAACACTACTATTTTCTCCACCGGCTACAAGAACTCTTCCATCACTAAGAAAAGTAGCGCTGTGATTAAATCTTGCGGTAGCCATACTTCCTGTGTTTGCCCATGTCTCAGTTGATACGTCATATAGTTCTGCCGAACTGATGGCAGAAACGTTTTTCCCGCCCGCTACCAAAACATTCCCGGATGTCAATAAAACTGCGGTATGGTTGCTTCTTGCGTCATTAAGAGAAGCTGTGTTGCTTACGGTATCTTTGCAATAATTATATAATTCACATAAACTAAGCGCACCACCGACATTTTGCCCCCCTGCAATAAGAACATTAGTGCTGCAATTGCTCGTGTGTATTATCGGGAGTATCGTTACGGTTTGAGCTTCACGTGCGGTATTAAATGAGTTTTTGTTTTGCCATAATCCATTTGAAGGGTCATATATTTCGACTTGTTTTGTAAATGGAGCTCCTCCCGCAGAAGACCCAATCGCCAATACTTTGCCGGTAGGTAAAATGGCAAGGGTTCCGTGCCCTCTTGCTATTAGTGTTGTATCCGTGGAATACCACGTTTCGGTTGCAGGTGAATAAAGTTCGGATACTAAAGTGCCTTCACCCGTTGCTAAAACATCTCCTGACGGTAATAATGCAAATCCTCCTGCACATTTTCCAATCTTCATACTATCGGTAATCGACCATGCCCCGGCGTTAATATCATAAAGTTCACATGTTTTTAACCTGACGCCTCCGCCAACTCCACCCGCTACCAATACTTTATTATTCCATGGCGGGGGCAAAAGGACTGCGGTAGCACTGGTTCTACTGATATTCATAAGCCCTGTGGTTGCCCATGTCCCTGAAGAATAAGTATAAATTTCGCAATTTTTGCTGTCTCCACTCCATGCAAAAGATCCACCTCCAATTATAAGAACTTTATCGGAAGGTAATAAAACTTCTGAAGCGTTATAATGATAATTAGACGGAAGACCTGTTACGGCTATGGCATCTGTAGTATAGTCATAAATATATGGAGTTCTCCCATCATCCGCTATAATTACTTTTTCATTTCTGAATAGTGTTGCCCATGCGCCACATTTGCTAAAACTGTTGGATGCCGCAGATGCAGTGAAAGTATTTGCAGATTCATCGTAAAGCCAGTTTTTATTAAATGTCCAACTTGTTACGTAAAAAACTTTACCATTTGGAAGAAGGATGGCATTTGTATGAGCATCATCGTCTTCAACTCCTGAAGGCATTGCAGTTCTTGTCCATTTTCCCGTTGCGGGATCAAAAACCTCATAGCCTGAAGTTTCTGAGTCCTGCGTTCCGATTATTATTAGCTTCCCATCTGAAAGTAATGATGTTGGAGAACCACATCTGCCTACGTTAAGGTCGCCCGTTCTTCCCCATCTTCCCGCGCTTCCGGCAATTGTTGAAAATAAAAAAAAGATCACAAATGAGAAAATTTTGATTTTAGACATAATACCTCCAAAATGATCATATGATTATATGGTACATTTCTACCTTAATTGTCAAGACAAAACTGATTTTTTTTGAAATTGGATAAGAAATTCTTAAAACACCGGGAGGGGATTTAAAATAAGAATTTTTATAAATGCTAAGATAAACCGTAAAAATATTGAATTTTATAGATTTTTGTTGCAAAAAGAAGATATTGTGATACATAGTTCAAAATACAACAAATAGAGAAAAAAGTCTTTTTATGGATAACAGGAGGAAAGATGAAAAAACTTTTTGAATTTACAGGATTAGGAATTTTATTTGCACTTACTTGTGCAACAGCATCAGCTCAGGACTTCGCAAAGGGCAGACTTATTGTAAAGTTTAAAGATGGGGTTAATATCTCAAATCAAAAAGGTAGTGTTTTAACAGGAATACAGAGTGTAGATAAATTGAATGAAAAATATTCCGCGAAACAAGCAACCGAATTATTTAAAAATTATACGCCTGTTACAAAAACAGTAGTCATAAAAGATAAGATAGTAGATGTCCCGTCTCTTTCAAATATTTATGTTTTAACTCTCAATGAAGATGCAGATATTCTTTCTGCAGTCAAAGAATATAAAAATAATCCTGATGTCTTATATGTCGAACCTGATTATATTGCCCATAGTTGCGCAACTCCAAATGACTCATATTTTGGCGAACAATGGGGACTAAATAAAATTCAAGCAGAAGCCGCATGGGATACAACTACCGGGGATACTTCAGTTGTAATTGGAATACTTGATACGGGAATTGATACGGCTCATCCCGACATAGTAAATAATTTATGGATAAACAAAGATGAAATACCCGGTAATAGTATAGACGATGATGTAAATGGATTTGTTGATGACGTATACGGATGGAATTTTGTAAGTAATAATAACAACCCGAATGATGATGCCGGTCACGGTACTCATTGCGCAGGTATCGCGGGCGCAGTAACAAATAATGGAACCGGAGTAGCAGGTGTAAGCTGGAAATCAAAAGTTATGGCAGTTAAAGTGCTTAATAATAATGGTACCGGACTTTACTCGAATATTGCGTTGGGAATAGTATATGCGGCTAACAATAATGCAAAAATTATAAATATGAGTTTGGGCGGATATGCTTCTTCTACTCTTCTGGAGAATGCGCTCATAAATGCGTATGCTACATCAGTACCCGTAGGAGCAGCCGGGAATGATAATAAAGAGCAGTTGTTTTATCCTGCTTGTTTTTCAACGGTACTTGCAGTCGCAGCAACGGATAGCAATGACGTAAAATGGGACGGCTCGAATTACGGGAGCTGGGTGGATTTGTCAGCGCCGGGAGTTAGTATATACAATACACGACTAAATGATTATGCAAGATTTACGGGCACTTCACAGGCGGCTCCTTTTGTATCCGGAGTTGCAGCATTGATTGCAGCTTATAAACCGACATTTTCTACGGGCGCAATAATGAACATGATTGTGAATAATACTGATCCTATTGATACTTTAAATCCGACTTATGCAGGAAAAATAGGAAGTGGAAGGCTGAATGCGCATCTTGTACTTACGGGAGGATTATTGCCGAAACTTGCAATGCTTGGAGATACGGTAAAAGACCCGGCCGGTGATAATGACGGCGTGCCGGATGCAGGCGAAACGGTAAATTTGGTGATTGCGTTACAGAATAACGGAATGGATGCAACCGGCGTATTTGGAGTTTTGCATACGGACGATGCAAACATTACGGTTACGGATTCTACGTCCAATTTCGGCGACATACTTGCGCGTGTAAAGAAAGCAAATTCCGGGGACGTATTTACGTTTTCTCTTTCGGGAGGATGTCCTCAACATAATGCATTATTCAGGTTGGAGATAGCTTCAAACAGCGGAACTTACCGGGACACGATAGAATTTTCCATAGGGACTCAGAATAGTTATAACGTAAGCGGGATGATAAGCACAAATACGTTATGGACAAAAGATAAACTTTATATAGTTACCAATCCCGTAATAGTACAGCCGGGAGTAACTCTTACGATAGAACCGGGGACGGAAATAAGAGTTAAGTCGGGCAAAATGATAAGAGTAGACGGGGAACTAATTGCAAGAGGCGATTCTGCGGACACAATTAAATTCACCTCCAATGATACGATACCGAAACCGGGGAACTGGTATGGGATTCGTTTTACAAATTCGGCGACGGATGCTTCGTATGATAGTTCCGGAAACTATTTGTCGGGAAGCATACTGGAGTACTGTTCGATACAATATGCGGGACCGGCAATAAACTGCGACACAGCATCACTGTTTATTCATAAATGTTTGATAACTAATAATCTTCGTAGAGACAGCGCCATGGGAACGGCAAGTTATGGTGGAGGGATTGCCTTATCTTATGCGGGAGGCGTAATCAAGGACAATTACATAATAAATAATAAAGTAAAACATATCGGTGGAGCAATGGAGGCTTACGGCGGAGGAATCGCGGGGCAAGATGTTTTAATGTTGACTCTTTCCGGGAATATCATAGACAGCAATACGGCAGAAGGAGATTGGAAATCTTCGGGAACGGGAGGAGGAGTATATTTGCAGATGCGGATGACGTCAGGAAATATTCTTAAAGTAACTGGAAATACCATTACCAATAATTCCGGGAGCAGTTATCAAAGCGGAAGCGGTCTCCAATGCGGCGGGAACAGCGGCCCCGAGTTTACTCATTATGATATCAGCAATAACTATATAGGTAATAATATTGGGAGCGAAGGTGGCGGCGCCATTATGTTATGGGGCGGTTTTGATTCTTTGTCAAAAGTAAGTAACAATCTGATAGAGAATAATCTTGGCAACGGTATTGTTTTTATAAACGGGGCAAGCGGAATAATAACCAACTGCAGAATAATAAATAATAAAGGCTACGGTGTATCTAACATAGGCAGCATTAACAACAGCATAATTTGTGTAGATTCAAACGTAATAGCAGGTAATGATTCCGGTGGAATAAGAGTAACAACCTCGACAGGTTACAGGGAAACTAAAGAGATAATGTATAATACGATTATAAATAATTCGGGGCCGGGAATAAGAGGAGAAAAAATAAGTCGGGTACATCACAATAATATTTTATGTAATACCGGCTATGCATTCCAAAATACGTCTTCTGTTTCTATGTCTGCAGACAGCAACTGGTGGGGAACGACAAATACCGATACGATTGATGAGCATATCTGGGATATGAATGATGACGCAATGAATCTCGGGCTTGTAAATTATACTCCTTTATTAACATCTCCGGATATAGCCGCTCCGCCATATCTTGACAGCATAAACGTTTATCCTGAGCCGGCAGGCATAGAAACTCTGTATACTCATCTTGCTTTCAGTAAGCAAATGGATACAACTGTTACCCCGGAAGTCACTTTTGGAATAGATACAAATCTAACTCAATATGAAATTAGCGGAAAATGGGTTGATTTAATGCACTGGAACGGTAAGTATTTTATTAATGAAATGGTATTGGATTCTACTTATACCATAAGAGTTGCTAATGCTCAGGATGCTTCTTTTATTATGCCTGTTGATACTCGTGGTAGATTTCGTGTTTATACGGCAGGAAGCGCATCCAGAGAGTTAATTGCACAGTCCGACGTTGTTAAGATAGCTCTTTCGTGGCATCCTTCAACCATAGCTAATTTACTTGGGTATAATATTTACAGGAGCGCGACTTCAGGCGGGCCATATACATTGCTTAATTCAAAGATTATTATTGATACAACTTATGCGGATTCAAGTAAAGGTGTGATATATTATTATGTTTATACGGTTCTTGATAATAACTTTAAGGAGAGCAGTTATTCTTCTGAAGCTACCGGATTTATCGGAGTAGAGGAACTTTCCATTCCAAAAGTTTTTGCTTTTTCGGGAGCTTATCCAAATCCGTGCGGAAAGTCGGCGTTTATTAAATACCAGCTTCCCGCGAAGAGCAAGGTTTCTCTGAGGATATACGATTTAACGGGAAGAGAAGTGTGCACATTAATAGACAGGGAAGAGAAGCCGGGATATTATGTGGCCGGATGGCATGGCAAAGATAACGCAGGAAAGAAATTAGCTTCGGGAATTTATTTTACGAAATTTGCAGCTGGAAACTATAAAGAGACAAAGAAACTAATTTTAATGAAATAAAAGCGGAAAATATAGAAGGCCCTTAGAACTTTAGTTCTTAGGGAGTTCTATCCAGCTATGCTGGGTAAAGAAACAAAGAAACTGATATTTATGAGATAGTATAGAAAGAGATTAGGACAGATTAGGATATTCAAAGATTATAAAGTTAACATATGTTCCTATTGTTGGGCTAATTTTTTAAGTGAGAAAAACAGTATCTTTCCCGATGGTAAGTGCTATAAAGATATTTTTAAAAGACAATTGTCTATTAATGTATAAGGATTCTACTCTAATAAGTTAAATTATAAATGTATACGCCATTGGTTGGTCTAATTGTAAGTATTATCACCATAGCTTCTGCTATAATCTTCATTTACTATGTTTTTAGAAATTCGCTTATTTTAAGTGCGGTAAGTACTCAATATCTTTTAATTATCGGGACTCTTATTATAACTTTTGTAGAAATTATTTATTCAACAATAATTTTTGTAAGTTATAGTGCATTTAATTTAAAGCTTCTCTATCTTGTTTTATTCCTCCTGTTTGTAGTTGGAGTAAGTATTCTTTTATTAAGTAATATTGTTTCGGTGCTAACCATTGCAAAAAACTACAGGATTCCTCTGTTAAAACTTCTGAGAATAATCCCCCATAAGATATACCGTTCATTTAGTATGTTAGTACTTTTATTAGCCGTATTGCTTTTCTGGGCAATAATTTTATCTATTATTTCCGAAGCTGCCTGGAGCATAGTGATACAGCTTGCTATTATGGTTGCCTTTATAAATTTTGCGATAGGAGAAAGAAAACTTTTTATGAGTATGAAACTAAAAGTAATAGCACTGGAACATATCGGGTGGAAAATGCTTTTCAAAGATGATGTGCTGGCTGTTAATAGTTATGTCGTTATGCTCAATATGTTTCTGACGGTAGTGCGAACCGCAACAGGGGATAAAATCTTAAGAAATACGCTGGTAGAATATTTTGAAAATAATCCTATGTTTTTTGAAAACTGTAAAATAAGAGATGATTTAACAATAGATGTATCAGCGATTGCTTTAAATATCAATAAATTATACGGGAAAGATAAAATAAAAATAATTTGTAATTTATTTTCCTTACTTATTTCGAAAATTATAACATTATATGGAACGGTAACTTCCCCAACTTATGCTACGGAGGTTTTTGAAAAAACTTTTGCAATAATAAAAAACAAAATTAAAGATACTCCTATATTTTTTGATATTATTCAAAGTTTTCCCGATGGAATTCTTAAATATGAAAAATTAACTATTTTAAATAAAGAAGAATTAGAAATTAGAGTAAGAAGTAGAACAATAGAATTAGAAAGAGAAAAAACTTTTTCGGAAAATATTATAGCAACTATACCTGATTTACTTGTCATTCTTGACAAGAACTTAAAAATAATTAGCAATAATCAAACTTTCTATGCTCTATTTCATGGGAATTATCGAGAAATAAAAGGGCGTTTTATTACGGATGTTTTATTAAAAAAAGTGAATAGAACCGGAACTCTTAGAAATAATTTAACGGAAATTATAAAAACGGGAAAGATGCTGGACAATCTTGAAATAATTTATAAAACAGGAAAATCCGATGCGAAAATATTTGAAATTGTAGGAAAGGTAATATCTTTAGAAGAAAAAGGGAAAATACTTGTTATTTTTAAAGATGTTACGGAGAAAAAAAGAATAGAACAACAGAAATTTCAAACAGAAAAAATCAAGATATTGGAACAATTGGCTCCATGGCTGGCACATCAACTTAAAAACCCATTAGCAATAATACTGGGACATACTCAGTTAATATCCAGAAACGATAAAATAGCAAAAATAGACGATAAAAACATCTCTAATAGTTTGTTAATTATAGGAGAACAAATTAACCGTGCATCTAATTTAGTAACGGGACTTCTGAACCTTACTACAAGATCAAATATTAAATTTAACAAACTAAACATTCATTTGATATTAGATAAAATAATAACTTTGCATCAGTATTTATTAAAGAAACAGGGGATTATTATAAAAAGAAATTATTTTAAATTAAGTTCATTGGAAATAGAAGGAGATGAAAACCAACTCAGCGAAGTGTTTACCGTTATCTTAAATAATTCAATTGAAAGTATGTCTAAGAATGGACAGATTGAAATCTCTACAGGTATAAAAGATAATAAGTCACAGATTGAAGTGAAAATTAAAGATACCGGGTCGGGAATAGAAAAAAAGTATCTTGACAAAATATTCAATCCCTTTTTTACTACTAAAAATACCGGGACGGGTTTAGGGTTATTTTTTTCGAAGATAATAATTAATAATCATAGGGGAGATATCAAAATAAGCAGCAAGAAAGGGAAAGGAACAGAGGTCATAATAAGACTTCCCGTAAGCCATTTATGAGTAAAAATATTTTAATCGTTGATGATGAAGAAGGAATGTGTTCCTTTGTTAAACAATGCTTGGAACAAGCCGGCTTTAATGCGGATTACGTTCTTAATGGGAAAGATGCGCTAAGCAGGTATAATAAGTATGACCTCATAATACTTGATATAAGAATGCCGGGAATGGACGGGATAGAGGTGTTAAGTAAAATAAAGCAGAAGAACAGCAAATTACCGGTTATTATTATGAGCGCTTTTGGGGATTATCAACAGGCTTTCGAACTTTTGAATAAAGGTGCCGATGACTATCTCCAAAAACCTTTCAATATAGAAGATATGTTATTTAGGGTTGCTAAAACATTGGAAATATACAAACTCCAGAAAGAAATAGAAAGTTACAGGGTCCAGGCTCGTAAAAGTATGGCGAGTATTGTTTATAAAGGTTCTAAAATGGACAGAATTTTAGAAATAGTGGATAAAGTTGCAAAAGAAACTGTTCCGGTATTAATATCCGGGGAAAGCGGAACCGGGAAAGAATTGATTGCTAGAGCCGTGCATTATAATACGTATAATCCTCGTAAAGAAAAACCATTCTGGATTGTAAATTGCAGTGCTTTACCCGAAACGCTTTTGGATGACGAATTATTTGGACATATCAAAGGGGCATTTACGGGAGCAAATGTTGATAAATATGGACTTTTTGAAGTTGCAGACGGTGGAACAATTTTTCTTGATGAAATAGCTGATGCTTCTCCTTCAACCCAGGGAAAACTATTACGAGTTGTGGAGACCGGGGAATTTAGAAAACTTGGGGAAACAAGAGTTCGTAATGCAGACGTAAGAATAATAGTAGCAACAAATAAACCCCTTTCAGGAGAAGTCGCGGAAGGAAAATTCAGACAGGATTTATATCAAAGATTGAAAGTCGTGGAAATCAATATTCCACCGTTGAGAGAGCGAATCGAGGATATTCCGGAACTAATAAACTTCTTCTTAAATGTATTTAATCAGGAATTCAAAAAAAATATTAAACTTGCCGAAGAAGTTGTAGGAGAACTAAAAAAATACTCATGGCCCGGTAATGTTCGCGAACTTAAACATACAATTCAAAAATTAATATTATTGTCCGAAACAAAAGTAGTGACATTAGAAAGTTTACACAAGATTTTTTCTGATTATGGCATCAATTCTTCGGAATTTATTAGCGAAGGGAATAATAAAATAGATTATCCGTCCCAGGGGCGTACAGGTAAAGATAAATCTTCTCCTAAAGATAAAACCTTTACTGAGTTAAAAACTAATTTTATTAAAGATTTTGAGCGAGCTTTTTTTATAGATTTAGTCAAGAAATCCAATGGTAACATATCAAAAGCAGCACAGAGTGTTAAAATGAACAGAAGATACTTAACGGAAAAGCTTAAAGAATACGGTATAGAAGCAACGAAATATAAAAAATAAATACTATCCCCTAACATAATTAAACACGAAATTCAACCCACATAATTGAGTGCTAACGCACTCACTACTTAAACTTAGCTTAAAACACTTGATTTATATTGTTTTATCTCCATTTTGTGAGTGCCGCAGCACTCAAATTTTCTGATAATTAATTTTCCGCATTTATTTCGTAATAGCAATCATGAACGGGCTTTTGCTGAAATTTAATTTTTTGGCACAAAACTTGCTTAATACTATAAGTAATTATGAACATAAAGAACAGTATTTTAATAATTGATGATGACAAAGATGTGTGTTTTATGTTGAAACAGATATTTAATCTTAATGATTATGAAGTGGATACGGCTATGACAGGGGGGGAAGCTATTAAAAAGGTCCGGGATAGATTTTTTAACGTAATTTTACTGGATATTAAATTGCCGGATATAGAAGGGACAAAATTAGTCCCTTTGCTTAAAAAGATACATCCGACTATGAAGATAATTATAGTTAGCGGATTTTCTTATCTAAACATTTCTATGAAAATTTTAGACAAATGGGCATTGAGTTATGTTGTTAAGCCTTTTGACATAGATGAACTACTTTTTAAGATTAGCGAAGCAATTGAAAAACAATGTCTAATAATTGATGATAGAAAAATGCCGGAGAAAACATTGGTTGGATGTAAGCAAACAGGAGGGTATCAAAAAAATGAATAAAACGGTTTTTTCTAAAATATCTAAAATAGCAAAACAGTTTGATTCTAAAGAGAATAGAATTCAAAGGCAAAATGGGCAATATTCCTATAAAACCTCTAATTTTACAGAGATTTCTAAGCTAAAGAAAAGACCCGCCCACAGTGTTTTAATAGTGGATGATAATATAGAGATGTGCCTTATGTTTAAGTATTTTTTATATAAAAAAGGTTTTGGGGTAGATACCGCCGGAACAGGACAGGATGCTTTAAAAAAATTGCGGAATAGATTCTTTAATATAGTTTTGCTGGCGGGAATGGAAAGAATAGAATTAGTGCCGTATTTTAAAGAAATGTATCCCGATATAGGAGTAATTATAATTGCGGACTGTCTGGAAACAATAAATGCAATCAATTTATTAAATAATGAAGCGTCTTATTATTTAACAAAACCTGTTAATCTTGGTAAAATTGCAGATAAAGTTAAAGAGATTATCCAAAAACAAAGATTGGCGGTAATCAGAAATAAACTATTAGAAATTGGTCCATTGGATTTAATTAGTTTAGAAAGAAATTACAAAGAAAAAAATAGAGCGTACGTATAAAACACAGAAGTCTGAAAACTCAAGGGAAGTAGCGTCTATTTACTCTTTCAACCGTTATCTTAATAGTTATAAATATTTCTCATTAAAATATAATTTTGACTCAGGAGGAAAAGATGGGAAAAAACATTGTTTTATTTTTTGTTCTTTTTACTGTAATTGTCCCTAACTGTTTTGGTCAATATATGGGCTGGACCAGTTATACCCATGGTGGACAATACGTCGCAGCTGTTGCTGATAATGGTAATGAATTATGGATTGGCACTAGTGGCGGTGGACTCATAAAAATGAACAAAACTACCGCGGTAATGACATTTTATAACGTCTCAAATTCCGGATTGCCTGATAATAATGTCAATGTTCTTGCAATAGCTGGGAATAATATCTGGGTTGGCACTAATGGTGGTCTTGCGAAGTTTGACGGAACTAACTGGATTGTGTATGATATTGGTTTACCGTATAACTATATCCGGGCTCTTGCAATAGAAGGTAGTAATATCTGGATTGGTGCGGATGGTTATAACCTTGGTCTTGTGAAATTTGATGGTACCAACTGGACTGTCTATAATACCTCCAATTCCGGGCTGCCTTCTAATTGTATCAATGCTCTTGCAACAGAAGGTAGTAATATATGGGTTGGGGGGTATAACGCTGGTCTTGCAAAGTTTGACGGCACCAACTGGACTGTCTATAACATCTCGAATTCCGGGTTGCCCTCTAATTATGTCAATACTCTTGCAATAGAAGGGAATAATAAATGGATTGGCACTGATGCTGGTCTTGCGAAATTTGATGATATTAAATGGACAATATATAATACCTTAAATTCCGGGTTACTTTCTAACGATATTTTTGTTATTACAATAGAAGGTATGAATAAATGGATTGGGACTTATTGTGGTCTTGTAAAGTTTAACGATAATAACTGGACAATTTATGATACTTTAAATTCTGGATTGCCAAATAACGATGTTAACGCTCTTATAGTAGAAGGAAATAATAAATGGGTTGGTACTCGTAATGGCCTTGCGAAATTTGACGATATAAACTGGACTATTTTCCCAACCTCAAATTCTGGGTTGCCTACCAATGATATCTTTACTCTTGTAATAGAAGGGACGACTGGCGATAAATGGATTGGGACCGGCAATGGTTTAGCAAAGCTTGACGGCACTAATTGGACTGTCTATAATACCTTAAATTCCGGGTTGCCTTGTGACATTGTCTCTGCTTTTGTAATAGAAGGGAGTAACAAATGGATTGGTACTTTGTGGGGAGGTCTTGCGAAGTTTGATGGTACTAACTGGACTGTATTCAATGAATCAAATTCCGGGTTGCCTACTAATGACATCGTTGCTCTTGCAATAGAAGGAAATAAAAAATGGATTGGAACTTTAGGTGGCGGGCTTGTGAAATTTGACGGCACTAACTGGACTGTGTATAACACTTCAAATTCAGAATTGCCCGATAACATTGTCCGTGCTTTTGCAATAGAAGTAAGTGATATCTGGATTGGTACTTTTGGAGGTCTTGCGAAGTTTGATGGTACTAACTGGATTGTGTATGACACTTCAAATTCAGAATTGCCCGATAACATTGTTACTGCACTTGCAATAGAAGAGGGAAATCTTTGGATTGGTACTTTGTGGGGAGGTCTTGCGAAGTTTGATGGTGATAACTGGACTGTATATGATACTTTAAATTCCGGTTTGCCGTCTAATGGTATCTCTAACCTTGTAGTAGAGGAGGGCAATAAATGGATTGGGACTTTGGGGGGAGGACTTGCGAAGTTTGATGGGAATAACTGGACAGTTTACGACACTTCAAATTCCGGGTTGCCGAATAACTTTATCATTGGTCTTACAATAAAAGACAATAGTATATGGGTCGGAACTTTGGGCGGTGGACTTGCAGTATATAATAATGTAGGGATAGAAGAAAAATCATCACCGCCAGGGCGGGATGTCGCTACGCTCCAAATATCAAAAAACCCATTTATTAAATCAACGGTTATCAGTTATCAGATTCTGGCAAAGAGTAAAATCTCATTAAAAATGTATGATTTATCGGGGAGATGCGTAAAGACTTTAATGAATGGAGAAAAGGAAACGGGAAGTTATAGTGTTAATCTGGATGCAAAAGAATTAAAAACAGGGGTATATTTTGTAAGACTTACGGCAGATAAGTATAAACTAACTAAGAAATTAATTTTGATGAAATAAAAGAAAACAAGATGAGGAAAAAATTAAATATAATAATAGGAATACTGTTTATGACGTTAGCGGTTCAATCTGCATTGGCACAGGTGGAAATAACGGACAGTATAATGCTTAAGCCAACAATTGGTGTTGGGAAAACCCCTGTGGCAGTTGATGTAGATACTATAAGAAATAAAATATACGTGGTGAATCAAAATAGCAATAACGTTTCGGTAATAGATGGGAATGCCGACACACTTGTAGCTTCAATAGCAGTCGGGGATACACCTGTAGATATATGTGTAAATAGCGTGACCGATAAAATATATGTGGTAAATAAAGGAAGTAACAATATTTCAGTAATAGATGGCTCAACCGGTAAAGTTGTAGATACGATAACCGTAGATACAATGGCATTTTATTATGAAAATGGGCATATAGGCGTAAATACAGCAACGAATAAAATATATTTATCCAATGGGCAAAAAGGTAAAATATCTGTAATAGACGGTTTTACTAATACCGTTGTGGATACCATAGTGATTGGAAATTATACGAGAGGACTTTGTATTAATTCACTAACAAATAAAGTATATGTAGCAGGTAATGGCAAAATCTCAATAATAGATGGCATCAGCGATACTGTTATGGATACAATCCCGATTTCTGTATCTGACATATGTTTGAATCCTATAACAAATAAAATATATGCAATAGATAGTTATAGTCTTTTTGTAGTAAATGAGAACGCTGACACACTTATAAAAACAATCTGTGTTTTTGAATATATTGAAGCTATATGTGTAAATCCTTCAACGAATAAAGTATATATAGTAAGTAACGGTTATCAGAAAAATATTGCAGTAATAGATGGAGCCAGTGATTCACTAATAAAAACAGTAGAAACGGGTTTAGGCCCTTCTGATATATGTGTAAATCCCGTAACGGATAAAATATATACGGTAAACGGCGATATCCTAGTATTATCGGGGGCAAGTGATGAAATTATAGCAACAGTCAGATACAATGAATGCCCTTCCGGTATATGTGTAAACCCGTCAACGAATAAAATATACGTGGGGAACTCTGTAAGTAATGATGTTAAAGTAATAGACGGGACAAACAATACGATCATTTCTACGACAGATGTCGGGTATTATTTTTCCGACATATGTGTAGATTCTTCTACAAATAAAATATATGCAGCATTAAGCGGATTCTTAGGCGGATCCCCAAAAAATAAAAATGGTGCCGGAAGTTCTGCGAATATTTCAGTAATAGACGGAGTAATGATACGGTTATAAATAGAATATATACCGGATATATTGGTGGACTTCCTTTCTCTATATGTGTAAATCCGACAACAAATAGAATATATGTTGGAACTATTATAGGTTTTTTCGGCGGCACGCGTATCATCCATATTCCTGTGATAGATGGGGGAAAAGACTCAATTATAGATACAATAAATATAAATAAATATGGCGGTTTTATGAATTTTGGGGGAATTGGAGCTATTTGCGGGAACGAAACTACGAATAAAATATATGTATGTGAAATGTATGTAGGTAATAACAATATTTTAGTAATAGATGGAGCAACAAATGAGATTGTAGATACACTAGTTGCCAGCGGGAGTATTTGTGTAAATACAATAACAAACAAAATATATGCAGGGGGGACAAATATATCAATAATAAACGGAATAAATGATTCCATTATAGCCGTAGTGCCTACCGGAAATTATATTACCGGGATATGCGTTAATCCTACAATAAATAGGATATATGCGGTAAGTCAGTACGATAGCACCCTTTCGGTAATAGATGGAATAGGGGATTCGCTGATACAGAAAATATCCTTAGGGAGGAAACCGACCAGGATTGCAGTCAATCCGCAAACAAACATAATATACGTAAGTTGCAGTGATGCCGGGGAAGTGTTGGTATTGAAGGATAATACAGGGGTGGAAGAAAAATCATCACCGCCAGGGCGGGATGTCGCTACGCTCCAAATATCAAAAAACCCGTTTATTAAGTCAACGGTTATAAGTTATTCCATTCCTGCCACAAGCAAAGTTTCATTAGCTCTTTACGATGTTTCCGGGCGTTGCGCGAAGACATTAGTTAACGGGGAGAAAGAAGCGGGAAGGTATACCATTAATCTGAACGCAAAAGATTTAAAAACAGGAGTATATTTTGTAAGACTTACAGCCGGACATTATAAAGAAATAAAGAAACTAATACTTATGAGATAATGTATAATATTGGATAGTATCTAAGACAAGTTAAAAAAATTAAATCCGCAAGATTGATTAGGGTGGTTATTTAAGAAGTTTATTTTTTTACCGCTTTGAATGTATGCATCCCTTATAAAGATACAAAATAATATATTCAATACAAGAAAAGTAAAAAAATTTGACAAATTCAATAAACTATATATGTTCCGTAATATTGCCCTCGTAGCTCAACTGGATAGAGCAACGGATTTCTAAACAGATTTGACCATTTTCGTAACCCCCAGTAAATTCAACTGAATCCCGTGATAACCCTAATGAAATCCCCCTTTTTTTTATGATTTTATTTTGATGGATTTTGATCAATTTTGACCACTTTTTGGAAGAAATCCGGAAGAAATTTTTATCGCTCAATTTTCTCGAAAAATACAGGAGAGATTTTCACAAATCTTTACCCCAATATGGCACAGGATTTTTACCCCAATTTTTTGATTTCCCCAAGGAATGAAAAAAGTTGGCATTAAAGATTGACAAAGATAGGTTTTGAGAATATTTAAGTATAAAGATACTTGTTGATGAAATAAATAGGAGGAAAGATGAAAAAAGTATTTGGATTTTTTGGGATGGTTGTAGGATTAGGAATTTTTACAGCACCCGAAATCGTAAATGCCCAGACCTTAGAAACCACGATTTATCTACCTGAGAGCAATTCAGCAATAGTAAGACCAACTGCTTTATTTAATTATGTCAATAATAAATTATATATTGGTGGGGGAAACAATAATAGGATAGTTGTAATTGACGGCTCAACTAATATGTTATTACCCGTGATAGACATTCCCGGGGGAACTACTCCCTATACGTATTATTCCCTGCCTATGTTTTTGAATCCAACAGGAAATAAGCTATATTGCAGTAGGTATGGTTATTCTACTGCTTTTACTAATGTTATAGATTGCGCAACCAATACCCTAAAAAAGACCATTCCGTATTATGGCGAGTTTTATGCATTTAACTCTACTAACAATAAAATTTATGCCAATGGATCTGACACTGTCTTTATATTAGATGGAGTAGGAGATACGCTAATCAAGAAAATGGCTCTTCCTTTTAGTACCGGTCTGACATGGAATCCCGTAAGCAACAGAGTATATTGTAATACCCGTTCAAGCGCACAGAATATGAGAATAATTGATGGCGTAGGGGATACGGTATTCGGTACTTTACCTGTAATTTATAATAATGGCATTGTTTGTAATAATATTGATAACAAGGCATATTGCCCCTCCTCAAACTGTCTCTATGTGATAGATGGTGTTACTGATGTAATTACTGATAGTATTGTAACCGGGGGATGCTTAATAACATGGAATCCTAAGACTGATAAGATATATGCATCCAGAAACAACGACAACGGTATCCTTATAATTGACTGCAAAGGAGATACGATAATTGATAGTCTCCCAACAAGCTCACATCCGTATATATGGCTGTGCGATACAATAGAAAATCAAATATATTTTAATGTCGCGGAAACAACTTTTGTGCTTGACAGCAAGACTGATGTAATCGCATCCCAATTCCATTTCAATGTGGGATATGTTCCTGTAAAATGGAACCCGGTGGAGAACAAGTATTATAGATTCTATGTTGGACATAGTAGTTACAATCCCAACTCAGACAATGTCAAAATAATGGATGGCTTTGGAGATACGCTTATTACGGATAAATTGTTGGGAGTATGGCCGTCTGCTCTTTTATGGCACAGTAAAAACAATAAAGTATATTGTTTAAGCGCTCCCGATTCTACTTATATAGATGGTCATATAGCGGTAATAGATGGAGCAACAAACTTGCCAATCAAAGCCCTGAAGATAAAAGGATTCGCTACTGCTTTTGTCTGGAATTCTACGAATGATAAAATATATATTGGACATGATAGATATGGAGGGATTGAAGTATTGGATTGCGCTACCGATTCTATTGTTGATACGATTTCAACCGGTCTCGGTGCGATTTATGCAATGGTATGGGATTCTGTTTATAATAAAATATATTGCGGCAACTATTATAATTTGGTTGTAATAGACGGTGCAAGCAATACTATTACAAAAAATATGGCGGTGGGAAGCGGAATTATGGCATGGAACCCGGTAAGTAGTAAACTATATTGTTCCGGTTATGGCAGTATTAAGATAATAGACTTGCCGGCAGATACCATTATGGGTAGTCTTGATTTCTGGAACGGTGACATTGCGGTAAATACTTCTAATAATAAAGTATATTGTTCTGCGTATGATTCCCTGGTAGTTATAGACGGTAAGGGAGACACAGTTATTACGACTTTGCATAATCCTTATGGGAATGGGAAACTGGCTTACAATTCAACGAATAATAAAATATACTATGCGATTAATGATACGACAATGATAATAGATTGCGCGGGAGATACGGTAATTAAAACTATACCCGTTGGCATTTCTTATAATAATGGTTATGATTATTGTTGTGGTAGTATTTTCTGGGACTCAAAAAACAATTCCGCATATCTTACTAACAGTGACAGTGAAGTTACTGTGATAGACGGCAAACTTGATAAAGTGTTAACTTCCCTAAAAGTAGGAACATCCCCCTGCGCATTTGCATTGAATCAGACAAACAATAGAATATATGTAGCGAATTATCATAGTAGTAATTTGACTGTAATAAGCGGGATAATTGGAATAGAAGAAAATGCGCCACAGCCAGGATGGAATGTCGCTACGCTCCAAATAACTAAGAATCCGTTTATTAAATCCACACTTATTAGCTATCAGATTCCGCTTAAAGGTAAAGTGTCATTAAAGCTTTATGACATTTCCGGTAGTTGTGTGAAAACTTTAATAAATGAAGAAAAAACTGCTGGAACTTATAATATTACTCTGAACGCGAAAGAATTAAAGACGGGAGTATACTTTGTGAGACTAACAGTTGGCGGGAATAAAGAAACGAAGAAATTGATATTGATGAAATAATATTATAAACTAAATAAAAGAGGAGAAATTATGAGAAAATTAAATGTCCTTATAGTATTTGCAATTACAATTCTGAGTCAATGTGTATGGGCGAAGTTATCAGTAGTTGACAGTATATTGTTAAGTCCTCAAGCAGGAAATGGGTTAAATCCATGTGCAGTAGCCGTAAATCCGACAACAAACAAAATTTACGTAGCAAATCAGAGTAGTAATAATGTTTCAATAATTGACGGGACAACTAATTCACTCATTACTACCACAACCGTTGGACCTTCTTATCCGGCTGGTATATGTGTAAATTCCACAACAAATAAGATTTATGTAACGAGTGGTGGAAATAATGTTTCCGTAATTGATGGCGCAAGTAACTTAGTTATAGATACCATAACTGTCGGGAATTCTCCTGGGGGAATATGCGTAAACCCAACAACAAATAAAATTTATGTGGCAAATTATAATAGCAATAATATTTCAGTAATTGATGGAGCAACTGATTCAGTTGTAGATTCTATAATTGGATTTGGATATGGGCCTTTTGCTATATCTGTAAACCCAACAACAAATAAAATTTATGTGGCAAATTATCAGGGAAATAATGTTTCCGTAATTGATGGAACAACTGATTCAATCGTTGCTATAATCCCCGTAGGATATTATCCTGCAGGTATATGTGCAAATCCAACGACAAATAAAATTTATGTAGCAAATAGTTATTATCTTGGCGCAAGTGTTTCCGTAATTGATGGAACAACTGATACGGTTACGGCTACAAAAGCCGTAATGGGTAGACCCGATGGTATCTGTGTAAATCCAATGACAAACAAAATCTATGTAGTAAATAGTAGTAATAAGTATACTGTAGTAATTGACGGGACAAACGACGCAATTGTGGCTACGATAGTTGTTGGATCTTCTCCCAGCAGTGTATGTGTAAATCCAACCACAAATAAAATCTATGTAGCGAACGGCTGGAGCAACAACGTTTCAGTAATTGACGGGAATAATAATTCAGTTATTGCCACGGTAACTGTTGGAGCCGGGTCTTGTCCTTATGGCATAAGCGTAAACCCAACCACAAATAAAATCTATGTGGCAAATTGGAACAGTCATAATGTTTCAGTAATTGACGGAACGAATAATTCAATGGTTGCCGTTGTCCCCATTAACTGGTCTTATCCCGGTGAGATATGTGTAAATCCAACAACAAATAAAATTTATGTGGCAGATTGCAATGGTGGTTATGGTACTTCAGTAATTGATGGCTCAAATGATTCGGTGATTGCCACAACAACTAAAGGGGACACCCATGATGGGATATGTGTAAACCATTTGACAAACAGGGTCTATGCGACTACTAGTAATTACGTTTCAGTGATTGATGGGACAAATGATACAGTTATGGCTAATGTAGGAACCGGGACTGGGCTTTATGCTATATGTGTAAACCCAACAACAAATAGAGTTTATGCAACAAGTGACTGGAATAATAATGTTGTGGTAATTGATGGGGCAACTAATTCAGTTGTTGATACCATATCTGTTGTATCTTGTTCTCGGGGAATATGTGTAAACCCTATGACAAACATGGTCTATGCGACAAACTGGGATAGTAGTAGTGTTTCAGTAATTGATGGAGCAACTAATTTGGTAATTGACACAGTAATTGTTGGATCTCATCCTCGGGGAATATCTGTAAACCCTGTGACAAATAAAATCTATGTAGTAAGTCTATGGACTAATATGGTTTCAGTAATTAATGGCTCAAATAATTCGGTAATACAAACAGTGCCTGTGGGAAGTATCCCGTTTTCTATTGCAGTTAACCCGCAAGATAGCCTGATATATGTAAGTTGCTATGCTACAGAGAGGGTTTGGGTGCTTAAGGAGGATGGAATAGGAGTAGAAGAAAACTCCAATCCAAAAGCCCAAATTCAAAATGCAAAATTACAACTCTCCCAAAACCCATTTGTTAAATCAACATTTATCAAATATCAAATACCCGCCACAAGTAAAGTTTCGTTAACCCTTTATGATATTTCCGGCAGTTGTGTGAAAACATTAGTGAATGAAGAGAAACCTGCAGGCTCTTATAATATAACTTTAAACGCAAAAGAACTAAAAACAGAAATATATTTTGTGAGACTGACGGCAGGTAACTTTAAGGAGACAAAGAAGTTGGTTTTGATGAAGTAAGGGAAGGCAAAATGAATAAAAAATCTGTTTATCTTAGCGTTTCAGGAATTCTTATTTTCCTGATTTCAATTATCGCTATAAACATAACCGTCATACTTTCCGTACGAATTATATGGGCGATAGGATGTCTTATAGGGACGATACTTTTTTTCTTTAGTAATCGCTGGTATAAAAATCCTATTTTATGGTTAAGATTAGCATTTGATACTATGTGTTTTTTAACAGTCCTCCCTACTATAAATATTTTTGGATGGCTTGCTTTTAATCAAACTTTACCAAAACATATTTATTATCCGAACATATCGGGAACAAAGGATATTATTGTTACGGTAGTAATAATATGTCTATTCCTTAGTATGGAAATAGGAAGAAAAATAGAGAAAAAACCGCAAAAATGAAACATCTATAAATTAGAAAGAGAATATATAATATGAAATTTTTTATAAGTATTTTATTAGGGAGTATTGTTTTTTTATCCCCAATATATCCTTTGGAACTACATAATCTAGAACTTTTACTTGAGATATCAGACCCGGATACCACATTGGGAGGATTCGGGGAAAGACTTTCTTCAGGGGATATCAATGGAGATGGGATTAAGGATATTGTTGTAGGAAGACATTCAAATATTCCAGGTAAACATGGACTTGTATTTGTATTTTATGGAGGCAACACAATAGATAGCATACCGGATGTAACTCTTGTAGGCGATATATTTCGTGGATATGGTCTTTTTATAGGCGTTGGGGACGTAAACGGAGACGGATATGATGATATAATCACAACCGCAGGAGAAGGTTGTAATGTATATTTTGGAGGCAATCCAATGGATTCGCTACCTGATTTAAGTATGGAAGCAGGACTTTATGCAGGAGCAGGAGATTTAAATGGCGATGGTTATGATGATTGGATAATTGGTCAATATCAAGCCAATGGCAATGCTGGTTTAGTAAGAATATATTTTGGAAGTCTTGTCCCTGATAGTGTACCAGATATAATTTTAAACGGAGAGCCTGCAAGTAATTTTGGGGCATATCTTGAAAGCGGGTATAACGTTAATAATGACGGTTATGATGATTTGTTTGTCAGTGCAATGGCATACAGTGATACAGTAGCAACGTGGAGAGGCAAAACTTATATTTATTATGGCGGTAATCCGATGGATACTATTCCAGATGTAGAAATGATAGGTCCTCCAAGGACTCAAGATTTTTTTGGAGACGTCATTGCATTAGTGCCGGACTTGAATAACGATGGTTTTGATGAAGCAGTTGTAGGAGAACCTCTTAATGCAGTGCGTGATACTGTCTTTGTTTACTGGGGTGGTAATCCAATGGATAGTACAATAGATATGGTTTTTGCAGATTCAGGACTTTATTTTGGGAATGCAGTTTGCGGGTCAAGAAAAATCCATCCTGCCGGGGGAAAAGCTCTGATTGTAGGAGCTCCCATGTACCCCGCTTACTTACCAAGAGGTAGAGCTTTACGTATATATGATGGGTTCTCTAATGGATACGATCTATGATGCTTTAGCAGTAGGTGCAGACACGCAAGGAATAGGAGGTGCTGTTACAGCTGTGGATATAAATGGAGATGGTACGGATGAAATCATATTTTCCAATTTTTTTGCAGATAATACTCCTCATAAAGTGTGGATTTGCAAATACACGGGACCGGGAGTAGAAGAGAAATCAAACATTAAAAATCAATCCGCCTCAGGCGGAGCAAAATTAGAGATACTTCAAACCCCCTTTATTAATTCAACAATGATGAAGTATTTCATACCCATTAGAACTCGAGTGATATTAAGCGTTTACGATATTTCAGGCAGTTGTGTAAAAACATTAATAAATGGAGAAAAACCCGCGGGCACTTATACCACACCCCTAAATGCAAAAGAACTAAAAACAGGTATATATTTTGTGAGACTGACAGCCGGCACAGTTGAAGCTACAAGGAAGATTACAGTTATAAGATAAAAACAAGGAGGAGAGATTATGAATAAAAATTTAGGAGTTTGGGTTTTGATGGGAATGGCTTTAATTATAGCCAATACCGTAAACGCAGGATGGACAAAAACTTATGGCGGGAATAAAGATGACGGTGGCAATTCAGTTCAACAAACTACCGACACCGGTTATATAGTTGCAGGAGGAACATGGTCATACGGTACAAGTGGCCCGGATGTTTACCTTATAAAGACAAACCCATCGGGAGATACCTCATGGAAACGGATTTATGGTGGAAATAATGGAGATTACGGACGATCAGTTAAGCAGACTAATGATGGCGGTTATATAGTTGGGGGATGGACATACTCATATGGTGCAGGAGCAGGAGATGTTTATCTTGTAAAAACAAATTCATCGGGTGATACTATGTGGACAAAAACATATGGTGGGACCGGTAATGACGGAGGCTACGCAGTCCGGCAAACAAAAGACAGTGGTTATATAATTTCAGGGATGACAGGCTCTTACGGTGCAGGCGCTCCAATATATACCAATGTTTATCTCGTAAAAACAAACTCAATGGGAGATACTTTATGGACAAGGGCTTATGGCGGGACTAACAACGATTGGGGTTATGCAGTTCAGCAGACTAATGACGGAGGTTATATAGTTTCGGGATATACAAACTCCTACGGTGCAAGCGGTTCTAATGTCTACCTTATAAAAACGGATTCAAGCGGGGATACCATATGGACAAGAGTTTATGGGGGAACGAGCACCGATGGAAGTTTTTCAGTCCAACAAACGACGGATAACGGTTATATAGTTGCAGGTATAACAAGCTCTTACGGTGTAGGGACTCCAACTTGTTTTAATGTCTATATTATAAAAATAAATTCAACAGGAGATAGTTTATGGACAAGAACTTATGGCGGAACCGGCACTGAATATGGAAATTCAATTCAACAGACCAGCGATAACGGATATATAATAGCGGGCGAGACCGGTTCTTATGGGGCAGGCGGTTATGATGTATGGCTTATAAAGATTAATTCAACGGGAGATACATTATGGACACGAACTTTTGGTGGAACTGATGAAGATTGTGCTAATGCAGTTCAACAAACTGCGGATAAAGGTTATATAGTTGCAGGATATACGTACTCTTTCGGTACAGGCACACCGGATTCTGCAAATGTATATCTTATAAAGACTGACTCATTAGGTTATGTCGGGATAGAAGAAGGAAGTAAAGAGTTAAGAGTAAAAAGTTTAGAGTTTAAAATTATAAAGAATAAGATTTATTTGGATGTTCCGAAAACAATAAACGCGGATGTGAAAATTTACGATTTATGTGGCAGATTAAAAAATACTGTCTACCAAGGCACATTAACTAAAGGCAATTATACGTTTGCACCTAATATAAAAATTAATGGCATCTATTTTGTAAATGTTCACATAGAAAATTATAACATAGCAAAGAAATTAATCTTGATACAATAAAGTTGATTTTGATAAAGTAGGAGAATTTATGAAAAAACTAAATATATTAATAGTATTTGTAATTACAATACTGAGTCAATGTGTATGGGCAAAGTTGTCAGTGGTTGACAGCATATTGTTGGGACCGAAATCAGGGAATGGAGTAAATCCGGTTGCAACAACTGTAAATACGACAACAAATAAGATTTATGTAGCAAATTCCAGAAGCAATAATGTTTCCGTAATTGATGGAACAAATAATTCAGTAATTGCTACAATACCCGTTGGGTCTATTCCTTCTGGCATATGTGTAAATCCAATAACAAATAGAATCTATGTGACAAATAACTATAGTCATACTGTTTCAATAATAGATGGGGCAAATGATTCAGTGATTGCTACAATACCCATTGGGTCTCATCCCCGGGGTATATGTGTAAATCCAAGCACAAATAGAATCTATGTGGCAAATGCGGCTAGCGGTACTGTCGTAGCAATAGATGGGGCAAATGATTCAGTGATTGCTACAGTATCTGTCGGGTCCCAACCTTATGGTATATGTGTAAACCCGAGCACAAACAAAATTTATGTGGCAAATAATAATAGCAAAAATGTTTCGGTAATAGATGGAACAAATAATTCAGTGGTCGCTACAGTAAAAGTTGATTCTTTGCCTTGTTGTATATGTGTAAATCCGAGCATAAATAGAATCTATGTGGCAAATTCAGGTAAGGCTACTGTTTCAATAATTAACGGGGCAAATAATTCAGTGCTCGTTACAGTATCTATTTTTCAGTCTTATTCTATGGGAATATGTGTAAATCCAACAACAAGTCAGATTTATGTAACAAATTATGGGAACGATATTGTTTCAATAATTGATGGAGTAACTAATTCACTGTTTAATGTATTAGCTGTCGGATCATGTCCTATAAGCGTATGTGCAAACCCGACTACAAATAAAATCTATGTAGCAAATTGTGGTAGTAATACTATTTCACGAATAGATGGGACAACTAATTCAGTGGTTGGTGTAATAGTTACCAAGTTTTCCCCTTCAGATATATGTTTAAATCCGAGCACAAACAAGATATATGTACCAAATCAGCCTAGTAATAATGTTTCAGTAATAGATGGGGCAAATGATTCAGCGCTTGCTAGAGTATCTGTTTGGACTCGGCCATGGGGTATATGTGTAAATCCGAGTACAAATAAAATCTATGTCGCAAATAATTATAGCGGTAATGTTTCAGTAATTAACGGGACAAGTAATTTAGTGGTTGCTACGGTAACGGTCAAGGATGGACCTGAAGGTATATGTGTAAATCCGACTACAAACAAAATCTATGTCGCAAATAATTATAGTCATAATGTTTCAGTAATTGATGGGACGAATAATTCAGTAGTCACTACAGTACCTATCTATTCTTATTGCTGTGCTATATGTGTAAATCCAAGCACAAACAAAATTTATGTGGCAAATTCTAACGATAGTACTGTTTCAGTAATTAACGGGGCAAGTAATTTCGTGGTTGCTAAGGTAATCGTCGGCTCTTCTCCTAATGATATCTGTGTAAATCCGGCAACAAATAAAATCTATGTGGTAAATAAAAATAGTAACTACATTTCAGTAATTGATGGAACAAATGATTCAGTGGTTGGGGCAGTAACCGTCGGGCTTCATTATTGGGGGATATGTGTAAATCCAATAACAAATAAAATTTATGTAGCAGGTGCGGATAGTAATAATGTTTCTGTAATTGATGGAACAAATAATTCATTAATACAAACAGTTCCTGTGGGTACGGGAAAAGGATTGAGATGTATTGCAGTTAATACACAAGATACTTTGATGTATGTAAGCTGTTATGATGCAGGTGGAGTTTGGGTGCTTAAGGATGATGGGTTAGGAATAGAAGAAAACTCACCACCGCCAGGACAGGGTGTCGCTTCCCTCCAGATCCTAAAAAATCCGTTCATTAAATCAACAGTTATCAAGTATCAAATACCTGCCACAAGTAAGGTTTCGTTAACTCTTTTCGACATTTCCGGCAGTTGTGTGAAGACACTCATAAATGAAGAAAAACCTGCAGGCGCTTATACCACAACCCTGAACGCAAAAGAACTAAAGACAGGAATTTATTTTGTGAGACTGACAACAGGCACGTATAAAGAAACGAAGAAACTAATCTTAATGAAATAGGGAGAAAAAACATGAAAAAATATTTGATTTTATTTTCTGTCTTTTTTGTTGCCGCAATCTCCTCTAATTCCTTTGCCCAATATCCTAATTGGATTAATTATACAAACGGGCAACGTGTGGAAGCTTTAGCTGACAATGGGAATGAATTATGGATAGGAACAGGAGGAGGATTAGTAAAATTGGATAAAACTACGGATTCTATGACTTTTTATAACAAGGCTAACTCGGGCTTGCCTGAAAATGTTGTTACAGCTATTGCTGTAGATAAGAACGGGAACAAGTGGATTGGAACATTCGTTGGAGGATTAGCAAAATTTGATGGGACAAATTGGACTGTATATAATACATCAAACTCTGGTCTGCCTCATGATTGCATAGATGCTGTTGCTATAGACAATAGTGAAAATATCTGGGTAGCCACGTGGGCAGGTTTAGTAAAGTTTGATGGCACAAATTGGACACTGTATGATACTTCTACTGGTTTGCCTTATAATCCGGGTAGCTTCATTGCAATAGATGATAGCAACAATATATGGACTGCATGCGGTGGCTTAACAACTGGAGGTTTAGTAAAATTTGATGGAACAACATGGGTAGTATATGACACTTCTAATTCTGAGTTGCCAGACAATTCTATTCAAACTCTTATCATAGACAAAAATGGAAATAAATATATTGGAACATATAAAGGAGGCCTAGCAAAATTTGATGGGACGAACTGGACAGTATACGATACTTCTAATTCTGATTTACCTTATAATTTTGTTGGTGCTCTCGCAGTAGATGATGATAACAATATATGGGTTGGAACACAAGAAGCTGGATTAGCAAAATTTGATGGAACTAATTGGACAGTGTATGATACTTCTAACTCTGGTTTGCCAGATAACAGTGTTAGGACTATCGCAATAGATAGTGGTAACATATGGATTGGAGCCCGTGGGTTAACAAAATTTGATGGAGTTAACTGGAAAACGTATGATTATTCCAATTCCGGGTTGCCTTATGATGGGGTATCCAGTCTTGCAATAGATAAAAATGGTAATATATGGGTAGGCACTGTTAATAGGGGAGTAACAATTTATACTGGGAATGAAGGCATAGAAGAAAATTCCGTTTCTTCCATAACGAGACAAAAAGCAAAATTGGAAGTAGGAAGAAATCCATTCTTAAAATCAACAATTCTTAGCTATTTCATACCTACCAAGACAAATGTTTCCTTAACTCTCTATGACCTTTCAGGTAGAACAGTAAAAATCCTTGTAAATGAGGAAAAAGAAGCAGGAAGTTATAATCTAAACCTGAATGCAAAAGATTTACCTTCAGGTATTTACTTTGCTACTCTCGCTACCGGTAAATATAAAGCAACCCAAAAACTTGTATTGATGAAGTAAAAAGAATTATGAAAAAAATATTTTCCGGCATATTTATAGGGACTGTATTATCAACTTCAAATCTTATGGCAAAGTTACCTGATTTCAATTTAATATATGAAGGATATTTACCCGAACCAATATCTTATAACATTGAGCATGTATCTTATACAATGGAACTGAAGTCGGCTAATTTACTTGGCAACCGGCAAGAATTTATTGTAATAAAAGATACTAGTATTTTTAAAATTCTGCAGTTTGTTAAAAAAGAGTGGAAAACCTTTTACGAAATTACACTTAATGATAGCAACTCGGCAAAAAATACTAAATGGACAACTGGCGATTTAAATAATGATGGCAAAGATGAAATAATACTATTCAAAGAACAATCTATGATAAGATATGAATGGAATGGAAAAGAATTTGAAAAAACAGTAAATGAGTTGCCTTATTTAGTTGGCGATGCCTTAATTGGTGATGTCAATAATGATAACTTTAAGGAACTTGTAGTATTTGGAGAAAAAAATAGGGGACATAAATATTATCTTTGTATTATAAAAGCAGAAAAAGATTCTTTACACTTTCTATGGACAGACAATGGGGAGCTTGGATATGTTAATTATAATACATCTGATAAATTGGTTTGTATTGCCAATGTGGAAAATATTCACCGAAAACAGTTAGTAATAGCTAAAGAACAATCTGATGTGAGTCCAACAACATACAATTTATTAATGTGGAACAAAAACAAGTTAGAACTAACGAAGTCTTTTATTGTCGCGGAAGGGAATATAATAACTAAAGGACACACTGAAGAACCCCCTTTCTTGCTTGGACATTTCAAACCCATTTATATCAAAGGAAAAGAATGTTTTTTGGGATGTGTAGAATGCGCTCCTGATAGTTTACATCCTTATAGTTACTTTCAAACAGTAATTTTTGAAATGAAAAATAACTTCAGGATATTGAAAGCATTGGAATCAAACTGCTGCGCTTGCGCTAATTTTGAAACATCAGTGATAAATTTAGATGGAAAAGGGGAAGGAGTAATGACATTGAATTCAGGGCAGGAGGACAAATTTGATGATAAAACAGTGCCTTTGACAAACACGGATGAGAAAGTCAAAAAAGGACATCGGGCGCGTAAACAGGGAGAGAAAGAACCGGATTATAAAACCAAATATTTATTTTATAGATAAATAATATGCATTTTATAACATTAGTTACATCTGAACGGGAAAAAGGAAAATCAAAGTTACTAAAAGTAGATACAGAGAAGATGTCTGATAATTCCAAGCTGGTAAATATATCAAGTCCTTCTCAGCTATGTTACAGTCTCTTTGATGGAAGTCCGATTCTAAAAATTCTATTGATTGCTTTGGTTTTTTGTAACCCTTTATTCGCAGATGATGCGCTGCTTTTTGAATCGGCACATAACGTATATCCTATAAATAGTAAAAATATTGTTATGCAAGCAGAAACAGTAAACATAAAAGTAGCCCCCCCCTCAGATTCAACAAAAATATACGGTTGGGCTAAGAAAAAAATTCTCGTTGATTGTATCTTTAAGTTCGTAAATACAGGAGAAGCAGTCAAAGATGCTTTATTGGGATTCCCGGGAGTTGATGAAACTCAGCATTCCTTTTACGATTCTAATCTTAACGATTTCAATGTTTGGATTGATAATAAACCCGTTCCGGTTAATATAAAAGAAGAAACAAAAAGAGGCGAAAATGAAATGACCGGGGAAAAAGACGTAGAGTTCCCGGTAAGAAAATGGTACACGTGGAAAGTAGATTTCGCAAAAGGCGAAACAAAAACAATAAGAAATACATACTGGGGTTACCCTTCAATGTGGAGTGCCGGTACGCATCATGTTATAAGTTATATATTAGAAACAGGCGCAGGCTGGAAAGGTCCAATAGGAAAAGCAAATATAACAATTGATTTAAATAAGTGTTACAAAAAA